>Ga0207678_10005873_pt1 | contig 10942 bp, 10 predicted proteins | sample KBSC63metaG_FD_184319 | JGI IMG/M metagenome (GOLD analysis project Ga0207678, IMG submission 184319) | Corn rhizosphere microbial communities from Kellogg Biological Station, Michigan, USA - KBS C6-3 metaG (SPAdes) (version 2) | ecosystem: Host-associated > Plants > Roots > Rhizosphere > Soil ...
CCTCGGGCGTGAAGAATTTGTCGTATTTGCCCTCTTCGCCCTTGTGCTCGTCGGCGTCCGCCGGGCTGTCCTTCTTGCGCGTGATGTTGGGCCATTCCGCGGAGAAGCTGGTGTTGAGCTCCAGCCATTTCTCGAGGCCGCTCTCGGTGTCGGGCAGGATCGCCTCGGCCGGGCATTCCGGCTCGCACACGCCGCAGTCGATGCACTCGTTGGGGTTGATGACCAGCATGACCTCGCCCTCGTAGAAGCAATCTACGGGGCAGACCTCGACGCAATCCATATATTTGCATTTGATGCAGGCGTCGGTGACGACATAAGTCATGGATCGCGGGCTCCCTTTTCAGGCAAATCGCTAAGAGCCGCCGCCGCCGCCGTCAATTCCCAGCTCCTCGTAGCAGGCTCGGGCCTCGGCCGCGGGGCCACGCCGAGCCGGCAGGCTGAGCACCTTGAGGACGCGGATGCGGTCGTGGAGCGGAAAGGCGACCACGCTGTCAACGCGGACCTCGTCGCTCGGCTTTTCGACCCGCTTGCCGTCGATGCGGACGTGACCGGTGGCGATCAGCGCCTGGGCCAGGGTGCGGCTCTTCACGAGCCGGATGCAATGCAGGTAGCGGTCGAGCCTCACGGTCGCTTGAGCTTGGCGAGCTCGGCGAAGGCGTGCGAGCCGGGCTGACGCCGGTCGCCGCGCGGCGCACGCCGGCCGCGCCATTTCCAGGCGTCGCCGGCGCGGGTGAAGCCCACTTCGGCCATCAGCGTGGCGATGGCCTCGTCGCCAAGCGCCAGCGATGTTGCGAGCTCGGCGTCGACCGGATCGCTCCCGCCCGACGAGCGCACATGGCGCGCATGGGCGGCGAGCCGGTCGGCGAGGTCGATCCGGAGCCATTCGCGGCCGAGCCGGCGGTAAGCCAGTGCCGCGCCACGCGGATCGGCATCGCCGGCGAGCGTGGCTGCGCCGGCCTGCGGCAATGCCGGCATCGGAGCGCCAGTCCGGACCGCGAGTAGCGCGCCGCGCCAGAATTGCGCCGCGGGCTTGAGCAGCGGCGTCAAATAGACGTCGAGCGGGCCCAGGCGGACCTTGAGGCGGTGCAGCGCCTGCCGGTCGGCTGGCTCGAGGTGAGAAATCGCGCTGAGCACCGCCTTGCGCGGAAGCACGCCGCCGGCGTCGGCGAGCATCGCCGCCAGCGCGCGCGCGCCCGGCGAAACGGCGGGGTCCGTCGCCACCGACGCGAGCCGGACCAGCGACCGCAAGTGATGCGCGACCTGGGCGTCGAGCCATTGTTCGAGCCGTCCGCGCAGGGCGGCGCGGCCTTGAGCGGACAAGCGGTCGAGCGCGCGCGCGGTGCGGAGGGCGGGTTCGAGCAGCGAGCGGCCCGGTGCGAGGCGCGCGAGGATCTGGCTGTCCCAGGAAACCGCCAGCCCGCCATTTTCGTCCGGAACGAGCGCGAAGCTGTCATCGCCTGCTTCGACAAGCGCAGTCGCACGGCGATCCAGCTCCTCGCCGAGACGGCGCTCGGCCGCGGCCAACAGCAGGCGCTTGTCGGCGAAGCGCGTCGACGGATCGACGCGGAAGTCGAAGCCGGACAGGTGGCCGATGGGCTCGGGACCGACGCTGACCTCTCCGTCGGCGGCCACCGTCACCGGCAGCGCGTCCGCGCCGCGCGCGCCGATGTCGCGCACCAGAACGGCGGTGCGGCGGTCGACGAAGCGCTGGGTCAGCCGCTCGTGAAGGGCGTCGCTCAGCCGCGCTTCGACTTCCTGGGTGCGCGCCGCCCATTTGGCCGGCTCCTGCAGCCAGTCGGCGCGGTGCGCGATATAGGCCCAGCTGCGGATGCCGGCGAGACGGTCGGCCAGCGCCTCGATGTCGCCGCTCATATTGTCGAGGCGGGCGACTTCGGCGGCGAACCATTCATGCGGGATGTGGCCGCCTTCGCCGACGTAGCTGAACAGGCGACGGACCATCCGCGCATGGTGCATCGGGCCGACCTTGCGGAAGTCGGGGAGGCCGCAAATCGACCACAGGCGCCGGGCCTGCGCGCCCTTGCGCGCGACGATAGCGGGGTCCTCGGCAATCTGCTTGAGCACGGCGAGGTCGATCGCTTCGGGGGCGGCCCGAAGCAGCGGATCGTCGCTCTTCGCCTCGAGGCTGGCGATTAGCGCGCGGACATCGGTGAAATCGAGCTCGGCATTGCGCCAATGAACAAAGTCGAGCGGACGGAAGCGGTGCTCCTCGATCGCCGCGACCTCCTCCTCGGTGAAGCCGCCGCTGTCCTCGCTCAGGCCGAGCGTGCCGAAGCTGCCGTCCTTCTGGTGGCGCCCGGCGCGCCCGGCGATCTGCGCCATTTCGGAGATCGACAAGCGACGGTCGCGGCGGCCGTCGAACTTCTCCAGCCCGGCGAAGGCGACATGGGCGACGTCCATGTTCAGGCCCATGCCGATGGCGTCGGTGGCGACGAGATAATCGACCTCGCCGCGCTGGAACATCGCGACCTGGGCGTTGCGGGTCGCGGGGGACAAAGCGCCCATCACGACGGCGGCGCCGCCGCGGAACCGGCGCAGCATTTCAGCCAGCGCGTAAACCTGCTCGGCAGAGAAGGCGACGACGGCGGAGCGTGGCGGCAGGCGGGAGAGCTTGACGCTGCCCGCGTAGCGCAAGGTGGAGAAGCGCGGGCGCCGGACGATCTCGGCCTCCGGCAGGAGCTCGCGGATGATCGGGCGCAAGGTGTCGGAGCCGAGGATCAGGGTCTCCTCGCGGCCTCGCGCGCGCAGCATCCGATCGGTGAAAACGTGGCCGCGCTCGGGGTCGATGCCGAGCTGCGCCTCGTCGATCGCGGCGAAGGCGAAGTCGCGCTGGAGCTCACCCTCGTGATGGCTGTCACCACCCGGGACGGGCATCGATTCGGCGGTGCAGAGGAAATATCGCGCCTGGGCCGGGACGATCCGCTCCTCGCCGGTCAGCAATGCAACCTGCTTTTCGCCCTTCATGGCGACGACGCGGTCATAAACTTCGCGCGCGAGGAGGCGTAGCGGGAAGCCGATCACGCCCGACGAGTGGCCGCACATCCGCTCGATCGCGAGATGGGTCTTGCCCGTGTTGGTCGGTCCGAGAATCGCCCGGACCGGAGCGTCTGAACGCGGCGCCATGTCTTTACCGAATGTGGCAGCGCTTTCGCCGGACGCAAGGTTCCTTTCGGCGCCGGTTTAGGGCGGTTTTAACCTTGTTTCGCGATTGAGGGCGGGTGTTGATGGTGCAACCGAGCCCGGCGCCTTCCTTCGGCCGGCGGACGAGCGGCGCGCGCGCGCTTTCGCTGGCGCTTCCGCGCGGGGGGTGGAAGACCGCCGGCTTGCTCGCGCTTTTGTGCAGCGGGGTCGCCTGGGCTTCGCTCCCCGGCCCGGCCCGGATCGCCGACGAGGAGCCGCAATGGGATGCGCTGGCGATCAGGCCGCTGTCGAACGGCGGCACGACCGGCATGCGCATGGTCGCGACCGACGCGGTCGAGCCGATCGAATTCGCCCCGGTCCGCAAGACGCCGTTCGCGGTGGCCGAGCCGAAGCCGACGCAGACGGTCGCCCAGGATCAGGGGCCGATTCGCGTGCGCGGCCGTGTCGGCGACGGGCTTTATTGGTCGCTGCGCGCGGCCGGCGCCTCCCCGCTGGCCGCGGCTCAATATCTGAGCGCGCTGGCGACGGAAATCGATGTCGGCGACGATGTTTCCCCGCTCGACAGCTTCGACCTCGTATTGGGGCGCGATCGCGAATTGCTTTACGCCGGGCTCGACCGGGCGGCGTCTTCGGACCTTCAGCTGGTTCGCTGGACGGCGAACGGCCGAAGCGAATGGATCGACGCCGCCAACGCCGAACGGCCAACAACGGTGGCCAGCGCCGGCGGCTTGCCGGTGGCCGGCCACATCACTTCCTATTTCGGGTATCGCTATCACCCTATCCTGCACTTCACCCGCTTCCACGCCGGGCTCGACATTGGCGCGAGCTGGGGCAGCCCGATCGTCGCCACCGCCGACGGCCGGGTGGTCCGCGCCGGCTGGGCTGGCGGCTACGGGCGGCAGGTCCAGCTCGCCCACGGCGGCGGGATGGTCAGCAGCTATTCGCACATGAGCGAGATCGTCGCCGAGCCCGGCAGCTTCGTCCGCCGCGGTCAGGTGATCGGCTACGTCGGGTCTTCCGGTCTCTCTACCGGTCCGCACCTCCATTATGAGGTGCTGCGCGGCGGTGTGCCGGTCAATCCGCTGTCCGTCCGCTTCAGCGCCGTCCAGATGGCCGACACCGGCCTCGCCAGTGCGGTCAAGGCGCGGCTCAAGGCGCTGCTGAGCGTCGGGGTTAAACGGAGCTAGCTCCAGGCGCGGCCGGACGGCCGCTCCGACAAACAGACGAGCGGGCTTTAGCGCCCGTGGCCGCGCCAGCGCTTGATGGTGCGCTGGATGATGCCTTCCTCGTCGCCGGATTCGCGCCACAGGCGGGCGAAGCTCGGGTCGGACGAGGCGGGGCGCTTCTCCGGCTCAAGGTCGTCGAAGCGGACGCGGAGCGGGATGGCGACGCCTTCGCCGCAGACAATGCACTCGCGGTTGCGGAGCGCCGGGATCGCGTCGAGGAAACCGCGCGCGCCTTCGGGCATCGCGGCCCGGACGCACGCCTGGTCGCGCTCGTTGTTCAAACGCATCGCGACGATGGTGCCGCACTGCGACAGCACGCCTTCGGCCAAGTCGGATGGACGCTGCGTGATGAGGCCCAGGCTGACGCCGTATTTACGGCCCTCCTTGGCAATCCGCTCGAGGATTCGGCGGACGGCCTGGCCGTTCTCCGAATTCTCGTCCTTGGGCACGTAGCGGTGCGCCTCTTCGCAGACGAGCAGCAGCGGGCGCTGCGCTTCGGTCCGCGACCAGATGGCGTAATCGAACACCATGCGCGCGAGCACCGAAACGACGACCGACGTGATCTCCGACGGCACGCCGGAGACGTCGACGATCGAGATCGGCCGGCCCTGGCTCGGCAGTCGGAACAGCTTGGCGAGCAGGCCCGGCATCGAGTCGGAGACCAGCATGCCCGAGAACATGAAGGTGTAGCGCGGATCGGCGCGAAGCTCGTCGAGTTTGGTCTTCAGCCGCTGGTAAGGCAGCGTGTCGCCGGCCCGCTCGAGCTTGCCCATCTCGTTGACGATGATCGTGTTGAGGTCGGCGAGCAGATACGGAATCGGGCTGTCGACGGTGACCTTGCCGTACTGGCTCATGTCCTTGCCCTTGGTCCGCGCCGCAAGCAGCGACTTGGCAAGGATGTCGGCGTCGCGTTGTCGCTCGGCACCATGGGTGGTCAGCATGACTTCGCAATGCTCGTCGAAGTTCATCAGCCAGTAGGGCAGCTGCAGATTGTCGACGTTGAACAGCTCGCCGCAGCCCTTGAACGCCGCCGAATATTCGCCGTGCGGGTCGATCATCACGATGTGACCCTCGGGGCTGAGCTGCGAAATGCGGTGCAGGATCAGGGCGACCGAAGTCGACTTGCCGGTGCCGGTCGAGCCGAGGACGGCGAAATGCTTGGACAGCATCGGGTCGACGTAGAGCGTGCCGCGAATGTCGTCGGTCGGATAGACCGTGCCGATCTCGATATGGGCTTCGTCGCTGGCGGCGAACACCGCGCGAAGGTCGTCGGTCGAGACGGGGAGAACCTTCGAACCGGGGATCGGATAGCGCGTGACGCCGCGGCGGAAGCTGCTGAGCTTGCCCGACGAATCGCGGTTGCCTTCGCCCAGGAAGTCGACGTGCGCGAACACCTCGCCGCCTTCGGACGCGCGCATGGTGCGGACATTGGCGATGAGCAGGTTCTGACCGACGAGCATCTTGACCTGCGAGCCGACTTGCCCGGACATCGCGACCGAAGGATCCTTGTGGGCCTGAATGGCGGCCAAAGCCGCTCCGTCGATGCGAATTTGCGAGCCCGATCCGGCGATTTCCATGACTTCGCCGATGGCTGACAGCGCTTCGCCCATCCCGGCCGATGGCGCGGCGCTGGAATCCTCGGTGAAGCTGCTGACTTCGTTGAGGAATTCACGCAGGTTCGGTTGCTCGTCCATATGCACTCACAGCTGGGTTTCGTGAGAGCAGGGATTAACCCGGAGCGGTTAAAATTCGCTTAGGGACGCTCAGATGCGGCGGCGGAAGGCGGCGGCCGCGGCCCAGCCGAGAGCGAGCGAGAGCGCCACGGAGGCTGCGCCGTAGAGGAAGGTGTGGCGGCGTGCGGCCAGCGCGACGAACCGCTCGAAGCCCGACTTGTCGATCTGGATGTCGCGGGTCGCGGCGGCGAGCACACGGCCGTTATCTATCAGGAAGGTCTCCGCGGTGTAGGTGCCGACCGGCACCTGGCTCGGAATGGTGAGGGTCGCGCGATAGAGCACGCCGCCGTTGATCTCGACGCCGCGCGGATCCTCGTAATAGAGGCCGTGACGGCGCCTGAGGTCGAGCAGGCCGGCCTCGAAGCGGCGCTCCTTTTCTGGAAGCGCGCCGCCGCCCGGCGAAAGCTGGAGGTTGTGCACGCCCAGCTCGTAAATCGCGGCGGTGCGCTCGTTGACCAGCTGGTCGATCGGACGGGTCGAAGCGACCGCGTAAAAAGACGGCGCGGAGCGGAAGCGGTTGGAATCCGCGTTCATCCAGATGCCCGCGATCTTCTGTTTCTCGCGCACCAGGATGGGCTGGACCGGGCCGCGGAGGACCACGGCGATATCGGGCGGCTGGCCCGGCGGACGCCCTCCCGGATAGACCACCGCGCCGAACAGCAGCAGCTGGGCGCCGGTGAAGCTATAGCGGATCTGCACCTGCCGGGCGGAGATGTCGGGCACCAGCACCGGCTTCTCCGCGGCAAGGAGGAAGGGCGCGAGCAGGCCGAGCAGGAGCGAGGCCAGGCGGGCGTTCACAGATACTCGATCGAGAAGATTTCGTCGGGGTGCCAGGCGAGGCCGAGCGCCATGCGCAATGCGACGAGAAGGATGATGATCGACAGCGCGAGCCGCATCAGGTCCGGCTTGATCCGCAGGGTGAGGAGCGCGCCATATTGCGCCCCGACCACGCCGCCGACGAGGAGCAGGGTGGCAAGCACGATGTCGACCGCGCGCGTCGTCAACGCGTGGACCATCGTCGTCGTCGCGCTGACCGTCAGGATCATCACCAGGCTGGTGCCGATGACGATGCGCGGCGGCATTCCGAGCAGATAGATCATCGCCGGCACGAGGATGAAGCCGCCGCCGATGCCGAGGAAAACGGTCAGCACGCCGGCAAGGAAGCCGAGCGCGACCGGCGCCACGGGCGAGATGTAAAGCCCCGAACTGTAGAAGCGCCACCGCAGCGGCAGCGAGGCGACCCAGCGATTGTGCCGCGGCGCGACCTTGGGCGCTCGCGCCGGGACGTAGCCCAGAGCGACCAGCGCGTCCTTCAACATCAGGAGGCCGATCGAGACGAGGATGAGGACGTAAAGCGAGCCGACCACGACATCGATCTGGCCGCTGGACTGGAGAATTCGGAACAGCGCCGCCCCGACGACCGAGCCGAGCAGCCCGCCGAAGGTCATCACCGCGCCCATTTTGACGTCCACGCCGCCGCGCCGCATGTGGACCATCACGCCCGAAACGCTGGCGCCGGTGATCTGGGTCGAGGCCGAGGCGACCGCAACCGTCGGCGGGATGCCGTAGAAGATCAGCAGCGGCGTCGTCAGGAATCCGCCGCCGACGCCGAACATTCCCGAGAGGACGCCGACGAGGAAGCCGAGGATGACGATGAACAGCGCGTTGACCGACTGGCCGGCGATCGGAAGGTAGATGTCCATGCGTGGGTGCAAGGACTAGCCGCAAATCAGGCTGCGAGCCAAGGAATGCGATGCGAAGGCGGTACTCTATTTCCTCGGCAGACGACGGGGCGCTTTACCGGAGGCACGCGCGACGCCTTCCATGACGCCCTCGATCCGAGCGACTCTCTTGTCGATTTCGACAGCATAATCTTTCAATCCGCGAAGATCGCCTGCAGTCGCGTCGATCTGAGTCTGCATTCGCTCGAGCTTGTCCTGCATGAGAATGACGTTCTTCAGCGCCGCAAAAGCGTCGCCGAAAGCGCTCACTTGCGGATACCTTTGTCGCGAAGAAACGCGTCCATTTCCTCGTGCAAGACCTCCAAAGTCCGGATCGAATGATCGAGCGAGGCATGCATTTTCGGAAGTGCCGCGTTCACTTCGGCGGCAAGGGCCGCAAGCGCGGCTTCCTCTTCCTCAGACAGCCTTTCATAATTGTCTACTGCAAGTCGGATATATTCCCCGCTCGAAACGCCCAAGGTCGCAGCGCGTTGCTCCAATGCGGCCTTTTCAGCCGGGGTGAGCAGAACGGTCGTTCGCGCCGTGCGCATATCTCTCATCTCAAGGTTGAGATAACACCCAATATCCACATTACAATGCCATTATAATGTTCAGAAGTCTCCTGCCAGCGTGACGGCCGGGCCGGAACCGGGTTGGGCGTTGCCGGCGACGCGCTGGCGCCAGTCGAAGTGAACCTTAAGATTGTTGCGGACCTTCATCGTCACCCGGGGGCCGGCATCGACGCGGTAAACGCCCGGTTGGGCGCCGCCCCACACGCCGAAGCCGCCCGCGAAATTCTTGTAAACGGGCCGGGTGACGGTCAGCGCGCCGTCGATGAAGCGGTCGCGGCGGTGAAGCCCGACAACACCGCCCTGGAAGTAGCCGTCGAGGCTAAAATGCCAGGGTAGCGGACGCTGATAAACGCCACCCTCAAGGAACAAGGCGAAGGCATTGCGTCCGCTGCCGTAGGTGCCGATGCGCTGACGGCGCTCGGCGGTGACCCACAGCGGAATCCCGGACATCGGCTGCAGACGGGCACCGGCGGCGACCTCGCCTCCGCGCCGGCCGATGTCTGAGCTGAAGCGCAGGCTGGCGGCGATCTGACGGGTGAAGTTGTACGTCAGGCGCGATCCGGCCTGGCTACCGCCGAGCTGGCCTCCGTTCGCCAGCGAGCTCGGCCCGAGCAGCTGGCCCTGACGCCCGCGCAGCAACGCCCAGGCGGTCAGTTGCAGCCGGTCGAGCTTGTTGAGCCGCGCTGGCGTGCTCTGGCCCGCGACGATGACGGTGGAGCGGCGTTGCGGCATCGAGCTGGAAGCAATGCGCGACAGCGGCCATTCGTCGAGCACCGGAATCGGCGAATAGAAGGCCGGCGCCGGCTCGGGCAGGACTCCGGCCAGCCGGCGCGGCGGCGGAAGTGGAGATGGCGGCGCCGAGACCGCGGCGTAGTAGATCGGAACCGTGATCGGTCTGGCGACGGCCGCATATTGCATTGTCGGCGGAGGCGCAGTCAGCCCCGGATTCGCCGCCGCTTCGTACGGCTGCACCGGATCGATTGGCGGGAATTCGGTCGGGACTATCGGCGGTGGTGCGGGCTTGGCCTCGCTCCGGTCGATCCGGAACATCTCGGCCCCGGGAAGCTTGCCGAGGCTCGCCGCGCGGATTCCCGCCCAACCGACGACGACCAGCGCCAGGAAGCGCAGCGACGGCCTCATTGCGGCATCTCCGCAGGGAAGATGTGCCGAGTCTTGTCCCAGCGTTTCGCGCCACCCGAGAGATGGAGCGAAACCGCGCGGGCCGCGGCCAGCATCGCGATGACGTTGCCGACGACGAGGCGCGGGATCGAGCGCAGTCCCTCGCCCCAGCCATAAGCTGAAGCAGTAAAGCCCGCGCGCATCAGGATGCGCCAGGCGAGCAGCCAGAAATTGATCGTCAGGAGAAGCGTCAAGGTCGAGTCCATCCGCGCCTGAACGGGCGCTCCGAACGCCTCGGCAAGCCACAGCTGCGACCACAGCAGAGCCGCCGTATAGGCGGCGAGAAGAAGCAGCGCGGCAAGAGGCCCGCGGCGGTCGCGCATGCGCATCCAGGATTCCCCCAGGCCGCCGCTCCAGCCCAGCCGGTCCCAGCCGGACAAGGCGATCCCGCCGAGCCAGCGCGCCTTCTGCCGGACGGCATCGCCGAGCGTTGCCGGGAAATGCCCGCGCGTTGCGACGACGCCCCGTTCCGCGGGCGTCGCCGGGATGCGCACGAACATCGTCTTGAGGCCGAGCGCTCCGATCCTCAGGCCGACCTCGTAATCCTCGGTCATGCTGCTTCCCGCGAACGGCTTGCCGTCCTGCATGGCGGCGAGTTGGGCAAGCGGCTTGCGCGCGATCGCGCAGCCGACGCCGGCGAGCGGAATGGCCGCGCCGACGGCTTCGCGCACGACCAGCTCCTTGATGTGCGCCTCGGCGAACTCGTCGCAATAATGGCCGCTGACCCAGCGCGAATGGCGGTCGATCAGCGGCAGGACCGGTAGCTGGATCACCGCCGCGCGATCGATCAGTCCGTCGAAAATGCGGAGCTCATAGCGGTGGACCACGTCTTCGGCGTCATGGAGCACGACCGCCTTGGCGGAGCGCTCGGCCTCGATCTCGTACGCGATCAGCGCGTCGTAGAGGTGGTTGAGGCAGTCGGCTTTGGTGGTCGGGCCATCGGCTTCGACCTGGACAGGATGGATGCGCGGGTCGTCGATGCTCGCAATGGCTGCCGCGGTCGCCGGATCGTTGCGGTAATGGCCGACGAAGATGCGGTAATCGTCATAATCGAGGCGCTCCAAGGCGGATTTCAGCATGGAGGCGATGACCGAGGCTTCGTCCCAGGCGGGCACGAACATGGCGATGAAACCGGGCTGCGGGTTGAACACCCAATAGCTGGCGTAGGCCGGGCGGTGGCGGCGATAGACGGTGATCGCGCGCCACATCCGCCGGGCGAAATAGATCAGATCGACGACGAGGTCGTTGATCCCGAACAGCAGGAAGCCGGCGCCGGCGAACAAGGCCAGCTCGGCCGCGGCGCGGCCGACCATTGCGGCAAGATCCATGCGGGAAGCGGCCGGCTAGCGGCG
>Ga0207678_10005874_pt1 | contig 10939 bp, 9 predicted proteins | sample KBSC63metaG_FD_184319 | JGI IMG/M metagenome (GOLD analysis project Ga0207678, IMG submission 184319) | Corn rhizosphere microbial communities from Kellogg Biological Station, Michigan, USA - KBS C6-3 metaG (SPAdes) (version 2) | ecosystem: Host-associated > Plants > Roots > Rhizosphere > Soil ...
TACGCTGACGCTGAAACTGTGGGACAAGCACGGCATCAAGCAGGCCGGCTTCTACACCACGCTGATCGGCACCTCCAATCAGGAACTGACCTATTTCGTGGCGTGGGACTCGCTCGCCGACCGCGAAAAGAAGTGGACCGCATTCCAGAGCGATCCGGACTGGATCGCCGGCCGCGCCAAGAGCGAGGAGGACGGCCAGATCATCGACAACATCGTCAGCCAGTTGCTGGTGCCGACGGCGTTTTCCGCGATAAAATAGCCGGCGGCGCAACCCTGATATTCAGGGGTTAAACGGGGTTGATCCTGAAAGCGCGGACCGGCATGGTCCGCGCCAGAATTGAGGAAAATCCCTTGAACGCGAAAGTAGACGCAGCCCCGGTCGTCTCGGTCGGCCCGGTCAAATTCGGCAATGCCTTGCCGATTTCGATCATCGCTGGGCCGTGCCAACTCGAGAGCCGCGCGCATGCGCTCGAGGTGGCCGGCGCGCTGAAGGAGATCGCAGAACGCCTCGGAATCGGTCTCGTCTACAAGACCTCCTTCGACAAGGCCAACCGCACCTCGGGCTCGGCCGCGCGTGGTGTGGGGCTCGCGCAGGCACTGCCGATCTTTGCCGAGATACGCTCCTCCCTCGGATTGCCTGTCTTGACCGACGTCCATGAGGCTGCGCAATGCGCCGAAGCCGCCCAGGCGGTCGACATCTTGCAGATTCCGGCCTTCCTGTGCCGCCAGACCGATCTGCTGCTGGCGGCGGCTGCGACCGGCAAGGTCGTCAACGTCAAGAAGGGGCAATTCCTCGCGCCGTGGGAAATGGCGAACGTCGTGGCCAAGATCACCGGCGGCGGCAATCCGAACGTGCTGGTGACCGAGCGCGGCGCGTCGTTTGGGTACAACACGCTGGTGTCGGACATGCGCGCGCTGCCGATCATGGCGGAAACGACCGGTGCGCCGGTAATTTTCGACGCCACCCATTCGGTGCAGCAGCCGGGCGGGAAGGGCACCTCATCCGGCGGGCAGCGCGAATTCGTGCCCGTGCTGGCGCGCGCCGCGGTCGCCGTCGGCGTTGCCGGCGTGTTCATCGAGACCCATCCCGATCCCGATCACGCGCCGTCGGATGGACCCAACATGGTCCCGCTGCGCGAGTTCGAAGGGCTGATCAAGACCTTGATGGCGTTCGACGCGCTCAGCAAGAATACGGCACGCCAATGACGCGGATGCGGGTGTGACCGCTTCGAGCCGTCTGCCGCCGGCCCTCAATATCATTACGCTCGCGACGTTTGCGGCAAGCCTGTCGGCGCGCGCGCTCGATCCGGTATTGCCGCACGTGGCCGACGATTTCGGCGTCAGCATCGCTTCTGCCGCCGGTTTCGCCGCCGTCTTCGCCTTCACATTTGCGATCATACAGCCGGTGCTTGGTGCTGCGGCCGATCTGTTCGGCAAGGCGAGGCTGATGATCGTGTGCCTAGTGCTGCTCGGTCTTGCCAATATCCTCGGCGCGCTGGCGACCTCGTTCTGGCTGCTGTTCGCCTCGCGCATCCTCGCCGGGATCGGCTCAGGCGGCGTGTTTCCGGTTGCGCTCAGTCTCACCAGCGATCTGGTCGGACCTGAAAAACGCCAGATCGCGATCGGACGCACGCTGATGGGCTCCATGACGGGGAATCTGCTGGGAGCCACAGTCTCCGGCCTGATCGGTGATTTTCTCGGCTGGCGCGGCGTTCTTGCGGTGCTCGGCGGCCTGGTCATTGTGGCCTCGATCGCGGTGGCCGCCGGGTTTCGCGGCGCTGACCTGACCCGTCCTCCCAAGACGAATTTTGCGGCGCTCAAGCAAGGCTATCGCACCATCTTCGCCAACCCCAATTCGTTTTGTTACGCGGCGGTGTTTATCGAGGGCTGCTGCGTGCTGGGGCTATTTCCCTTCATCGCGTCGTTTCTGTTTGAACTGGGCGAAACCAGCCTGTCGATTGCCGGACTCGTGATCGCGGGCTTCGCGGTCGGAGGCCTTTTCTACACGCTGACCGTTTCGCGATTCCTGCCGCGGCTCGGCGTCAATGGCATGATGATAACAGGCGCAACGCTGGTCGGATTGCAACTCGCCGTCGTCGCGCTGGGTCCCAGCGCGAAGGTCCAGACGCTAAGCCTGATTTTCATGGGCTGGGGCTTCTACATGATCCACGGCTGCCTGCAGGTGTTCGCGAGCGAACTATCGGTGGAAGCCCGCGCGACCGCGCTGTCGCTGCATTCGTTCTTCTTCTTTATGGGGCAGACCGTCGGCCCGATCGCCTATGGTTTCGGCATCCAGCATGCCGGCAAGGTCCCGACCTTGCTCACCGCCGCGGTCATCATGATCGCACTCGGCCTTGCCTGCGCGAAGCTGTTGCGCCAGACGCGGCCGGCGGATGCGGCGGCGACGTAGACTGCTGCGTGCAGTTCAGCGCGGATCGAGGGCCGTCGACAGCAACTCCTGCGCCTGCCGGGTTGCTTCCGCAAACGCTGCCTGCCTGGGCGCGTTCTGCATGAAGCAGCGCCTGTATTCATCTTCGCCCTTCTGGCGCAGATCTCCCAATTTGCCGTAGGACTTCTTGTCGATCTTCTTGAGCCGGAGGTCGTCTTCGGCCTGCTCGGCCTTTTTGTTGTAGCTGTCCCGGATGGCGATGCAGGCCGGAACCTGCACCTTGGGATCGATCGATCCGTAAGTGACGTATACCTTGCCGTTGGCGATCGCCGAGACGAATACGGTGTCGGCGGCGTCGGGAATGTCCGACTGGGTTCGGCCTGCCAGCATCCCATACGCGAAGGTCACGCCGGGCGGCTTTATGACCGGCAGCGAATTGAAATTCACCACGGCGGCACCACTGGATACCGCCTGCGTGTAGAAGCTCTCGTCCTTCAGCGCCGCGCCGATCTGTTGCGGTACGTTCTTGGCGTCCTTGTCCCACCAGTCCTTGTGGCCGCGTAGCCACCGCTCAAACAGCGTCTGCGTCGTGACGATGATATGAGCCTTGGGCTCGACATATTTGCCGTCGGCGCCGTTCTGGCCGGCCATTTCGCCATTCTTCCCGACCAGCGCGTCGAAGCGCAGCCCGTCCATCGCACCGAAACCTTCGTCACCTTTATTGAAGGCGTCGATATGTAGCCTCGCAGGGCCGAAACCCTCACGGGCGGGCTCGTTAAGAATGGCACGCATCTGCGCTTCGAGGTCGGCGCTTGCCGCTTCCTCGGCCTTCCGCGCTGCTTCGTCGGCGTTTCCGGCATCGTAAATGGCCGAAATTTTCTCGATCGCGGCGTCACGGGCAGCGATGTAGCGGTCTTCAGCCGTTTTGGCCGGCGGCGCCGCGGTCGCGTTCGAGATTGTGGCAAGGAGACAGAGCGGGGCAAGCAGCCCGAAAATGGCAGAGATGGCATTGTGCATGTGCGGTGGTCGGCCACACGTGCGTTCTGGTTCAAGGCTAGCGCCTTGAGATTACCCTCGTTACGAAGACCAGAAGTTCAGCGCTTGCCAAGTTCCATTATTCTGCAAGGATCGACTGGCTTTCGACTGTCGCGCTCTCGGTCTTCCGGCTTGACCTAAATCAACAATTCGCTCCTCTCGGTGGGGTCGAATTTGGCTTCGTCCTCTAAGTGGTCTGCGGAATGGTCGCGGGCATTCGAATGGAGAACCTCTTGAGCGAGCAGCTTCATCCCTTGGCCCCTCATCATCTGCCGTTTTTTATTCCCGGCCCCGACGGGTCGGACACCTTGACCGTGGTGATGGGCGTTTTCCTTGTAGTTACGGTATTGTGGGTGGGCACGCTGTACTGGAAGCTGCACAGCCTCCCCGAGCGCATGGCGCACAAGTCACAGAAGCTGCAGTTCGAACTTGTCGCCGTGCTCGGGCTGATATCGCTCTTTACCCACATGCATATCTTCTGGGTCGCAGGGTTGCTGCTTGCCCTGATCGACCTGCCGGATTTCGGCACGCCGATGCGCAGCATTGCCGATTCTGTCGAGCGCATTGCCGATGCCACGCCGGGCGCGCCGCCTGCCGAACCCGAAGCTGAGCCCATACCTGACAGCCATTCCGGCGCCAAGACGCCAGCGAAGGAAGGGGTGCACAGCCATGTTTGAGCTCATGCTCTGCTCGCTCGTGACGATCCTCCCCGATTACCTCTATCGCCGCTATCGACAGGGCAAGCGGTTCGGCAAGGAAATCACCTTCTTCTCCGTCTGGTACGAGTTGCGGTGGGGCATCACCAGCTGCTTGATGCTCACGATTTCACTGATCACGATGATATTCTACTTCCACCCCTCGACAACCTCTGCGGCGATCTATTTCCGGACCGTGCCGATCATGCCCGTAGGCACCGCCGGCCGCGTCGCTGAGGTCAATGTCGGCTTCACCGCCGCAGTGAAGCAGGGTGACATTCTGTTCCGGCTGGATAGCTCGAAGCAGGACGCCGTGCTGGAGACCGCCAAGCGAAAGATCGCCGAGGTGGACGCATCGCTAATCTCGGCACGGGCCGACGTCGTCAAGGCGGATGCCCAGGTCGGGGAGGCGAAAGCGTCCTTGCAGCAGGCCAAGGACGAACTCGATGTGAAGAGCGAATTGCAACGTCGCAATCCTGGCATCGTGCCGCAACGCGACATCGAAAAGCTGCAGGTTATGGTCGATCAGCGGCAGTCCGGCGTTGATGCGGCGAACGCTGTCAGGGAATCTTCGGTGTTGCGCGTCTCCACTCTGCTGCCGGCCGAGAGGGCGAGCGCCGAGGCCGCGCTGGCGGAGGCGCAAGTGGAGGTCGACAGGACCATCATCCGCGCCGGCGTCGATGGCCGCGTCGAGCAATTCCTCCTACGCCCCGGCGACGTCGTCAATCAGTTGCTGCGGCCGGCCGGAGTCCTGATACCGGAAGACGCGGGCCGCAACAGATTGCAGGCCGGCTTCGGACAGATCGAGGCCCAGGTGATGCGGCCCGGCATGATCGCGGAAGCCACTTGCATATCGAGACCTTGGGTAATTATTCCGCTCGTTGTCACAAGCGTGCAGGATTTCATCGCCGCCGGTCAGTTCCGGACGAGTGAGCTGTTGATCGATCCGCAGAACCTGCAAAAGCCGGGTTCGATCCTCGCGTTCCTTGAGCCGCTCTACAAGAACGGCCTCGACGGTGTTACGCCTGGCAGCACCTGCATCGTCAATGCCTACACCAGCAACCATGACGTCATCTCCGATCCGAAAACCGGATCGCTGAAGGGTTTTGCGCTGCACGCCGTCGATGCGACGGGACTCGTGCATGCCTTGCTGCTGCGGATCCAGGCGTTGCTGCTGCCGATCAAGACGCTGGTGCTCAGCGGGCATTGAGCCGGCGGCCGACCTTCTGGTCGAGTGCGGGGAGGGGGCTGCCTTGTGCAGCCGCCCGTGGCGCGACCCATCGTCGCTGTGCGCAATGCCCGGCGATATGATCCGATAGCTTCAGAATGTAAGAGAAACGGGACGCACCCGCCGCCATATCTTTCGAGCGGCGGCTTGCCTGGGCGTTTGTGATAAGGAGCACTGGTAGACGGCCGGAGCAAGTGCAGTTACTGACTTGTTTATACTGGATACCAGCGAATGATTTTCCGGGAACGTTTTCGCGGCCTTTTCCGAAAATACCTGTTTGTGCTGTTCATGGCCGTTGCGATCCCGCTCGCGATCAACGGCATTGTTGAAGCCTGGTTCGGCTATCGCGACCAGCAGGCAAGGCTTGATCAGTTGCTCGGCGTTCAGGCAACCGCGGCCGCGGCCGAAATCCATGACTTCATTTACGGCATAACGAACCAGCTCGGCTGGCTGGTCCAGGTCCCCTGGAGCGACGAGCCCGACGAGCAGCGTCGGACCGAGGCGTTACGCCTGTTTCGGCAGGCGCCTGCCATCGTCAGTCTGGCGCTCCTCGACCACAGGGGGCTGGAGCGCCTCTATGTTTCGCGGATCGGGCTCAATCGAATTGAAAGCCGCACAGACCGATCCGCTGATCCCGCAGTAGTCGGCGCGCGCTCCGCACATATCTGGTTCAGCGATGTAAGCTATCATCGAGGCTCCGAACCACACCTGACCGTCGCAGTGGTTGGCAACCGGCCATCGGTCGGGGTGGTGCTTGCGGAGGTCAATCTCAAGCTGATTTGGGATGTGATTTCGGCGATCAAAGTGGGAAAAACCGGCTTCGCCTTTGTCCTGGACCGGCCGGGTCGGCTCATTGCTCATCCCGACATCAGCCTCGTCCTCCGCGGGGCGGAAGAAGCAACCTCCGGGCCGTTTCGCACCATTCGCGACGCAATCGGTCCCGCGGGGGCAGGCTTTGCGACCAGCCGCGATGTCCACGGCCACGCCGTTGCCGCCGTCGCGGCGCCCGTTGCGGGTCCCGATTGGACTGTGATCGTTGAACAGCCGCTAGCGGAAGCCTACGCCCCGATCTATGCGGCCTTGTGGCGGACTGCGGCGTTTCTCGCGGCCGGTACCATGCTCGCGGCGTTGCTCGCTTACGCACTGGCGCACCGGATGACTGAACCAATAAGGGTTCTTGAGGAAGGGACGGAGAGGATCGGCGCCGGCGCTTTCGACCACCGCATTTCCATTAAGACCGGCGACGAGTTTGAAAGTCTTGCAAACAGCTTCAACAAGATGGCAGCCGGATTGGCGCTCGCGCAGCAACACCAGGAACGCATAGCCAAGCTCAAACGATTCCTCGCGCCGCAGGTCGCCGACCTTGTCGATCGGGCGGGCGATGACAGTGTGCTGGACGGCCGCCGCGCCGACGTCGTCGTCATCTTCTGCGACTTGCGCGGCTTCACGGCATTTTCCGCAGCCCTTGCACCGGAGGAGGTCATGAGCGTGCTGTCGGAGTATTATGAGGTCCTCGGAAAAGTCATTACGCAATTTGCCGCGACACTCATCAGTTTCTCCGGAGACGGCCTTATGGTGCTCGTGAACGCGCCCGTGCCCGTTGAAGAACCGGCACTGAAGGCGGTCGATCTCGCCGTCGAGATGCAGAAGAGCGTACAGCGGCTGATCGCTGGCTGGCGATCGCGAGGCTACCAGGTTGGATTCGGGGTGGGTCTCGCTAGTGGGGCGGCAACCGTTGGACGGATTGGATACGAGAACCGCCTCGACTACACCGCCATCGGCAGCGTGGTAAATCTAGCGGCGCGCCTGTGCGCATCTGCCGCAGATCGGGAAATCCTGGTAGACGCCGAAGTTGCCAAAAGCGTCAGGGGCAAGCGCGCTCTGGCCGAACATGGGGAGCAGCAAATCAAGGGATTTGACGAGGCTATTCCGGTATTCGGAATTTCCTTCGATGCACCATAACCAATGCCGAACCGCGGAGGCGCGGCAATCCGCTCGCGACTAAGTCAGCGTCGCGCGATATGCTGGGATCGGCGGCCGACGGACAGCCGATTGGTGAAGGGAATGAAGCGCGCCAGCGTCAATACGACAGCGTCCCGCAGATTTATCGGGCGGCGAGACGTTCTTTCGCTGATCGCGGCGGCTGCGGCCTGGACAACCTCCGTGCATGCGCAAAAGCCTTCGATGCCGGTCATCGGCTATCTCTGCGCGGAATCGCCGGAACTGTTTGCCAGCCGGCTCAAAGCCTTCCACGAGGGACTTGCCGAAGCCGGCTTCGTCGAAGGCCGTAACGTCGCCATCGAGTATCGGTGGGCCGAAGGGCAATACGCACGATTACCTGCGTTGGCTGCCGACCTGGTCGCCAGCAATGTCGACGTCCTGGTCGCGCCCGGCGGCGCACCGGTGGCGCTCGCCGCGAAGGCCGCGACCGCGACTAATCCCATTGTCTTCGAGATGGGTGGCGATCCCGTTCAGCTGGGTGTCGTGGACAGCCTGTCGCGGCCGGGTGGCAATATCACGGGAGTGTCGAGCCTGAGCGTTGACGTGTCGCCGAAGCGGCTTGAACTGATGCATGACCTGCTGCCGACCGCAGCGAAACTGGCTGTTGTCGCCAATCCCACAAGCCCGACCGCCGGTTCACAATTGCAGAAGCTGCGCTCGGCCGCCGAAACCCTGCGAATCCATCTGCAGGTGTCGAACGCAAGTTCGGAAAAGGAGTTCGAACCCATTTTTTCCACCCTGGCCCGGGAAGGGGCGGGTGGGCTCGTCTTTACCTCGGACCCGTATTTTGCATTTCGCAGTCGGCAGCTGGCCGAGCTCGCCACGAAATACCGCGTGCCCGCAATCACGCAATCCCGGGACTTTCCTGTTGCAGGCGGATTGATGAGCTATGGGGGAGACTTTGCGCAATCGCACCGGCGCGCGGGGATCTATGCCGGGCGGATCCTCAAGGGCGAGAAGCCTTCCGATCTTCCGGTCCAGCTTGTCACCAAGGTTGAACTCATCATCAACATGAAGGCTGCCAAGTTGCTTGGACGCGAGTTTTCGTCCTCACTCGTCAGCGGAGCCGATGAAGTGATTGAGTGAGAAGTCGCGGTCGGATCACAGGCCGAGCGTAACCTCGGCCCATCGCATTACGGTGCGGCCGTTGAGAAACTCGATCACGCTGGGCTCGATCGCTGCCGGGCGGTCATGGCCGAGTACGGCAGTCGCCGCGATCATGTCGCAACGTTCCCTGAAAATAACCGATATTGCCGTCTTGCCAGGCGGATTGCGCGCGATGAGCGTATAGGCGCGGCTGCGACCGTCCATCGTCGCAATTCTGACCGGACGACTGGTGCCGAGCGGCGAAGCTTCGCCGACGAGCGCGAGATCTCCCATGCGATCCACATCGTCGTCATCGGCGACACCAGTCGTGCAATTGCAGAAGCCGAGCTTGGCGCGCAGATAGACGTTCACATCGGTACCGCAGTCCGCAGCCCTGCAGCGGAACGCCCTTCCTTTGCCCCATGGATCGGCGGGGAAGGGCCATGCCACCTCGGTCCACACCGGCGCGCTCGCGGTTGCCGCCGCATGCCGTGGCAGGCCGGACCATGCCAGCGCGGCCGCCAGCACAATCGCCAGCGACACCGCCGCAATGGCAACACGACCTACCGCCTTCATTGCACCACCGTTCCCGTTTCGGGCCGGGCTAGTTGCTGGCGAGATACTTCTTCGCCGCCGCAACCTCCGGCCGTTCCGTGTCGGCATTTGCCGTCAGCGTCACGAGTTGCTGATAGTTCTCCCGTGCCGCAACCTTGTCACCGAGCACGTCGGCGGCCTTGGCGGCGCCCGCGTAGCCGTGGAGACGGTTCGGCTCCTTGGCCTTGGTGGCCTCGAAAGCCGCAAGCGCCTCCTTGGCCATGTCGCGATCAAGCAGCATGAAGCCGTAGAGTTCGCGCGCCGGCGCCAGCGGGCCTGGTGTGACCACATGCTTCTCGGTCTTGTCCTCGGCGTCGGCCGCGGCGCTCATCGCCTTGAGGGCTTCGTCGTATTTGCCCTCCGCGTGAAGCACCCAGGCAGCGGCCACCTGACGCTGGATCTCAACGATACCTGACCAGTAGTTATCCTTCGCGTCGCGCAGCTTGTCGCGCAAGTCAGCGAGCTTTTGAACGTCGGCCTTGGCTGCTTCCGGCTTGCCGGCGCGGGCTGCGCCCAGCGCGCGGGCGAAGTGCGAGACCGCCATCGCGTAGTTCAAGCCGCTTTGCCTGACGGAGAGTTGCGATGCGGCGTCCCAATCGCCACGCTCGATGACCAAGCGAGCTGGCGAAGCCGCCAGTGCATAATCGGCTGCCAGGACCGTCGCCTTGAAGTCGGTCTCCTTCGTCATGTCGTCGATAACGACGCGCGCCTGCTGATCCTGGCCGAGCTGAAGGTACGCATAGACCATGTAATCCTGCGCATGCAGATAATTGCCTACCGACTTTTCCGCCTTGGCGGCTTTTACGGAAGCCGTGTTGGAGTCGATCGACTCCTTCCAGTAGCCGACACGGGTGTAGATGTGGGACGGCATGTGCTGGGCGTGCGGCGCGGCCGGCGCGATTTTGGCGTAGCGATTTGCGGCGCCGAGACCTTTTTGCGCGGTCGCTGGATAGTCGTAGAGGTGGATCAGATAGTGCGTGACGCCTGGATGCTGCGGCAGTCGTACGGAAATCGGCTCCAGGATTGAGGCGCCCTTGATCTGCTGTGCGTAGGTCTTGTCGTTCAGATCCGCCGAGGTGTTGAGAATGATCGCGTAGGCGATCTGGGCCTCGTCATCTTCAGGATATTTCGCTGCGACCTGGGCCAGGGCGTCGCGCAGTTTGCGCATACGCACGGGGTGCGTGTTGTTCGGATCGTCGTAATCCGCGTACATCACCATGAGCGCATTGATATAGTCGCGTTCGCGGTCGGTCTGGCCGCCGATCTCCTTGGCTTTCGTGATGGCGGCGAGACCGGGTGCCAGGTTCGGCCGCGGGATTGCACCGTGCGGATTGTCCATCAGCGTGAGCGCGATGCCCCAATAGGCCATGGCGCATGTCGGGTCAGCCTTTATCGCCTCCTCAAAGACTTCCTTGGCGTTGGTGTACCAGAAGGAATGCTGATAGCGCATCCCGCGATCGAAGCGTCGCTGCGCCACGTCGTTGCAAGTGATCTTGAAGTGCACGTTGCCAAGCTGCTGATCCACATCGTCTTGCGCAAACGTCGGCTGAGATGTCGGTAGAGCAAGTGCCGCGACGGCAAACCCGAGAAGAGACTTCCGCATCGCCTTCCTCCCTCTGCACCAGGAAAAGAACTGGATGCACTATACGACCTCCGCGCCCCCTGAACCGATATCTGAATCGTGGCAGCGCAACTGACCTTTCCCTTCGAGTTCAAGCAATTCTCGAACGTTCGCCGCGAGTCCGCGCGACCGCTTGATGCTCAGCCTCGTCCGCGATAGGGCGCGACGCCTTGTTCGGGCACCCACATACCCTTGGGCAGTTTACCGGTCTGCCAGAACACGTCGATCGGGATACCGCCACGCGGATACCAGTAGCCAGCGATGCGAAGCGATTTCGGCTTGACCGCCGA
>Ga0207678_10005875_pt1 | contig 10939 bp, 9 predicted proteins | sample KBSC63metaG_FD_184319 | JGI IMG/M metagenome (GOLD analysis project Ga0207678, IMG submission 184319) | Corn rhizosphere microbial communities from Kellogg Biological Station, Michigan, USA - KBS C6-3 metaG (SPAdes) (version 2) | ecosystem: Host-associated > Plants > Roots > Rhizosphere > Soil ...
CCACGAATTCGGCATCGGCCATGTCACCATTCAGACGGAGGACCAGGCCCTGCGCGAGGCCGAAGGCGAAACCAGGTTGTGACGGCCATCCGGGCCGGCAGGCTCAATCGGCGGGCGCGCGCCGATGCAGCGAGAAGCCCGTTTCGCCCGACGTTTCGAGCCCGGCTCGCAGTTGCATGGTCGGGATCAGGTAGTCGCCGGCATTCTGGCGGCGATAGGGAATGGGCGACGCGGATGGCAGCGAAGAAATAGCTGATTGCTGGAGCGGGACCGCCCACTCCAGCAACCCTTCCAACTCAATCCGTCGGGCATCGCCAGCAGAGGACCGGCCCGTCCTCCTCATCAACACGCTTGCCTACTTTCACGAAGCCGTTCCGCTCCAGCACGCGTTGCGAGGCGAAATTCGCAGGGGTGGTTTCGGCAGTCACGGCCCGAACCTGCGGCACCTTACGCGCCCAGGCCACGATCTCACCGATAGCACGACCCGCAATGCCGCGGTTCTGCCGGGTCGGTGCCACCCCATAGCCGATGTCGATCACGCCCCCCGACGGTGGGGCCTTGACCGAACATAAGCCCACGACTTCGTTGTCTTCCACAATCAGCCAAGCGGCTGGCGAGAAACTCTCGCGCACCACCTCGGCCAGGTCGGCCAACATCTGAAGCACCTCTACCGGTGCGATCGGACTGTCGGCATTTTCAAATCGCCTGGGCGCACGGCCCTGGCACAGCGAGGCGTGATCCTCGCGCGTTGTTTCTACGATCATTGTATCTCTCGATTGAAGCGGCGTCGCCGGGACGCCGGTCCGCTTCAGCCGATCAGCTCCGCACGCATGTCACGCGCGTCGACGCTCGGCCGCAGCAGCGGTCAGAGGCGATGGCGGTGAGCAAAGGCGATCTCCGGGAGAATTGTGAGATCGTATCTGTCGCGGAGAGCCCGGATTGTAAAGCAGGCCGAACCTCACGGCACGGCACAAAAAGGGGCTGCCTTTCGGCAGCCCCTTCGATTCTTCTGGAAGATAGCCGACTTATCAGCCGACAATCTCTCCCGGCTTGAAGAAATAGGCGATCTCGATCGCGGCATTTTCGTCGCTGTCCGAACCATGGACCGAGTTCGCCTCGATCGATTCGGCCAGTTCCTTGCGGATCGTGCCGGCGTCGGCATTGGCCGGGTTGGTCGCGCCCATGATGTCGCGATTGCGCTTCACGGCGTCCTCGCCCTCGAGCACCTGGACCACGACCGGGCCGGAGATCATGAAACTGACCAGATCGTTGAAGAAAGGCCGCTCACTATGGACGGCGTAAAAGCCCTCGGCCTGCTCCTTGGTCATCTGGATGCGCTTGGACGCGACGACGCGCAGGCCGGCCTCCTCCAGCATCTTGGTGACCGCGCCGGTCAGGTTGCGACGCGTGGCGTCGGGCTTGATGATCGAGAAGGTGCGAGTCGTCGCCATGGCTGTGCCATTGCTCCCAGTTGGTTGATTGTCCGAAGTTGGCGCGCCTCTAGCCGTGCGGATGCTGCGTTGCAACCCGGAGGTTACCGGCCAAGGGGCGTCATGCCGGACCTGTTCCGGCATCCACCCATCCACACATACGTCGCGCGAGGCGCCGTACACCCCGTAACAAGTCCGGGTGACGGCCTTCCTATTTCTCCAGCGCGTCCTTCACATATTGGTCGAGCAGGCGCACGCCATAGGCAGTCGCGCCCTTGTCCCAGAGGGTGGCGGGCTTGGAGGCCCAGACCATACCGGCAATGTCGAGATGCGCCCACTTCACGCCTTGATCGACGAAACGCGCGATGAACTGAGCAGCGGTGATCGATCCGGCTTCGCGCGGGCCGATATTCTTCATGTCGGCGATCGGCGAGTCGATCAGCTTGTCGTAAACCTCACCCATCGGCATCCGCCAAAGCTTCTCGCCGACGGCCTTGCCCGCAGCCAGCAGCTGCTCGGCGAGGCCGTCGTCATTGGCGAAGATGCCGCCATGCTCATGGCCGAGGCTGACGATCATCGCGCCGGTGAGCGTAGCCAGGTCGATGACGGTCTTGGGATGATATTTCTGCTGCACCCACCAGATGGCGTCGCACAGCACGAGGCGGCCCTCGGCGTCGGTGTTCAGCACTTCGACCGTCTGACCCGATGCAGTGGTGACGACGTCGCCCGGGCGTTGCGCGTTACCGTCAGGCATATTCTCGACCAGTCCGCACACGCCGATCACGTGCGCCTTGGCCTTGCGCAGGGCGAGCGCCTTCATCGCGCCGGCGACCGCGCCCGCGCCGCCCATGTCCCACTTCATATCCTCCATGCCCGGCCCGGGCTTGAGGCTGATGCCGCCGGTGTCGAAGGTCACGCCCTTGCCGACGAAGGCGACCGGATCCGCCTTGCCGCCAGTGCCATCCCACTTCATGCACAGTAAGCGCGCCTCGCGAATGGACCCTTGTGAAACACCGAGTAGCGCACCCATGCCGAGCTTGCGCATCGCCGCTTCGTCGAGCACCTCGATCTCGATGCCGAGCCCCTTCAGCTCCTGGCACCGTTCGACGAACGTTTCCGGGTAGAGGATGTTGGCGGGCTCGGTGACGAGCATCCGCGTGAACGCCGCTCCTTCCGCGACCGCCTTCAAGGGCGCGAATGCCGCTTCTGCCGCTTCGAGCGCGTCGCCCACCACAATCTCGACCTCGGTCAGGATCGGCTTCTGCTTCTCGGGAAGCTTGGTGCGGTAAATGTCGTAGCGCCAGCTGCGCAGCATGGCGGCCTGGGCCAGCTGGGCCGCGAACGATGCGCGCTGCGGCTCTTCGACCCCCGTCACGTCAACGACCAGACCGGTTTCGGTGGTCAGCAGCTTGGCGGCCAGCGCCCCGCCCGCTTTCTCGGCAGCGAGATCGGCGCCGGTGCCGACCAGCAGGATATGGCGCACGGTGCCGTCCACCGCAGCATGAAGCTCGACGAGGCTGCCTGCATCGCCCGTGAATTTGGCGGCCGCGGCCTTTGCGATGTCGGCGATGGCAGCCGGGACATGGGCGTCGACAGCCTCGTCCTTGGCGATCGGGAGGGCGAGCGGGCGCGCGTCCGAGGGGCGGGCGGCACTGAATTTGATGGTAAGCAAGGAACAAGCCTTTCGAGCTAGGTTGCCCTGCCTATTAGGCTCGTCCCTCAAGCTGTCAAAGGCGACATCCACGGCGACGAGGCGTGGTTTTCGGCGATTGCGGCGGCGGACAAGCCGGGATAGGGCCGGCCCCATGCAGCGGCGTTCAAGCTGGAAAAGGGCAGGCGCCGCGATGGCGTCGCTGGTGGCGATTGCCGTGGCCGGCTGCGCGGCCGCGCAGGCGCAGAGCCTGCAGGATCGGCCGACACAGCCCCCCGCTCCCACCAAGGAATCCGCTAGCGCGCCGGAGGACGAGGTCACCTTCTCGGCCGCGACGCTCGATTATGACGACAATGCCGACGTGGTTACGGCGACAGGCGATGTGCGCATGTTCCGCAACGGCGCGCGGTTGCGCGCGAACAAGGTCACATGGAATCGCCAGACCGGCGTGGTGCGCGCGAGCGGCAATGTCGCGGTGGTCAACGCCAACGGCGACAAAGCCTATGGCGACGACATCACGCTGACAGACGAGCTGCATGACGGCGTTGCGGACAACATGCTGCTCGTGTTGGCCAATGGCGGCCGGCTCGCCGCGATGCGTAGCGAGCGCAAGGGTAATATTACCACGCTCACCAATGCCGCTTACACGCCGTGCCGGGTCGAGACGGATTCGGGCTGCCCCAGGCGCCCCTCGTGGCAGATCAATGCGGTCCAGGTGGTCGTCGACGAAGGCACGCATCGCATCAGCTACAAGGATCCGCGCCTGACCGTCTTCGGCCGGACGATCCTGGCATTGCCGGCTTTTTCGCATCCCGACGGTTCGGATACGGGCAATTCGGGCCTGCTCTTGCCGAATATCCAGGTCAATAAATCGAACGGCGTCGAGATCGATCTGCCTTATTATCTGCAGATCGGGCGCAACCGGGACCTGACGATCACCCCGCATTTATACACTGCGGTGCTGCCGGGCCTGGAAGCGCAATATCGCGCGCTGACCGGCAATGGCGCGTATCAGGTGAGCGGGATGGTCACCTACAGCTCGCGCCTGCCCGCCACGACCGATCAGGCGGCGGTGCCGGTGCATGGCAGCGACAGTTTCCGCGGCTATCTCGACGCCAACGGCTCCTGGCAGCTCGATCCTTATTGGACGATCCACGGCGCGATCCGGCTCACCACCGACCGCACCTTCATGAAGCGCTATTATATCTCAAACGACGACCGGCTGCGTTCGACGGTCAAGGCAGAACGGATCGACGCGGATTCCTATCTCTCGATCGCGGGGTGGTTCGTGCAGGATCTGCGCCCCGGTTATGTCGAGGGCCAACAGCCGATCGCGCTGCCCGCAATCGACTATCGCCGCCGCTTCGCAGATCCGTGGCTGGGTGGCGTTTTCACTGCGCAGATCAACAGTCTGGCGCTGACCCGTACCGACGGACAGGACACGCAACGCGCTTTCGCAGGCCTGCGCTGGGATTTGCGGACTTTGACCGGGCTTGGCCAGGAGGTGACCTTCACCGCTTACGGCCGTGCCGATCTCTACCACACCGACAACAGCGCGGCGACGGCGACGGGGCTCTACCGCGGTGTCGACGGCTGGCATGGCCGCGGCATCGCCGCGCTGGCCGCCGACATGCGCTGGCCTTTCGTCGGGTCCCTGTTCGGCGGCATCCAGCAAATCGTGCCGCGCGTGCAATTGGTGGCCGAGCCCAAGATCAAGAATCTCCAGTTTCCCGACGAGGATAGCCGCGCGGTCGATCTTGAGGATTCCAATCTGTTCGCGCTCAATCGCTTCTCCGGATACGACCGATGGGAGGATTCCAGCCGCGTCACTTATGGCGCCGAATGGAATTACAGCCGGCCCAAGCTGGATGTGCGGGCCATCGTCGGCCAATCCTACCGGCTGAGCACCGAGCCCACGATCCTTCCGCCGGGCACCGGCCTGTCCGACCGGTTTTCGGATTATGTCGGCCGGGTGAGCGTGCGCTATGGCAGCTTCCTCGAGATCACCGAGCGCTTCCGGCTCGACAAGGACAATCTCGCGGTACGCCGCAACGAGGTCGATGCGACCATCGGCAGCCGCAATACCTATGCCGAGATTGGCTATCTCAAGCTGCACCGCCAGATCGACACCGCGATCGAGGATCTGCGCGACATGTCCGAAATCAGGCTGGGCGCGCGCGTGCAGATCGCGCGCTATTGGTCGATCTTCGGCTCGACCGTGGTCGACCTGACCACGCACAAGGAAGATCCGCTCTCGCTGTCGGATGGCTACCAGCCGGTGCGGCACCGGCTCGGTCTGCTCTACGAGAATGAGTGCATGTCGCTGGGGGTCACCTGGCGCAAGGATTATGACGAGACCGGCGATGCCCGCCGCGGCAGTACCTTCAGCTTGCGACTCGCCTTGAAGAATTTAGGCCGCTAAGCGTGGGTTCAGCCATATTGGGCCAGTCTGGGCCCTTAGCGACAAGTGACGGAGCGGGCGTGACGGGACGGATGATGGGGCGTGCGGGCTGTATTCTCGCCGCCATGGTTTTGACGGCGGTACCGAACGTGGCAGTCGCTCAGGCGGATCAGTCCGACCAGGCGGCGCCCAACGGGCTCAACTTGCCGAACGATGTCCACCTGCTTGCGCCGCGCGATCCGTCGATCCGCAAGGCGACCGCGATCGTCAACGGCGCGATCATCACCGATACCGACGTGGATCAGCGCCTGGCCCTCGTTCTCGCCTCCAGCAACGGCCGCATCTCCCAGGAAGAGAAAGAGCGGCTGCGCGCGCAGGTTCTGTCGAACCTGATCGACGAAACGCTGGAGATCCAGGAGGCCTCGGCCAACAAGATCACGATCCAAAAGGCCGAGCTCGAGCAATCTTTTGCCCGTGCTGCAGGCCAGTTCAAGAAGACGCCGGCCGAGTTCAGCAAGATGATCCGCGGGCTGGGCTCGAACGAGGCTTCGCTGAAGCGCCAGATCGAGGGCGAAATGGCCTGGCGTCGGCTGCTCAGCCGCGAAGTCGAGCCGTTCGTCAGCGTGAGCGACGAAGAGGTCAAGCAGGTCATCGCCCGGATGCAGGCCGCCAAGGGCGCACCCGAATATCATCTTTCGGAAATCTACCTGTCCGCAACGCCGACAAACCAGACGCAGGTCCAGGCCAACGCCCAGCGTATCATGGACCAGATCCGCCAAGGCGCTTCGTTCGCGGCCTATGCCCGCCAATATTCGGAAGCTTCGACCGCCGCGGTCGGCGGCGATCTGGGTTGGGTCCGCGCCGAGCAATTGCCCGATGCTTTGGCAAGCGCGGTCAAGGAAATGGGCCCCGGCCAGGTCGGCGGCCCGATCCCGGTCGGCAGCGGCTATTCGATCATCGCCATGGTCGACAAGCGCCAGGTGTTGACCAGCGACCCGCGTGATGCGCTGGTCCAGCTGAAGCAGCTTACGATCACCTTCCCTCCGAACGTCGACAAGGCCCAGGCGCAGCCCAAGGTCACTGCCTTCACCGAGGATCTGAAAACGCTTAAGGGCTGCGGCCAGGTCGCGGATTTCGCGAAGAAATGGAACGCGGAAGTCGTCGACAGTGACCAGATCAAGATCCGCGATCTCCCGCCGCAGCTGCAGACCATCCTGGTCGATATGCGCGTCGGCGAGGCGACGCCGCCGTTCGGCGGGTCCGAAGGCGGAATCCATAGCCTGGTGGTCTGCGGTCGTGACGATCCAGCCGACAAGACCGCGCCCTCGTTCGACGAAATCTCCTCGCAAATGTCGGATGAGCGCGTGAATCTGCGCGCACGGCGCTACCTGGCAGACATAAGGCGCGATGCCGTCATCGAATATCGCTGACGGGTTGCCCCCGCTCGCGGTGGCGCTCGGCGACCCCGCCGGCGTCGGCCCCGAAATTGCGGCCAAGGCGTGGGAAAGACGGCGGCAGGAGGGGCTCCACCCCTTCTTCGTGGTCGGTGACGTACGATCGATCGAGGCGGTTTGGGGCGGGCCGGTCGTACGCATTTCGGACCCTGAAGACGCAAGCGCGATATTCGACCAGGCCTTGCCGCTGATCCAGCTTGAGGATGCGGGTGAAATCATTCCCGGTTCCCCCAATCTCGCGGGCGCGCGCTGCTCGCTGGACTCGCTGGAGCTTGCGGTCGGGCTCGCGCGGTCGGGCGCCGCCTGCGGGCTGGTGACCGGTCCCGTCTCGAAGGCGCAGCTCTACGGCATCGGGTTCACGCATCCCGGCCAGACCGAATTCGTCGCCGAGCGCTGCGGCATCGCGCGCGAGAATGTGGTGATGATGCTTGCCGGCCCCTCCTTGCGCACGGTGCCGATCACCACGCATGTTCCGCTGAAAGACGTATCGGGCCTGATCTCGGTGGAGATCATCATTTCCCGCACGCGGACCACCGAGCGCGGCCTTTCGCGCGATTTCGGCATCGCCCACCCGCGCCTCGCAATGGCGGGTTTCAACCCCCATGCGGGCGAAGGCGGCGCGCTCGGCCGCGAAGAGATCGATATCGTGATTCCCGCGATCGAGCGGCTACGCGAGGAGGGGATCATGATCGAGGGCCCGCTTGCCGCCGACACAATGTTTCATCCCCGCGCCCGGGCGCGTTACGACGCGGCGCTCTGCCTCTATCATGATCAGGCATTGATCCCGCTGAAAACGCTGCACTTCGATGAAGGCGTGAACATCACGCTCGGGCTGCCGATCGTCCGCACCTCACCCGACCATGGCACCGCGTTCAACATTGCGGGCAAGGACGCGGCCGATCCCGGCGCGACCATCGCGGCGATCCGGCTTGCGCATCAATGCGCGGAGAACCGGGCGCGCCTCCAGTGATTTGGCTCCAATGAAGCTCGATCTGCCGCCGCTGCGCGAGGTGATCGCGCGGCACGGCCTCTCCGCCGAGAAGGCGCTCGGCCAGAATTTCCTGCTCGACGGCCAGCTGCTCGACCGGATCGCACGCGTACCTGGCTCGCTCGAAGGCGAGAAAGTTTATGAGGTCGGCCCCGGCCCGGGCGGCCTGACGCGCGCGCTGATCGGTGCCGGGGCGCACGTGACCGCGGTCGAGCGCGACCGGCGTTGCCTGCCCGCTCTGGCCGAACTGGCCGAAGCCGCTCCAGGCAAGCTCGAGGTGATCCAGGGTGACGCGCTGGAGATCGACGAGGCCGCGACGGTGGGCAAGGGGGCGCATATCGTCGCCAACCTGCCCTACAATGTCGGAACCGCCTTATTGGTGCGCTGGCTAAGCGGCGAAACCTGGCCGCCCTTCTGGGCGTCGCTCACGCTCATGTTCCAGAAGGAAGTCGCCGAGAGGATCGTCGCCAAGGCCGACAGCGATCATTATGGCCGGCTCGCGGTGCTAGCCCAATGGCGCGCCACGCCCAGGATCGCGCTTCCCGTCCACCGCTCCGCCTTCGTCCCTCCGCCCAAGGTGATGTCGGCGGTGGTGCATATCGTGCCCGCCGTGCAGCCCGAGGGGGTGAAGTTCGCCACGCTGGAGAGGCTCACCGCCGCCGCCTTCGGCCAGCGCCGCAAGATGCTGCGCCAGAGCCTGAAAGGCCTGCCCCGCGCGCTGGAGGCGCTGGAAAGGATCGGGATCGACCCGACCCGGCGCGCGGAGACGCTGAACGTGGCGGATTTCATCGCGGTCGCGCGGGCGCTCGGTTAGGCCCGCAATAAGCATCTGGCTTGCTCGGCCGTCCCAATCCTGCATAAGCGCGCGCATGAATTCCTTCTCGCGCGCAATCCGCTATTCCGCCCCCCTGATGGCTCTGGTGTTGGCGGCGCCGCCGCTGCTTGCCGGCGGAACAACAGCCCATAGAACCAGGCTCACCGCTCCAAAGCCGGTCGCGGCGGACAATGCCATCATTCCCCTGCCCCTGGCGCCGATCGTGCCGGCGGCACAGCGCATGTGCGCCGCCCGGACGCCTTCCGGTCTGGGTTATACGATGCTGCGTGCCGGTGCCGGCACCAAGCCCGCCGGGGACGCCACGGTGCTGGTCAATTATATCGGCTACCTCGCCGCGACCGGGGCGGTGTTCGATCAGGGGATGCAAACCCCCATGCCGGTCGGCCAGGTCATTCCGGGTTTCGGACAGGGCCTGCAGTTGTTGGGCAAGGGTGGTATCGTGCGACTCTGTATCCCGGCCTCCATGGGCTATGGCGCGCAGGCCTCGGGACCGATCCCCGCCAATTCCGATCTGGTGTTCCAGGTCGAGCTTCTGGATTTCAGGACAGCGGCCGAGATGGCGGACATGGCCAAGCAGCGTGCTGCACAAGGTGGAACACAACCGGATACGGCAGCGCAGCCTAAGTGAGCGCGACCTTCCCCCTTTTCGACCAAAAAGTGCGAGTGACGGGTGTTATGATAGTCGGCAATCCGAGCACCTAAGTCGACACGTCGGCTCGCGACCCGTTAGCGGACGAACAGCACGAGTTCGGAGGCGCCTAATTTCCGCCAATCGTTCCTTCGGCGAAGCATGGACCTGCTAATGGTGGCCGTGACCGCCGTGCGCGATTTCGTGGCCTCCACTGTGTCCTAAGCCTTCACCCAACTCAGGCGAGACCGCAAAGACATCGGGGACGCTGAAGCCGGCATCTCCATGGAAATGCATGTCGGCAACGTACGCACGCATCGCATCGTAGTCGCAAGTTTCTCCGAGATCACGATGGAACTGGTCAAAGCTTTCGCGTGAAGAGAACATCGCCACGGCATAGCAGGAGAATTCGCCATTGAGCCCTACTGTTTCGACCGTTTTTCTCACCTGCTGAGGGGTATAGGACCGCGCATAGCCATAGTGCTTGGACAGCATCCGAGGGAGCTTGCGGGTGTAGGCGCTAATTGCGCGGGCCTTTACAAAAGATCGGAGCAACCGGCTCATCAGCACACCCCCCTTGATCGATCGGTCCCAAATAGGCCTTAGCTCAAATCAGCCTTGGTCCTCGAACGTAGGATGACGGTACTCAAGTTAACACAGCGAAGGACCGCCGCAAATATTCCCTTGGCGCGAACGTCCGCCTTCCGCCCCCGCGCTTCTCAAAAGCGGGCCGACCGGAAGCCACCAATTGCGATCGTCAGCGAGCGGCGGATTGCATGATCCGGTGACGGCCCCCGTTCACCTAGCTTCGCGGGTCCAGCCTACTCGGCATCAAGCCATGCGTTGCTGCATATCAGGATGAGTTCACGTCTGGCCGCCGGTTGCGCCAGATGGGCTTCTACAGCTGGTCGATCCTGCGCCGGCAGGCGACGGATAACCTCGGATACGCTGCGGTATTGGCCCGATCTCGCCAGATCAAATGCCCGTTCGATTGCTGGATTGCTCACCATCGCGACCTCCTAACGCAAGCAAGCGATCGAGCGAAGCAGTCTGTTCATTAGGCTGGAGCTGGTAGCCGCTGTGTATTCGAATTGCCCTTTGGAGCGGGCTGACTGGCCTCAAGGCGTATCGCTGCCTCCCCCTCCGTCGCCTTCGGCGCCACCTCCCCCTGGCGGGGGAGGATTTATATTAGCCGTGTCGGCTAACGGGGCGATCTTACTGCTCTTTCTGCGTCTTCTCTTCCTGGCCCTTGGGCGGAACCTTGGTGTTGGCCTGTGCCACGGCGACCTCGACGGGCGGGCCTTTGACGATCGCGGCGTTGAGCGCGGCGGCCTGGGGGCAGGCGCCTTTGCAGAGCTGGTTGATGCGGGCGAGGTTCACGCGGGCGCGCTCCACGGCGCCCTTCTGCACCATCGCCTGACCCTGCCCCGCAAGCGCAGTCAGATCGTTAGGGTCGAGCGCGAGCGCGTCGCGGTAGAAGCGGACGGCCTTCCCAGGAAGTCCCTGCCCCTGCGCCACCCGGCCGAGCGCGACATAAGCGCCGCGATTGCGC
>Ga0207678_10005877_pt1 | contig 10938 bp, 10 predicted proteins | sample KBSC63metaG_FD_184319 | JGI IMG/M metagenome (GOLD analysis project Ga0207678, IMG submission 184319) | Corn rhizosphere microbial communities from Kellogg Biological Station, Michigan, USA - KBS C6-3 metaG (SPAdes) (version 2) | ecosystem: Host-associated > Plants > Roots > Rhizosphere > Soil ...
ATCCGATGGTGCAATGCAGCATCGCGAAGAAGAGAAGTTTTGCGCTGGCGGCTGGGCAATCTCCAGAGCATTCGAAAGTGCTGCAAAAAAAACAAACATGATTGATTGTTAGTTTCACCTGTGCCAGCTTCCGATCGGGACGGTGCCCGGCTCGGGAAGGCACAGTGGATGCCGCGGGGCTGGTCGAAAAGGGGAGACCACACTCATGCGCTCTGTTCGTTTTGCGGCTTCAAGTGCAACGTTCGCACTGGCGATCGCGCTGGCCAGCCCGGCGGTCGCGCAGACTTCGCCAGCGCCCGCCGATCAGGCAGCGCCCGCGTCCCGAGCGCCGGCCGGTTCGGCCACTTCCGCGGTCGATCAGCAGACAGCGCAAAATCCATCGGATCATCTCGGCGAGATCCTGATCACGGCGACTCGGCGCGAGACTCGGCTGCAGCGGACGCCGGTCGCAGTTTCGGCGATCGACCAGAGCCTGATCAAGCAGGCCAATCCCGACAATATCGGCAAGCTTGCGCTTTACGTTCCGAACTTCTCCGCTGAGACGATCACCGGCTTCAACGCCGCGAGCTTCGCGATGCGCGGCGTCGGACAGAACAACATCATCGTCTATTTCGAACCGCCGGTTGTCGTACTGGTCGACGATTTCGTCATGCCTTCGGTGCAGACGCAGCTGCTCGACACGTTCGACGTGTCGCAAGTCGAGGTCCTGCGCGGCCCGCAAGGCACTTTGTTCGGCAAGAACTCGTCCGGCGGCGCAGTTACGGTCCGGACCAAGCGGCCGGAGCTGGGCCAGGTCTTCGGCGATGCGCGCGTGACGTATGGAAGCTTCGGCACCCGCGAGGCGAAGGCCGCGATCAACGTCCCGCTCGGCGACATTGCCGCGCTACGGATCGTCGGCGGTTATGAAAAAAGCGACGGCTATTACAAGAACCAGGCCTGTTACGGGCCGGTGCTCAATTTCTCGACCACTCCGTCAATCTTCGATGGCGTGACCGGCTGCCTCGACGACGGCCGCGTCGGCGGCAAGGACGTATTCAACGGCAGGGCGAAGCTGCTTGTCGAGCCCTCGTCGAACATCACTGCTCTGTTCCAGTACGAAATCCTGCGCGATCGGTCAGACACCGTGCCGTCGGTCAACGAGAACCAGATCTACAAGGGCACGGTGCCGTTCCTGACCGACTTGCTCGGACTCAAGGTCCCGAACCTCAGCAGCGATCCGCTCAAGAATTCGGGGATCACGCTGCGCGACGACCATTTCGAGCGCGACATCCAGCGGATCAACGTCGACGGACTCTATTCGAACATCGACATCGACGTCGGGGCGGGCACAATCTCATCAGTGACGGGATGGCGTCGACAGAATTCGCGCCTTCCGAACTCCTATGCCGGCGTGACGGCTGTCGCCGCCGACGGCGAGCGCCTTTCTGTGTTCGACGCGACACGCGATGACAATCGCAAGACGTTCCAGCAGGAAGTTCGGTTCGCGAGCCACTTCCAGGGGCCGTTGGATCTCGTCGCGGGCGCTTTCTATCAGCACGACACAGTCGACTTCTGCGTGTCGCAATTGTTAGGCTTCCTCGATCTCGCGTCCGGGCCGCTGCCGTTCGGCAAGTGGAACGACACTCCCTACCTCTTGTGCAACGCACAGAAGGCGAGCTCGTCGGCCATATTCGCCGAGGGCAATTACAAGTTTACCGACAAGCTGACGCTCACTGCCGGCGCGCGGCAGACCTGGGACGACAAGACCTGGCGCGGTCGCCAGCAGGCGTTCATCCCAGAGCTCAATGGCGGCTTCGATCCAACCATCACGATCGGCGAACCGCTGGACGCGAGCGTCTACAAGTTCCCCGCCAACGTTATCAAGCTCACGGACAAGTCGAAGAAGCTGACGTACCGCGCCAGCGTCAGTTACCAGGCGACCGACGACGTCTTCCTCTATGCGACCCACGCGACGGGTTACAAAGGCGGCGGGTTCAACGATCAGATCGGCGGGTTCGCGGCCTTCGGGACCGATCTCGACGCCTTCCGCGAAGCCGCACGGGCGACCAAGCCGGAAACCGCGAGCAGCTATGAGGTCGGCATCAAGAGCGACCTTGCCGATCACCGGGTGCGAGCGAACCTCACCGGCTTTTACGTCAAGTACAAGGACTTGCAGAAGCAGCTCAACGTCCCGCTGATCGTCAACGGCCAACCGAACCAGGTGACGATCTTCGTCAACGCGGCCGCCGCGACGGTGAAGGGCATCGAGGCCGAACTGACCGCGAGGCCGGTCGACAACCTGACCTTGCGTGGGATCCTCGGCTACCAGGACGCCAAATACGACAAATATACCGCGCCCAATGCCGGCTACGACCTCTCCAAATCGCCGCTCGATCGCGCCCCGAAATGGCAGTGGACTCTGTCGGGCGATTATGTCGTGCCGCTCGGATCCTTCAAGCTGACGTTCGATGGCAGCGTCGCCTACCAGAGCCGCAACCTGTTCACCCAATCGATCACCGACCCGCAGGGGAACACGTTCCTCAACTCGCGGATGCTGGTCGACGCCTCGATCACCCTCGCCGACGAGGCGGACCGCTATTACCTGCGCCTGGTCGGGCAGAATTTGACGGACAAGAGGTATCGGACGGCGTCGCAGAACGTCGCCGGCCTGTGGCTCAACAGCCAGTACGGGCCGCCGCGCTATTTCGGCGTCGAGGCTGGCCTGCATCTCCAGCCGAGCCGGGCCGCTCCGCCGCCGCCGCCTCCTCCGCCGCCTCCGCCTCCGCCGCCGCCACCGGCGACGCAGACGTGCGCGGACGGCTCGGTGATCCTAGCGACCGACGCCTGCCCCCCGCCTCCTCCTCCTCCGCCTCCGCCTCCGCCGCCGCCGGTCGAGCGCGGCGAACGCGGCCGCTGAGGCCGGAGAAGGGCTGACAACGTGACCTTGCGCTGGCGCCTCGGCGCGTGTGTTGTCGCAGCCTTGCTCGCGCTGAACCTGTCCGCCTGCGACCGGAAGGCGGCCGGCGGCCGCCAGGCCGGGGAGATGGTCAAGTCGACCGACGAGTTCCAGTCACGCGCCGGCAAGCCGATCGACGTCGACCATCATCCGGGAAAGCAGCTGTTCGCCGAGAATTGCGCCGGTTGCCACAACGGCGGCGTCCCCAAAGCGCCCAACCAAGTGTGGCTGGAGATGATGTCGCCCGACGCCATTCTCGCCGCGCTCAACGGCGGCGTGATGGCGCAGCAAGCGAGCCGCCTCAGCGCGGATCAGAAGACGCAGGTCGCCGAATATCTGACGCGGATCAGCCTTGCGGATTACAAGCCGCCGCAGCCGCCCGCATCCTGTTCGACGCCGGCGTTCGCGAACGCAACTCCACCTGCGCTTGTCGGCTGGGGACATGACAACCGGCGCTTCGTTCCGGCTTCCGTCGCCGGCCTCTCGAAAGCCGACGTTCCGGCGCTCAAGCTGAAATGGGCCTTCGCCTATCCGGGAGCGATTCGCGCGCGGTCACAGCCGACGATCGGCTGGGGTACCGTATTTGTGGGCGGGCACGACGGCACCATTTACGCGTTCGACCTTGCCACTGGATGCCTGCGCTGGAGCTCTCGCATCTCGGCGGAAGTCCGCACGGCGATCGTCGCCGATCCCGCCAGCAAGCGGCTCTATTTCGGCGACATCCTCGGCCGCGCCTACGCGGTCAATGCGACCAGCGGGCAGTTGCTGTGGAAGCGAAAGGTCGACGATCATCCCAACGCGACGATTACCGGCACGCCGACGCTCGCCGCGGGAATGCTGTACGTGCCGGTGTCGTCGCTTGAAGTCACATCGGCGGCGGATCCGGGCTATGCCTGCTGCACCTTCCGCGGCGAGGTGGTCGCGCTCAACCTAGCCGATGGCGGCGAGAAATGGCGCGCTTACACGGTCACCCAGCCGGCACGGCCGCAGGGCAAGACCAGCGGCGGCACGAACATCATGGGTCCGTCGGGCGCGCCGGTGTGGAATTCGCCGACCTATGATGCCAAGCGCCAGCTGCTCTACTTCGGCAGCGGCGAAAATTACTCGTCGCCCGCCGACGGCAACAGCGACGCGGTGATCGCGATCGACGCGCGGTCGGGCAAGCGGCGCTGGACGGCGCAGCTGACCAAGGGCGATGCGTGGAACGTCGGCTGCATGATGGGCAACGACAATTGCCCGAGCGAGCACGGGCCGGACCTCGATGTTGCAGCGTCGCCCCTGCTCATTCCGCTTGGCGGCGGGCGCGACATCATCGTCGCCGGCCAGAAGTCGGCCGTCGCCTTCGGGATCGATCCCGACAGCGGCAGGATCCTGTGGCAACGGCGGCTCGGCCACGGCGGGACGCAAGGCGGGGTGCATTTCGGCATGGCGGCGGAGGGGACGCGAGTGTTCGTGCCGATCAACGACATGGCCGACACCCACGACGGGCGCAAATACGACCCGCGGCTGCGCGGCGCCGGCATCCACGCAATCGATGCGGCCACCGGCCGCGTGCTCTGGAGCGACAAGGCGCCGGACAATTGCCGCGGCAAGCAGTTCTGCGATCCCGGCATTTCGGCGGCGGTCACGGCGATCCCCGGCGTGGTCTTCGCCGGTCATCTCGACGGTCAGTTCCGGGCTTACGACAGCGCGAATGGCAAGCTGCTGTGGTCGGTGGACACGACGCGTCCGGTCAATACGATCACGGGGGCGGAAGGCCGCGGCGGCGGCATGAGCGGCCCGGGCGCCGCGGTGGGCCAGGGCTATGTCGTCGTGAACTCGGGCTATGGCTTATATTATCACATGCCCGGCAATGTGCTGCTGGTCTTCGCCGCGCGGTAACGGCTAGGCGGCAACGGTCGCGGGCACGAACGGGCAAGTCGCCTCGCGTTCGACCAGGTCGAGCACGAACGCCATTTTCGCCATCCCGCCGATGAACCCGGCGACGACTCCGAGCTCGCAGATTTGCGCGTCGTCGAAATGCTCGCGCAGCCGGCGGTAGAGCGGGCCATCGAGCCTTCCGCCGGGGTTGGTAAGCACCATCTCGTCGGCGAAATCGAGCACGGCGCGCTCCGCGTCGGTGAAGCCGGAGCGGTCGCCCTCAATCGCCTCGATCTCGTGGCTGTCGTATCCGGCCTCGCGCATTCCGGCGCGATTCTGCAGATTGCAGCTGCGGCAGCCGTGGGCGAGGCTGAGGCGCAGGCGCAGCAGCTGCTTGTACTTCTGCTCAACGCGCCCGCCGAAGAAAATCTTCTGATAGAATTCGACCATCGCGAACTCGAGCAGCTCGGGTGCATTGGCCATCGCCTCGATGAACGCCGCCTCTCCGGTGAGGCCGTTGAGCATGTCCCAGGCGCCTTGCCAGCGGGGCTCGAGCTGGTCGCGCGGAATGCGCTCGATCGGGGTCTGGGCCATGCGTTCCTCCTTCAGGCGGCGCCGCTAACGTTGAAATAGTCGGGCATGCCGGCGGGCCAGACGACGCCCCACTGGGCCATGCCGCCGTCGATCGTCAGCAGTTCCCCGGTAACGAAGGCGGCGGCGTCGGAGCCGAGGTACATAGTCGCTTCGGCTACGTCCCAGGCATCGCCCAGCCGCTTCATCGGATTGGCTTCGTGAAAGCGCTCCAGCGCAGCCGGCGGATAGACCGAGAAGCCCTCGGTCTCGATCGTGCCCGGGGCGACGCAATTGACCCGGATCTGAAGCGGTGCCCATTCGGTGGCGACGGTCTTCGACAGATAGATGATTCCGGCCCGGGCCGCGCAAGTATGCGCCGCCTGCGGCATCCCGCGTTCGACGTTGGCTACGATGTTGACGATGTTGCCGGCCTGCCCGCGGTCGCGCCAGCGCCGCGCCGCTTCCTGCATCATCCACCAGGTGCCGTTGAGGTTGAGGTCGACGACCGCGAGCCAGCCCTTGCGCGAGAAATCGATCGCGTCCTGCGGAAACTGTCCGCCGGCGTTGTTGATCAGCATATCGATCCGCCCGTGCCGGTCGAATACGTCGTCAAGTAGCGCCTCGACCTCCTCGGGGTCGCGGATCGACATAGGGTAGATCGCGACGTCGCGGCTGGTCGCCTGCTTGATCGCGTCGCGCGTTGCCTCAAGCTTCTCTTCCGTGCGGCCGCAGATGGTCACATCCGCGCCAAGCCGGGCGGCGAGGAAGGCGATCGCCTTGCCGATGCCCGAGCCGCCGCCCGACACGATCCAGCTTTTGCCGCTCAGCAGGTCCGGGCGATAGACCGTCGGACGGGCGGCCAGCTCCGCGTCGCTCATGCCGAAAAGGACGCGCTCGTCAGCCGGATCGTGAGTCAGGACCTGGTCGTTCACTCGGCCTCAACCCAGTCGTCGAGCACCGGTTCAACGCGCAGATCGCCAGAGATCCTGTTGGGGCCGATCACGCGGTCGACCTCAGAATGATAATGATAGATGCGCCGCTCCTGATAGCAAAGGGTCATGCCCTTGAAGCCCGGCGATTCCAGCGATTCCTGGATTTGCGGGGCGAATTGCAGATCCTCGTCGAGGATCCGCTCGAAGTTGCGGATGCGAGTCTCCCACAGCGGGCTCTTTCCTTCCGGGCCATAGGGCGGGCTGAACCAGTGGCACTCGATCCGCATCGTCCGGTCGGATTTCGGCCAGAACACCAGCATGGGCATACCGGTCGCGGATGGCGGCATGACGATGTTCGGAAAAATATAATAGCTGACGTTGCTGGTGCGCGGAATGTCGGTGACGGTCGGGATGTCGGGCATTCCGACGGTGCCGGGATCGACCCATTCGGGGCGCCGGTTCGGCGTCGTCATGCGCGAATGGCCATTCGGCCACAGGCTAATCGTCGTTCCGCGATGATCGAGAAAACGATCGACCGTGTTCTGGTGGATCGATTTCAGGTGATACACTTCAAGAAAGGCATCGAGCAGAACCTTAACATTGCAGTGGACGTCATAACCGCGCGAATCCACCAGGGTCAGGGTTTTGGGCTGGAACTGCTCGAGCTCGCTCGCGACCGGGCCGAGGAACTCGGCGAGCGAGACCGGGTCGTCGTCCTCGTCCTCGTTGATGAAAATCCACCCGCCAAGTGTGTCGCAGTGGACCGGGATGAGGCTGTGGCAGGAGAAATCGAGGTCGACGAAATCGCGCTTGTCGCGCACTGCGACGAGCCGGCCGTCGAGCGTGTAGCTCCACCCGTGATAGCCGCAGACGAAGCCCCGGCCTTGCCCGGCCTCTTCCTTGACGAGTGGCCCGCCGCGGTGGCGACACGTGTTGTAATAAGCGCGGATGCGGTCATCGAGATCGCGCACGATGATGATCGGAGAACCGGTCTTCCGCGTCAGGAACCAGCTTCCCGGCTCGGGCAATTGGTCGCGGTGCCCGGCGTACAACCAGCTGCGCTTCCACAGGCGCTCGTCCTCGAGTGCGAGATAGCCGGGATCGACGTAGCGGCCGGCGGGAATGTCTGGCAGGCGCGGGAAGCCGTCGGGCGGGCCTTTGCGGCTTGCCTCGAAGGCCATTCCTTCGCGAATGCGTTCGATTGTTGCCGAATCCACCACGACCCTCCGATGCCCCCTTGCGATCTACCAAACCGACTCGAAAAAAACAATCATGTTTGACTTTTTTGTATCCGGATGCACACAGGCGTAGCTAATGGATTTCAGGCTTACAGACGAGCAGCGCGAGCTCCAGCAAGCCGCTCGCGCTTTCGCGCGAGCCGAATTGCGCCCGATCGCGGAAGTGCTGGAGCGGGACAATGTGCCGCCGTCCCGCGACCTGGTGAAGCGCTATGCGGAAATGGGATTCCTTGGCGTCAATGTTCCTGAAGCTCTCGGCGGCCTCGGTCTCGGCAATGTCGAGGCGCTGATCGTCCTCGAGGAGTTCGCGAAAATCTCCAGCGCGGTCGCCTTTCCGATTTTTGAATCGATGGTCGGACCGGTCCGCGCGATCGAGCATTTCGGAAGCGACTCCCTGAAGCAGCGGATCGTCCCCAAAGTCTGCTCCGGCGAGATGATTGTCGCCGTCGCGATGAGCGAGCCGGAGGCTGGCAGCGCGCTGACGGATTTGAGGACGCGCGCGGTTGTCGACGGGGAGCGCGTGACTCTCAACGGCACCAAGCGCTGGTGCTCGGGCGGAGGGCATGCCGACGCTTATGTCGTCTATTGCCGCCTGAACGATGACCCGGGCGCGAGCGCGATCGGTGCTGTTCTGGTGGAAAAGGGCGCGTCGGGGCTCAGCTTCGGCCCGAACGAAAGCCTGATGGGGTTCCGCGGCATTCCCTCCGCCGACCTCAATTTCGACGATTGCGTCGTGCCACTCGACAATGTCATCGTCCCCGCGGGCGGCTTCAAGAAGCTGATGGAGGCGTTCGACCTCGAACGCTGCGGCAATGCGACGATGGCGCTCGGCCAGGCGTCGGGAGCGTTGGAGGACGTCATCGCTTACGTTCAGGAGCGCAAGCAGTTCGGCAAGCCGCTGGCCGAGTTCCAGGCGGTCCAGATGAAGCTCGCCGACATGCAGATGAAGGTGGAAGCCGCGCGGCTGCTGATCTGGCGGGCCGCGGCCAATGCGGAGAGCGGGCTTCCCAGCGTCCTCGACAGCTCGGTCGGCAAATGCTTCGCCAATTCAATCGCTCGCGAGGTCACGGGTGACGCGCTGCAACTGATGGGCGCCTACGGGTATTCCAGGGAATTTCCAATGGAGCGACGGCTGCGCGACAGCTGGGGATGGGGCATCGCCGGCGGCGCGATCGATATCCAGAAGGTGAACATCGCCGGGGCGATGCTCGGCCGGCGCTTCGACCAGAGGCGCTGATGGCGTGGCAGCGCATTGCCGCAGTCGCGGAAGTGCCCGACGGAACGAACAAGGCATTTCGCGTTGGCGATCGCCATTTGCTCGTTGCTAGCGCCCCAATGGGCCTGTTTGCGGTCGGCGCGATCTGCAGCCACCAGCAGCAGGAGCTGGAGGGTGGGCGGATGAAGGCGTGCTTTCTGTTCTGCCCGCTTCATGGGGTGCGCTTCGACCTTCGCGACGGCAGCCCGGCGGGAACGCTGACCGACGAGCCGATCCCGACCTGGCCGGTGAAGATCGAAGGCGATCACCTCTTCGTCGATCTCGACGGGGCGTGATGCGCCTGCTGCACATCGTCGCCAGCCCGCGCGGAGCGAAATCGCGGTCGCGGGCGGTGGCGGAGCATTTTCTGGGCCATCTCGGCGATGCGCGGGTTGAAGAGCTCGACCTCTGGGCGGAGCCGTTGCCGGAGTTCGACGGGGCGATGATCGAGAGCCGCTATCGCCTCATTCGCGGCGAAGCGGTGGAGCGCGGATTCGAGGCACGCTGGGCCGAATTGCGCCAGCGGGTCGATCATTTGCTGACGTTCGATGCCTGGCTGTTTTCGACGCCGATGTGGAATTTCGGGCTTCCGTACCGGTTGAAGCACTACATCGATCTGATCATCCAGCCGACGATGGCGTTCACCAACGACGCTGAAGGCGCGATCGCGACGCACGGCGACGGCAAGATCGCGATCCTGATTGGTGCGGGCGCGCTCGACATCCGGCCGGGCTCGCCGCTCGCCGCGCTCGATTTCAACCTCGCCCATCTCGCGCAATGCCTGCGTATCTATTTCGGGGTGCGTGAGATCCACGAGATCCGCGTGGTCCCGACCTTTGGCGACGAAGCTTCGGTCGAAAGGGCGATGGCGGCGGCGCGAACCGACACCGAGGCGCTGGCGATCAGCCTGGCGGGCCGCGCCGGTGGACGAGGTTGATCGACTTGAAGCGCAGCACCGTCTCGCCCTTCTGGTTGCGGAGCCAATATTGCGTGATGGCGGTGCCACGGTCGTCCCGCGATTTCGATGGGATGAGCTCGAGGATGCGCGATTCCGCCGTGATCGTGTCGCCGGGGCGCAATGCTGTTTCCAGCCGAAATTCGTCGAAGCCGATCCCGCAGACGAAGTCGATGTCGCTGTTCATCGTGTGGTCCAGCTGCCGCCAGACGGCGAGGACGAAGACGCCGCTCGCGACGACTTCGCCAAACGTCGAATCGCGCGCGGCCTCGGGGTCGGCGTGGAACCATTGCGGGTCGTATTGGCGCGCGAAGTCGACCATCTCCTCCTGGCCGACGGTGCGCGGTTGTGACCGGCGCTCCTCGCCCAAGGCAAGGTCTTCGAATTTGCGCGGTGGGCGCATCACGCCCGATAGTCTTTCCAGCCCGGCAGCTTCTCGGGATAGTCGGCAGCGGCCGGTTCCGCATACGCCCTCATGCGGTCGGGTTCGCCGAGAATGCCCCGATATTCGGACAGGGGCACGTAATAGAGGAAGGACAACTCGCGCTCCTGGAAGCGCCACGTTCCGCCGTCGCGCCGATAGATGTCGTCATAGCGCAGCGCGGTCACCATCGTGGTTTCGTTGCGCCACAGTTCGGCGTGCGCCGAGAGCAGGCCCTGCGCCACATCGGGCTCCTCGCCGAAGCGGATCCAGTGATCATGGCTGACATGGTTCGAAGGCCCGAGCACCGCGAACCGCTGTTCATATTGCCGGATGACCGCGCCGCGACCGCGCGCGTCCATCACGCCGTCGCGAGAAAAGACTCGCGCATCTTCGGTGAAGAGGTCAGCGACCGCCGCGAGATCGTGGTTGTCGATCGCGAAGCAGTAACGCGTGGCGAGCGCGCGAATGGCGCTTTCGGCTTCCAGCCGGTCGATGCGAGCGGCGAAATCATCGTTGATCATCGGCGGAGCATGGCCAAGGCTCCGCCGCCGGGCAAGGAGCGCGCGTCATGAGCCAACCCCTGAGCGTCGAGCGCCGCAGCGCGGCGGCATGGCTGATCCTCAACCGGCCCGAGGCGGGCAATGCGATCGACGTCGCGCTGGCGGAGGCGCTGCGCGCAGCCGCGGCCGAACTGAGCGGCGATGCGAGCGCTCGGGTGGTCGTCATCACCGGCGCGGGCGCTCGGTTCTGCGCCGGCGGGGATATC
>Ga0207678_10005880_pt1 | contig 10935 bp, 10 predicted proteins | sample KBSC63metaG_FD_184319 | JGI IMG/M metagenome (GOLD analysis project Ga0207678, IMG submission 184319) | Corn rhizosphere microbial communities from Kellogg Biological Station, Michigan, USA - KBS C6-3 metaG (SPAdes) (version 2) | ecosystem: Host-associated > Plants > Roots > Rhizosphere > Soil ...
GAGGCCGCGCTCGGCCGCCACCGCGATGCCGAGGTTCACGTAGTGCTTCACCACGATCTCCTCGGCGGCGGCGTCCCAGGACGAGTTGACGAGCGGATGCCTGGCCACCGCGACGAGCAGCGCCCGGGCCACGAACAGCAGCGGCGAGACCCGCAGCTCGGCGAACTCGGGCAGCTCCCTGATCCGGCGCAGCGCCGCCATCGTCTCGGTCACGTCGACCTGAAGGAACTCGGTAACGTGCGGCGCGGTGAACGCGCTCGACACCATGGCCGCGGCCATGTGCTTGCGCACGCCGCGGACCGCGATGCGCTCCTCACCGCCGGAGGCCGGAGCGGAGGTGGCCGTCCGGGACCCGTTCCCCGATTCGGCCGAACGGGCCGGAGTGCCCGCCCCCGCCGCCCGCTGCACGTCGTCCCGGGTGATCGAGCCGTCCGGGCCGCTGCCCGCCAGCGCGGCCAGGCTGATACCAAGGTCCTTGGCCAGCTTGCGCACCGGCGGCTTCGCCAGTGTCGGCTTGGACTGGCTACGGGCCGCCGGCTCGGCGGGTACCTCCGGCGGTTCGACCGGTTCCTCGGGCGCGGTGGGAACCTCGGCGGTTTCCGGGCGCCCGGCCGCGGTCCGGCGTGCGCGCCGGGTGGTCGACGAGGCTTTGACCCCGTAGCCCACCAGGACAGAATGCGCGCCGGCCTCATCGTCGGAGGCGCTCTCGGCGGACGCGGGGGCGGCTACCTCGGCCCGTTCGGCACTATCGGACGTCCCCACCTCTACCGCGATGATCGGGACGCCGACCTCGACGGTCTGGCCCTCCTCGGCCAGCAGCCGGGCCACCGTGCCGTCCCACGGGCAGGGCAGCTCGACCACCGCCTTGGCCGTCTCGATCTCCACGATGATCTGGCCGTCCTCGACCAGGTCGCCCGGCTTGACGTGCCAGGCGACGATGTCGGCCTCGGTCAGGCCTTCGCCGACGTCGGGAAGCTTGAACTCCTTGACCATCCGTCCCGCCTCCTCAGTAGCCGAACGTGCGGTCGACGGCGTCCAGGATCCGGTCCAGGTCGGGCAGGTAGTGCTCTTCGAGCCGGGACGGCGGGTAGGGGGTGGCGAAGCCGCCGACCCGCAGCACCGGCGCCTCGAGGTGATAGAAGCACCGCTCGGTGACCCGGGCGACGATCTCGGCGCCGAGCCCGGCGAACACCGGCGCCTCGTGCGCGACGACGCAGCGGCCCGTCTTGCGTACCGAGGCGGTGATCGTGTCCATGTCGAGCGGGGACAGCGAGCGCAGGTCGATGACCTCGACGCTGCGCCCGTCCTCGCGCGCGGCGGCCGCGGCCTCCAGGCCGGTGCGCACCAGCGGGCCGTAGCAGAGCAGGGTCGCGTCGGTGCCCTCGAGGACCACCCTGGCCTGGTCGAAGGGCAGCGCGCCGGCCACCCCGGCCGCGGTGTCGACCTCGGCCTTGTCCCAGTAGCGCCGCTTCGGCTCGAAGAAGATCACCGGGTCGTCCGAGTCGACCGACTGCTGGATCATGGTGAACGCGTCGGCCGCGTCCGAGCAGGCGACCACGCGCAGGCCGGCCGTGTGCGCGAACAGCACCTCGGGGGACTCGCTGTGGTGCTCGACCGCGCCGATGCCGCCGCCGCACGGGATGCGGATCACCACCGGCAGGCTGACCTTCCCGAGGGACCGGTAGCGCATCTTGGCCAGCTGGCTGACGATCTGGTCGACCGCGGGGAAGACGAACCCGTCGAACTGGATCTCGCAGACCGGCCGGTAACCGCGCAGGGCCAGGCCGATCGCGGTGCCGACGATGCCGGACTCGGCCAGCGGGGTGTCGATCACCCTGGCCTCGCCGAAGTCCTTCTGCAGGCCGTCGGTGACGCGGAAGACCCCGCCCAGCTTGCCGACGTCCTCGCCCATGATCAGGACCTTGGGGTCGTTCTCGAGCGCCTTGCGCAGTCCCTCGTTGAGCCCGCGGGACAAGGTGAGCCTGGTCATCGGTCGCCCCCCTCAAACGAGTCCAGGTAGGCCGCGTACTGCTCGCGCTCCTCGCGCAGGATCGCGGTGGGCTCGGCGTACACGTTGTCGAACAGGGCCAGCGGCGGCGGGTCGGGCATGTTCCGGCAGGCCTCGCGGACCCGGGCGCCTTCTCGCTTGGCCTCCGCGTCCACCTCGGCGAAGAACTCAGGCTCCGCCAGGCCGCCGCGGACGAGGTAGGCCCGGACGCGCTCGATCGGGTCCCTGAGCTTCCACATCTCCAGCTCGCTGGCCAGCCGGTACCTGGTCGGGTCGTCGGTGGTGGTGTGCGCGCCCATGCGGTAGGTGAACGCCTCGATCAGCGTGGGACCCTGGCCTTCCCTGGCCGCCTGCAAGGCCTTCTGCGTCACCGCGTAACAGGCCAGCACGTCGTTGCCGTCGACCCGGAGACCGGGGAAGCCGAACCCGCGGGCCCGCTGGTAGAGCGGGATGCGGCTCTGCTTCTCCAGCGGCTCGGAGATGGCCCACTGGTTGTTCTGGCAGAAGAAGACCATAGGTGCGTTGAACACCGATGCGAATACGAACGCCTCGTTCACGTCGCCCTGGCTGGTGGCGCCGTCACCGAAGTACGCGATGACCGCCTCGTCCGTCCCGTCCCGCTGGATGCCCATGGCGTAGCCGGTGGCGTGCAGGGTCTGGGCGCCGATCACGATCGTGTACAGGTGGAACTTGTGCTCCTCGGGCGCCCAGCCGCCGTGGCTGACGCCGCGGTACAGCTCGAGTAGCTTGACCGGGTCGATGCCCCGGCACCAGGCCACGCCGTGCTCGCGGTAGGTGGGGAACACCATGTCATCGGGGCTCAGCGCGCGGCCGGACCCGATCTGGGCGGCTTCCTGGCCGAGCAGCGAGGCCCAGATGCCCAGCTCGCCCTGGCGCTGCAGCGAGATCGCCACGGTGTCGATGGTGCGGACCAGCACCAGGTCCCGGTACATGCTCCTGATGTCGTCGGCGGACAGGTCCAGCGGGTAGTCGGGGTGGTCGATCCGCTCACCCTCCGGGGTGAGCAACTGGACGAACTCGCCCGCCTGGTCGGGCAGGTCTGGTGCGGGCTGGTCGATGGCTGATACGGCGGTGGTCGCGGCGCCGGATTCGACGGTCACGTGCCACTCCTTTCCCGGGCCGGGACTGGGATCACCAGCGCCGGCCGTACGGCTGAAGGTTCCCGGACTGCGCTGTCTCGGGGCGGTCGCGTACGCTGCGTGCCCGGTGGGGACGCACGCGCCCGCGTTGCCCGTGGGACGCTCCTCACCTGACGATATATGCCCTGATCGCCCTGGAGGATACGTGGCGCGGATGATCGTGGAAGTAATGCTCAAGCCGGAGATCCATGATCCGCAGGGGGAGGCCATTGCCAGCGCCTGCCACCGGCTGGGCTTCGGCCAGGTACTCGGGGTCAGGCAGGGCAAGCGGTTCGAGGTGGAGCTGGACGGCCCCGCCGACGAGGCCGCTGTGACCGCTATCACAAACTTGGCGCGGGATTTGCTGTCTAACCCGGTCATAGAGGACTTTACGCTGCGTGCCGGGGAGGCATAGGCGGCCGGGTCGGCTTACGGTTTGGCGACGCCCGGTTTCGGTCGCGTTAACGGGGAATCTTTCGACTCATGAGGGTGCTGCACAGTAGTTGAAAGGGGCCTCGTGAATACGGGTGGGAAGACGCGAGCGAAGCCAATGCCTGATGTGAAGTTCTGCCTGGTTTTCCAGCGCGAGACCCTCAGCGTCCCGGTGATGCGCCGCGTTCTCGGTGACACCCTGCGCGGGCTCGGCATGGACGAGGAGTCCGTCTACGACATCCTGCTCGCGGCCACCGAAGCCTGCACCAACGTGCTGACCCACGGCGGCCGGAAGGTCCGGGGTTACGAGGTGGTCACCAGCCTCGGCGCGGTCGGCTGCCAGGTCGAGGTGGCCGACGAAGGGACCGGCCTGGCCCCGGCTCCGGGGATTCCCGCCGGCCGCGGCACCCCGGAGACTCAGCCCGACCCGCAGCAGATACCAGTCGCCCAGCTGCCCGAATCGGGCCGCGGCCTGGCCGTCATGCGGGCCTGCGTGGACAACGTCACGCTGGACAGCCGTCCCGGCCGCGGCACGGTCGTGACCATGCGCAAGCGCATCAGGTGGCCGGACGACGCCCCGCTGCGCCAGCTCCGCGCCGCCAGCTAGGTCATTTTCTCCTCGCTCGCCTCCGGACCCCACCCACCTCCCCATCCCCCTTCACTGCGGCTCCTTCCCTCCTCGCTCCTTCGTCGCTCGTCAGTCCGGTCGCCGCCGGCGCCCTTTAGCTCGCGAGGACATAAACTTCCGGGGTGCGGATTGGCGTTATCACCTTTCCCGGGTCGCTCGATGACCGGGACGCGGCGCGCGCGGTCCGGCTCGCCGGGGCCGAGCCGGTCGGGCTCTGGCATGGCGACCGCGGCCTGCGCGGCGTGGACGCGGTGATCCTGCCCGGCGGCTTTTCCTACGGTGACTACCTGCGCTGCGGCGCGATCGCCCGGTTCGCGCCGGTGATGGCCGACCTGGTGCCCGCCGCCAGGGCCGGGCTGCCGGTACTCGGCATCTGCAACGGCTTCCAGATCCTGTGCGAGGCGCACCTGCTGCCGGGCGCGCTGACCCGCAACGCCGGGCTGAAGTTCGTCACCAGGGACGTGCCGCTGCGGGTGGAAAACGCGGGCACCGCGTGGACCCGGGCCTACTCCGGCGGCGAGCAGATCGTGGTGCCGCTGAAGAGCGGGGAGGGCGCCTACGCGGCCGATGCCGGTACGCTGGCTGACCTCGAGGCGTCCGGGCAGGTCGTCATCAGGTACGCCGGGGACAACCCGAACGGTTCAGTGGCCGCCATCGCGGGGGTGTGCAACGCGGAGGGCACCGTGGTCGGGCTGATGCCGCATCCGGAGCACGCGGTCGACCCGCTCACCGGTCCGTCCGCCGACGGCCTCGGCTTCTTCGCCTCCGTGCTGGCCCGGGTGGCGGCGTGACCGTGACCGACACGGTGGCGCGGGCGGCGGCCACGGCCAGCCTGCCGCAGCCGTTCGCCGAGCTCGGGCTGACGGCGGACGAGTACGAGAAGATCGTGGCCACGCTCGGCCGTCGCCCCACCGGCGCCGAGCTGGCCCTGTACTCGGTCATGTGGAGCGAGCACTGCTCCTACAAGTCCTCCAAGGTGCACCTGCGGCAGTTCGCGGCCACGGCGCCGCCGTCCGGCGCGCTGCTCGCGGGCATCGGCCACAACGCCGGCGTGGTCGATATCGGGCAGGGCTACGCGGTCACCTTCAAGATCGAGTCGCACAACCACCCGTCGTACGTGGAGCCCCACCAGGGCGCGGCCACCGGCGTCGGCGGCATCGTCCGCGACATCCTCGCCATGGGCGCACGCCCGGTCGCGGTCATGGACGCGCTGCGGTTCGGGCCGGCCGACGCCCCCGACACCGGCCGGGTGCTGCCCGGCGTGGTCAGCGGCATCTCTTTCTACGGGAACTGCCTGGGCCTGCCCAACATCGGCGGAGAGCTCGACTTCGATCCGAGCTATGCGGGCAACCCGCTGGTCAACGCGCTCTGCGTGGGGGTCATGCGGCACGGTGACCTGCAGGTCGCGGCGGGCAGCGGCCCGGGCAACAAGGTGATCCTGTTCGGCTCCACGACCGGGCCCGACGGCGTGGGCGGGGCCTCGGTGCTGGCCAGCGCGACGTTCGGCGACGCCGCTTCTGATAGCACCGAGTCCGCCAAACGCCCCAGCGTCCAGGTGGGAGACCCGTTCCTGGAGAAGCTGCTGGTCGAGTGCTGCCTCGAGCTCTTCGCCGGCGGCCTGGTGACCGGCATCCAGGACCTCGGCGCGGCCGGGGTCGCGTGCGCCACCACCGAGCTCGCCGCGGCGGGCACCGGCGGCATGCTGGTCCGGCTGGACGAGGTGCCGCTGCGGGACGCGACGCTGGGGCCGCCCGAGATCTTGATGAGCGAGTCGCAGGAACGCATGATGGCGGTGGTCGAGCCCGGCCGGGTGGCGGAGTTCCTCGCCGTCTGCGCCAGATGGGACGTCCGGGCCGCCGTGATCGGCGAGGTGACCGACACCGGCCGGCTGGTCATGACCTGGCGCGGCGAGACGGTGGTGGACATCCCGCCCGCGTCGGCGGCCGACGGCCCGGTCTACCACCGGCCGCTGGCCCGGCCCGGAAGCCAGGACGCGCTGGCCGCCGGTGACCCGGCCGCGCTGCCCCGCCCGGCGGACGGCGCGGGCCTGCGGGCGGACCTGCTCGCCCTGCTCGGCTCGCCCGGCCTGGCCGACAAGAGCTGGGTCACCGACCAGTACGACCGGTACGTCCGCGGGGACACCGTGCTGGCCATGCCGGACGACGCCGGGCTGCTCCGGGTGGACGAGGCGACCGGCCTCGGCATCGCGCTGGCCACCGACGGCAACGGCCGCTACTGCCGGCTCGACCCGTACCAGGGCACCCAACTGGCGCTGTCCGAGGCCTACCGCAACGTCGCGGCGACCGGGGCGCGGCCGCTCGCCGTCACCAACTGCCTGAACTTCGGCTCGCCGGAGGACCCCGCGGTGATGTGGCAGTTCGCCGAGGCGGCGCGCGGGCTGGCCGACGGCTGCGCCGCCCTGGGCGTGCCGGTCACCGGCGGCAACGTCAGCTTCTACAACCAGACGGGGACGGCGGCCATTCACCCCACTCCGGTCGTCGGGGTGCTCGGCGTGCACGACGACGTGCGCCGCCGGGTCGGCATCGGGTTCCGGGATGTCCCGGCCGACCTCATGCTGCTCGGCCGGACCGAGCCGGAGTTCGGCGGTTCGGCCTGGGCGCATGTGCGCCACGGTCACCTGGGCGGCCGCCCGCCCGTCCCTGACCTCGACGCCGAACGACGGCTGGCCGCCCTGCTCGCGGCCGCGGTCGCAGACGGGCTGCTGTCCGCGGCGCACGACCTGTCCGACGGCGGCCTGGCCGTCGCGCTCGCCGAGTCCTGCCTGCGCGGCGGGACCGGGTGCACGGTCCGGCGGCCGGAGGACCCGTTCACCGCCCTGTTCAGCGAGTCGGCGGCGCGCGCCGTGGTGGCGGTGCGCCCGGGCCGAGAGACGGCCTTCGGCCAGCTGGCCGAGGCGCACGGCGTGCCGGCCGCGGCCATCGGCAGCACCGGCGGCGACAGCCTGACCGTGGACGGCTGCTTCGCCATCCCGCTGGCCGAGCTCGCCGCCGTGCACACCAGGACGCTGCCCGCGTTGTTCGGCCCCGTGCTGTCCGACCGTGGTGCCTAGCTGAGCGGCCTGGCTGGCCAGATGCCTCCCCGGCGACCGGACGCGCGCGGACCAGACAGCGTCGCGGCCGTGCTGCGCGCGCTGGACGCGGGCGCCGATCCCGAGCCGGACGACCGGCGCATCGCGGCCAGGTACCTGCTGTACACGCTGGCCGCGCGCCATCCTGGCCGCGTCCTGGAGGTACGGATCCCGCCGGTGGCCGCCGTGCAGTGCCTGCCCGGCCCGGTGCATACCAGGGGAACGCCGCCGAATGTCGTCGAGACCGACCCGCTGACCTGGATCCGGCTGGCGGCCGGCCGGCTCGACTGGGCGGGCGCCGTCCGCTCCGGCGCCGTCCACGCCAGCGGTCCGCGCGCCGATCTTGCGCCCTACCTGCCACTTGTTTTAATAGACTGACTCGGTGAGACCCCCCGACGGTCATCTGACGGATGAGCTCTTCCCCGAGGACCGGCCGCCACGAGACGCGTGCGGCGTGTTCGGCGTGTGGGCGCCGAACGAGGACGTGGCCAAGCTCGCCTACTACGGCCTGTACGCGCTGCAGCACCGCGGCCAGGAGTCGGCCGGCATCGCGGTCAGCGACGGCAGCCGCATCGTGGTGCACAAGGAGATGGGCCTGGTCGCCCAGGTCTTCGACGAGCCCGCCCTGACCGCACTGCGCGGCCACATCGCGGTGGGCCACTGCCGGTACTCCACCACCGGCGCCTCGGTCTGGGCCAACGCCCAGCCGACATTCCGCTCCACCGGCACGGTCAGCCTGGCGCTCGGCCACAACGGGAACCTGATCAACACCCGCGAGCTGGCCGGCCTGCTCGGTACCTCGCCCGGGGGTCAGGGGCCGGGCAGCACCGGCATCGAGGCGACGTCCGACACCGACGTGCTCACCGCGCTGTTCGTCAGCGACCCGGCCGCGCTCGGCCTGGCGGACGTGGCTCTTCCCGGCGGTGCCGCGGATACCGACGGCCCGTTCGGCCCTCAACCGGGGACCGCCACGGCGAGCCCTGTCGAGACCGCGGCGGCTACGGTCCTGCCGCGGGCCAAGGGGGCCTACTCGCTGGTCTTCATGGACGAGCAGACCCTGTACGCGGCGCGGGACCCGCACGGCTTCCGGCCGCTGGTGCTCGGCCGGCTGGACACCGGCTGGGTGGTGGCCAGCGAGACAGCCGCGCTCGACATCGTGGGGGCCAGGTTCGTGCGCGAGATCGCGCCCGGCGAACTCGTCTGCATCGACGGGCGAGGGGTGCGGTCCCGGACCTTCGCCGCGGCCCAGCCGAGCGGGTGCCTGTTCGAGTACGTCTACCTGGCCCGGCCGGACACCACGATCTCCGGCCGGGGAGTGCACGCCACCCGGGTCGCGGCCGGCCGGCGGCTCGCCGCCGAGCATCCCGCGGACGCCGACCTGGTCATCCCGGTGCCCGAGTCGGGGACGCCCGCGGCGATCGGCTTCGCCGAGGCCAGCGGCATCCCGTTCGGGCAGGGGCTGGTCAAGAACTCCTACGTGGGCCGGACCTTCATCCAGCCCAGCCAGACCATCAGGGAGCGGGGCATCAAGCTGAAGCTGAACCCGCTCAGGGACGCCATCGCCGGCCGGCGGCTCGTGGTGGTCGACGACACGATCGTCCGCGGCACCACCCAGCGCGCGCTGGTCGCCATGCTCCGCGAGGCCGGCGCCCGTGAGGTGCACGTGCGGGTGGCCGCCCCGCCGGTGAGCTGGCCGTGCTTCTACGGCATCGACTTCGCCACCCGTGCCGAACTCATCGCGGGGCGTCTCTCGCCCGAGGAGATATGCGCCTCGATCGGCGCGGACACCCTCGGTTACGTCTCGCTGGCAGGACTCATCGAGGCGACGACGCTGCCGGAAGATCGGCTATGCCGCGCCTGCTTCGACGGACGGTACCCCGTCCCGGTCGGAGAAGACGACCGGGGTAAGCACGTACTGGACGGCCTGGGCGTCGGATCCTGATCGCGGTCAGCGCGGCCAGGCGTCCTCGGCGTCTCTCCAGGCGTCTTCGGGAGATTCGTCGTCGTCATCTTCGTCGTCGTCGTCCTCGGCGGCGGAATCGTACTTGCCGTCGCCGGAGTCAGCACCGACGCCCAGCTCCGCACGCAGCCGGTCAAGGTCTGTGTCGTCGCTCTTGTACTTGAGCTGGCGAGCTACCTTCACCTGCTTGGCCTTGGCTCGGCCGCGCCCCATTGGCTCGACCCCCTCGAACGTTCGGAGCCAGTACAGGCCCCATGATCTCCGCCTCGCTGGTTTGGTGCGTCGTATGACACCGTCGCCACCCCGCAGCGGAGAGCGCGACGTTCACCAGCATCCGTACAGGTACAACCGTACCCGGTTTGCGCCCCTGATGCCTACGCTGATCCCATCGTGCCCAGCCAGATTCCGCGCAGCCGGCCGACCTCGGACATCCGGCGCTCCGCCAGACGGTCCGCGGCCACCGATGGCGGCACCCCGTCGGCGTCCGCGATGGCGAGAACCTTGCCGGTGGTGACGAAAATCTGTTCGGTGGCGGCCCGGGCGCGCTCGAAGCTGAAGCCCGCCAGCTCGTCCGCCACCTGGATGACGCCGCCCGAGTTGACCACGTAGTCGGGCGCGTACAAGATGCCCCGGTCGGCGAGCAGTTTCTCGACGCCGTGATGGGCGAGCTGGTTGTTGGCGCCGCCGCAGACGATGCGCGCGGTGAGCGCGTTCACCACGCGCTCGTTCAGCGTTCCGCCCAGCGCGCACGGGGAGAGGATGTCCAGGTTCTCCGCGACCAGCGCATCGACGCCCGCGACCGCGTGGACCTGCGGGTGGCGACCGCGGACGGCGTCGACCGCGGCCGGACTGACGTCGCAGACGATCACCTCGGCCCCGGCCTCGATGAGGTGGTCGACGAGGCGGTGCCCGACCTTGCCGACGCCCTCGACGCCGACGGTCCGGCCCTGCAGGCTGGTGCTGCCCCAGGCGTGTTCGGCCGCCGCGCGCATGCCGTGCATGACGCCGACGGCGGTCAGCACGGACGAATCACCCGCGCCGCCGTTGGCGGTCGTCCGGCCCGTCGCCCAGCGGCATTCCCTGGCGATGACGTCCATGTCCTCGCTGCGCGTGCCGACGTCGCAGGCGGTGACGTAGCGTCCGCCGAGTGAGGCGACGAAGCGGCCGTAAGCGCGCAGCAGCGCTTCGGTCTTGACCTGGGCCGGGTCGCCGATGATGACCGCCTTGCCGCCGCCGTGGTCCAGGCCGGCCAGCGCGTTCTTGTAGGCCATGGCGGTGGACAGCCGCAGGACGTCGGCGAGGGCCTCGTCCTCGCTGCCGTAGGGGTAGAAGCGGGTCCCGCCCAGCGCGGGGCCGAGCGCGGTGGAGTAGATGCCGATGATCGCCTTGAGCCCGGAGTGGTGGTCCTGGCAGAAGACGACCTGCTCGTGGTGGGGTATCGCGAACACGCTGGTCACGGTGGCGACCCTTCTCATCCCGTGCCGGTTCCTCGTCGAACCGGATCGGAACCAGCGTATTGCGTGCACGGGGTGGCGTACCCGGTCCCTGGGACACCGGAGACGTGTGAAAAGGCGCGGTGCGCTCCGTACTAGCTGGTAACTGACAGTAGAGATGATGTTGTTACCTTGACCCCCGCCTTTAGGGGTTCTCGTATGTCACGATACGACAGTGATGGCTTAC
>Ga0207678_10005883_pt1 | contig 10934 bp, 10 predicted proteins | sample KBSC63metaG_FD_184319 | JGI IMG/M metagenome (GOLD analysis project Ga0207678, IMG submission 184319) | Corn rhizosphere microbial communities from Kellogg Biological Station, Michigan, USA - KBS C6-3 metaG (SPAdes) (version 2) | ecosystem: Host-associated > Plants > Roots > Rhizosphere > Soil ...
CCCCCACATCTTGCGATACTGGAACCTAAATCCAGCGCGTCTACCAGTTCCGCCACGCGCGCGGCCCTCGAAGGTCGAGCGCCTATAACAGGGATGGCCGGTTGGGCAACCCGCGACAAGGCAACTCCGGCCCCGAGCCGGGCGTTCCAAAGGGTCGAGGAGAGTCCAACGATGCAGCTTCCACCAAGCACCCCCGAGCCGTCGCAGCCAGGCCAGCCGACCCCGCCGCCGCCCGAAACGCCGCCCCAGGGGCCGGATGTCGATGTGCCGACGCCGCCCTCACCCGGCACGACACCGTCGCCAGGGCCGATTTCGCCGGTTGGCTAGCGCCGAATCTGGGCGGAACCGACGATCGCTTCGAAATCGGGCAGCGCGGCGTTGTAATAATGCGAGCGCGCGGCATCGAACATGACGAGGTAGAGCCGATCGCCGATCACCGCGCCGACGACGCGGCCCTTGCGCCACAGCTCGTCACTGTCGAGATGCTCGTAATCGAGCTGGAAGCCGTTCGCCGCACCCAGGAACGGACGCGGCTGCAGGTTTAGCGTGCGGAATTCGACCGCCCCGCCGAGCACGCGGTAGAGGCTCTCGAGCATCGCCACGATTTCCGGCGGAGTCATGTCGGCGCGGAACTTGGGCACCTGCTGGTCGGCGCTCTTGCGCTGGCGGATCAAATAGCGCCCGCTCTTCATCCCGCTGACGAAGCTGATCCCGTCGAGGATCGGGCCGTTAAGCGTCCAGTCCTCGACGTCCCGCACGTCGTCGAACAGGATCGAGCGGCGGCGCTCGTTCCACGGGCGCGGCGCGACCACGGTCATCCCGCCGTCGCCGACCTCGACGCGGTGGACGCGCACGAGGTTGTAGTCGCCGATGCCATATTCGCCGCCGCCGAGCGACGAGCAGGCAGCGAGCGGCAGCGCCGCCGAGAGAAGCGCAAGACGCGCGGATCGTGTCATTCTCATCGCCTTCCTCAACCCATCATCTGCCGCACCCAGGCGGCGTCCGGCGCGTCGGGTTTCATCGTCAGGTACCGCGCGAAAGCGGCCTTCGCCTCGGGCCCGCGCCCTTCCTTCATCAGCGAGATGCCGTGCCAGCGGAAGGCGTCCGCCGGCGCGTCGGGATAGACGACCGCGGCGGCGTAGCTCTGCGCCGCGCGGAGGTCGTCGCCGTGGCGGTTGCGCAGCCGCCAGACCTCGCCCTCGTAGAAGCGGAGAAGCCCGTTCCAGCCGTCCCTGGCGAGCGTCTCGATCAGATATTGGCTGGCGCCCGGATCGTTGAGCTTGACCTGGTCGTCGAGCAGCATCGGCCGGATCGACCCGATGGTCGTCAGATAGCGCTCGCGACAGGCATTGTAGGCGCGGCCCGGCACGGTCACTTCGGCCGCGTCGGCGCGCAGGTCGACCATGCGCGAGCCTTCGGACGGGTGGGTGTCGAACAAGCCGCCGCGACGCCGGCGCTTGCGGCGGTAGCGCGCACTCGCTTCCTCCTCGCCGATCAATTGCTCCCAGATGTTGGCCATCTCGACCGGCGCGTAGCCCGCGTCGGCGATCAGCCGCGCGCCCATCGCGTCCGCCTCGGCTTCCATCTCGCGGCTGTACTGGAACAGCGACAGCAAGGTGCCGAGCTGCGCCAGCTGGACATAGTCGCCGAGATAAACCCCGGCCCCCGCGCCGCCGACTCCCGCCATCATCGCGCCGATGGCGAAGATGTCGCTCTTGCGCCGCTGGTCGCGCCATGAGCGGATCTGGTGGCGGCGCAGGAAGTGGCCCGATTCGTGGGCGATGACTCCGGCGAGTTGCGCCTCGTTGCGCATCCGCAGGAGGAGGCCCGTGAAGACCACCGCGAACCCGCTCGGGAACATCATCGCGTTGAAATCGGGAATGTGCGCGAGATAGATGCGGAAATCGCGGGCTGCCGGCCCGCCGACGGTGCCGATGATGTTCTTCAAATAGCCGGTAAGTTCGGGATCCTGGATGAGGAGGTTCGAGCCGGCGATCTCCTCCTCGGCCCGTTCCATCTCCTTCCACAGGCCCTGCTCGTCCTTGTCGGTGGGCCTGAATCCGGGACCGATCAGCGGAACCATGTCGGCCGGGCGGATGCGCGCCTGCGCGGTTCCCGTCGCCAGGGCCGCGACACCGATGCCGCCGCCGACGAGCAGGGAGCGGCGGCTAAGCTCGAGGCAGCGCGCGCACATCAGTGGGCAGCCTGCGCGCGGCGGATGGCGAGGCCCGGCTTCATCCGGCCGAGCAGCCGCTCGACCATCTGCGCCGCGCCCTGCGGAGTGCGCAGGTCGCCAAACTTGATGCCGGGCACCTGGCTGCCGGCGCGGACGACGTTGAACCACACGACTTCGCCGGTCTTGAGGTCGACCAGCGAAGCGTAATCGAGCTGGGTCGCGCCGCCGATGTTCGGAGCGCAGAAGCCGACGATGCAGCCCGCCGCGCCGAGCACGCCGAGCACGACCCGCCCGGTCGAGGCGACCTGGTCCTCGGCGTGGAGGAACAAGGCATAATCATAGCCGGTCTTGCGGCCGAGCTGGATGGCGCCGTCGCCGACCGTCCAGTCGAGCCCGCGTCCGCGCTTGGTCGGCAGGTAATCGCCGAGATATTTGTGGATGACGATCGACTCGTCGACCGCCGCGTTGAGGCGCTCGACATCGGCCAGCTCGTCGGGCGTCACTCCGGCCAGCTCGTTGCGATGCTCGATGATCTGGACGTGGCCGCCGCGCTCTGCCTGTTGCGCGCGCAGAGCGGCGACGATGCCGGCGCGGGCCTGGTCGGTCCAGTCGGCGCGCGGCTCGACCATCCCGCCGGTCGTGATCGAGCCGACCGTGACGTCGGGCCGAAGCACCAGCAGCTTGTAGTCGCCTTGTGGCGGAGTGAACTGAACGTCGGCATATTGCCGCGTCTCGACGCAACCGCTCAAGGCGGCGCCGAGCGTCAGCGCGAGCGCCAGTCTCACTTTCCGCATAACGGAATCCTCCAACCGGCGCTCACGCCGCGCCCCATCCCCGGCTTTTCAGTGCCGCTCCGAGCCTGAACGGTTCATGAAATAAAGACAAGCATTATTAAGTGCTTAGCGCGGCGGACAAGCTACTCCGGCGATGCCTTCGAGGCAATGTCCATCGACCGAGCCGGCCGCGACCGGAACGCCGATCATCGCCGCCAGCGTCGGCATGATGTCGGCCGTCTCGATCGCCTCCTCGCGCGCCGCCGCGGGCATGTGCGGCCGCCAGAACAGGATCGGCACGCGCCGGTCATAGTTCCACGGGCTGCCGTGGGTCGCCACACTACCGGTGGCGTGACCGATCGGCGTGATGTTGGGCTTGAGAACGACGTAAAGGTCGCCAGAGCGCTCGGGATCGAACGAAGCCCGGACGCGCTCGATTACCGACCAGCGCGTCGGGTCGCCGGCCGGGAGCGGAGTGCGCGCAATTTCGTCCTTCGAATAAGCGGCGAAGACTTGGGGGTGGCGCTTGTAGGCGGCGATCGCCGCGGCCAGCGCGCGGTCGCGGTCGCGTCCTTGCAGGTGACGGTCGAGGTAAAGGTCGCCGGTCACGCCGACGTCGGCGAGGATCGGCCCCTGGAGCCCGGTTTCCTTCGTCACGACGTCACCGATCGTCCTGGGCGTCAGCGCCGGGTCGATCCGCGCCGCATCGGCCACGCCATGAAGCCGCGCGCGTTCGGGGATGTCGAGCCCACCATGATCGGCGGTGAGCGCAACCGCATAGTCGATGCCCCAGCCGTCGAGCCTCGCGAAAAAGTCGCCGAGGTCGCGGTCGAGCTCGAGCAGCTGCAGGCACATCTCCTGCCCGCCGGTGCCGTAGGTGTGGCCGACATAGTCCGTCGCCGAAAGACCGACGGTCAGGAGGTCGGTCGAGGCGCCCCTGCCGAGGCCGAGCTCGCGCACCAGCGCGGCGGAGAGCGCCAGCACCGATGCGTCGGCCTGCGGCGACGCGCGGAACGCCTTGGCATCGCCGGCGGCGCGCGCGAATGCCCCGGCGCCGACCGGCGCATGGTCGGGAATCGCGATCGGCTGCGCCTTCCCCGCGCAGAAATCCGGGGGAGCCAGAGCGGGCGTCGGCGCAGCGATGATGCGCGCGACCGCGGAATTGACGGCGGCAACGCTCTTCGGCGAGGTTGCGGCGAGGTCACTGACGAAACCCTTGTCGCTCCAATACCAGCGCTGATTGGCGGAGCGGCCCGTCATCATCAGCGCCGAGCGGTCCTTGCCGGCGACGGCGACCACGCGGCTGGCGGCCGAACGCTGCTTCATGAGGTCGCCAAGCGTCGGCACGCGCAGGTGGGCGGGCGAAAGCTTGTAATGGTCGGAGTCCGTGCCCGGCACGCTCTCGTCCTCGCCGCAATAGACCAGCTTGTCGGCGCGCGGCGCGTTCCAGTTCGCCCAGCCGTTCGAGATGATGCCGGTGCGCGCCGGGCGGTCGCCGGTGAGGATCGTGGAGTGGCCCGGGCAGGTCTCGGTCGTCGCGTGGCTCTGATAGCCATTGTGGAACGCCGCGCCTGAGGCCAGCCGCGCCAGGCCGCCCGTGAATTGCGGGCGATATTCGTCCCACAAGTCGGCCGAGAATTGATCGACCGAGACGACGATCAGCAGCTTGGGCGGAGCGGCCGGAGACGGCGGCGGGGGGAGCGGTGGGATGGCGAGGGATTGAGAGGCGAGCAAAGCCGCGGCGGCGGCCACAATCAGATTTCGCAAGAGGAACTCCCTACCCGTCACCCCCGCGAAGCGGGGGCCTGCCTTTCCTAACCGCGCCGAGATGAACGCAGACCCCGGATCAAGTCCGGGGTGACGGACTTTTCAGTCCGTCAGCTTCGACCGCAGCCGCTCGTTGACCATCTGCGGGTTGGCCTTGCCCTGCATAGCCTTCATCACCTGGCCGACGAAGAAGCCGAACAGCGCCTGCTTGCCCGCCTTGTACTCGGTGACCTTGTCGGCGTTGGCGGCGAGGACCTTGTCGATCTCGGCGTCGATCGCGCCGGTGTCGCTGGTTTGCCTGAGCCCGCGGTTCTCGACGATCGCTGCCGCGCCCTCGCCGCTTTCGAGCATGATCTCGAACACCTGCTTGGCGATCGTGCCGCTGATCGTGCCGTCGGCGACGAGAGCGAGCAGCTCGGCCGCCTCCGCGGGCGTCACCGGACTCGCTTCGATGCTTTCGCCGCGGCGGTTGAGCGCTCCGAACAATTCTGCGACGACCCAGTTCGCCGCCTGCTTCGGCTCGGCGCCCGCTTCAAGCAGGGCGTCGAACCAGCGCGCGGTCTCGACTTCGGCGGTCAGCACGCTCGCATTGTAGGGCGTGATGCCAAGCGCTTCGAAGCGTTTGCGCTTGGCGTCGGGCAGCTCCGGCAGCGACGCCTTGCACTCGTCGAGGAACGCCTGGTCGAGCTCCAGCGGCAACAGGTCCGGGTCGGGGAAGTAGCGGTAATCGTGCGCGTCTTCCTTGGACCGGAGCGACCGCGTGACGCCCTTGTCCGGGTCGTACAGCCGCGTCTCCTGCGGCACCGCGCCGCCGCTTTCGATCAGCTCGACCTGGCGCTTCGCCTCATGCTCGACGACGGCCATGACGAAGCGCACCGAATTGACGTTCTTGGTCTCGGTCCGCGTTCCCAGCTCACCGCCGGGCTTCCGTACGCTGACGTTCACGTCGGCGCGCATCGAGCCTTCTTCCATGTTGCCGTCGCACGAGCCGACGTAGCGCAGGATCGCGCGGAGCTTGCGAAGATAGGCTCCCGCTTCCGCCGGGGAGCGCATGTCGGGCTTGGATACGATCTCCATCAGCGCGACGCCGGCGCGGTTGAGATCGACGTAGCTCATCGTCGGATGCTGGTCGTGCATCAGCTTGCCCGCGTCCTGCTCGACGTGGAGCCGCTCGATGCCGATGCGCTTGGCGCTGGTCTCGTCCTTATCGTCGAGCAGCACCTCGACCTCGCCCTCGCCGACCAGCGGGTGGTAGAGCTGGCTGATCTGATAGCCCTGCGGCAGATCGGCGTAGAAATAATTCTTGCGGTCGAAACGGCTGACCGGATTGATCCTGGCGTCGAGCGCCATGCCCGTGCGGACCGCCTGGCGGATGCACTCCTTGTTGGGCACCGGCAGCATGCCGGGCATTGCCGCGTCGACCAAGCTGACCTGCGAGTTCGGCTCGGCCCCGAACGCCGTCGCTGCGCCGGAGAAAAGCTTGGACGCGGTGGCGGTGATCTGCGCGTGGACCTCAAGCCCGATGACGACCTCCCAATCGCCGGTTTCGCCCTTGATGCGGAACGGTGCGCCTGCGTCAGCCATGTCTACCACCATTTCTCCGGGCGCGCCGTGAAGCCCGCACGCTCCTCGATCGCGAGGCCGGCGTTGAGCACGGTCTGCTCGTCAAGCTCCTTGCCGATCAGGTGCAGCCCGAGCGGCAGGCCCTGCCCGTCGAGGCCGCCCGGGACGCTCATCGCCGGCAGGCCGGCGAGGCTCGCCGGGACCGCGAACACGTCGTTCAGGTACATCGCCAACGGGTCGGTCGTCTCGCCGATGCCGAAGGCGGCGGAAGGCGCGGTCGGGGTCAGGATGATGTCGCACTGCTCGAAGGCCTTGGCGAAATCCTGCTTGATCAACGCGCGGACCTTCTGGGCCTTGGTGAAATAGGCGTCGTAGAAACCGGCCGAGAGCACATAGGTGCCGATCATCACCCGGCGCTTGACCTCGGCGCCGAAGCCTTCGGCGCGCGTCGCGGAATACATGGCGTCGAGATTGCCGCCCTCCGGCGCATCGCGCAGGCCGTAGCGGACACCGTCATAGCGCGCGAGGTTGGACGAGGCCTCCGCTGGCGCGATGATGTAATAAGTCGGCAGCGCATATTTGGTATGCGGCAGGCTGATCTCGACCGGGGTCGCGCCCGCATCCTTCAGCCATTCGATTCCCTGGTCCCACAGCGCGTTGATCTCTGCGGGGACGCCGTCAATGCGATATTCCCTGGGGATGCCGATGCGCTTGCCCTTGAGGTCGCCCGACAGGTTGGCTTCCCAATTCGGCACCGGCAGGTCAAGCGAAGTCGAATCCTTCGGGTCGAACCCCGCCATCGCCTCAAGCAGGATCGCGCAGTCGCGAACCGTCCGCGCCATCGACCCGGCCTGGTCGAGCGAGCTGGCGAAGGAGACGATTCCCCAGCGCGAGCAGCGGCCGTAGGTCGGCTTGATCCCGCAGATGCCGGCGAAGGCGGCGGGCTGGCGGATCGAGCCGCCGGTGTCGGTGCCGGTCGCGCCCGGTGCGATCAGCGCGGCGACCGCCGCGGCAGAGCCGCCGGAAGAGCCGCCCGGAGTCAGGCCGACGTTGCTGCCCTTGCGCCGCCACGGGCTGATCACCGGACCGTAGGCGCTGGTTTCGTTGGACGAACCCATCGCGAACTCGTCCATGTTGAGCTTGCCGAGCATGCCCGCGCCCGCCTTGCGCAAATTGGCGGTGACACTGCTTTCGTAAGTCGGCCTGAAGCCCTTGAGGATGTTGCTGCCCGCGGTCGTGTCGACGCCCTTGGTGGCGAACAGATCCTTGATGCCGAGCGGGATGCCGGCGAGCGGGCCGGTCGACTTGCCGGAGTCCGCCGCCTCGGCCGCGGCGAGCGCATCGTCGGGCGTCTCGACCGTGTAAGCGTTGAGCAGCTTCGCCGCGGCGACCGCGGCATTGTAGCTCTCGGCCACCTCGCGCGCGGAGAAGTCGCTGCCGCGGATCCCGTCGCGAAGCTGGGCGATGGTGAGGGAGGTGAGGTCAGTCACTAGCTCCTCCCCCACCGGGGGAGAGGAACCGCCGAGCGCAGCTCGGTGGTGGAGGGGGCCCCCTCCGGCGCTTCGCGCCGCCTCCCCCCGAGGGGGAGGAGCTTGGAGATGCCCATCACTCGATCACCTTCGGCACGGCGAAGAAGCCATGCTGCGCGTTCGGAGCATTGGCCAGCACCGCGTCACGGCAATCGCCGTCGGTGACCTTGTCCTCGCGCAGGCGCAACTTCTGGTCGATGACCGCGGTCAGCGGCTCGACCCCGTCGGTGTTCACTTCGCCGAGCTGCTCGACCCAGCCGATGATCGCGTTGAGCTCTGGCTCGAGCCGCGCGATCTCTTCATCGCTCATCGCGATCCGGGCGAGCCGCGCGATATGGCGGACCTGTTCATTCGTGACGGACATGGTGCGGGCGGCGGATAGCGGCGCGTGCGGCGGAAGGCCAGCGGCCTTGGGTAACGGCCCGTTAGGTCATTCGGTTGAAAAGTTAACAGGGCGGCAACCAGAAGTTTTCAACGGGTCTTGAGACCCCTGGGCGTAACCGGGCCTCCTCGTTTCCAAATAGTGGGGAATCAAGATGCGCTTTACAGTCTCGGTTGCGGCCATTGCCGCCACTCTCGTTGCGGCTACTCCTGCAATGGCGGCGTCGTCCGCCACGGCCACGGCCAATGCCCGGGGCATTGTCCTCAAGTCGCTGAGCCTCAGCAACACCTCCGACCTCGACTTCGGCACGGTTGCCGCCGACGCGACCAACCCGGGCACCGTTTCGGTCGACGCCGACACCGGCGCCCGTGCGACCACCGGCGCGGTCGTTGCACTTCCGGGCGCGTTCGCTCGCGGCCAGTTCGACGGCCTCGGCGATCCCAACGCCAACGTCACGCTGACTCTGACCCAGCCGGCCGGCGGCGTGATCTGCTCGGGCGGCCCGGCCTGCCCGGCGAGCATCCCGGCTGCCCTGTCGCTCGACCAGGGCGGTTCGACCTCGCGCACCACGGACGGCCTTGGCCGCTTCACGGTGTTCGTCGGTGGTGACTTCACCATCGCCGCGAACCAGCAGAACGGCACGTACAGCTCGCAGTTCGACCTGACCGCGGTCTATCCGTAAGCCAGGCTTCGAATATACGAAGCAGCGGCGGCTGCGGGGCACATGCTCCGCAGCCGCTTTGTTTTTGTGATCGACCTCAGAACCTCGCCGTGAGTGCCAAGCCGGCTCCGTGGGCGTCGCCCCACGGCAACCACCGGACTTTTTCATTCCTGCGGCTGGTAAAGATCCAGCCCCCGGCCTCCCCGATCGCGGCGCCCGCGATCACATCGTGGGTGAAATGCTTGCGTGCCCTGACCCGCGCGACACCGACGAACGCGGCGACCAGATGCGCCGGAATCCCGACCTGCCACCCGCTGCGTTTGTAAATCGTGGCGGCGGCGGCGAAGCTGACGGAGGTGTGGCCGGACGGGAAGCTCTTATCGTCACTGCCATCCGGACGTTCCTCGTGGATTGTCTGCTTCAGCGCCTCGGTCACGAGGTCGACCGACCCGACCGAAAAGGCGGCCTCCTTCGTGCCTTTCCAGTCCGACTGCACCGCCGGAAGTCCGAGCGCGACAATCACCAATCCATCGCGACCAATGTCGCTGGCCGTACCCCAGCCGCTCGTGCCGGCCTCCGCAGGCGCAGCCACGAACAGCGATGCAGCGAACGCCAGAGGGACACAGCGAGCCATGACAAACAGCTACTCCTCGCCGCTCAACGGAGGAAGCGCCTTCGCACGATGTGCGCGCCGCGCGGGATCATTGCGAACCCCGTGTGGCGTCATGCGCGGCTGCAACCCATAGCTCGCGAAATGCTCGATGCGGCGCGGGGCGATGATCAGGCTGTCCACGCCGGGCGTGTCGAGCACGAAGCGGAGGGCGGCGGCCGCAACGGTTTCGTGGCGGGCGTCGGCGGATTGCCGCAGCCGCTCGATGGCGGCGAAGGACCGATCGTTCAAATAGGGCGCGTAGATCTCCGCGGCATGGGCGAGGCGGCTGCCGGGCGGAGGGGTTTCGCCATTGCGGTACTTGCCGGTGAGCAAGCCGCCGGCGAGCGGGCTGAAGGCGGTGTAACGGAGGCCGTGCCCGGCGCAGTAGGGAATCAGCGCCTCTGAATCCGCCGTCGCGAGCAGGTTGAACTCGTTCTGGACGTATCGAAAGCGTGAAGCGAGCCGATCGCCGGCGAGCCTTTGGACCTCCTCGACGTCGGACAAGCTGGCGTTGGACACGCCAAAGCTGTCAATCTTGCCGGCTTCGACGGCCCGCTCCATCGCCTCAAGCGTCTCTTCGAGCGGCGTCGCGCGGTCGAACTCGTGGACGTAATAGAGATCGATCCGGTCGACCCCGAGGCGGTCCAGCGACACATCGAGATGATGGGCGACCTGCGCGCGGCTCAGCGGGGTTTCGCCGGGCGGGCAACCGTGCGGATTGCCGACCTTGGTCGCGATCTGGGCGCCGTCGCGGAAGGCCGCGCCTTGCGCGCGCAGCCATTTGCCGAGGATGATCTCGCTTGCTCCGCCGCCGTAGGTGTTCGCGGTGTCGAAGCGCGTCAGCCCGAGCTGGCGCGCATGGTCGAGGAGTTCGAGCGCCTGGTCTTCGCTGTCGCCGGCGTGGCGCAAGCTCGGCGAGGAACCCATCCCGCCAAAATTGCCGCAGCCGAAGACAATTCGGTCGAGGTCTTGCTCGGTCATCATGTCTTCGCCCTACACGCGCCGCTTGTCGGCCGCACCTCCGGCCAATAGGGCCGCCGCCAATGTGCGCGCGGCGATTTCTCGGGCTTGTTTTCTTTCTCACGCTGCTTGCCGTGGCGGGGGCGTTCGCGGTCTATCAGTGGGGCGGCAACGTGCTGTTGAAGGGCGCGACCCCGCAAGGACATTTCCAGAAGCCGGCCAGCACGGGCCCCGACTATCGCTCGAACGATGCATGGCTGACGCGCCCCGGCATCGACTGGCCCGACAACCCGGTGGAGTGGAAGCCCGTCGGGGCGCCGACCCCCGAAGCCGGTGCCCGGCCGGCAGCGGTTTTCTACGTCCACCCCACGACCTATCTCGAGCGCGACCGCTGGAACGCGCCGCTGAAGCCCGCCAGCGGTTACGCGGACTTCCGAACGACCTTGTTCCTCCAGTCGCAGGCCAGCGCCT
>Ga0207678_10005885_pt1 | contig 10933 bp, 8 predicted proteins | sample KBSC63metaG_FD_184319 | JGI IMG/M metagenome (GOLD analysis project Ga0207678, IMG submission 184319) | Corn rhizosphere microbial communities from Kellogg Biological Station, Michigan, USA - KBS C6-3 metaG (SPAdes) (version 2) | ecosystem: Host-associated > Plants > Roots > Rhizosphere > Soil ...
CCGGGCGCCCAGGCCACGAACGGCACCCTGTAGCCGCCGTCGAACCCGCCGCCGCCCTTCCGCTCGCGCAGCCAGCCGGGCGAGCCTTCGAACCATGGGCCGTTGTCGGAGGTGAAGATCACCACCGTGTCGCGCTCCAGTTTCAGCGCCTTCAGCTTGGCCAGCAGCCGCCCGACGATCGAGTCGATCTCCTGCACCACCGCGCCATAGGGACCGGCGAAGGTCTTGCTGTCGAAAGGCGCGTGCGGGTGCTCGGGCAGATGCGGGGCGCTGAGCGCCAGCTCGACGAAGAACGGCCGGTCCTTGTTGGTCTCGATGAACCGCTCGGTGTGCTCGTAGAATTGCTGCTGGAGCTGCGGATAATCGACCGGGCTCTTCACCGTTTCATCGGAGCCGGCGTGGGACTCGTAGAGCGCCAGCGGGCTCATGTCGTGGCTGTAGGGGATGCCGAAGAACGCGTCGAAGCCGTGTTTGGTCGGCGGCCATGCCGGACCCAGGTGCCCCAGGTGCCACTTGCCGAACAAGGCGGTCGCGTAGGCCGGCTTCAGCGCATTGGCGATGGTCACCTCGTCGAGCGGCAGGCCACGGTCGTCCTGCTGCATGATGACCTCGTAGCCCAGGCCCGTGCGCACGGGGTAGCGGCCGGTGAGCAGGCCCGCCCGTGACGGGGTGCAGAGGTTGGCCGGGGCGTAATAGTCGGTGAGCACGACGCCTTCGTACGGGCCGGGCTCCAGCGATGCCCACCCCGTCGGTAGGCGCAGATCACCGATCCGGCGCACCGCGGCCCGTTCGGTGCCAGGCCCGACATGACGCAGCGCCGTCGCCATTCCGGCCAGACCGCCATACAGCGACGACTCGTCGCTCGTGCGGGACTCACGCCCGAGCCGAGCGACCAGCTCGTTGACCAGGTGCTGCTCCCGCTCCGTGAAAGGCCGATGCTGGACCAGCTCGGCGAGCGTGAGCGCGGTCCCCGAGATGCCGAGGTATAGGTCGTCGCGGTACCAAGTCGCGGCCTGGGCCTCTCTGTCGTCGACATACTCGGGCAGCCACGGCCCGTCGTCGTCGCGCACCTGATCGAGCGTCCACGACCACGCCGCTTCCGCGAGGTCCCGGTACGTCGCAGCCTCCGACACGTCACTCCTTCGAGTCGAGCACGGGCCATCGTCTACTGGCCGTGGGCGAAGGTCCAGACTTCTAGGCCCAGAGATCGTCGAGTGTCGGGAGGGCGAGCCTGGCTGCGGTTGGCTCGTGCTGCGGCCTGAGTGCGGCTGGTGCGGATTCGGTGATGTCGAGTGTGGTGAGGGCGGCGTCGGTCAGGAATCTAGTGGCGGGTGCGAGGCTGTGTCGGTCGCTGGTGGTGTGCCGCTGGTGGGGCATGCGCAGCGGGATGTAGAGGATGAGCTGGTCGCGGGCGCGGGTGAGCGCGACGTAGAACAGCCGCTGTTCCTCGGCGAGTCCGGCGTCCGTGCCCAGGGCCATGTCGGAGGGGAAGGCGCCGTCGATCAGGCCGATGACGTGGACGGTGTTCCATTCGAGGCCTTTGGCGGAGTGCACCGTGGAGAGGGTGAGGTAGTCCTCGTCGAGGTGTGGTGGGCCGGCTAGGTCGCTGGAGGAGGCCGGCGGGTCAAGGGTGAGGCTGGCGACGTAGTCAGCCAGGCTGGACTCGGTGGCAGCGGCCGCCGCGAGCCGGCTGAGGTCCTCGAGCCGGGTGTGGTGGTCGGGGTAGCGGCGGGTCAGTAGTGGTCGAAGCATTGCGACGATCGCCGCGACGCGATCGGCGGTAGTGCAGTGATCGCGTGCCGCGGCGAGTGCGGCGAGGGTGGCGGTGAGCTTGATCCGCGCGGTGGCAGGGGCCGCTGCGATCGCCTCGGGGTGCTGGTCTCGGTCTGGGGCATTGGCAGGTGCCAGCAGGGTCAACAGATTGCGCGCTCGCGCTGGGCCGATGCCGTCGTGCAGGCGCAGAAGCCGGTACCACGCGATCTCGTCGGCGCGGTTGTCGAGGAGCCGTAGGCCGGCCAGGAAGTCCTTGACGTGCGCGGCTTCGAGAAATCGGAGGCCGCCGTACTTGCGGAACGGGATGTGACGTGCGGTCAGTTCGATTTCCAGCAGGTCGCTGTGGTGCCCGGCGCGCATGAGGACGGCCTGGTCCCGCAGCCGCGTGCCGTCCTCGACGTTCGCCAAGATCTCCTCGGCGACCCGGCGGGCTTCGGCGGGCGCGTCATAGCAGCGGATCAGCCTGGGCTTGGGTCCGTCCCGCCGATCGGAATACAGCCGCACTTGTAGGGCGGCCGTGGTGGTCGGCCGAACCATGTTGGCGAGGTCCAGCAGCGGTTGCCGGGAGCGGAAGTTGCGTTGCAGCCGCAGGATCGTCACGCCCGGCAGGGTGCTGGCCAGGTCGGCTAGATGGGCCGGGTCGGCGCCCCGGAATCCGTAGATGGCCTGGGCGTCGTCGCCGACCACGGTGAGTCCGGTCCCGGCCGGGCACAGGCGCCGAACTATGTCGACCTGGACCTGGTTGACGTCCTGGTACTCGTCGACCAGCACGTGATCCCAGCGGCCGGCGATCATCGGGCCGAGGGTGGGATCGGTGAGCAACGACCGCCAGGCGAGCAGCAGGTCGTCGAAGTCGAGCAGCGTGGCGGCCCGTTTGCGGGCCACATAGGCGCGGAACAGGTCGAGGATCTTTTCCGTGTGCCGGTCACACCATGGGAACTCGGCGGCGAGCACCTCGCGGGCCGGGCGGCCGGTATTGACCGCCCGGGAGTAGGCGTCGACGAGCGTGTCCGCGCGCGGGAACCGGTCCGCTGTGCCGACCAGTCCATGGTCGTGCCGCAGCAGGTCCATCAGATCGGCGGCGTCGCCCTGATCGAGGACCGTCAACTCCGGCGCCAGACCGAGCGCGTCGCAATGCAGGGTGACCAGCCGGTGCGCGACCGCATGGAACGTGCCACTCCACAACCGTCCGGTCACGCGTCGGTCGCCACACAACATCGCAGCTCGGGCCAGCATGTCCGCCGCCGCTCGGCGGGTGAACGTCAGCAGCAGCACTCGCGCTGGGTCGGCGCCATGGGCCAGCAGCCGCGCGACCCGCGCGGTCAGCGTGCGGGTCTTGCCGGTGCCGGCGCCGGCCACGATCACCAGCGGCCCGCCGGAGTGCGCGACCGCGGCCAGCTGCGCGTCGTCGAGTCCGGCGTCCCACTCCGACTCGAACATGAGTGCGAGCCTAGGCCGAGCTGGACCAGACCGCCGACCGGCGCGCCGGAAATCCGTGCGGGCCACGGATGACGAGCCGTCCAACGAGCTAGCGCGTCGCCTTCCGTCTTCAGGCGCAGATGACGCCGGTGCGGGGTGGCGCGGGCCACCGCCGCTAAATGTCTCGGTCGGTTGTCCGCGTCGGGTCGCTTAGGGAAACATTCGAGTTCGGTCGACAAACGTCAACACGGGTTCCAGCTCTCACCGAGGGATAGCGTTCATGGAGATCAAAGCTGCGGTCCTTGGCGCCATGGGCGCTGTTCCGCCGTACGCGTCGTCGAAGCCCCTTGCGATCGAGACCCTCCGGCTTGATCCTCCTGGGCCGGGCGAGGTGCTGATACGGATGAAGGCCGCCGGACTGTGCCACTCTGACCTGTCGGTTATCAACGGTGATCGGCCTCGGCCTGTGCCTATGGCGTTAGGGCATGAGGCGGCCGGTGTGGTCGAGGAGGTTGGCCCGCTCGAGGGCGGACTGGGCGGCCCGGAGCTGAAGCCGGGCGACCATGTCGTGTTGGTGTTCGTCCCGTCGTGCGGCCATTGCCAACCGTGTGCGGAAGGCCGTCCGGCATTGTGTGAGCCGGGCGCCGTGGCGAATACCGCGGGTACGTTGCTTTCTGGTGCGTGTCGTTTGCACCGCGGCGATGGGACGGTAGTCAATCACCATCTCGGCGTCTCGGCGTTCGCTGACTACGCCACCGTCTCCCGTCGCTCGGTGGTCAAGGTCGATTCGGACCTGCCGTTCGAGGAGGCGGCCCTGTTCGGCTGCGCCGTGTTGACCGGGGTCGGTGCGGTGGTGAACACAGCCGGAGTCAAGGCCGGATCGGCCGTAGCCGTGGTCGGACTTGGCGGGGTCGGCCTTGCCGCGCTGCTGGGTGCCGTCGCAGCGGGAGCGCGCGAGCTCGTGGCGGTCGACCTGTCCGAAGACAGGTTGGCCTTCGCCGGAGAGATCGGCGCGACTATGACCGTGAACGCAAGCGACGCCGAGGCGGCCGACCGGATCCGCACTGCGACCGGCGGCGGAGTTGACTACGCATTCGAAATGGCCGGATCCACCACAGCCCTCGACCTGGCTTATCGCATCACTCGCCGTGGCGGCGTAACCGTCACGGCCGGCCTCCCCCCGCCGACCGCGACCATGCCGCTTGCGCCGGTCACTCTGGTCGGCGAAGAACGGACCCTCAAAGGCAGCTATATCGGAACGGCGGTGCCAGCCCGCGACATACCCAGCTACATCGCGCTCTACCGACGCGGACGGCTGCCGGTCGACCGGCTCAAAAGCGGCACGCTGCGGCTCGAGGAGATCAACGAGGGCTTCGACAGGCTGCACGAGGGGAAAGCCATCCGCCAGGTGGTAGTGCTGTGAGCAGGCTGGCCCGACCATCCCGGCGTCGTCGGAGGACCAATTCCGGCCGAGCGGCCGTCGCGTTTCGATATCTCGAACCTGGACCCCGAGCCGGATGATTGACGGGTGACCGATATCCCGCCTGGGGCCGTCGCCGATGAGACCGCGCGCAGAGACGACGTGCTCTCGAAGGCATGCGTCGACGAGTACGTTCGCCAGCCCGAGGTCGGGCCGGTCGAGGGCGCCGCGCCGCTTGACCATCCGTGCGTGGCCCAGGCCGAGCGCTGGTGGCCGAATCCGGGCGAGGACCCGGTGGCTTCCTTCGGGGGCGTGTCCGTCAGCTATAGCGGGGTGCCAGCGGTCGCCGATGTCTCGTTCCCGGTTCCGCGCGGCTCGATCGTCGCACTCATCGGCCCGTCCGGCTCCGGCAAGAGCACGCTGCTCCGTTGCCTGAACCGCCTGAACGACCTCGTGCCCGGCTGCCGCGTTGCGGGCGACGTGCGTTACCGGGGCATCGATCTCTATGGGCGGGATGTCGACCCGGTAGCGGTGCGCACGCGCATCGGCCTCGTCTTCCAGCGGCCCAACCCGTTCCCGAAGTCGATCTTCGACAACGTCGCGTTCGGCCCGCGCACGCTCGGGTTCCACGGCGACATCCACGACATTGTTGAGCGCGCGTTGCGGTGCGCGGCGCTGCGGGATGAGGTGAAGGACCGCCTGCGCGAAAGCGCGCTGGCGCTCTCGGGCGGCCAGCAGCAGCGCCTGGTGATCGCGCGTGCCCTGGCTATCGATCCCGACATCCTGCTGATGGACGAGCCGGCATCCGCGCTGGATCCGATCAGTACCTCGCGCATCGAGGACCTCATGCGCGAGATCACGCCGGAGGTGACGATCGTGATCGTTACCCACAATCTCCAGGAAGCCCGCCGCATCGCCGACTTCACCGCGTTCCTCACCCCCGAGCCGGACGGCGACGGCGCCGCTCTTGTCGGCCGACTTGTCGAGTTCGGGACGACCGAGAAGATCTTCTCCCATCCGGCGGACGAGCGGACGGAGGCCTACGTCCGCGGCCGCTACGGCTGAATCAGTCGCGTGCCGCGCAGGATCCGACGCTGACCCGGTCGAGGAGGTGCGCGGCGGCGCGCCGCCGCCCCTCAGCGTCCGTGCTGGAGAGTCTCGGCCCTGCCGCAGGTACCGTGTCATGCTTGGCGCATGGCGACGCCGCGGAACATTCCTCGCACCGGGCTCAACCTGCAGTATCCGATGTCGCTCGGCGTCTACGACACCTACCCGCAGGCGCAACATGTGGTCGACTACTTGGCCGATCACGAGTTTCCCGTGCAGAACGTCGCCATTGTCGGTACCGAGCTCAAGTCGATCGAGCGCGTCACCGGGCGCCTGACGCGGGGGAAGGTCGCGCTGGCCGGCGCAGTCTCAGGGCTGTGGATCGGGCTGTTCGTCGGAATCGCGTTCGCGCTGTTCAGCGACAGAGGCCAGCTCGGCTTTCTGATTACCACCCCGTTGCTCGGGGCGCTGTTCGGCCTGATCTGGAGCCAGCTCGGCTTTACGGCCGCCACCCAAAGCGGGACGCGCGACTTTGCCTCGGTCAGCCAGATCGTCGCGACCAAGTACGAGGTCCTCGTCGAGCACAACCTGGCTGAGCAAGCCCGCACGCTGCTTGCGGCGATCCCTCCGACATAAGACCCTGGCGAGTCGGGCCCACAGACACATCGATGAGCGGGCCGATCCGGGGGCTGCTCGCCTTCCAGCCGATTGCCAGACACGGCCTGCGGGTGCTACTTGAGCGAGAAGGTCACCGGGCTTGCGTGGTATTCGTCGAATGCGCTGGTCCGCACAATCAGGTCCAACGTCCATCGGCCTGGCACGGGGATGTTCAGGCCGAGAGAGATGAAATGTCCGGCTCCCGCGATACTCAGATGTACCGGCAGGTTCGCGATGCTGCGCGCCGGCTGACTGAGGGTGGCGCGGACTTCAGGAACGATCAACTGCGTGCCGGCTCCAGACAAGGTATAGACGTGCAGGTTGTTCGGGCCGGCTCGGGTGCTGTCCAGCGTGACGTCGACGAGCACGTCCGGGCCGGCGTGGACTTCCGCCGCCAACGGGCGGGTTGCCTCCAGCCGCGCGGGCTCAGCGTTGACAAGCAGCGCCGCGATAGCCAGCACGGCGCCGGCAACAACCAACTCAGCGGTGGTCGTGCGCCGGAGCCGGGCCTGTCGTTCCTGCGGCAACGAAGGTGAGGTACTGGGGGATTCGACGCTATCCGGCGGGCGTCGCGCCAGCATGCTGGCGGGGTCCCCCGCCAGAACAGGTAGCGGCAGGTTTCGTCGTCGGAACAGGGGCGGGTCGAGCGCACCGTGCGTGAAGACCCGGCTGCAGGCGCCCAGGATGAGGATGACGCAAAACAACCCGATCTTGATGAGAACCAACCGACCGTAGGCCGTGGTGGTGAGGTTGCCCAGTGAACCAACTTGTCGCCACGCCGCGAAACCACCCGACCCAGCGATTGCGATGATCGACAGCAGCGCGAGCTGGGAGAACACCACGATCGCCTGGTGCGGGATCACGGCGCTACCAGCGCGGCGGACCAGGAGGCCGGTTACCAGCACGGCCAATCCGCCGACCCAGATGGCGACCCCGGCGAGATGAATGAAATCGAACGGGACGGCAAGCACGACCCATCGCCCGGTGCTGGCGTGACCGGCCAGCCCCACGGTGAGCAGGATGACCGTCGCGGTGACCACGGCCGCGGGTGTCCACCAGCGGGGAAGAGCAGGGTCCGCCCGGCGTCGGGCGGACAGCAGCAGATGCAGCAACGGCCAGCCGGCCGCGACCAGCGCAACCAGCCGGACGAGCGAGAGCTGACCGAACCGTGACTGCAGCACGTCGCCGATCAGGGCCGGTGACACCACGTCGCGCAACGGCAGGCCGGCGCCGTACGGGCCCTGCAGCAGGATCGCGGCGACCGCAGCGACGATTGCCAGAAGCCATGCTCCCCACAGGAGCCGTCGAACCCGCGCCTCGGCCGCGCCCGCGCGCCAGGCGAGAGCTAGCAGGAGCGTGCCGCCAACCACGACGGCAAGGGCTAGGAACCCGAGCGCCCGGTCGACCCCGAACACAACGCCCACTACCCGACTGCCCTGGCCTCGGGCGAGCAGCGATGCCGCTTCGCCGCGAAGCGCGGTCCGGGATCCAGCGGCGCCGATCTGGAAAGTGAAGGCACCGTGCACCGGATGTGAGTCGGCCGAGACCACCCGCCAGGTAACGACATATCCGCCCGCGGGCAGGCCTGGCGGGACGTTTTCCGACACGGCTTTGCCATTTCCGGACGGGTGGTACGGACCTCCTCTGTCCACCCGTCGCCCGCGGGCGTCGTAGACCATGACCGAGCCCAGCGAAATCCCGACTGGCTCATCGAAGACCATTGCGACAACGCCGGGTGACGATCCGAGAACCGCGCCATCTGCCGGCGCACTGCGCTCCAGCACGGCGTGGGCGCCGGCGGGCTCAGCCAGCCCGGAAAACGCCGCCACCACGCACACCGCGAAGATCAGCCATCGCGCCCCGCGCACGATAACGACTCACCTCACCGGAGATCGAATCACCCCGTGGCCGACCCGGAAGAGCCTTAAAAAAGTCCCGCGGGACGCTGCCGCCACCTTGACGGCTACCCTAAGCCGAGCAACCCAGTGGACGATCGGCGCCACAGTAGGCATCCGCCAGGATAAGCTCACGCGCTACAGCCGGTCCGCCACACAGCGCATACGAACGGGGAATTGTGTGTACGGTCGCGGCCGGGGTCCGATCCTTCTCGTCGCATCCGCGGTGCTACTGACGGGGTGTGCCTCGGCGACACCGTCCGGAAGCCCGAGACCGTCCGGAGGCCAGAGCGTCCCGGCCACGCCGACGGCCACCGCTTCCGCAGGCTCGTCGAGTAGCCAAGGCGGGGGCCCGTCCGAGTCGGCCCGGATGATCTGCGACATCGAAGTCCGCAGCCAGGTGGCCGCAATGCTGAGTCTGCCCAACCCGCCCCCCACCACCTCGAGCTGGGCCGATCAGGTGTACACCTGCGTCTATCACCTCACGGCCGGCCCTCTTACACTCTCCGTGCAGGAATCTGCCGACCCGGCCGCGGCGCGCGCCTACTTCGACACGTCCAAGCAACGCTTTGCAGCCGATCGACAACTCTCTGGCCTCGGCGAGTTCGCTTACGCCGCTCCAGCTGGATCGGTTGTCGTGCTCAAGGACAACAAGACCCTGCGCGTCGACGTCACCAAGCTACCCAGCCAATTCGGTCGGCCCCCGGTACTCCGCACCGACCTAGGCTCGCAACTCGCCGCCGCCATCATGGGTTGCTGGACCGGCGCGTAGTCCACCCCAGCAGACGAGATGGCCAAAGTACGCCTCGGCGGTCCCGGCGGGTGCGGCGGACGCAGATCAGCCGGCCTCAAGCTCACGACGGGTGTCGCGCCTCCTGCGCTGTCGGCTCCTTGGCAGCCTGCAGGGTGTACGTCAGCGGCAGGCGATCACGTTGAGTAGCCAGAACGTACTCGCCGGGATGGTCTGGACTTGACACCATGGCGTCGCCGAGTGCATTCCAGGGCACTTCGCGATGCTCCTGCAGCGACGTCATCGTCATCCCAGCGTCTTGTAAGGCGGTGATGATTTCACCGAGCCCATGATTGAAGCTGATTATGTCGGGGGAGTTCACCACGCCGCTACCGGCGTAGGTCGTCTCCTCGCGGAAGTGCACGCCTTCGGTTTCAAAGTACGGGTACTCCACCACGAGCAGCCCGTCCGGTCGCGGGTCGCAGATCGTCCAGAGCACCGGGTGACCCTCACGCATGAACAGGCGCCCACCGGGCCGTAACAGCCCAGCCACGACCTCGGCCCAGCGACGGATACTCGGCAGCCAGCAGATCGCGCCGATACCCGTATAGACGAGATCGAACCGCTCTGCGCCCAGCAACTCGACCGCGTGGTAGGCGTCGCCCTCGATGTAGGTGACAGCAGTGCCGGTTCGGCCGGCGAGGTTGCGTACCTCGTGCAGCGCAGCCGGAGAGAAATCCAGGCCGACCGTGGTGCGAGCCCCTAGCCGGGCCAGGGAGATGGTGTCGGTGCCGACGTGACACTGCAAGTGCAACACGTCGAGGCCGTCGAGACGGCCCAGCCGCGGGAGGTCGTAACGCACCACGGTGCTCAGGTGGGCCGGATCGTCAAAGGAGGTGCGGTCATAGCCGCCGGGGCCCGTGTGCACGGGAACGCGCGACTCCCAGTTCGCGAGATTGATCGCTCGCCAGTTTCTCTTCACAAGAATTCCCTTATATAGCTGGATTTCCAGCCGGTCACGGATGACGCGTGTCAGATATGTGTCATTCCGAACCGAAACTGGCGGCCCCCGAGCGCGTGTAGAGAGCACCAAGCCGGGGCCTTGGCTGGGAGGCGCCCCAGCCCGTGAGCAGTGCATCACACCCGTCCCTCGCTGCAACCGCGCATCTCGTCGAAAGCGAACGGCTGCTCGCCGCCCGGCCCCTCGTCGAGAAACGTCACCGCAACCATCACCTGCAGTTGGCGCTCGTCAACGGGTGTTGAGCGTCGCCACGTCCCTTCTCGGCCGCGACGGGCAGGCGATTGCCGCGCCCGAAGACCGGGGCCCGGACAGGGGCATCTGATTGCTGACAGACAAAACGCCCCGCCCGAGGCGAGTGAGCGGGGCGTCTCCGGTCGTGCCACTGGCGCGGGCCTAGCAGACGCCGACGGCGAGTCCGGCCATCGCCGCTGCGTACACCCCGGCTACGGGAACACCGCGGCATGACAGGTACATGCCACATCCGGTCGATGGCGGATGTGGCGTGGTAAAGAGAGCGCGGACGACTGGCACATTCAAACCGGCCGTCGAGTCCGACAAGGGGAGGGTTCATGAGGGGACGTTCTGTACTACTCATCGCTGGGCTGGCCATCGCGGGCACCATGCTCGCCAGCACACCCGCTACCGCCGCACCGATCGACAAGGGCCACTTCCACGACGTCTTCACCGATGACCCCTACAGCTGTGACGGCCTGCCGGCCCAGGACTCGGGCGACATCTCCGGCAACTTCCTCCTCAACCAGCGCGGCTCGTCGCCGTTCCCCAGTCGATGTCGAAGGAGAACCAGATGTTTCCGGGATCCTTGAGCACGAGCTTGCCGAACTGGTCGTATGCCGGCACGCCTGGCGACCCCTCGGACGACACCGAGATCGCCGACTCGTTCCAGGTCGTGCGTGACTCCACCGGGGTCAACGACCTCGAGGGTCGGGACTTCTGCGCCGACGTGCTGGAGT
>Ga0207678_10005886_pt1 | contig 10932 bp, 9 predicted proteins | sample KBSC63metaG_FD_184319 | JGI IMG/M metagenome (GOLD analysis project Ga0207678, IMG submission 184319) | Corn rhizosphere microbial communities from Kellogg Biological Station, Michigan, USA - KBS C6-3 metaG (SPAdes) (version 2) | ecosystem: Host-associated > Plants > Roots > Rhizosphere > Soil ...
ACCACCGCGGGTAATAGCGCGGCCGCGCCGCCACGATCTCGACGTCCGGCCGGGCCCGCAGCGCTCGCAGCACCGGCCCGACGTGCACGCGGAACAGGTTTGCGCCGACCTCGTGCTTGGGCTTGCGCTGATTGCGCCGGAGGTACCGGCGCTCGGCGTAGCCCGGGCCCAGATAGTGCCACGGCGACATCTCGTGCCCGCCCCACGGGGAGTACCAGTTCGTGTAGGACAGGTACACCAGCCCGCCCGGCCGGGTCGCGCGGATCATCTCCTCGATCAGCCCTATCGGATCGGGGACATGCTCGAGCACGTTGGAGGAGAACACCACGTCGGCCGTGCCGTCGCGGACCGGCAGCCAGTAGCCGTCCGCGACCACTCCGCCGACGGGCGCGGCGGTCCGGAAGGACAGCTCGGCCGGATCGGGTTCGAACAGGTAGCAGTGCGCGCCGCGGGCCCGGAAGGCGGTGGTGAACCAGCCGCCCCCGCCGCCGACGTCTACCACCGTCCGGCCGCCCAGCTCGGCGTGCTCGGCCACCTGCTGCACCGCGTCCTCGGCCAGGCTGGAGTAGAACTTCTCCGGGTCGCTCTGTTCGGCCAGGAACAAGCGGAACAGCCTGACCGACCGGCGCAGGCCGACGGGGGTCGCCTGATCGGCGCAGTGTCGGCTAGTCGGCGCCATCAGGCTCATCTAAGTCCTCGAGCGTCGTGCACGGTCCGTGCGTAGAACAGGAGAAACACGAGCCTGACCTCTCTCCCGCCGTGACCATGGCAGGAGAGCGCCGGCTCGTGATTATTTCGTTGACGCATGCTACTGCTGGGTACAGGGAAAGCGCAGGAATAGCGCGGATTTCGTCGTGTCGCGAGGATCTGAGCGCGCGGCGTTCCCGGCCGGTCTTCCGGATAAGTTGATCTTGGTCTTGTTGCTGCTCGTCACCGGCCGGGCCAGGCCGGCGCGTTTTGCATGGATTCGGCGCGCGCGTCTTGTAGTCTCTTCCCTTACCCCTCCCGCTTCTGGGGTGCTGCCTCCGGTGGTTTTAGCTACCGGCAAGTAATCACACCACTACGCTGTATTCCTCACCGAGGGGATCACGACCTGACGGCTGCTGGCGCGGATTACCCGCGTCATCATGTGGCCTGGAGCCGCGAGATGAATGATGATTCAGGCGCTCTGCCTGGGGAGACAAGCCTGGCCGACGAGCCGGGAGCTGCCTTGGAACCCGCGCAGGACCGGTCACCGGGGTCCGAGCCGTGGCTGGGCTACGGGCTGCCGGAGCCGATCGGCGGCGGCGGCCAGCGCAAGAGCATCCTGTTCGTCGCCTGGCGGGATCTCGCCAACCGGCAGGCCGGGGGATCCGAGGTGCTGGTCGACCGGCTGGCGTCCGGCGTGCTGGCCCGTGGCCACCGGGTGACGCTGATGTGCGGTGGTCAGGTGGCCGAACGGCCGTACCGCGTGCTGCGCAACGGCGGCACGTACACCCAGTTCCTCCGCGCGCCCCTGGGTTACCTGCGGCACTTCAGGAGCTACGACCTGATCGTCGAGGTCTGCAACGGGATGCCGTTCCTGGCGCCGCTATGGTCCAAGCGCCCGGTGCTCTGCCTCGTGAACCACATGCACACCGAGCTGTGGTCGATCCGGTTCCGCCCGCCGTTCTCCACGGTGGGCCGGAACATCGAGCGGGTCGTCATGCCCCGGGTGCACCGCAACAACCTGTTCCTCACCGTGTCCCCCTCCACCGCGGAATCGCTGCAGCAGATCGGGGTCGGCCAGGACCGGATCCGGCAGATCTGCAACGGCGTCGAGGCGCCGGATCCGCCCACCCCGCGGTCGCCGGAGCCGATGTTCCTCGCGTTCGGCAGGCTCGCCGACTACAAGCGCCTCGACCTGCTGCTGCGGCTGTGGGACCGGGTGCGGCACGTGACCGGCGGGAAGCTGGTGATCGCCGGGGACGGGCCGGAGCGGCCGCGGCTGCAGGCCCTGGCCGGGCCCGGCGTCGAGTTCACCGGCCGGGTGTCGGACGCCGAGAAGCACCGGCTGATGTGCGCGGCGTGGCTGTTCCTGCATCCGGCGCTGATCGAGGGCTGGGGCATCGTGGTCGCCGAGGCGGCGATCCGCGGCACTCCCTCCGTGGCGTTCGACGTACCGGGCCTGCGTGACTCGGTCATGCACGGCCAGACCGGGATGCTGGTGCGGACCGAGGGCCAGTTCGCCTCGGAGTGGGCGTCGCTGGCGATCGACCACCGGCGGCGCGAGCAACTCGGCCAGGCGGCGCGCACCCGCGCGCTGCAGCTGCACTGGTCCGCCGCGGTGGACGGCTTCGCCGACGTGGCCGACGAGGCCATCAAGCGGGCGAGGAACAAGGTATGACGGTAGCCGCTCCAGCGAACCCGCTCCAGGAGTTCTACGAGACCCCCGGCGTCCCGCTGCGCTCGGGTCCTGACCGGGCTCACCGCCAGGCCCGGATGCTGGCCGAGATGCTGCGAGGCGTGACCGGGCCGGCCGTGATCGTCGATCTGGGCTGCGGCGACGGCTCCGCGCTCGCGGTCGCGGCCCAGCGCAATCCGGCGCACAGGTTCGTCGGCATCGACTGGTCCGGCGATGCTCTGCGGCAGGCCCGTACCCTCGGCCTCACGGTGGTGCGCGCAGGCGTGGCCGCGGACCTGCCGGTCGCGGACGGCACCGCGGACGTGGTGATCATGAGCGAGCTGATCGAGCACCTGGTGGACCCCGACGGGGCGGTCGCCGAGGCCCGGCGGGTGCTGCGGCCGGGCGGCTCGCTGCTGCTGTCCACGCCGAATCTGGCCGCCTGGTACAACCGGGGCCTGCTCGCATTGGGGATCCAGCCGATCTTCTCCGAGGTGAGCCTGCGCGGGGTGTTCGGCAGGCCGGGCCGTGTGGTGGCCGGTCACCTGCGCCTGTTCACCCGGCGGGCGCTGACCGAGTTCCTCGCCGCCAGCGGGTTCCGTTGCGTCACCGTGACCGGAGCGCGATACCACGATGTGCCGCGGCCGCTAGGCCCGTTCGACCGCGCTTTCTGCCGGTGGCCTGCTGCCGCGTCCATCTTGCTGGTACACGCCCGAAAGGAATAACTCCCCGATGGCGCAGGCGTCCGATACCAGAACCGAGCCGAAACATGCCCCGGGCCATCCCCGGCGCAGACGCTGGCTCGAGGTCGGCGGCCTGGCCTTCGGGATCCTCGCCGGCGTGGGCATCGCGCTCGGCTGGATCCTCTCGACCCGCGGCCAGCCGCCCCGCCCGGTCGTCTACAGCACCCAGCCGCCCGTGGTGGTCCACGGCACGCCGGCCGCACCGGGCCTGTCGGGGGAACCGGATCCCGCCGCGCTGGATGCGCAGTGGGCCGACTACTCCAACCACGCCAGCTGCGCCGACTGGGCCGGCGGTGACGGGGTCTCCGCCATCCGGCTGAACTCCTCCCAGCTCGCCTGGTTCTTCTCCGACACCTACCTCGGGCCGGCCGGGACCAATACCGGTTTCTCGCACCTGTCCGGGTTCCTGCACAACTCGGTAGTCGTCCAGACCCGCTCCGGCACGGCCAGCACGTTCGTCACCCTGACCGGCGGCGGAGCCTGCCCCGGCCCGGGCCGCCCGGGCGACGCGGCCCCCGTGGTGGGGTCACCGCCCACCGCATCCGGCGTGTCGGCCGACCGGTACTGGGAAGAGGACGGCATCAGGACCGGCGGCACGATCGTCAAGTTCTACAACCACTACCTGGGCGGCACCGTCCCGTTCGTGCCGGACGGAACGGTGATCGCCAGCTTCCCGGTCAGCCAGCTCAGCTCGGCCGGCCAGGCTCGCCAGTACGGCGGGGTAGCCCGGCCGAACCTGACCACGCTGCCGTCCTACACCCCGCCGGGGGGCGGCTCGCCGATCATGTGGGGTGCGTCCCTGCTGCGCACGGGTAACACGGTCTACATCTACGGCACGCAGAGCCCGAAGCTATCCGACCCGGGCCACGTGCTCTACCTGGCCCGGGTCCCGGTGTCGCGGCTGACCACGTTCTCCGCCTGGCGGTTCTACGCCGGCGCCGGCACGTGGTCAGCCGCGCCGTCCGCCGCCCGGCCGGTGCAGCGCGGGGCGGACGCGTCGTCCGGCTTCAGCGTGATCAAGGCCGGGGGCCGCTACTGGCTCATCCAGGCCGCGACGGCGCAGGTCGCCCCGGACATCGACGCCTACCCGGCCAGCACGCCGTGGGGCCCGTTCGACTTCACCGCCGGCCGGCTGCTGTACCGGGATCCGGCTATCGGGCTCGACGCCGCGCACGACTACCGCATCTTGTACGAGGCGCGGGCCGAACCCGCCCTTTCCACCCGCAACTCCCTGGTGGTCAGCTACAACGTCAACTCCGAGGCGGTCACCACCGGCTGCGCGCCGATGTCCGCCTTCACCAACACGCTGACGCTGCCCCGGTTCGTCTCCGTGCCGATGTCCGCCTTCGGCGCTGGCGCCGGCGCGGGCGCGCCCGCCGGTCAGGTGAAGAGCGGACCGGCCCCCTATCCGCAGATCGTGCAGCAGAACCCATCACAGTGGTTCGACGCCTGGAGTTACGCCGACGGCTGCCCGCCGGTGCCCGCGCTGGCGTCGGTGCGAGCCCGCCCGGGCGCCGGAAGGGTCACCTTGAGGTGGCCCGACGCCGGCCTCCGCCTCCGCTATCACGTCTACCTGCAAGGGCCCGGCAAACCAGGCGGTGCGCCGGTGAAAATCACCCAGAGAACCGGCGCCACCATCACCGGACTGCAGTCCGGCAGTTACCGCGCCAGGGTGGTGCCGGTGAACTTCAGGAAGCAGACCGGGCGTGCCGCCGAGGTAACCTTCACCGTCCCCTGATCCGCGCGGGCGCCCGCCGCGGCGGCGGATGCTGCTACCGTCCAGGAAACCGAGCCCGAAGGAGAAACATCTTGGTCCGGCTGATCATCGCCGTCGCCGTGGGGCTGGCCATTGCCATAGGCGGCACCGTCCTGGTGGTCAACGTGGTGTCCGGCCACAGCGACAAGCCCACTACCTCATCGCAGTACAACTACGGCTCTCGCTAACCCTCGGCCGGCCCGGGTGCCGGTCACCCGCGAGTGTTCATTCACCGGACCACCGGAGTTTCGCCGCTAGCCGGCTCGCCCCGTTAGCGTAGCGGGGCCCTGGTGTCGCCCGGAAGGAATGATCCCGCCGATGGCGCAGGTGTCTGACCCGGGCACGGAGGCGGCTCAGACCCCGTCCCGGCGCCGCGCCGCCTCCCGCCACCGCCGCGCCTCCTCCCGTCGGCGCGGGCTCGAGCTGGCCGGCCTGGTCCTCGGGATAGCCGTCGGCGTGGGCGTCGCGGCTGGCTGGCTCATCCCGTCGCTGCGACCCCTGTCCGGCCCGCCCCCGGTGAACAGCCCGCCCGTGATGGTCCGCGGCTCATCCGGACCGCCCGGCTCACCGGTGGCGCCGGACCCCGCCGCGCTGGACGCCGAGTGGGCCGCCTACTCGGATCGCTCCGGCTGCGCCGACTGGGCGGGCGGCGACGGGGTCTCCGCCATCCGGCTGAACTCCGCCCAGCTCGCCTGGTTCTTCTCCGACACCTTCATCGGCCCGGCCGGGCCTGATATCGGCTTCTCGCAGGTCAGCGGGTTCGCGCACAATGCGGTGGTGGTGCAGACCGGCACCAGGCTCGGCAGCGCGTTCGTCACCGTGACCGGCGGCGGGGCCTGCACCGGCCCGGGCCGCCCCGGCAACGCGGCGCCGGTGGTAGGCGGCTCGTCCGACCGGTACTGGGACGAGGACGGCCTGAGCACCGGCCGGACGATCGTCAAGTTCTACCAGCGCTACGCGGCGGGTACCTTCCCGTTCGTCCCGCTCGGAACCGTGGTCGCCGTCTTCGGCACCAGCCAGCTCAGCTCGGCCGGCCATGGGTCCCGGTACGGCGCGACGGCCCATCCGGCCGTGATCCCGGTGCCGTCCTATACCCCGCCTGCCGGCGGGTCCCCGATCCTGTGGGGCGCCGCGGTGCTGCGGCTCGGCGACACGGTCTACGTCTACGGCACGCAGAGTCCGCACGTGTCCGACCCGCTCAGGCACCTCTACCTGGCCCGGGTCCCGGTATCTCAGCTGACCGCGTTCTCCTCCTGGAGGTTCTACGCCGGCGCCGGGACCTGGGCGGCCAGACAGCAGGGCGCCCGGCCGGTCCCGCTGAGCGCTGACCCGGCCGGCGCCGGTGCCGGCGTCGCGTCCGGGTTCAGCGTGATCAAGGCCGGGGGCCGCTACTGGCTGATCCAGACCGCGGCGGCGGGCACGCCGGACATCAACGCCTACCCGGCCGCCGCGCCGTGGGGCCCGTTCGACTTCACCGCCGGCCGGCTCCTGTACCGGGACCCGTCCATCGGGCTGGACGACGCGCACGACTTCCGGATCATGTACGAGGCGCGGGCCGAACCCGCGCTCTCGGCCGGCCACGAGCTGGTCATCAGCTACAACGTCAACTCCGAGGGGGTCAGTACCGGCTGCAGGCCGATGGCCCTCTACACCAACACGGTGACGCTGCCGCGGTTCGTCACGGTGCCGCTGGCCGCGTTCGGTCCTGGGTTCGGTCGCGGAGCGCAGGCCGGTTCGGCGCGGAGCGGGTCGCCGGACGACCCGGGGATCGCGCGGCAGAACCCCGCGCAGTGGTTCGACTCGTGGGGCCTACGGCACGGCTGCCCGCCCATACCCGCCGTGACCTCGGTCCGCGCCAGCGCGGGCTCCGGCCAGGTCAGACTGGGCTGGCCCGATGCCGGCCTGGGCGTCCGCTACCTCGTCTACCTGCACGCACCAGGCCAGCCGGGCGGCGGCCCGGTGGCCAGGACATACCACGATGGCGTGACCCTCACCGGGCTGCGGCCCGGCCGCTACGTGGCCCGGGTCGTGCCCGCCAACTTCAGGAAATACCGGGGGCGGGGCGCCGAGGCGACGTTCACCGTCCGCTGACCCGGGCCGCCCGGGCTCAGCGAAGCAGCAGGCGGGCGGCCAGTTCGAGGTGGCTGCTCACGTCGTCCGCCGAAGCCCGCCGGGTTACCCACGCGACCAGGTTCGACAGCCACACGTCGCCGATCACCCGGGCGATCGCGGCGTCGTCGGCCGAGGGCTCGCCGTCGTGCATGGCCCGCGTGAACATCCGCTCCATCTGCCGGGCGACCGCGTTCACCTCGGCCGCCGCGCTCGGGTCGGCGAACATGAACGCCCGGGTCATCGCCTCGGTGAGCATCGGCTCGCGCTGCATCGTCCTGGTCACCCGGGACAGCACGTACATCATGCGCTCGTACGGCGTGTCGCCCGGGATGGGCCGGCGGTCGAGCTTCTCCTGCGTCCGCTCGAACTCCAGGGTCAGCGCGGACACCAGCAAGTGGATCTTGGACGGGAAGTAACGGTAGAGGGTGCCCAGCGCCACGTCGGCCCGTTCGGCCACGGTCCGCATCTGCACCGCGTCGTAGCCGCCCTTGGAGGCCAGCGCCAGCGTGGCGTCCAGGATCCGCTTGCGCCGATCGCGCTGCGCCGCCGAACCGAGCTCGGCGTCGCCGGCTGCGCTCAGCGCGTCGGTAGTACGTGTTCTCGCTGGTGCCATACCTGGTCCCTCACCATTTCCGTCCGTAACAAGCCTACCAAGTGCACCGGCGGCGATTACTGGCGAGACCTGGTCGCCTACAGGTAGAACGTGTTCTAATTCTGACCATGCGAAAGGTCGCTGGTTTGACGCTCGCCGGGCTAGGGGTTGTCCTCATCGGCGCGGCGGTCCTCCTGCCCACCTATGTCAGCGGCCAGATCGTCAAGTTCCCGCTGGACGAGCACACCACCGCGACCCTGGCCGGGACCGGGGTGTCGTATTTCAGCCAGGTCAAGCTGACCGAGAAAACCGGGGTCAGCGTCCGGGCCACCTACACGATCAAGGGGGACGCCGCGGCCGGCTCCTCCTCGACCGCCGTGTGGGACGAGACCGCCAGCGTCCGGGACGTCACCAACGGCCTGCCGGTCAGCACGGTGACCCGCCGCTTCGCGTTCGGCCGGCGCACCGCCGTCCTGGTCGACTGCTGCGGGGCGCACGTCAACGGCAACAAGCGGATAGAGCAGACCGGAGTGGCCGGGGCCGTGTTCCCGATGGGTACTCAGAAGCAGACGTACCAGGTCTTTGACACGACCCTGAACCGGACGGTGCCCTTCGCCTACGCCGGGACCGCCGACACAGGCGGCATCCAGACCTACATGTTCACCGAGGACGTCGCCCCGACCCAGGTCGCGACCATTACCGTACCCGGGCCCTTCTTCGGCCTGAAAGCCAAGACGGTGAAGCTGCCGCAGATGTACCAGATCCACCTCACCTACTGGGTCGATCCGCAGACCGGGGCCCTGCTCAACGTCGACGAAAAGGAGAAGATGACCCTGCGGAACCCGGCCACCGGGGGCACCGTCGCGGTGCTCTTCGACGGCGACCTGAGGGCCACGCCTGACACCGTGAAGGCGGTCGTCGATCTCGACTCCAGCGGCCGCACCGAACTGAGGCTGCTCGACACGATCATCCCGCTGGCGGCCGGGATCGTCGGCGCCGTGGCCCTGGTCGCCGGGATCCTCCTGCTGGTGCGCAAGCCCCGTCAGGGTCAGCCGGGCCCGGCCGAGCCGTCCCGCCACCTGGCCGCAGGCTAGTGAAACGTGTTCTAATTCTTTCCAGACGCGCGTGCGCCGGACGGTGAGGAGGGCCAGTGCCGGTGATGGACTTCGCCCTGGGCGAGCGTCAGCAAGCAGTGGCTGACCTGGCCGCCGAGGTGCTCGGCGCTGACCGCCCCCGGGCCGCGGATCCCTGGAAGGAGCTCGCCCGGGCCGGCCTGCTCGACGTGTCCCCGCCCGACGGCCTCGGCGTCCTCGAGGTCGCGGTGCTCCTCACCGAGATCGGTAAGCGCGCCCCGTCCATGCGGGCCCTCGCCACCCTCATGACCGGCGCCCTGCCCCTAGCCCGCTGGGGCCGCCCCGACCTCCTCCCCGCCGTAGCATCCGGCGAGCTCCTCCTCACCGCCGCCCTCCGCGAGCCCCCCCAGGGTCCAGCCACATCAGTAACCGACGGAAAAATCACCGGCCTCAAAATCGGCGTCCCCTACGCCGGGCAATCCCACCTCCTCCTCGTCCCCGCCCGCCTAGCACCCCCCGATCCCCTCCCCACACCCCCCGATTCCATGATCATGAACAGTTTTGGGCAAATAGCACCGCAAACTGTTCACGATCATGGTGTTGCCCTGGTGCGGCCCGGCGCGGAGGGCGTGAGCCTGACGCGCACGCCTAGCTCCAGCGGGGAGCCGGAGTACGCGGTCCGGCTGGACCGCGCCCCCGTCGAGGGGATGCTCGGCGGGGCGGACTGCGCGACCGACCTGTATCAGCTGGCTATAGCGGGGGCGTGCGCGCTGGCGGACGGGACGGTGGCCGGGGCGCTGGCGCTGACCAGGCACCACGTCGCCAGCCGTGAGCAGTTCGGCCGGCCGCTGGCCGCGTTCCAGGCGGTGTCCCAGCAGATCGCCGACGTGTACATCGCGTCCCGCACCATGCACCTGGCCGCCCTGGCGGCGTGCTGGCGGATGGGCGAAGGCCTGGACGCGGCCGCCGACCTCGAGGTGGCGGGATACTGGTGCGCGGAGCAGGCACCCAGGACCGTTCGGCTGTGTCATCACCTGCACGGCGGGATCGGGATGGACGCGACCTATCCCTTGCACCGGTTTTCCTCGCTGATCGCCGACCTGACCCGGTTCCTGCCGTGTTCATCGACCTGACCCCGGAGCAGCGCGCCCTGCGCGACGAGCTGCGCGGCTACTTCGCCGGCCTGATGACACAGGCCGAGCGCGCCGAGCTGCTCACCGAGCGGCACGGCGCCGTCTACCGCGACGTGGTGCGCCGGATGGGCCGGGACGGCTGGCTCGGGGTGGGCTGGCCGGTCCGGTACGGCGGCCGCGGGTTCGGCCAGGTGGAGCAGCAGATCTTCGCGGACGAGGCGGCCCGCGCCGACGTGCCGCTGCCCGCGGTGACGCTGCAGACCGTCGGCCCGACCCTGCAGGAGCACGGCACGCCCTGGCAGCAGGACTTCTTCCTGCCGCGGATCCTGGCCGGCGAGGTGCACTTCGCGATCGGCTACACCGAGCCGGAGGCGGGAACGGACCTGGCGTCGCTGCGCACCCGGGCCGTCCGCGACGGGGAGGAGTACGTCGTGGACGGGCAGAAGATCTTCACCACCGGGGCGCACGCGGCGGACTACGTCTGGCTGGCCTGCCGGACTGATCCCGCCGCGCCGAAGCACAAGGGGATCTCCATCCTCATCGCGGACACCGCCGACCCGGGTTTCTCCTGGACCCCGATCATCACCCACGACGGCGCCCACCACGTCAACGCGACCTACTACTCGGGCGTGCGGGTCCCGGTCCGGATGCGGGTCGGCGCGGAGAACGAGGGCTGGCGGCTGATCACCACCCAGCTCAACCACGAGCGGGTGATGCTCGGCCCGGCCGGCCGGATCGCCGCCCTGCACGACCGGGTGCGCGCCTGGGCCGCCGAACGCTCCCTGCTCGCCCAGCCCGACGTGCACCGGGCGCTGGCCCGGGCCTCGGTCGTGATGCGGGTCAACGAACTGCTCAACTGGCAGGTCGCGGCCGCGCCCGCGCTCGACGTGGCGGACGCGTCCGTCACCAAGGTCTTCTCCTCCGAGCAGCTCCAGACGATCGGGCAGGACCTGGCCGAGGTGGTGGGCCGGCACGCCGACGCCAGCCCGGACACCGCGGAGCTGATGACGTGGCTGGACGTCCAGCTCAAGCGCAACATCGTGCTGACCTTCGGCGGCGGCGTGAACGAGATTCAGCGCGAGCTGATCGCCACCGCCGGCCTCGGCCTGCCCCGGGCGCCCCGGTGAGCGCCGAGGACACGATCCGGGCCGCGGCGGCGCG
>Ga0207678_10005891_pt1 | contig 10927 bp, 12 predicted proteins | sample KBSC63metaG_FD_184319 | JGI IMG/M metagenome (GOLD analysis project Ga0207678, IMG submission 184319) | Corn rhizosphere microbial communities from Kellogg Biological Station, Michigan, USA - KBS C6-3 metaG (SPAdes) (version 2) | ecosystem: Host-associated > Plants > Roots > Rhizosphere > Soil ...
CGCGCATCTGCAGCGGAAATGCGATATTCTCTTGCACCGTCAGATGCGGGAAGAGCGAGTAGTTCTGAAACACGACGCCGATATCGCGCTTGTAGGGCTCCAGATCGGTCTGATCGCGGCCGTCGATGATCAGCCGACCGCTGCTCGGCTTCACGAGGCCCGAGATGAGCTGCAGCAGCGTCGTCTTGCCGGAGCCCGACGGTCCAAGAAGTGTGAGCAGTTCGCCGGTGAAGATTTTGAGTTCGATCGGATTCAGCGCTGCCGTGGCATCGTAGAATTTGCAGATACCCTGAGCATGCAGCTTTACTGCATCGCTCGCAGAGGATGATGTCGATGCCATCGGGACCAGGCTTCCATGCACTAAGTCAAACCTCTTCTCTGCCGCTCTGAACGAAAGCTAGCCGTGCCTCATCTTCGGGTAAATTAGGAAAAACCGCCGCTGTTCTTTGGATTTGCCGAAACGCGTTTTTTTGCTCAATTAGGAAGCCGAAGCGTTCGACAAATGCTCACTCTTTGAGCCTGAAGCTCATATACCGGCGATCTTGTTGGACAATCGTGGCGTCAATTTAATCGCGAGGAAGGGACCTTGCTGTCGCTCAATCCTGACATTCTGCAGGCCAGTTGGCAGAGTTGGTGAGGGATGACCTTCGTCTTAGCGCGTCCACACCCCGTGCCTGGTGAAAGAAGGAGCATGACGAGCCCTTACGGGTTCTCCTTCTTCGTGCAGTCAATGCTGTGAGTATTGTCGCGACAAAGCAGCGGGCCGATCGCAGCGAGGCCGAAGCGCGATTATTCGGGTGACCCACAAAGTCGAAGCCCCTTGCCGGGGCAAATCTACCAATAGCAACGCCGGTGGCGACATGTCGCCACCGGCGGATGCTCATATGCTGTGTTGACTCAGGCCGCTTTGGCCGTTGCCACGTGATTGGCGAGGACATCCATCAGCGCAGGCGAAAGGCAATCATAAGGCTCGAGTCCCAGTTCCTTGAGGCGCGACCGTATGCCGGCCATGTCGCTCGGCTTCACGCCGGATTCAATCACCGACGAGACGAAGGCGGCGAAGCCCGGTGCAGCCGAGCCGGATTCTTCGAACAATTCGGGATGAATGAAGTCGAGGCCATAGAACGCATGTCCCTTGTTCTCGATGCGGCCGAACATGTGGGTACCGCATCCGGTGCAAGCATGGCGCTGAATGGTTGCGGCCTGATCGACGATGCGCAACTTGTCGCCGTTCTGCAGGACGGTGACGTTTTCACGCGGGACGACCGCGACGACAGAGAACGTCGCGCCGCTCGGCTTCCAGCATTTGGTACAGCCGCAGGCGTGGTTATGAGCGACGTCGCCTTTGACACCAACCTTGACCGGCTTGTCGCTGCATTTGCAGACCAGCGTTCCGCCGGCAAAATGGCCTGAACCTTGTTTGACACCGCCGTCAACGGACGGGTGGATATGAACAGTCATCAGTCTATCCTCCTGGTATGATGCGTCACTTGTGTGAAGCATTGTTGTATTGGCACTCTGGTGTTGCAGCCTGCATTCAGAACACGACCACCGATCGGATCGATTTTCCTTCGTGCATCAGATCGAATCCCCTGTTGATCTCTTCCAGCTTGAGGACATGCGTAATCATCGGATCGATCTCGATCTTTCCGTTCATGTACCAGTCGACGATCTTGGGCACGTCAGTCCGACCGCGCGCGCCGCCGAAGGCTGTGCCTTTCCAGACGCGACCTGTGACGAGCTGAAATGGCCGGGTCGCGATCTCTTTTCCTGATTCCGCGACGCCAATGACAACGGAGACACCCCAGCCGCGATGGCAGGCTTCAAGCGCCTGGCGCATGACCGTGGTATTGCCGGTGCAGTCGAAGGTGTAATCGGCGCCGCCATCGGTCAGCCCCACCAGATGCTGAACAATGTCACCATCGACCTTCTTCGGATTGACGAAATGGGTCATGCCGAAGCGGCGGCCCCATTCTTCCTTGTCGTCATTGATGTCGACGCCGACGATCTTGTCGGCCCCGACCATCCGTGCGCCCTGAATGACGTTGAGGCCGATGCCGCCGAGGCCGAACACGACGACATTGGAGCCCGGCGTGACCTTCGCTGTATTGACCACGGCGCCGACACCCGTGGTGACGCCGCAGCCGATATAGCAGCTCTTGTCGAACGGGGCGTCGTCGCGGATCTTCGCCACCGCGATCTCCGGCAGCACCGTGAAGTTCGAAAAGGTCGAGCAGCCCATGTAGTGGTAGATCGGCTTGCCCTGATAGCTGAAGCGCGAGGTCCCGTCCGGCATCACGCCCTTGCCCTGGGTGGCGCGGATCGCGGTGCAGAGATTGGTCTTCTGGCTCAGGCAGCTTTTGCATTGCCGGCATTCCGGCGTGTAAAGCGGAATGACATGATCGCCGGGCTTGACCGAGGTGACGCCGGGACCGACCTCACGCACGATACCTGCGCCCTCATGGCCGAGGATGGAAGGAAAGATGCCTTCGCTGTCGAAACCATCGAGCGTATAGGCATCGGTGTGGCAAATGCCGGTCGCCTTGATCTCGACCAGAACTTCGCCTGCCTTCGGCCCTTCGAGATCGATATCGACGATCTCAAGCGGTTTCTTTGCTTCGAAGGCGACTGCGGCGCGGGTCTTCATTCTCAACTCCCTCGGTCATTTGATCTTGCGTCATCCGGTCCCGTGCGGTCCGAGCCCGCGTCATCCGGGACTGCAGGTCAGCGGATCGCTTGTGATCCGCATCAGTGTGGTTTCCCCATGCAGGCGCTCTCGGCCTCGGTATAGGCTGCGGGCTTTTCCTCGCGCTTGCCCGGGCGGACGCGGCCGACTGCATCATTGGCGCGCGCACGCAGATAGACGTAGAGATCGTCCATATAGCAGGCGACATTGGTGTTATCGCCAAAGGCCGGCATGACGCTTTCCTGCGACGTGCTGACATTCTTGCGACCGCTGGCGACAACACCGAGGAAGTCGCCATAGCTCATCGTTTTCAGCGAGTCCTTCAGTGCCGGTGCGTAGGTCGATCCCATCCCATCCGGGCCATGACAAACGTGGCATTCCGAGTGATAGCGCCGGTAACCCGAATATGTGTACCAGTCGATGGTGCCATCGGCGGAAACGTTGAAGGTCGGATTGCCCTCCTTGTCCAAATACTTGCCGTCTTCGGATTTAACGGCTTTCGGATCGCCGGCATTCTCGGCGAAGCTCGTATTCCCGGAGGCCACGACAACAATCGTGGCAATGACAGACCAGATGTGACGCAATAGCTTGTCCTCGACATGCGATTTCAGAAAAGACCGGCGCATGGACGAAGCCATGCGCCGGTGACTGATGCGTCAGTTCACTGTGGGAGTGCAAAGACCGTCAGCGCGCCGCCGAGTGCGGTATAGTTGGTCAGGGCTGCGTAACCACCGACGGCACCGAGACCGGCAGTCGGATCCGTCAGACCCGCTGCGAGACCAATGCCGGCCCAGCCGCCGACGCCTGACAGGACGGCGATATACTGCCGGCCATTGTTTTCGTAGGTGGTGACGTTGCCGATGATGCCGGACGGAGTCTTGAACTTGTAGAGTTCCTTACCCGTCTTGGCATCGACCGCCTTCAGGTAGCCTTCCAGCGTCCCGTAGAACACCACGCCACCGGCAGTGGCGAGCGCTCCCGACCAGACCGAGAACTGTTCCTTGTTGGACCAGACGATCTTGCCGGTCTTGTTGTCCCAGGCAATGAAGTTGCCCATATGGGTTTCGCCCGGAGGCGGATACATCGACAGCGTCGCACCCACATAAGGCTGGCCGGCGGTGTAGTTCACCTTGAACGGCTCATAGTCCATGCAGACATGGTTGGTCGGCACATAGAACAGCTGGGTATCCGGCGAATAGGCCCCGGGTTGCTGATCCTTGGTGCCGAGTGCCGCCGGGCAGACGCCCTTGGTGTTGACGTCTTCACCTTGCTTCTCGGTGGAGTACTGATCGACCACTTTCGGACGGCCATAGGTCGGCGACGACTTGTTCATGTCGACACCGGTGGTCCAGTTCACCTTCGGATCGTATTTTTCGGCAACCAGCAATTCGCCGGTGACACGGTCCATGGTGTAAGCGAGGCCGTTACGATCGAAATGCGTCAGCAGCTTACGGTTTTGGCCGTTCATCTGCTGATCGCTGAGGATCATTTCGTTGACGCCGTCATAGTCCCATTCGTCATGCGGCGTCATCTGATAGACCCACTTGGCCATGCCTGTGTCGGCATCGCGCGCGAAGATGGTCATTGACCACTTGTTGTCGCCCGGCCGTTGCTTCGGATTCCAGGTCGAGGGATTGCCCGAGCCGTAATAGACGAGGTTCAGCTCCGGATCGTAGGAGGTCCAGCCCCAGGTGCAGCCGCCGCCGATCTTCCACTGATCGCCTTGCCACGTCTTGATGCTGGAATCCTTGCCGACGGGCTTGCCGAGTGCGGTGGTCTTCTCCGGATCCACCATGATCTGGTCGTCCGGTCCTTCCGAGAAGGCGCGCCAAGCGAGCTTGCCGGTCTTCAGGTCATAGGCAGTCATGTGGCACTGAACGCCGAATTCGCCGCCCGAGATGCCGATCAGGACCTTATCCTTGACCACGAGCGGGGACGACGTGCCCGTTGCACCCTTGCCAGGGTCGCCGTTCTTGACCGTCCAAACTTCCTTGCCGGTCTTGGCGTCGAGTGCGACCAGCGTGGTATCGGCCTGGTGCAGGAAGATCTTGCCGTCCGCATAGGCGACGCCGCGATTGACGGTGTCGCAGCACATCACCGGAATGACGTTCGGATCCTGCTTCGGTTCATACTTCCAGACGATCTTGTTGTCCTGCGACAGGTCCATTGCGTAGACCTTGTTCGGGAACGGCGTATGCACATACATCATGTTGCCGATGATCAGCGGACCGCCTTCGTGGCCGCGCAGAACACCGGTAGAGAAGGTCCAGGCCACCTGCAGCTTGCCGACATTAGCCGCCGTGATCTGGTTCAGCTTCGAATAGCGCGTATTGGCGTAGTCGCCCGCTGGCATGACCCAGTCTTTCGGGTTCTGCGCCATCTTTGTCAGTTCATCATTGGCGATGGCAACACTCGCGGCAGAGGCCGCCATTGTGCCAAGACAGGTCGCAAGCAGCACCTTTCGCATCGTGATGTCCTCCCAGACATAATGCCGGGTCTCGTCAAGCGGCCCAGCTTCATTTTGGTATCTATGAGTAGCAAGATCCGCTGCTGCATACTTGCCCAAGAGCGAAGCAGGCTTGCTCGACAGAGAACCCGTGCAAGATAATTTTCTCGTACATTGACGAAAAACCTGAACGGTATCTGGAAAGCCCGCGCCTTTCGCACTGCACACGGATCGCCGCACTGCGACCTAAGGGTGATGTTTCACTTGACGGGGCTGGTATCGAGTCAGAGGATCGACAAGGAGAAGTGAGTTACTCTGACCACAATTCACGAGCTGCGGGCTGTGCCGTTACATATTGTTTCGCACATTTTTCCATATGTGCTTCGTTCGATATGTGCTTCGTTCTGTAAGTATAGTTCCGTCTCGTGACGAATTGTTACGTGATGACCTTTCATCGGTGAATTGTTCATGTCCGATACGCTTAGTTCTCTCAGCACATCCGGATTGACGCCGACAAGGCAGATCCAGGTTTGGTCAGATGCCCTGACCGATCTGTGCGGGCGATTTGACATCGATCCGCTGGAAGCATCCACATTCGATGCGCTGATCAGCTGCACATCGGTTTCGCGGCTGAAATTGTGCCACATCGAGGCGAGCCAGCATCGAATCGGCCACGCAGCCCCGCGAATTCGGCAAAGCGATCATCCATACGTGAAGATTGTGTTCCAAACCTATGGCGTCTCGCATTTCGAACAGGACAGTCGCCGGATCGATATCGGGCCAGGCGATTGCCTCGTCTATGATGTATCGTGCCCGCATACCATCGTCAGCCCGGCCTTTACACGCCATGACGTCGTGATCGTGCCCAAGGAGCTGCTGCATGAACGCGGCCTCGGTGCGGGAAATCTGGCCGCTTGCAAACTGTCGGCGCGCGCCGGCACCGGGCGCATCGCGCACGAATTTGTACAGGCCGCCTTCCACGAAGCGACCAGACTATCGCCAAACAGTGCCATCGGTGTTGCGGATTCACTGATTGATCTGTTGCTATTGCCGTTGCGGGAAGTCGACATGACGCTCGATCGCGTCGGTCCGGAAGCCATGTATGTCCGTGCGCAGGGTTTCATTCGGGAACACTTGCGGGACCCCGAGCTCAGCATCGATCAGATTTCGTCTGCACTGCACTGCACCAAACGTTATCTGCATATGCTGTTCAGCGACCGCGGGATAACTGTCAGCGACTATATCTGGCAGGCGCGGCTGCAGAATTGCCGGCAGGAACTGGAAGCGCAGAACGGAAAGACGATCACGGACGTCGCATTTTCCTGGGGCTTCTCAAGTTCCTCGCACTTCAGTCGCGTGTTCCGGAAGTATTTTGGCGTGGCTCCATCCGCGATACACAAGGCGCATCACGGCCATCAGCGGCCTGCTCTCACCGAGGAAGTGTAGTTAAACTTCGGTTGCCTGCACATTTTGCGCCGCAACCTGAGGAGTTAAGTTGAAAGACGTCGCCTCACTGCTTATCGTGCGGCGGCGCAATCATCGCGCAAACTCTGAGGAGACCAAGATGAGCTGGAAGACTCCGAAGATCGTGGAAGTGCAGGTCGGCATGGAAATCAACATGTACGCCTGCGCGGCCCGTAAGTGACAGATTGATCGTCTTGATCGATCTCTCCCGGCTCGCAGACTGCGGTTTGTGAGCCGGGCAGAGGCCGCTGAACCCGCGTTGCGGCTGTCAGGCGTCCTTCGTATCGAAAATCAGAAGATCTACGCCGCCATCCGCAAAATTCGCGAGGTCGCCTGCTGCAGCCTGCCCTTCCGGCGAGGCGAGGCCCAGCTTGAGCGCCGCAACCGTTTCGAAATCCAGCGCCGCGACCAGATGAATATCGCTGTCTCCCGTCGGCGTTGTGACGCCCCCTGTGCTGACACCATAGTGTCTCAGCCCCGGAATCTTCTTTGCCAGCGGGATATGTACAGATTGATAGTATTTGTCGAAGGCTGCGGGCTTCTTCGGTGTTTTGTAGAGGACCAGGAGTCTCGCCATGGACATATCCTTCCCTGACTATTGGCACTAACGGCGCGCCGCATGCGTATAGCAACCGATCCTGGTGCGATGTTCAAGTCAATCGCAGAGACGTCTTCGCGGCTGGGCCAATTTCGACTAGGCTCGCGCGGTGCGTTATCTCTATATATACGCCTCTCTTCGATGACAGGATTGGATGCAGGTGCAGCGCGGCGTCAGGACAGTCTACGCGGCGATTCTTGCATTCAGCACGCTGGCCGTGCCGAGCGCTCAGGCCGGTGACATCGATACCGAGCATATTTTCGGCTTCATGATCGGCAGTGACGTCGGCCGGGTGGGCGAGCGGGAATTCCAGAGCGAGACGACCGGGCGATTCGGCAAATCCGGCGGTCGCTATCGCGCGGGCGAGCAGGAATTCGAACTGGAGTTCGTTCCCGCCAAGGACATTCGCATCGAGATCGGCAGCAGTTTCTCGGCCCATCGGATCACTGGCGTTCCCGGATTCGCCGATCAGCGCACGCTCGCCTGGCAGGGGGCATCGCTGGATTTCCGCTACAGATTTCTTGATCGCGAGACGGCCCCCGTCGGCATGACGCTCGCGATCGACACGCAGTTCAACGGGATCGACGAAACGAGCGCAGCGCGGGTCAGGAGCTACGGCACTGGGCTCACGCTGGCCTTCGATCGGGAGATCGTCCCTGACGTTGCTGTTGCGGCGCTCAATCTGATCTATCAGCCGGAATGGACGCGCTATGTCGATACTGGAACGCGGGAACGCGAGGCGAGCATCGGAGCGGCGCTCGGCGTCATGATGCAGGTGCGCCCCGGCATCCTTCTCGGCGGCGAGGCGCGCTATATGCGCCGATATGAAGGGATCGGCCTTGGCGAACTGGCTGGTCAGGCGCTGTTCGTCGGGCCAACCGCCTATGTCCAGCTTTCGGACCGATCACGACTGACTGCAAGCTGGAGCACGCAAGTGTGGGGCCGCTCCGAGGTGCCGGGATCGTCGCTGGATCTGGTCAGTTTTGAGCGTCACCAGGCCCGTCTGGTTTACGGGATCAATTTTTAGCCTGGAAATCGCCGAAACTTCGCGCTGACGGGCGCGTATTTCAGATGTTATCGTCCGGTGAACGATCTGGGATGCCGACATGAATATGATCAATCTGGTCCTGACAGTCTGCGCGGTAATGTCGCCAAACACCTGCGAAGAGCGGAACCTGTCGTTCACGGCAGACTTCTCGCTGCATCAATGCGCCATGGCAGCGCCGCCCTACATTGCCCAGTGGATCGGCGAACACCCGAAATGGACCGCGGTGAAGTGGCGCTGCGAATATCCGCATAGCCATGACAAGGCATGATCGTTACTTGTTGCAGTCCTGCAGGTCCTTGTCCGCAATCGAGAATACCGCATCGGCCTTGATCTCGATATTCCTGACCACGCACTGGCGCGCCTCGGAATAGCTGACCTTGGCGTCGTAACTGCCGGGCTCTATCCCCGTGATGCGCAGCCGCTCGTCGTGATCGACTTCCTTATCCTTGTCCGCCAGTGTCAAGTTGGCGCTCCATTGCTGCTTTCCTGCCGGGGATAGCTGGAACCCGGTAATGGTCGATGTCGTCAGGTTCCAGAGCCGGATGCCCTTGCCGGCTTTGCCCTGGGCATGAGCTTGGCTTGCCATGAGCAACAATATGACAGCCATCGATAGAGATGCGCGTGACATGTCCCCTCCATATCTGTTCGGCTTATTGAGCCGTTTCGTTTTCTTAGTATAGTTTGCCAGTCGTCTTCGCCAGCTTTGCGAGGCTCTCGTGGGACCCGATCGAATGACAGGATATCTCGTCGCGTTTGCGGCCGTCGCCGTCTTGTCGGGGGCAGCAAGAGCCGCGGAGGTCAATGACTATCCGACCTCCGCCCGCGCCGAATATGTGTTTGGCTGCATGAAAGCGAATGGCGAGACCCGACAATCGATCGAACAATGCTCATGCTCGATCGATGTCGTGGCGTCGCTGGTTCCCTATACCCGCTACATCACGGCGGAAACGGCGCTGAGCATGTCGCAGGTGCGCGGCAATCTGAGCGCCCAGTTCCGGACCTCGGAGCAGGCTAACAGCGCCATCAATGACGTCAGGCGTGCCCAGGCCGAGGCTGAGGTGCGCTGCTTCTAGCGCTATGCTCTGCATGATGCGCTGCGTTACATGCCGGAGCCATTGACCTTCCACTCATGCCTGAACTGATGCCCGTCGGTGTCCTTGGCCTCGGCGCGGAACGTCTTTGCGCCATTTGAGACGTAAGTGAATCGAATATTCGGGTCTTCGGAGATCGAGATGCCGCCCTCCACCGACAGGACCGGGCTGTTGTCCTGCCATAGCTGGAGCCGGTCGACATAGAGGGCCGGAATATAGAGTTGCGAGACCTGATCCATCTGCAGGCCGGAATTATTGGGGTGGCCGATCATGACCTGCGCCTCGCGCGTACCGCTTTTTTCCTCGTTTTGCGCTCCGGCAAACTCCCTGTAGCGCATCTGGCCCAACCGGCCCTTGGCCTCTTCGGCATTCTTCGCCGCAGGCGCAGAGCAGCCACCGGATGCCTTCACATAGGTTTGCACCACATGGAGTTTGCCGTCACTGGTCTCCGCGACGGCGTGGACGTTGGTGTAATTGTTGATTCGGACACGGGTTGAGATCTCCGAGACACTGGCGTCGGCCCCGAGCTTGAATTTCGCAGCCATGGGCGCCGGGTTCTGGTCGATCACCAGCGTGATCGTCACCACCCGCGGGCGCGCGTCGAATGTCGGCTTGAGGCGCAACGTCACCGGCACGATGGCGGCATCCTCCGCGCGCGTCGGCATCTCGAGTGCGATCAGGTTGCTGCCGTCTTCCATCGGTCGGCTGTCGAAAATATCCTGCACCAGCCCCGGCCATGGATCGTAAGGCTCCGGACCGGCCGCGGACACAGAATGCGGACTGAGGAAAGCGCTCAGCAGGATGGCGGCACAGACGCTGCGGATTGCAAATTCCGGCATGGTACGGCCCTCGCAAGGGAAGAAGCGACGCGCTTGATACTACCCCAACCGGCGGTCATTCCCATTCAAATTGTGAGTATGCTGCAGTTGCGTTGCGGACGTTGTAGTCGTCAAAAAGCTCCCATTTGCCGCGCTCGGCTTCTGCCGCGTGTTTCGTAGCTTCCGCGATCGGTTTGCCATCGATGACGTCCTTCCGGATACCGGACGCGAGTGTTTCGAGATACCGGCGTTCAGCGGCGAGGGCTTGCGGCCAATCGCTCACTGGACCATGGCCGGGAACGACGCGTTCGGCCGGCAGCGCCGCGAGATCGTCCAGCAGCTTGAGCCATGCCTGGATGCTGCCATCGAGCACCGGAATATGGCGGAGAAAGACCAGATCTCCAGCGAACAACGTCTTCGTCGCCGTGTCGAATACCGTGACGTCGCTATCGCTATGGGCGGTGGGCCAGGCTTTCACGATAAGTGTGCGCCCGCCGAGATCGAGGACGAGCTCTCCATCGACGAGCCGGGTGGGCGGTACGATACGGACGTCATCGATCAGGGCGTCGCCCATGCTGCGCCTGAATGCGTCGAGATAATACTGCCCGCGTGCGGCCAGTGCCTGCGGCAGCCTCATATGACCGACAAACTCGGTTCCGTCAGCGACGAAGGCGGCGTTGCCGAACATATGATCGGGATGACCATGGGTGTTGATGACGTAACGAATGGGCTTGTCTGTATGTGCGCGAATGGAAGCCAGCAATTGTCGCCCTTCC
>Ga0207678_10005894_pt1 | contig 10924 bp, 8 predicted proteins | sample KBSC63metaG_FD_184319 | JGI IMG/M metagenome (GOLD analysis project Ga0207678, IMG submission 184319) | Corn rhizosphere microbial communities from Kellogg Biological Station, Michigan, USA - KBS C6-3 metaG (SPAdes) (version 2) | ecosystem: Host-associated > Plants > Roots > Rhizosphere > Soil ...
CCCGATCGTCGGCGCGACGTTGAGCATCGAGTTCATGCCGGAAGGAGGCGCCCGCTGACGGCCGCGCGGGAGCTGGCGCCCGAAGTGCCGCCGCCAGCGCCCAACCCGGCGGCAGGCAGCCGCAGTCAGCGTGCCCAGGAGTATCGAGAGCGGGCGGCGGTTCGCCGCGCCAGCGCCGAGCAGCTGGAGTCGCGCTCGCGTCTGGTCTCGAATCTGCGCGGCCTCGCCTTCGCAGCGCTGGTGGTCGCATTCCTCAGCGCTGCTTTCGCCGATGGGGACGAGTGGCGGCTGCGGGCGCTGGTCGGGGTGCTCGCGACCCTGGCCTTTGCGGTGCTGGTGACCTGGCACGCGCGGGTGCTCGACGCCGAGGATCTCGCGTGGCGCTTCTGGCGCGTGAATGAGAACGCCGCGCAGCGGGCGCGTGACGAATATTCCGCGGTCGCCGAGAACGGCGCAGAGTTTCAGGAGCCCCGGCACCCATTCAGTGCGGATCTGGACGTGTTCGGTGCGCGCTCGCTATTTCAGTTTTTGAACATCGCGCACACCTCGTACGGTCAGTCGGCGCTCGCGCGCTGCCTGTCGCGGCTCGATTCGTACCCCGAGATCGTACGGCGTCAGTCCGCCGTGCGCGAGATGGTCCCGCTGCTCGAGCTGCGCCAGGAGCTGGAGGCCTACACCCTGCGCAGCGCCAACCCGCCCGGGCGCCCGCAGTCGCGCGTCTCGGCTGTGCTCGACCTCGAGGTGTTGATTCGCTGGGCGGAGGCAGAGCCCGAGCTCCTGCCCCAGACCGCCGTCATCTGGGCGGCGCGCGTGTTGCCGGTGCTATCGCTCGCCGGTTTCGCGGGCGGGCAGCTCCTGGGCTGGCCGCCGCCGGTCTGGGCGGTGCCGATCGGGCTGCAGATCCTGCTCACGCTCCGTACCGTGAGCATCGCCAATCGTGTGTTCGCGGCGGTGTCCTCTTCGCCGGGCGCGTTCGCGCGGCTCCGGCCCACGCTGCGCGCGCTGGAGAACCAGCGCTTCGAAGCGCCGCTGCTGGCCGAGCTCCGCGGCGTGCTGCGCGGCTCCGGCGCGCCGGCGAGCGAACAGATGCAGCGCTTCGAGCGCGTGCTCGGCTGGTTCGAGCTGCGCCACAACGGCATGGTCTATCCGCTGCTGAACGTGCTGTTGCTCTGGGACGTCCACTGCGTCGTGGCCTTCGAGAAGTGGCGGCTGGCCTCGGGCCGCGCCCTGCGGCCCTGGCTCGGCGCGCTGGGCCAATGGGAGGCACTGTCCTCGCTCGCCGGCCTGGCGCACGACAACCCCGACTTCATCTTTCCGCAGATCGTCTCCGGCCCGGCCGTGTTCGAGGTGGAGGGCCTGGGCCACCCGCTGATTCCGGCGGCGCAGCGCGTACCCAACGACGTGGTGCTGAGCGGACCGGGCATGGCGCTGCTCGTCACCGGCTCCAACATGTCCGGCAAGAGCACGCTGCTGCGGGCCATGGGCGTGGCAGCGGTGCTCGGGCTCGCGGGCACGGCGGTGTGCGCGACTCGGCTGCGTCTGAGCGCGCTGCACGTGTACACCAGCATGCGCATCAGCGACTCGCTGGCGCAGGGCGTGAGCCACTTCTACGCGGAGCTGGAGAAGCTGCGGGCGGCGATCGCCGCCGCCGCTGCGGGCCAGTCCGTCTTCTTTCTCCTGGACGAGATCCTGCACGGCACCAACTCCGAGGAGCGCCAGGTCGGAGCGCGCTGGGTGCTCTCGACCTTGATCGAGGCAGGGGCGACCGGAGCCGTGTCGACACACGACATGGCGCTCTGCAACTTGACGCCCGAGTTGATGGAACACGTGCGTACCGTGCACCTGCGCGAGAGTGTGTCCGGCGAGCGCATGACCTTCGATTTCAAGGTCCGCCCGGGCCCGGTGCGCGGCGGCAACGCCCTGCGCCTGATGCGTTCTCTCGGACTGTCCGTGCCGCTGCTCGAGCACACGCCGGGCGACGACCCGCGCGGCTGACCTGGGGCGCATGTAGGTGAAGCGTTGCCTTTGGGCCACACGCGCGGTCGGCAGCGGGGCGACAGGGCTGTATGGACGACAGGACTGTATGGATGACAGGGCCGCATAGGCGACAGGTGGGGTAAGCGGCAACGCTCGCCCGACGATCGCGCAGCGACCGTCGCGGGGAACTGCGCTGCGCTCCGGCAGCCAAGCCGGGCGCACATTGTCTCGATGCAACGTCGAGCGCGGCTGGGATGGACGATCGCCTTCGGGCACCCCACAGTCCTTCGAGACCGTCTTGACCGCCGAGATTTGTCGGGGATACCCTCGCATGCAGCCCCGAGGGAACGAGGCGTTCGAGCTCTGAGTTTGCTCCGGAGCGCCTGTCCCCTTCGGCAATCCCACATCTGCTGCAAAGGATGACCGTACAGGCCCGCCGGGGGCCATATGAGCTTGGCCGGCACACCCTGCTCCGAGGGCCCCACGAGTTATCAGGGACCTGTCTCACGCCGAGCGTTGCCGCGCGTTACGTATTAGACTGAAGTATTGCGAGGTTCCTTGGAGAACACCCCGTCCGTGAACGACTTTGATGAGAAAACTCGCGTAACTCAGGTTTCGCAAGAGGCGCCTGCGGAGCATGGTGGGGTCAACGACTGCGTGGTCGTGATCTACACGAAAGAGCCGACGCTGCTCGGCAAGCGTTTCGTGCTCGAGCAAACCACGATGCGCATCGGACGCGGGACGGACAACAACATCGTGCTCGACGGAGACTCTGTCTCGCGGCGGCATGCTCATTTCGAGCGCCGCAACGAGGCCTGGTACGCCGTCGACGACGGCTCCACCAACGGCACCTACGTCAACGAACGCCAGATCCCGGAAGGGGTCCAGCTTCAGAACAACGACCGCATCCAGGTGGGCCCGACGATCTTCAAGTACCTGACCGGCGCCGATGCCGAGGCCAAGTACTACGAAGAGATCTACCGCATGACCATCGTGGATGGTCTCACGCAGATCCACAACAAGCGCTACCTGTTCGAGGCGCTGGAGCGAGAGCTGATCCGGGCGCGCCGCCACTCGCGCGCGCTCAGCCTGGTGATGTTCGACATCGACTTTTTCAAGCGCATCAACGACCAATGCGGCCACCTCGCGGGCGACTACGTGCTGCGCGAGCTGGCGGAGGTCGTGCAGGACCGCATCCGCCGCGATGAGGTGTTCGCGCGCTACGGCGGGGAAGAGTTCGCGATCATGATGCCGGAGACCGAGCTACAAGGCGCGGTCACGCTGGCCGAGACGCTGCGCGAGAAGGTCGCCGAGCACCGCTTCTCCTTCCAGGGCGAGCACATCTCGGTGACGGTGAGCATGGGCTGCGCCGCCATCGAGGGCGAAGACAACGCCACCCAGCTGATCGCGCGCGCCGACGAAAAGCTCTACGACGCCAAGCGCTCGGGCCGCAATCGCGTCTGCTCTTGAGCTGCGGCTGACGCAGCCCAGCTCCACACGGCCCACCCCCTGCGGGACGCTGCCCGCCAGACCCTGCTCCCGTCACTGCGGGCGGAGCGGAGTGTCGACCGCAATGTCTAACCCACGAGGGGGGTCTGGGCGCACGAAGTGAGGTTTCCATTGGAACCATGGGGGTCTGGGCGCACGAAGTGAGGTTTCCATTGGAACCATGGGGGTCTGGGCGCACGAAGTGAGGTTTCCATGGAAACCTCAATTCAATGGTTTCGAGAGCCACCCCGGCGGTCGTGATTTGGGCCGGGCCTCCGCTGTGGCGCGCTAGCACGCGCTTCGGGGCGCGGGGCGGTGGTCGGTTCTGCGGTGCGCGGCCACTGGAATGGCGTTAGCGTCGGGCATGGCTTCAGCGCCCGGGACGGCGACGCATCCGCAGCGATTGCGTGAGGCCTTGCTGGGATCGGAGCCGAAGACGGCGAAGGACCTGTCGCGCGAGCTTTCGATCTCCGAGAAGGACGTCGCTGCGGCTCTGGAGAAGCTGGGGCGCAGCCTGGAGCGAGGTCCGCTCCTGCTGCAGGTCGAGCCCCCGCGCTGTGTGGCGTGTGGGTTCGAGTTTCGGGAGCGGGCTCGTGCCTCGCGGCCCAGCCGCTGTCCGGAGTGTCGTGCGGAGCGGATTACCCTCGCGCGTTTTTCGCTCAAAGGCGGCGACGAGGCCGGCGAATAGGCGTTTGCTGGCCCGTTGGCCCTGCTTGCGCGGGACGGCGCTCGGCCACTAAGAGACGCCATGCCGTCCGAACCTGCTTCCCCCACACGCGGGGCCGAGTTGCCGCTGATGCGGCATGCTCCACCAGGGCCGGAATCCGTGCGCTGGTTGCAGCGGTTTGCCCGGGTGGCTGCTCCGATGGGGCCGCGTGGCGCCTGGGCGGAGCCGCAGGCCGGGGTCGGGGGCACCATCGTCTACCAGGCGGGGCAGGGCTCGAATCTGATCGACGCCGACGGCAACCGCTACGTCGATCTGGCCGCAGGTTTTGGTTCGCTCCTGCTCGGCCACGATCCCGAGGGCGTGAGGCACGCCCTCGGGAAGCAGTCGGCGCAGCTGATGCAGTCGCTGGGCGACCTGCATCCGAGCACGGTGAAGATCGAGCTGCTGGAGCGCCTGGTCGCGCTGGTCGGAGGGGACGCGCGCGCCCTGCTCGGGCAATCGGGCGCCGATGCGCTGAGCGCGGCGCTCAAGAGCGCCGCGCTCTACACGGGGCGGCCCGGCGTGCTCGCGTTCAGCGGCTCGTACCACGGGCTGTCGCACGGTCCGCTCGCCTCCTGCGGCCTGCGCGAGAGCTATCGCGAGCCGTTCGCCGCGCAGCTGAACCCGCATGCGCGTTTCATCGAGTATCCGTTCGATGAGGCAGCGTCCGCGCGCGCGCTGGAGCAGGTGCGCCGCGAGCTCGGGCGCGGCGACGTGGGCGCGCTGCTGTTCGAGCCGATCCTCGGGCGCGGGGGCTGCGTGGTCCCTCCCGCCGGGTTCGCGCCGGCGCTCGCCGAGCTGTGTCGCGCGGCGGGCTGTCTGCTGATCGCCGACGAGGTCTGGACGGGGCTCGGGCGTGCGGGGCACTGGCTGTACTCGCGCGCGCAGGGCATCGAGGCGGATCTGATCTGCCTGGGCAAGGGGCTCGGCGGCGGGGTGCCGATCAGCGCCTGCCTGGGGAGCACGCAGATCCTGCAGGCCTGGTCGCGGGCGGAAGAGGTGGTGCATACGAGCACGTTCGCGGGCGCACCGCTGGCCAGCGCGTCGGGGCTGGCCACGCTCGAGTTGCTCGAGCGGGGCCAGCTCGTGGCGCGGGCGGCGCGCGTGGGCGCCGCCTGGCAGGGCGCGCTGCGAGCGGCCGTGGCCGGCTGCTCGCTGCGCGTCGGCGTGCGCGGCGCGGGTTTGATGCAGGGCCTCGATCTGTCGGAGCGCGCCGGCGCCGCGCTGGAGCTGTCGCGGCGCTTGCTGGCGCGCGGCTACGTGACGTCGCTCGGCGGCGGGCGGCGTGAGTGTCTGGTGTTGACGCCGGCCCTGGACGTGAGCGAGTCGCTGCTCGATGCGTTCTGCGCGGCGCTCTCGGAAGCGCTGCCCGAGGTCGCGGCATGAGCGTTGCTCGCTCCGCGAGCGACGCTCTGCACGCGCGGGTGCGGCGTTTTGCGCTCGAGTCCCTCGAGCGCAAAACGCCCGGCGAGAGCTTTGCAGAGCTCGCTCTCGCCATCGCCGAGCACCAGCGTGCGCACAATCCAGTGCTGGCGCGGCTGTGGGGGCAGCGCGCGCTGCGCTTCGAGGACATCCCCGCGGTGCCCGCCGACGCCTTCCGGCTGGGGCGGGTGGCGTGCTTCGACGGCGGCGAGGACGTCGCGCGCTTTCAGACCAGCGGTACGACGGGGGGCGCCGGCGTGCATTTCTTTCGCACGCTGGACACTTATCGCCTGCTCAGCGTCGTGTGGGGCAGGCACCAACTCCTGCGCGCTTCGAGCGCGCCTCGCACGGTGCTCGGGCTGGCCGCGCCGTTCGAGCCGGAGCGGCGCTCGTCGCTCGGCTTCATGATGCAGGAGTTCATGCGCGAGTTCGACGGGCGCGCGCTGACGGGAGCGGGTCCGTTCGACCCGCTGGAGCCCGGGCGCTGGCTGCTCGCGCCGGGGGCGCTCGATCTCGAGGCGCTGCGCCGGGGGGCTGAGCGGGCCGCGCGCCTGGGGGAGCCCGTGCTGCTGCTGGCGACGTCGTTTGCGTTGAGCTGGCTGCTCGAGGCGCTCGCGGGCGGGCGGGTGGCGCTGCCACCCGGCAGTGTGGTGATGCAGACCGGCGGCTTCAAGGGGCACGCGCGCAGCCTCGATGATGCCGCCCTCGCCGATGCGCTGTGTGCGGCCCTGCAGTTGCACCGTGCGCAGCTGATCGGCGAGTATGGAATGACAGAGCTGTCGAGTCAGCTGTACGACGGCGGGTTCGCGCAGGGCCGGGAGGGACAGAGCGTGTTCGTCGAGCCGCCCTGGTTGCGCGTGACGCCCGTGGATCCGATCACGCTGCTACCGGTGGCGGACGGTGAGCTAGGGCTGGCGCGCTTCACGGATCTGGCCAACGTCGATTCGTCGCTGGCGATCCTGACGCAGGATCAGGTGCGGCGGGTGGAGGGCGGCATCGTGCTGCTCGGCCGGCGTTCGGGCGCGAGCTTGCGGGGTTGTTCGCTGGCGGCGGAAGCACTGGCTGGCGCATGAGCTCGAGCGGGCGCGCGCGCGTGGAGCGGTTGCTGGAGCTGAGCCGAGCGCTGCTGGGAGAGCAGCGACAGGCGCTGTCTGAGCGCTGGCACGCGACGACGGGGCTGTCCCCGGAGGGCGTAGCGTGGGCGCTCGATCATTGCCTGGAGCGCGCGCCGAGCGCGGCCGAGATCGCTGCGCTGGTGGCAACGGTGCCCTCGGCCCGGCGCGCGCATGTGATCCTGCCGGCGCAGGTGTTCGTCGCCGCACAGCGAGCGCTTGCGCTCGCGCTGGCGTCGGCGCCGCAGGTGTTCGTACGGCCGTCGCGGCGTGATCCGGTGCTGGCGCAGGCGCTCGCGGCGCGCGGCCAGGGCTTGTTCGAGTGCGTCGCGGAGCTCTCGGTGCAGCCGGGCGATCACGTCTGGGCGTACGGCGCTGATCTCACGCTGAGCGCGCTGCGAGCGCAGCTGCCGGCGGGTGCGGTGTTGCACGCGCATGGCAGCGGCTTTGGCGTCGCGGTCGTGGAGCTGACGCAGGCGGCGAGGCTGACGGATGCGGCGCGAGCGATCGCCGAAGATGTGTTGTGCTTCGATCAGCGCGGTTGCCTGAGCCCGCGGCTGGTGCTGGCGCTGGGCCAGGAGTCCCAGGCGCACTCGTTCGCCGACACGTTGGCGGCGGCGCTGGTGGAGGCTGGACGGCGTGTGCCGCGCGGCGCGCTGAGCGCCGACGAGCGCGCGGAAGAGAGCTGGTATCGGCAGTGCCTGGCGTGCTTCGCGCCGATCCTCGATAGCGGTCACGGCAGCGTGAGCGTGCGCGCGCTGGAGCTCTCGCTGGCCGCGTCGCAGGGGCTCGCCGCGCTCTTGTTGCCGCCTGCCGGACGGCACTTGCAGATCGTGCCCGTCGAGCGGCTGGACCCGGCGCTGCGCGGGCTCGAACGCTGGCTCACGAGCGTGGGTTGTGCCACGCCGGAGCTCGAGGCGCGCGCGCGCGCGCTGTTGCCGAGAGCGCGTGTGGTGCCGCTGGGCAGGATGCAGTCGCCCGCCTTCGATGGCCCCGTCGATCTGCGCGCCGACCCCGGCGGCGAGCTGATTTAGCCACTCCTAGCCACCGTCGCGTTGCTGTCTGGGTCTCAGGCGGGCGGCGAGACCGTGTCGCCAGCTGCGACGAGTTGCGACACAGCAGGTACACCCTGTGGCGCAAGTGACCGGAAGCGGCCGCGTTCTCGACGCCCGACCGAGGCGGCCGCAGTTAAGTTCGACCGGCCTGCGGTGAGCCTCTGGTGGTCGTGCCTCGCCGGGTGCAGGATCCCCGTATGCACAGCTCGCTGCCGGTCCTGCGCCGGAAAGCGTCCGCCACGGCTGCGGGCGCGCCGGCAGCTCCGCGTCCGGCGGCGTGGCTGAACGCGGTTCTGGAGCAGCACGACGAGCGCGAGGAAATGGTGCGCTCGCAGATCGAGGCGCGCGGCGTCGAGGATGAGCGCGTCCTGGACGCGCTGCGCACGGTGCCGCGGCACCGCTTCGTCCCAGAGCGCTCGCGCGATGGAGCGCATGCGGATTCGCCGCTGCCGATCCCCGGAGATCAGACGATCAGTCAGCCGTACATCGTCGCGTTCATGAGCGAAGCGGCGCACATCGCGCCCAGCGATCGCTGCCTCGAGATCGGCACCGGCAGCGGCTATCAGACCGCAGTGCTCGCGGAGCTGTGTCGCGAGGTGTTCAGCGTCGAGTATCTGCCGGAGGTGGCGGGGTTCGGTCGGCAGAATCTGGCAGCGCTCGGCTACCTGGAGCGTTCGGTGCAGCTGCGCGTGGGAGATGGCTACGAGGGCTGGCCCGAGTACGCTCCGTTCGATGTGATCCTGGTGACGGCGGCGCCGACGCGCGTGCCGCGGCCGCTCTTGCGCCAGCTCGCGCGCGGCGGGCGTCTGTTGATCCCGGTCGGAGTGGAGCGTGAGCAAAACCTCGAGTTGTGGACGCGGCTGCGCGCCGGCGACGAGCGCGCGGCGTTCTCGCGCGAGATCCTGTTCGGCGTGCGCTTCGTGCCGTTTCTCGGCGCGCACGGTGAGTGAGGGGACGGGCGCTCAGTACCCCAGGTAAGCAGCGCCAATGCCGCCCAGGAAGTGGGGGATAAACATCGCGTCGAAGCCGTGCCAGTCGCCGTACTTGGCGCGCAGCGCGCGATAAGCAGGGCCGATGCGCGCGCGCTGGCCCGCGCCACGCGAGGGGTCGCCGCCCATCTCCGTCACCAGCGCGGCCGAGCTCTGGCGGAAGTCGATCATGAGCTGCCGGAAGGCGAGGAAGTCGGCCTTGCTGCCGCGCGCGAAGTGCGCCGGCACGCAGAGCTCGAAGTCGAGGGTCGCGATGCGATCGAGCGCGCGCAGGTAGCCGGGATAGTAGTAGTCGGGCAGTCCGAACGGCGGCAGGCTATGCACGAAGGCGGTGTCCGGCGCGAACACCGCGCGCTGCTCCGGAAAGTAGTAGGCGTACAGCGTGTCGCTGTGGGAGTGCCCGAGATACAGCAGCTGCACGTGCACCGCCCCCAGTTGCAGATCGAGATCTCCCTCGATCTCTTGCGTCACGGGTAACACCTTCGCATCCGGCCAGTCCGCGACGTAGCGCATCACCTTGCGATGGGCGATCACCTCGCTGGGCCGTAGCGCGGCCGCACCGCCGATGTGATCGAGGTGGTTGTGCGAGTAGAAGACCCAGCGCACGGGCTTGCCCGGAAAGCGCCGAGCCAGCTCGACCGCGAGGCGCTCCGCGTGTTCGGTGTTGTAGCTGTCGATGACCGCGAGCGCGTCTCCGGCATCGACGATCAGGCTGCGATCGATGCCGTGCGTGAACGCGTACAGCGGGCCCCGGATGGGCTCGAAGGCATCCGGCGCATCGAGCGAGGGCTCGAAGTAGTCGGTCGGGATCGCCTGCTGCAGGATCCACTCGTGCAGCGGGGCGAAGATGGCGAGCGCGCCAACCGCCGCCAGCTGCAGGCCGAGCAGGGCGGTTGCGCCGACCAGGCGCGCGCGCCAGCGCCTGGAGGAAGACTTTTTCTCGGGGGGAGCAGCTTCGTTCATGGGGAACCTCGTCCAAGAGTGGGGTCCTCCGAGTTTGGGTCGTGCAACGGGCGCGGCTTGTCCCAGCCAGCCGCGCTGCTCGAGCCAGATGGAAGCCTCGTGCGTCGAACTGGGGCGGACGGTGGCAAGTCTGGAGCATTGCCATCGCGGCCTGGCCGCCCAACACTGGAAGGGTGCTGGACATCTTTCCTGGGGTGCGCTTGGTCGCGCCGAGCGAGAACGCAGAACGAGCGCGCGCCGCGAGCTATAGCCTGGGCTCCGGCCGGGCGGTGGTGATCGAGGAAGCCGCGCGGGTCGTGGAGCGCGAGGTGCAGGGCGGCGATCGCGCCTCGAGCACGTTCAAGGTCTTGTTACAGGCGCAGGGCGTCGCGCAGGTGGTGCATCGGGGGCGGCGGGCCGAGCTAGGTCCGGGCGATCTGGTGTTGCTCGATGGCGCGCAGGCGTTTCGTATGGAGATGGCGCCCGGCTACCGTCAGGTCGTGTTCGAGCTGCCGCGCGACTTGATCGGCCGGCGCAGCAGCGCCTTGTTCGGGCGCGCAGGGGACACGCTGTCCGCGTCCACACCGGCACATTCCGCGTTGTCTCATGCGCTGCAGGGGATCGTGCAGCACGCGCCCGCGCTCGCCGCGCAACAGCGCTCCGGCTTGCTGGAGGTGGTCGTGGGGCTGCTGAGCTCGCTGCTCGGCGCGAGCGAGCCGGACAGCAGCGAAGATCGGCGCTGGTTGCGAGCCCGCGCGGATCTCGACGCCAATCTCGCCGATCCGGGGCTGAACGCAGAGCGGCTGGCTCGGCTGCAGGGCATTTCGCGCCGCCGTCTGGACGCAATCTTCGCGGCTCACGGCCAGTCCGCGGAGCGCTTGATCTGGGAGCGGCGGATCGAGCGCGCAGCCGAAGAGCTCTCGAACCCTGCGCATGCCTGGCGCAGCCTGATCGATATCGCGCTTGGCTGGGGCTTCAGCAGCCCTTCGCATTTCTCACGCAGCTTTCGGCGCCGGTTTGGCGAGAGTCCGAGCGGGTTTCGCGCGCGTGCCGGGCGCGAGAGCTGAGCCGGCTGGTGCGGCGCGGGCGCGGGTTTTGCTCGCCCCGGGCGGATGTTCTTCGGTAGAATGCGCGCATGGTGCGTCGTGAAGCGACGGATGTTCTTCTCCCCTCGGGGGGAGGCGCGCCCGCCGCTCGCTGCGCTTCTCCAGCGGGTGAGAGTCCCGCTCCGGT
>Ga0207678_10005897_pt1 | contig 10923 bp, 9 predicted proteins | sample KBSC63metaG_FD_184319 | JGI IMG/M metagenome (GOLD analysis project Ga0207678, IMG submission 184319) | Corn rhizosphere microbial communities from Kellogg Biological Station, Michigan, USA - KBS C6-3 metaG (SPAdes) (version 2) | ecosystem: Host-associated > Plants > Roots > Rhizosphere > Soil ...
CGACACCGCGGTGCTGCAGGAAATCGCAGGTGACGACACGAAGCTCGCGCACAATCTGCTCAACGATTTCCTCGTCGCCGTGCGCAAGGATCTTGCCGCGCTGGTGGCGGCGCTGGACGCCGCCAACCGGACGGAAGCGATCCGGCAGGCGCATCGGATCAAGGGCGCAGCCGCATTGGTCGGGGCGCGTGATGTACACGCAGCGGCGGCAGCCGCCGAGGCGGCGGGGCGCGCGGGTGGCGGCGTCGCGTTCGACACCGCCACCGATTCGCTGTCCGCGGCACTCGATCTACTTGCGGTGTGGGTCGAGCGGTAGTGCAACGGTCCCACGGCCGTCATTCCGGACAGACCCGCGCAGCGGGTGCGATCCGGAATCCATTTTGATTTGAACCGCAAGAGCCGTTCACAGCGATAATCGCCGCGCATGTTTGCCTCTTTTTCACTCGCAAGGACCTGCCTGCTGGTGCTGTTGGGCAGCGCCGCAATTTGCCCGGGCGCCCGCGCTGCGACAGCCGCGCCGGCTTCCAGCACGTCCGCGCGCGAGGTGGTGACCCGGGCCAAACTCACCGAGGTACGCGCCGAAATCGCCAGGATCGCGGACGCGCAGCACGCGACGGCCACGAAGCGCGACGCGATCAACGCGAAGCTCGCCGCCCAGGCCACGCAGCTCAACCAGGCCGCCAATGCGGTGCGCGAGAGCGACACGTCGATCGCCGCCAAGACCGCGGCGCTGGCCGATCTGGAGCAGCAACGCACGGCGCTCGAGCAAAAACTTTCCGGCCAGCGCGCGGCGCTCGCGGATTTGCTGCGTGCGGTGTACACGCTCAACCGCGGCACCGACCTCGCGATGCTGCTGGGCGATGACGACATCGCGAAGATCGATCGCGCACTGGTGTCTTCGCGTTATTTCCAGCACGACCGCGTCGCGCGCATCCGCGCGTTGCTGGGCGAAGTCGCGCAACTCGACGAAGTGAAAACCTCCATCGAAACGGAGGCCACGGCGCTCAAGCAGCAGCGTGACCAGCGCGCGGCGCAAGCGGCCGGGCTGGAGCAGGCGCGCGACGCCCAGCAGAAACTGCTGGCCCAGGCCAACGCCCAGCTCGCGCAGCAAAAGGACAAGCTGGCATCGCTGCAACACGATGCCGATGCGCTGAACCAGTTGCTGAAGCAATTGCAGAACGTGTTCTCCGACATCCCCGCGCAGCTCGGCAAGAACACGCCCTTCGCGAAACTGCACGGCAAGCTGCCGTGGCCGGTCGCCGGTACCCCGCGCAACGGTTCGGGTGCGCTGGCGCTGGGGCTGGTGATCGCCGCCAAACCCGGCACCGAGGTGCGGGCGGTCGCCTACGGGCGCGTGGCCTGGGCCGACTTCATGCGCGGTTACGGCATGCTGGTGATCATCGACCATGGCGGCGGCTGGATGAGTTTGTATGGCGGCAACGAATCGGCGGCGGTCAGCGCCGGCGACTGGGTGCGCCCCGGGCAGGCGATCGCGACGGTTGCGCGCAATTCCGAACAAGGCGGCGCCTGGTTCGGCCTGCGTCACGACGGCAAGTCGGTCGATCCGCACGGCTGGTTCGCGAGACGTTGATGCCATGCGAAACGCCTACAATGAACCCGCGCGTCTGTTCGCGGTCATGATTCACGTAGCTTCTTCGGTATTTCCCATGACTCGATATTCGTTTGTTCTGGTTTGCGGCTTGTCATTGGTCTGCTGCGGTGTTGCCTTTGCGGCGCCCCCGGAAAGTTCCGCGCCGATCCCGACCTCGGCGAGCACCTCGGCGCCCGCAGCGGCATCCAGTGTTGCCGCGAACGACGTACCCAGCTTCGAGGAAATCCAGGCCTTCACGCGCGCGTTCGAAATGATCAAGCAAGCCTACGTCGAACCGGTCACGAACAAGCGACTGATGCAGTCGGCGATCCGCGGCATGTTGTCGGGACTTGATCCGCACAGCGAGTTCCTCGACAGCCATGAGCTCAAGGACCTCAGCGAAGACACTTCCGGCACCTACGCCGGTCTCGGGATCGAGGTGGCGCAAACCAACCACCAACTGGTGATCATCACGCCGATCGACGGCGGCCCGGCCAAACGCGCCGGTGTGGAGCCGGGCGACGTGATCGTGGCGATCGATGGCGTGCCGGTGCAACCGGACGCGATCGACGCCGCGATCAAGAAGCTGCGCGGGCCGATCGGCTCGAAAATCACGCTGAGCATCCTGCACCCCGATGGCGACAAGCCCATCGCGATAGCGCTGGTGCGCGAACGCATCCGCGTCACCAGTGTTACCACGCACATGCTGGAAGCGGGTTACGCGTACATCCGCATCAGCGAATTCCAGGAAGACACCGCCGACGAATTGACGCGTGCGCTTGGCAAGCTGCAGAAGCAACACGGGCCGTTGCGCGGCGCGGTGCTGGATCTGCGTTCCAATCCGGGCGGATTGCTGACGAGCGCCGTTGGCGTGTCCGATGACTTCCTCAATTCGGGATCGATCGTCAGCACCGGCGGCCGCCTGGCGCAATCCAAACTCAAGTTCAGCGCGACGCCGGGCGACCTGCTGAACGGCGCGCCGATGGTGGTGCTGGTGGACAACGGCACCGCCTCGGCGGCGGAAATCGTCACCGGCGCGCTGAAGGACAATCATCGCGCGCTGGTGATGGGCCGCCGCACCTTCGGCAAGGGCTCGGTGCAGACCATCCTGCCGCTCGGCAACGGCGACGCGGTGAAGCTGACCACTGCGCGCTACTACACGCCCGACGGAACTTCGATCCAGGTGGCGGGCATCACGCCGGACATCGTGCTGGGCAATGTCACCGTGGCGGCCGACCGCAATCCGTCACTCGAGGACGACGAACACGAGGGCGACCTGCCCAACCACCTGGCCGGGAATCAAACCGCCACTCCCGATGTCGACGCGGGCAATCTCGCGGTGAAGGATTACGCGCTGTCCGAAGCGTTGCATGTACTGAAGGGTTTGGCGTTGGTGCGGAACAATGGTGCCGCCACGCCCGCAACGAGTGTGCATTGACGGCGCACGGCCAAAGCGGCTGTTGTGGAAAGGCCAGTCGCGGAGCTCTTGGCCATGGATGGCGGCTTCAATGGCCGCACTGCGGCAAATTGTTCAGCGCGTTCCGCAAGGCTGCGATCAGGGATGATCGCATTCAAACGTCTTCTGGATCGATTCGAGTTCCCTGCCACGGGTCTCGACGCCGCCGCGCCACAACATGACGCCCGCGGCCGCCATCGGCATGGCGATGACCAGCGCGGACACCAGGAAGCTGTCGAACATGCCCGCGACACCCAGCACGGCACCGAGGATGCCGCCGGCCTTGGAGCCGGCGGCGATCAGGCCGGAACCCGTGCCGCGCAAGTGCACCGGATAAATTTCGGCGGCATACGGAATCATGGTTGCGATCACACCGCTGATCGCGACCAGCAGCAAGACCGTGGCGGCGATCGTGAACGACTGCGCACGCAAACCACCCACCTCGATGGCCGCGAACGCGAACAGCGCCACCACCGCGAGCGCCACGAACAACACCAGCGATTTGAAACTGCTCCAGCGCTGGTACAGCCACACCACCACGCCGATCCCGGGAATCGCCAGCAGAGCCGACTGCGCCATCAATGCGCCGGCCGCACTCGCATTCAATCCCAGCCTGTGCAGGTTGGCGGGCAACCACAACACGAAACCGAAGTTCACCAGTCCCCACGCGAGGCCGCACACCATCAACGCAATCGTGATGCGCGCGTGGCGACCGCGCAGCATGCCACGCAGGCCCGCGCGCGGCTGGTGGATTTCCATGATCGGCGCATCGACACCGGACGTGCCTTCCACGAGACCCGCAGGCCCCGCGAAGCGCTCGAGCACCGCACGCGCCTGGTCCGGCAATCCGGCATTGGCGAGGAAGCGCGGCGACTCCGGAATGAAGCGATTGAGCAGGACGATCAACGCGCCAGTCGGCAGGTTCAACAGCCACAGCGCGCGCCAACTGAAGTCCGGCTCCAGCAAGGCCGCGGCGCCCGAGGCCGCGAGGTAGCCCGCAGAAGTGCCGACGCCACCCAGCGCCACCAGCAGCCAGCCACGGTGTCGCGCGGGCACCGTTTCCGCCATCAGCGTGAATGTGATCGGCAGCATGCCGCCGGCCGCCGTGCCCATCATGAAGCACATCACCAGGTTCCAGTTGAATGATGGCATCGTGCCGCAGATCGCGGTACCCATGAACAGCAGCGCCGACAACAGGATTGCCGCGCGCCGTCCGAACACGTCGGCCAACCTTCCCCATGCCACCGAACCCACCGCGGTGCCGATCAGCGCAGACAACGCGAGGTAACCCGCCTTCGACATCCCGATGCCGTATTCGCGCACCATGCCTGGCATCACGAACGCGATCGATGCGGGCTTCATCACATCGATCGTCAATGCGATGGCCAGCACGAGCACCAGCGTCCAGTGCGCGCGATTCAACGGCACGTCATCGGCAACGTGCCAATGCAGGCGATTGCCGCCGTGGGTGGTCAGGCGCACCTGCGCGCGACGCGGCATCAATCCCCATGCCGCCAGCAGCACGCCGCCAGGAATCAACACCATCCCGAGCAGCATCTCCGGGTCCATCGGCATGCCGGCGAGATGAAAGTGCATCGGCGCGGCCATCACGTACATCGGCAGATGCAGGCACACGCCCGCGGCCACCACGATGCAGCCCAGCCAGAACGCAACGGGATGATGGAACGTAATGCGCATTCGTGTGCGGGAGCATGAACGAACGCCGAAGATTAACAGGCGCCGCAAGCGTGAATGTCTCCTGAGCCGCACTGCGCGTATTCACGCATCGTTGATCGGCGGGTGTCCAAGCTTGCGGCGGATGTTCAAACGGAGGTATTCGCCATGCAGAAGCATGTACTGACCGCAGCGCTTTCCGCGATCCTGTTGGGTTCGGGCAGCGTCGCCCTGGCACAGGATGCACCGTCGCAAACGACCACACGGACCACCACCACGACGACCCGCGTCAACTCGCCGGCCGGCGCATTGGACGAAGCGGCGATCCAGTCCGACATCGCCAACGCCGGCTACAAGAAGGTAAAGGGACTCGAGTTCAAGGATGGCGTGTGGCAAGCCAAGGCGCGCGGCGGCAATGACAAGTGGACGCACATCAAGATCGGCCCCACCACCGGCAAGGTTTACGAAGCCGATGCACCTTCCAAACTCGATGAAGACGAGGTCAAGGCCAAATTGACGGCGCAGGGTTACCAGAACATCGACGACGTGAAGTTCGACAAGGGGCTATGGAAGGCCGACGCCAAGAATTCCGAAGGCAAGAAAGTCGATTTGCTGGTCGATCCCAATGACGGCAGCGTGGTGGCCGAGCAGCAGGATTGAGCACGATTCGGCAATGACATACCGGCATCGCGATTGGTCGCGATGGAATGCAAAAGCCGGCGCGGGAGATCGCGCCGGCTTTCCCATCGCACATTCCTAATCAACCGCTGCTGGGTGGCTGCCCGATGACGACGACGATGCGGGATTGTCTTTCTTCGAAGGCTGCGCACCGCTGCCGGATTTGACTGGTTGCAGCGGCTCGACCGCCACGGTACCGATTCGATTGTTGACAAAGGCCGGATCGTATGGATTGTCGCTTTTCTGGAATTGCTTGTAGGCAATCGAGCCGTCGGTTACGTCACCGTTCTTGAAGATATCTCCCCCATTCCGCGCCAACGGTACCCCCTTGTTCTGTGTAATCGGCAAGGAGGGATTTGCGCCTGCCAGTGCGGGCGCCCGGGCGCCGTTCCCGCTGCCAACCATCAAGTACTCGCTGCCCGTGGCGCCAACCCTGGTACCGGTCGCGCTCGCCTTGGTCTGCGCCCACCTTGCCTTGGCTCGTTGCAAGGCAACGGCGTCAGCATACGTCGGCTTCAACTGATTCCAGATCTTATCCGTCTGCTGGAATTCGGGCTTGGTCAATGCGGTAACCATCAGGTCGCGTGCCTTGACATTCAGCGGATCGCCGCGTTCCGCCGCCAGAATCATCCACGCCGCGCCGCGCGCACGATCTGCCGGGATGCCCTGGCCTTTGAAATACATGATGCCAAGGTTGTATTCGGCGGGCTTGTAGGCCCACGATGCCGCGACCTTGTACATGTCGATCGCGTGCCGGTAATCGCCCTTCTTGAACGCCTGCACGCCCAGGTCGAAGTAATACACACCGGGCCGGCCGTCGGATTCCGCCGTGTTGAAGTTGCGGTTCGACAGGCCACCGACCGAGGCACCGGAACCGTAATCCGGCGCCGTAACCTCACTGGCAACGCTGGCGTTCTGTGCCTGCGCGGGCAACGCGACCGCCAATGCAACCGCACCTGTCAATACCGAGACGAACAATGCACGTTGGGTTTTCACCTTGGGCCTCCTGGACTTGTCAATTTACATCATGGGTCCTGCGATGGGTCGCTCGAGCTGGCGGGTGGGGCTGACGCTTTGGGGGCGCCTTCTTCGCCCGTCTTGACCGGTTGCAGCGGTTCGACCATCACGTTTCCGGTCTTGTTTTTCACGAAAATCGGATCGTACGGATTGTCGCTTTGCTGGAACTGCTGGTAGGAGACCGAGCCATCTTCAATCGAACCGCTATTGAAAACACCCCATCCCGTTGCGGTGGGTGGAGTCCCAACCGTACCTCTCAGCGTGGGGAGAGCATTCTTCGTATCACTGCTGGCAACCATGGTCGACCTTACCGCGGAACCCGCGTTGCCCACCATCAAATACTCGCTGCCCGTGGCGCCAACCCTGGTACCGGTCGCGCTCGCCCTGGTCTGCGCCCACGTTGCCTTGGCCCGTTGCAAGGCGACGGCGTCGGAATAAGTCGGTTTCAACTGATTCCAGATCTCGTCCGTCTGCTGGAATTCGGGTTTGGTCAATGCCGTGACCATCAGGTCGCGCGCCTTGACGAAAAAGGTATTGCCACCTTCGGCCGCCAGGATCATCCAGGCCGTGCCGCGCGGACGATCGACGGGCACACCCTGCCCCTTGAAATACATGATTCCAAGGTTGTATTCGGCAGGCTTGTACGCCCACGACGCTGCAACCTTGTACATGTCGACCGCGTGCCGGTAATCGCCTTCCCTGATCGCCTGCACGCCGAGACCGAAGTAATACTCGCCGGGCCTGCCGTCCGATTCCGGTGTATCGGGATGGCTGTTGAACACGGAGCCTTCCGCGGGGCCGTTGGCAGTGCCCGTTCCATAGTTCTGCGCCGACGCCGGCAATGCCACCGCCAGTGCGACCGCACCGGCCAGTGCCGAAACGAGCAATGTACGTAGTGTTTTCATCTTTGACCTCCCGAGTGCGCAGAGCTCCGATCAGGGGTTCTGCAAAGGTTTACCGGAGCCGGCCGGCTGCGACGATGCCTCCGGCCCCGTCCAGGAAGAATTTCCCGCATGGCCTGCCGTCCAGGGACGCGACATTGACGCGGCCGTAGCTGCAAAACGGTGTGTTGACTGACACGGCGGATGCAGCAGGCACCGCGGCCAGCGCCATGGCCAAGGCGCTGGCTCCGAAGAATGCCGAAGGTTCGATAGTCCATCACGCAGCTTCCGGAATGTCGGCGTCCGGTCACGAGCCCGTAGCCGCTCCTTCAGTGGATCGGGTCGTGCTCATCATGGCTACGCCCCTATCCACGATTCTCTTCGTAGACCCTATACTCCGACGGTACCGGTGTGTCAAACGAACGGGAAACGGCTGTTCCCAACCCTCGACCGGACGACTGCGACCGCTACCGCACGCAATCATTGCCAAAATCCGTGACCATCGGCAATTCCCTACATATCCCGGCGATGATCTCCGCTGGAGAGGCATCCGCGCGCGATCGAACATGGCCTGCAACAAACGCAGGAGATGGCCATGGATCAAGGTATTGCCGGGGGCAACCATCGCGCTCCAGGCCTTCGGCGCCGCACATGGCTCGCGCGCGCAGGGCTTTTCCTGTTGCCTTGGGTCGCCGTGGCAAGCGCGCATGCGGCTTCGGTCTATCGTTGTGTTGACGCGCACCACCGCGTTGCATTCCAGGATGCGCCTTGCGCCGCGCAAACGCGTCAGCGCAAGGTCGATTTGCAACCGCAGCCGCTGATCGGCGCACCCGGCGAACATGCGGCGCGCATGGCCACGGCAATGCATCCACGCGACACGGCGCGTTCACGCAAAAAGCCCAGACAGGCTGCACGCGCAAAACCGGCGATGTCCTGGGAATGCCGTGCCGCTGACGGCGAGGTGTTCTATCGCCATACGCGTTGTCCCGGCTCGGTGCCCGGTGACGGCACGGTGCGCAGCGGTTACGCGGAGAAACGGTCGAGCTCGCGAACACGCAATCGGCAGGGCGCATGGGGCCGCGTGCCGGTGCACGGCAAGAAAATAACCCGCGCCGAAGCCTGCCGGCGCATCCACTCCGCGGGCGCCGCCGGCCGCGATGGCCACGCACGCGACGAAACCGTCTCGACCTACGACCACTTGATGGGCCGCGACCCGTGCGACAACGGATGACGCACTACCTGGCGATCACGCGCGCTTGCGCTGCTGCGGTGCGCGCTTGGTCCGGCGCGCTTGCGCGGCAGGCAATCCCGTTGGCGGCGCGGCGCGGAAATGTGCGGCCTCGTCCAGCAGCCATTCGCGGAACGCCATGAATCCGGCGTGTTTGCGCGAACGCTCCGGATACACGAGGTAGTGCCAGCGCCTGGCTTTCATCAGCTGCGGGAACAATGCGACAAGCTGCCCCGTTTCGATCAGCGGGCGCACCATGGTCGTGCGCCCCAGCGCCACGCCGATGCCTTCCACCGCGGCGCGCTGGCGTGATTCGGAGTCACTGAAGGACGCGGCGTAACGCCGTGGCGGCTTGCCGCCATGCAGTGCAAACCATTCCTGCCACGGATCTTCGGGACACAGCAGCGGCAAGTCACCGAGATCCTGCAATCGCGGCTTCTTGCGTCCGGCCAGCAGCGCCGGGCTGGCGACCGGCGTCAACCATTCCTCCAGCAGCGACTCGACCACCAGGCCCGGCCAGTCGCCCACGCCGTAACGCAGTGCGGCGTCATGGCGGCCATCGGCGAAATCCACCAGTTCGATCGAGGAATCGAGGTTCAATTCGACTTCGGGATGCCGCGATACGAAATCGGGCAACCGCGGCAACAACCAGCTCGTGGTCATCGACGGCATCGCCGACAGCGACAGCGCGTTGTCGCAGCGCGCGCACAGCGGCTTCAACGCATCATCGATCGCTTCCAGGTGTGGCGCCACCTTGTCCAGCAATCGTTGTCCCTCGGCGGTGAGCTTCAGGCCACGCGGACCGCGCACGAACAAGCTGCAATCGACGCGTTCTTCCAGCAGGCGAATCTGGTGGCTCAGGGCACTCACGGTCAGGTGCAGGCGTTCGGCAGCACGGGTCATGTTCTGCGCACGCGCCGCAGCGACAAAGGTTTGCAAGGGGTTCAACGGGCTACGGCTCATGTTCAATTTTCCTCAACACTAAATTGAAAAATCGTCGCTTCCGCGCGGGCGGGAGAGAGCCTATTTTTGCGCCTCACACGACATTCGCGCAACCCGGCTGGAGGTGTCTCATGTTGAGGGAATTGGCAAAACTCTCGGGCGGCATGCTGTTCCTGGGCGGCCACGTGACCGATGTGGATACGCTGCGCCTGCTGGCGCGCGACGAGGCCTCGCCGCCGAAACGCACACCGCCCAGCGGACGCCGGGCAAGAGCGCACGGACTCGATGGCCGCGATTGGCGAACGCCCGTGGAACTGCTGCTGCTCGCCGCAATCTGGGGCGGCTCGTTCCTGTTCCTCAGGATCGCTGCGCCGAAGTTCGGCCCGCTGGCACTGGTGGACGTGCGCCTTGCGCTGGGCGCATTGGTGCTGTCGCCGTTCCTGTGGCGCGCGCGCCACCAGCTTGCCACGACCGGCTGGTTCAGGATCGCCGCGATCGGCTTCGTGAACACGTTGCTGCCTTTCCTGCTGTTCGCGTGGAGCGCCGAACGCGCGCCCGCTGGCGTCAGCGCGATCGTCAACAGCATGGCGGTGCCGTTCGCGGCCCTGGCGGCGTTCGCAATCTTCGGCGAACGTATCGGCGGGCGTCGGCTCGCCGGTTTGGCGGCCGGACTGGTCGGGGTGGTGGTACTCGCAAGCGGTGACATCGGCGGCACGGGGCTCGGTCCTGCGGTCGCGGCCGGTACCGCCGCAGCCTTCCTGTACGGCGTTTCCGCGAACCTCGTCAAACGGTATTTCGCGGGCCTGCCGCCGGCGGCGGTCGCCGCGGCCACGCTGGCGTGGGGCGCGGTGTTGCTGTCGCCGTTTGCCGTATGGCAATGGCCGTCCGCGCGCGTTCCCGCGGAGGCGTGGCTCAGCCTGATCGCACTGGGCGTGGTCTGCACGGGTATCGCCTATGCGTTTTATTACCGGCTGATCCAGCGCGTCGGTGCACCGCGCGCCACCACCGTGACCTATCTGGTGCCGATCTTCGGTGTGCTGTGGGCATGGCTCGCGCTTGGCGAACCGCTGACCATCAGCATGGCCGGCGGTGGCGTGTTGATCCTGGGCGGGATGCTGTTTGCGCAGGGCAAGCCGCGGGCGGCCGTCGTGCCCCACCACGCAGCACTGAACAAGTCCTGCGCGGAGTGCCGCGGCTGACATGAACTTCGTGCGACCACGACCGGCCGATGCGACACCAGGCGCCGCGCGGCCGAGCCACGGGAGAACCAAATGAAAACGCGCTTTCCATCCGCGAACGAATACACGGCGCAGGACGCCCGCTACCCCGACTCGATGGTCATCGATATCCTTGCCGTCCAGCAAGCCGTCAAAGAGCCCTATCGCAACGACGTACTGTCCAACGTCAACGACGAATGCCTGCGGCTGGCGGTGTTCGAGGGCGAGTATCGCTGGCA
>Ga0207678_10005898_pt1 | contig 10919 bp, 12 predicted proteins | sample KBSC63metaG_FD_184319 | JGI IMG/M metagenome (GOLD analysis project Ga0207678, IMG submission 184319) | Corn rhizosphere microbial communities from Kellogg Biological Station, Michigan, USA - KBS C6-3 metaG (SPAdes) (version 2) | ecosystem: Host-associated > Plants > Roots > Rhizosphere > Soil ...
AGCCCGCCGCAAGGCGGGCTTTGCTTTTGTAGGTAGGGCGGGTGACAACCCGCCGTCCGCCGTGGATTGCGACGAAACAGCGGGATTGTTCGCATCGTCCCTGACGAATTTGTCGCTGCGCTGCTCCCGCCCGCGTTCGCTGTGCAGCCCGCGGAGGTCAACCGCGTACGCGCGCCAATCCGCGAGACCCGATCAGCAGGCCAAGTCCGAGGACGAACAGAACCAGCTGGCCAGGCTCCGGCACCGGCGTAGGTGTTCCAACATCGGCAATACCGACATTGAATCCGTACCAGTTCTCGAAGGTTGGATTGGTCCACTCGATACTCGAGTAGGTTCCGATCAGTTGAATGGTGCCGTTGCCTTCGCGGCCGTTCACGGTATTGCCGGAGACCGTGATGGCGGAACCGCCGTACTCCGCGTTCGGACCTCCGGCAACCATGACCGGAGTGACACCGACGAAGTCGAAGGACGCCAGGATGCCGGGCTGGCCCAAGCTCCAGATCGCGATCACAGGATCGACGATCGGAACCGAGAACGTCAACGTGTTCAATGCAGTGGTGCCACCGAACAACTGCATGATGCCGTTGGATTGGGCCGGACCGTTGTCCACGGCCACGCCGTCCGCGAACGTGCTCGACGGCAACCATGACGGGTAGTTCGCGATGTTGGTGTGGGCGTTGCTCGTGGAAAACGAGACAGCCACGGTGTCGGCATTTGCGGTGAGGGAACCGGACGACGGGGATATCCAGGTGTTCCAGTGGATCGGCACCGCGAATGCGTTGGCCGAAAAGAGCGCGGCGAGCGCCAGGAAGGCAATTACGCGCATGGCAGGTTCCCTCCGTGGGATTGGTGCCCATGGGCACGGCAACTTTTGTGCCACGAAACAATCTTTCCACATATCAATGCCATGCAATTCCGCACCCAGGAAAACAACACGTGAACTGTCAGGAATCCCGACGCACGGAATTTCAGTGGCCCTCCCTATTCATGAAAATGCGGCCATGTATCAATTGCTTGCGATCGAAAGCGCGCAAGCTCCAACTGTAAGGAATTCGGACGCGGTGCGCGGGCTGCCGACGGTCAATCGAACCCACCCTCGCTTCGCACGCGGGCTCCTCGCCTCAATGCGCCGCGTGCATGCGCCTGATGCGAACGATGCTGCCACTCGCGAAGGTCACCACGAAGGTTGCGCCTTCGTGCTTGTAGGACTTCACCGGAATCGGATGGTTGTTTTGCCCGTTCTGCAATTCGAGCCGATGAAAAGCCGCGGCCCTGCCAACCGGAACCAGGGTGAGCGGCGGACTGGTGACCGAGAATTGGTCAAAGCCCGTTGAAATAGCCGGAAGGCGCATCAGCCAGATGAAATACTTGTTTTCGTGCCTGATCCATATCCGGTAATCGCTGTTGCTCACCGGAGTGAGTGCACCCGCGTAGCCCCATACCCGGACCAGGTGCGCCTGGCTGCAATCGGCCACCGCACACTCTTGCAGCACCAGGTATTCGTCGTCGTTCAAGCGAATGGGCCGCACGCTGAGGATGTCATCCTTGACCAGCGCAAGCGCCGGGAACACCACGTAAGGCATCCGGGGATCGACCTTGAAATCACCCGAAATCACATAGCCGCCGTGGTGTTCGGTGTATGGGGCGGTCACCGTGATGCCCGGCAAGGTGGTTGTCTGCGCCGGTGCGTGGAAGGCGCACGTGCATAGGCACAGCACGAGCAACGCGCTACCGGCGCGTCGCTTCGTTGGCCCGCGCATACAACGCAAGCCGCTTCGACCGATCGTCCTCCAACGCGTTTCCACGATGCGCCTCCACAGGCGGGCGGCAGGCGGCGGACTCATACCCCGCACGCCTCGGCCATCGCCTTTTCGAGCGAAGGTTCCGGGCTCTCGCGCATTCCCATGAGTTCGGCGGCATCCCACGATCGCCGCACGCGGCCATCCATCAGCAACACGACACGCGTCGCGTGGCGTTCGGCGATGTCGAGCGAATGCGTGGCGAGCAGCACGCTGGTGCCACCGCGTGCAACCAGCGAAACAAGATGCGTCTTGAAGGCCAGCGCACTGCGCGGATCGAGCCCGTTGAACGGTTCGTCCAACAGCAGCAACGGCGGCTCACCGATCAACCCCAGCATGATCCCGAGTTTCTGCCGCATCCCGAGCGAATAGCCGTCGATGCGTCGATCCAGTACCGACGTCAGCGACAGGGTTTCTCCCAGCGCAAGCGTGGCGGGCGGAATGGACGGCAACCCACGCGCACCGGCGAACAGCGCAAGGCATTCGCGTCCCGTCAACAACACAGGCAAGCTGGGCGGATCGATGGCGAGTCCGACCGCCTCTTTCGCCGCGCGCGGCGTTTTCGCAAGATCGTGTCCATCGACGTCGACGTGGCCATCGCACAAAGGCGCAGTGCCGGCGATGGCGTGCAGCAAGGTGGTCTTGCCCGCACCGTTTGGACCGATCAGCGCGACGAATTCACCGTGTGCGATGGTCAGATCGATGCCGTCGAGCACATGGACGTCGCCGTATGCCACGCGCACATTGGTGGCACGAAGCAGCCCTGTCATGCGCGCGGACCCGCCACGCGCGTTGCGCGCGCAAGGCGAACGAGCGGCCACGCCGAAGTCGCGCCCGCGCACGCAATCCAAAACAATGCAACGACGCCGTGGCGGAGCAGCGCCGTCCCGATCGCCATCAACATCAGCGCACACAGGGTTGCAATCAGCGGATAACGAAGCGAAGCCATCCGTGCGGAATGGGCATCCCATGGCACCGCCGCGAGCAGACGCACTGCAGCGACGAACGCATCGGCACTCGCCCGCATCACCACCACCAACCACGACCACGAGAGCACCAGCAACACCAATGCGCTCACTTCCAGCATCGGCGCACCGATCGGAACAGCCGCCAGCACGATTCCGACCATCACGAAACTGCCGCCACGCCGCCACCGCACCAGCGCCGCGCGACGCTGCCAGTCAAGCAGATGCGGCAGGCGCGCATCGTTCAACCATGGCAGCGCAAGCACCGGTTCACGGATGCCGTCCGCGTGGTGCGTCCGCGCAAGCGCACTTGGGCGGAACACGCGGACGGCTGCCACGGCAGTGCCCGCGACCAGTGCAAGACCGATGCCTGCCAACGCGTAAAACCGATCCCCGCCATGCTGTGCGGACGCGGAAATACCGAACAGCAGTGCCGTGACGAACGCGAGCGAAGCCACCAATCCCGCGATCGTGACGAGCAACAACGTATACGCCGCCGCACCACGTACAGCCGGCAAGGCACCGCACCACCCGAATCGCCATCGCTCCAGCGCGTCCAGCAGCCTCTGATGCACGATGCCATAACTGCCGCCCAGCGCGAGCAATGCGCCGGCGGCCAGGCACCAGCCGTAACCCGCATACAAATCGCCGCACGCGAGGGCGACGCAACTGGCCAGCAGCAATACCGGGATACCGGACATCCGCAGGAACGCCATCGGACCCGTGCGTCGCAGCACAAGCCAATCAGCGCGTATCGCGGGATGCCACAAGGCTGTCATCGACGCGGATTGTGGCACGCGATCGGCGCGCAGCAAAAAGCCCGCCTTGCGGCGGGCTTTACATACACTGACTACGCTTGCGCCCTTGCCACCGAATAGCGCTTCAGCCGCGCTGCGAATTCGATCAGCTTGCGGTTGCCGCTGGCCTCGGCTTCGCGGCACCACTGCTGCAGCGCAGCCAGTGCGGACTCGGGCCTGCGCTGTTCCATCAACGCGGCAAGTCGTGCGCGATATTCACTGATCTGCTGCAGGCGCGGACGGTTTTCCACCGCGGCCGCCAGGCGGGCCTTGCCGGTCTGGTCGAGCCAACGGCCACCATTGGCCAGCGCGCGGCGCAAGCGGCGACGCGTCATCACGCCGAAGCGGCGTGTGCCTTCCGCGTGCGACTGTTCGCGCACGGTGGGCTTGATCACCGTCTTGTAGTAATCGGTCATCGCCTCGAAACGGTGCGTCAGCAGCGCCTTCAGGGTTTCCATGTCCGGCAGCGACACGTTGGCGCGTTCATCCAGAGATGGCGCCACGCGCAGCACTTTCGCCAAACGCACCTTTTCCAGACCTCGAATGATCAGCCAGCCGATGTCGACCTCGAACTTGCGCAGTGCGAATTTGGCCGAGCTCGGAAACGCGTGATGGTTGTTGTGCAGTTCCTCACCACCCACCCACACGCCCCACGGCGTGAGGTTGGTCGCCTTGTCGGCGGTTTCGAAGTTGCGGTAGCCCCACCAGTGACCGAGGCCGTTCACGACACCCGCAGCCCAGAACGGAATCCACACCATCTGCAGCGCCCAGATCGCGCCACCGAGCACGCCGAACAGCGCCAGATCGATGATCGCGAGCAGCGCGATGCCGAGCATTGGATGCGGGGTGTAAAGGTGCCGCTCGATCCAGTCATCGGGCGTGCCGCGACCATACTTCTGAAGGTCAGCTTCGTTGGCGGCCGCGACCCGATACAACTCCGCGCCCTCGAAAAACACCTTGCCGATGCCGGCGACCTGCGGACTGTGCGGATCTTCCGCGGTTTCACAGTGCGCGTGGTGCTTGCGGTGCACCGCCACCCATTCCTTGGTGACCATGCCGGTGCTGAGCCAGTTCCAGAAGCGCAGGAAGTGCGAAACGACGGGATGGAAATCCACGCCGCGGTGCGCCTGACTGCGGTGCAGGTACAGGGTGACGGCGAAAATGGTGAACTGGGTCGTGACCAGCACGTAGAGAAGAATGGCAAGCCAGCCGGCGTTGGCCAGGCCATGCGCGGCAAAATTGAGGAAAGCGTCTAACATCACGGGATGGGCGGCAGCCGAGGAAGGGGGAACCCTGTAGCGACGAGTCTAGGGGAGACGACCTGACATCGCCACAGGCTTGCCTAAACAATGTGATGACCGCAACAATTATTTCAATGCCCCTCGCGTGCAAATAAATGGCGAAGCCCCCGGCGCTGCTGCAACTTGATCACGTAAGCCGCCGGCTGTCCGGACGCGAGGTGCTCCACGACCTCTCGTTCAGCTTGCAGCGCGACGACGTGCTGGGCTTGCTCGGCGTGAACGGCGCCGGCAAATCGACGACGTTGGCGATCGTTGCGGGCGTCTTGCAACCCGACGCGGGCACGGTGCGCATCGACGATCGCGTCGTGAACGACGATCTTCCAACCATACGCGCGCGCATCGGCTGGGTGCCGGAAAGCGTGCCGCTGTGGCCGGAACTGACGGTTTCGGAATCGCTCGACGCCTGCGGCCGATTGCGCGATTTGCCGAATGCGGTGCGCAAGACGGCCTGCGAACGCGAAATTGCGCGACTGGAACTGGAAAGCGTCGCACACCGCTTGTGCGGACAGCTGTCGTTGGGCCAGAAGCGCCGCGTAGGTTTGGCACAGGCGCTGCTGCACGAACCGGATCTGCTGGTGCTGGACGAACCCGGCAACGGTCTCGATCCGGTGCAGACCTCGCAATTGCGCGAGCTGATCGCCGGGCTTTCACCCAAGCGCGGCATCATCCTGTCCAGCCACGAGTTGGCCGAAGTCGAAGCGACCTGCAATCGCGTGGTGATCCTGCACGAGGGCCGCATGCGCCACGACGCGCCGCTGGGTGCGAGCCTTGATGACCGGCGCGGCAAGCTCGATGCGCAGTTCCGCGCGATCGCCGCACAACCCGCGGGCGTCGCCGCATGAGCGCATTCACGATTGCGCGCATCGACCTGAAGCGTCTGGCGGTACGCCCATTCGCCTGGACGCTGGCCGGCATCACGCTGGCGATGATGGCGTGGCAATTCCTGCTGGGCGTGTCGGCCTTCATGCATGCACAGCCGACGGTGCCTGGGCCGGTCATGGGTCCGGGTTTCACCGATTCGGTGGTCGCGCCTTATCTCCTCAATTACATCCAGTTGTGCCTGGTGATCGCGCCGCTGATCACGATGCAGGCGCTGGCCGGCGAACGCGGCGCGCAGCGGCTCGCGTTGTTGTCCGCCTCAGGCGCATCCGGCGCGCACATCGTGTTAGGCAAGTTCATCGCGCGGCTGGCATTCCTGTGGTTGCTGCTGGTCGTGGTCGCGACCCTGCCGCTGGTGCTCGGCGGCGCGACACATCCCGACTGGGGCCAGTTCGGCGCGGCCTTGCTCGCGACCGCCTTGTGCGTGGCCGCGCTCACCGCGATCGGCATTGCGTGTTCTGCGTTCACGCCGGAACCCGCGCTGGCGGCGACCGCGGCGCTGCTGATCGGCGAAGCGCTGTCGCTGATCGACGCGGGCGTGCGCATCACCGGCGGCGGAGGCGGCTGGCTCGGCTATCTCGCGCTGCACACGCATCTCGCGCCGGCGATGCGCGGGCTGGTGCGCAGCGAAGACATCGTCTATTTCGTGTTGATCGTCGCGCTGGCGCTGGCACTCGCGATCCGGCGCGTCGCGGCCGAACGGGAGCGCGGCTGATGCGCCGCGCCTGGCAAGGCTGGCTGTACGCGCTGCTGTGCGTGGTGATCGCGGTGTGCCTCGCCGCGTTGTCGGCGCGCTTCGGCTTCACCGCCGACTGGAGCGCCGGTGCGCGCGCCACCATCACGCCGCAAAGCCAGTCGCTGCTGAAACAGTTGCACGGCCCGCTGGAAATCACGAGTTACACGCGACCCGGCGCGCTGAGGGCCAAGACCCGTTTGCTGCTCGATCGCTACGCACGCTTCAAGCACGACATCGCGCTGAAATTCGTCGACCCGGATCTCGATCCGGTGGCGACGCAGGACGCCGGCATCACCGCCGATGGCGAATTGATCCTGACGTGGAACGGCCGTTCGCAACACGTCACGCAACTCGACGGGCCCGGTTTTTCCGACGCCTTGGTGCGCCTCGCGCGCGGCGGCGACAAGCTGGTGGCGTTCGTCACCGGCGACGGCGAGCGCGACGCGAACGGAAACAGCCCCGCCGATCTCGGCCTGTTCGTGCAACGGCTGGCCACGCGCGGCGTGCGCGCGTTGCCGCTGAATCTGGCGGAAGCCGCCGAAGTGCCGCGCAATGCGAACCTCGTGGTGCTGGCGAGCCCGCAGGCGGCGCTGCTGCCGGGCTCCGTGCAGAAGCTGCAGGATTATGTTTCCAACGGCGGCAATCTGTTGTGGCTTACCGAACCAGGCGGCGACGATCTGGGCCTTGCGCCGCTGGCGCAGGCGCTCGGCATCAAACGCCTGCCGGGCATGCTGATGGACGCGCAAAGTGCGAGCGGCGTCGGCGATCCGCGGCTACTGGTCGCGAGCCGTTATCCGGCGCAAACGCTCACGAACGACTTCAACATCAACACGCTGTTTCCGCGTGTCGCGGCCTTGGCCGCCCTGTCGGGCGCCGCGTGGAACGTGCAGCCGATCCTGCAATCGAGCGCGCGCAGCTGGAACCAGACCGCGCCGGTCGATCCCGCGCAAGCGGCGTTCGACCCGGATTCGGGCGAACTGAAAGGTCCGCTCAGCTTCGGTTATGCGCTGAGCCGCCTGTCGCCGAGCCCGGACAAGAACCAGCAGCGCGCGGTGGTGATCGGCGATGGCGACTTTCTTTCCAACGCCTACCTCGCCGATGCCGGGAACCTTGCGTTCGGCGAGCGCGTCGTCGACTGGCTGTTGGGCGACGATGCCTTGGCGAGCGTGCCGCAATCCGCGCCCGATACGGTGTTGAAGCCGACGCGCGCGCAACTGGGTGCGCTCACTTTCGGTTACCTGATCGCACTGCCGATCATCCTGATCCTGATCGGTCTCGCGATCAGTTGGCGCCGGCGTCGAAGGTGAGGCGCGCGAGTCGCAATCTGGTGGCGCTGGCGATCGTTGCGATCGCGCTGGTGGCAGCGGTGCTGTGGATCGGGCGGCGCGAATACGTGCGCCACCCGCCCACCCTTACCGCGCTCGATCCCGGCGCGGTGACCCGGATCGAACTCGACATTCCCGCCATTGCGTCGCAAACGTTCGAACGACGCGCAGGCGGCTGGTGGCGCGTCAAGCCTTCCGAGGCACACGCCGACGATGCGCGCGTGCAACGTCTCGCCAGGCTTGCCGCCACGCCGGTCGCCCGCTGGATTCCGCTGCCCGGCATCGACCTGTCCAAGGTCGGGCTGGATCATCCGTCGGCAACATTACTGTTGAACGGCACGCGCCTCGAATACGGCGGCCTCACCGCGATCGACGACCTGCGCTACGTGCGGGTCGGTGATCAGGTCGCGCTGGTACCGAGGCAATATTCGCCGGAAGTGATGCTGACCAAAGACGGCAAGGATTGAACGCACTCGGAAGGAGCTGAAAACACCTTCCACTTCGTCATTCCGGTTCCGTCGCCAGCTTCATCGGCGACGGAAACCGGAACCCAGTGACTTTCATCTTCGGAAACAAAGGCGCTGGGTTCCGGGTTCGGCCTGCGATGAAGCTGCAGGCCGCCCCGGAATGACGTATGGGCTGCATAGCAGACTTAGAAGCACCACTCTTGCATTCCAATTTTTGCTTCGCCCATGCCCGAGCTTCCCGAAGTCGAAACCACCAAACGCGGGATTGCGCCGTTCGTGACCGGGCGGGTGGTGGAACGCGTGTTGCTGCGCCGGAAGGACCTGCGCTGGCCGATTCCGCGGGCAATCACGATGAAGCTGCCAGGCCAGCGCATCGAAGCGGTGGAACGCCGCGCCAAATACCTGCTGCTGCACACGCAAGCGGGGTCGGCGCTGCTGCATCTCGGCATGTCGGGTTCGCTGCGCATCACCGATCCCGCCGCGCCGGTACGCACCCACGATCACTACGACTTGATCTTCGATTCGGGCCGGGCGCTGCGCTTCAACGATCCGCGCCGGTTCGGGTCCCTGTTGTGGCAACCGCCCAATGAAACCCACGCGCTGTTGCAGAACCTCGGCCCCGAACCGCTGGGCGATGCGTTCGACGGCGACTGGTTGTGGAACGCATCTCGCGGACGCAGCGCCGCCGTGAAAACGTTCCTGATGGACCAGTCGATCGTGGTCGGTGTCGGCAACATCTACGCGAGCGAAGCGTTGTTCGCGGCCGGCGTGCATCCCAGACGCGCCGCAGGTTCGGTATCGCGGGCGCGCTACGCGCGCATCGCCGCCGAGATCCGTCGCGTGCTGGAATACGCGATCACGCGCGGCGGCACCACGCTGCGCGATTTCCTGGCGCCGGACGGTGCGCCCGGCTATTTCGAGCAGGAACTCAACGTGTACGGCCGCGCGGGCGAACCGTGCAAGGCGTGCGGCACACCGATCCGCGCGGCAGTGATCGGCCAGCGCATGACCTACTGGTGCTCCAGGTGCCAACGCTGAACCGGTATCAGGCAACGCGGATGACAAACAACACGTCATCCGACCCCGGTTCTCATCCAGAATGCAGTCCATTGCGTACGCAGGCTCCTTGCCCATGACTCCCAATGTCATCGCGCCACTCGTGATCGCCCCGCTGATCGTGTGGCGGCTGTACGCACGCATGCGCCGCAATTTCGGGCGGCAACCGATCCAGCCGAAACGCATGTGGACGCGTGTGGCCATTTTTTCGGTGATCGCGCTGCTGGTCGCCACCCAGGGATTGCTCGACCCGCGCCTCGCAGTCGGATTGACGGCGGGACTGGTCGGCGGCGTGGCGCTCGGCATCGTGGCGCTGAAGCTGACGCGCTTCGAGATCGACGGCCGGAACGATTGCTACTTTCCGAACCCGTGGATCGGCATGGCCTTGACCGCGCTGTTCCTCGGCCGTCTGCTGTACCGCTTCATGGTGCTGTATCCCGAGATGTCGCACGGGGCCGCGGGAGGTTTCGGCGCCTATCAGCGCAGTCCGCTGACGATGGCAATCCTGGGTCTGCTGCTGGGCTACTACATCGCGTACTACGCCGGGCTGCTGATCCACCATCGACGGGTGCGGCCGGCAGGATCCAGTCTGAATTGAAGTAGCCCGCGAAGAACCGTCGCGAGCGAACATTCGGAGAGAATTTCACCCGAAGCGGCTGTTGTGGGAAGTCAGGCCATGGATGGCCGTTCTGGTATCCGCTGCGCAAGTGCGTATTGGATAAACCGGTACTGCAACGAGGCAGCGATCAGGGAAGATCGCACCTACAAAGCATCCGCATCGAGTTCGCCCGTCCGGATCCGGATCACCTGATCCAGCGTTGAGATGAAGATCTTGCCATCGCCGATCTTGCCGGTGCGCGCGGCGTGGCTGATGGCTTCCACCGCGCGTTCCACCAGATTGTCGGGCAGCGCGATCTCCAGCTTCACCTTGGGCAGGAAGTCCACCACGTACTCGGCGCCGCGATACAACTCGGTGTGGCCCTTCTGGCGACCGAAACCCTTGACCTCGGTGACGGTGATGCCGTTGACGCCCACTTCCGACAGCGCCTCGCGCACGTCGTCCAGCTTGAACGGCTTGATGATGGCGGTGATCAGTTTCATGGCATGATCTTAGCGGAGAGTTAAATGGAAGAGCGCTTCGTTCAAGGCGGCTGTTGTGCGAAGTCAGGCCATGGAAGGCCGTCCTGGTCTCAAACCGGCCAGCCTCGTGTGGCCTGCGCCAAGGAATGTCTGATCAATCTATTCTTTCGTCATTCCGGCGAAAGCCGGAACCCAGTGACTTTTCGTAATGCATTGAAGTCACTGGGTCCCGGATATCTCCGCGATTCCGGGATGACGAGCAAAATAGAGTTCCCCTCGGCTTGAGCGAAGCCGCGATCATGGATCGATCGCACTAAAATACGCCCTGTAGGAAAATCCCTACACCACAACGCGGCGTCCACCGATAGGCACGTCAATCCCGACGCCCTAATCTGTGCTCGCATCGAGGCGACGACATGATCGACGTGCACTCCATAGACCAACTCGCGCACCGGCTGGCTACCCTGGTTCCTCCGGGACTGGCGCAGGCGCGGGACGACATGGAAGCCAATTT
>Ga0207678_10005900_pt1 | contig 10917 bp, 7 predicted proteins | sample KBSC63metaG_FD_184319 | JGI IMG/M metagenome (GOLD analysis project Ga0207678, IMG submission 184319) | Corn rhizosphere microbial communities from Kellogg Biological Station, Michigan, USA - KBS C6-3 metaG (SPAdes) (version 2) | ecosystem: Host-associated > Plants > Roots > Rhizosphere > Soil ...
TCCACGGCGCCGACCTGGGGATCCTCGTCACCAAGGGCCGCATGCAGACGGCCGCGGGCCTCACCGAGCGCTGCCGCCACTACATCGACGGCATCCGCGCCGCGTACAAGTCCGAACCCCTCCCGCAGGCGCCCCCCGTCATGCCCATCGCCTACGTCAAGTAACCGCGCAGGTGCCGCCTTCCCGCGGAATCATCCTCCGGGGGTGATAGGCCTTGCTCGTCGTTCGTGGAGACTTGTGGCCTGACGCTCCGCGGATGCCGGGGCCAGACGGGAGACAAGCCATGAGCCTCGGTCCGGTGGAATATGTCATTCTCGGCTTCCCTGGCAACCAGTTCACCGGGCAGATCGTGCCGGAGCTGGCCAAGCTCATCGACAGCGGACTGGTCAGGATCATCGACCTCACCTTCATCATGAAAGACGCCGCCGGCGGCGTGGAGGTAGTCGAGTACGACGCTGTCGAGGAACTGGCGGCGTTCGCCGGCCTCGACGCCGAGGTGGGCGGGATTCTCACCGAGGAAGACGTGGCCCACGCCGCTCTGAGCCTCGAGCCGAACACCTCGGCCGTGCTGATCATCTGGGAGGACACCTGGGCGGGCCCGTTCGCGGAAGCAGTGCGCAATGCGAACGGAGTCATCCTCGAGGGCGCACGAATCCCGCGCGAGATCATCGAACAGGCCATGGGCGCCTTGTCCGAAGCCCTCGGCTGAGATCGACAAACCCGCACTATTCGCGCCGAATGGCCCTGCGCCGAAGGCGCCAACACAACAGGAGGCGATTGACATGCCGTTCCGACGACGTCGACCCATTGCGCGAATGGCTACGACCGCGGTCGTGGCCGGGACCGCAGCCCACATGGGAGCAAAGTCCGCGCAGCGGAGCGCCGCGGCCGACCAGGACCAATACCAGGACCAGGACCAGTACCAGGCCCCGCCTGCTCCCGCTCCAGCGGATGAACCCGCCGCACCGGAAGCCGCCGCACCCGAAGCCGCCGAGAGCCCGCAGGTCGAGCAGATCAAGCAGCTCGCCGCCCTCAAGGACCAGGGCATCCTTACCGATGAGGAGTTCGCCGCCTCGAAAGCAAAGATCCTGGGGATCTGACCGCACAGCCGGTTCCCCAGCGCCTGCCGAGGGCTCTGGTTTGCGGTTCCCCGGTGCGGATCCGCAAACCGGGGCAACATACCTACGTGCTCTGTTCACAAGCGCCCAATGAGAGCATCCTGCCTGTTAGGGGGCCAGCGAGGGTGCCTGTGCGCCTGTCAGATCGCGGAGGTGGTGACCATGTCAATCGACATCAAGCCGTTGGCGTACAACAGCCTGTGGCAGCTCAGGAACGATACCTGGTCCAGCCTGGAGGAATCGACTACTCAGCTGGCCCTGGCCGGCGCCCAGCATCGTTCCGTCGAGCAGTTGGCCGAGACGGTGACCGGGTTGCTGGAGGTCCTCGGGTCGATCGAGCGTTTCTGGGCGTTCCCCGGCGCGCAGACCTACCGAGAGGTGCGGCGGCTCTTCGCCGCCGGTGAGTACGACCGGCTCGCCGCCGTAGTGAGCCGAGCCAACCGGGCCCTGGTCACCGAGTCTTACCGCGGCGGTCAGGCCTGGGACATGCGTTCCGAAGACGACGCCTACGAACGCGACAGCCACCCGGCGAAGCAGTTCGGCAGTGACCGGCCTTACTTCGAGGTTCTCGTCGTCGAGGACCTGACCGAGGAGCAGGAGAGCTCGCTGCGGGAAGAACTGCGGCGGTGGCGCCGGCCGGATGACCAGTTCATCTACGAGATCGTCGTGGTGCCCAGTTTCGACGAGGCGGTTATGGCCGCCCGGCTGAACTTCAGGCTGCAGGCGTGCGTGGTTCGCCGCCGGTTCGCCCACCGGTCCCGCCACGACTCGCCCTTGCTCGCACAGTTCGCGGGCATCGACGGAGCCGACGACCTGATGGACCATACGCCGGATGACCGCGCTCAGGTCCTGGCCAGAGCGCTGGCCAAGATCAGGCCCGAACTCGACCTGTACCTGATGACGGAGATCTCCGTCGAGGATCTGGCCGGCCGGCTCAGCCACCATTTCCGGCGCATCTTCCACGCCCGGGAAGGCTCGCTCGAGCTGCACCTATCCATCCTGGACGGCGTCGCGGCGCGGTATCGTTCCCCGTTCTTCAGCGCGCTGCGTGACTACAGCCACCGGCCCACCGGGGTGTTCCACGCGCTGCCGATCTCGCACGGCAAGTCGATCGTCAACTCCCACTGGATCAGGGACATGGTCGACTTCTACGGCCTGGAAATCTTCCTGGCCGAAACCTCCGCGACCTGCGGTGGCCTCGACTCGCTGCTCGAGCCGACCGGACCGCTCCGCGAGGCTCAGCAACTCGCAGCCAAGACGTTCGGCTCGCGGCAGACCTACTTCGTTACCAACGGCACATCGACGGCCAACAAGATCGTCGTGCAGGCCATCGTCCAGCCCGGCGACATCGTCCTAGTTGACAGGAACTGCCACCAGTCCCACCACTACGGGCTGATGCTGGCCGGCGCGATGGTGAGCTACCTCGAGGCGTACCCGCTGAACCAGTACTCGATGTACGGCGCCGTCCCCCTTACCGAGATCAAGCGCCAGCTGCTGGCGCTGCGGCGGGCGGGCAAGCTGGACCGGGTCAAGATGCTGTTGCTGACCAACTGCACGTTCGACGGGATCGTCTACGACGTGGGCCGGGTGATGGAGGAGTGCCTGGCCATCAAGCCGGACCTCATCTTCCTGTGGGATGAGGCCTGGTTTGCCTTCGCCAGGTTCCACCCGGTCTCCCGGCCGCGCACGGCCATGCGGGCCGCCCGTACGCTGGCCGAGCAGCTGCGGCTGCCCGAGTCCCGTCAGCGATACGACGCCCAGGTCGAGGAGCTCGGCGCGATCGATGCCGCGGACGACGAGGTTCTGCTGATGCGGCGGCTCACGCCCGATCCTGCCCGGGCCCGCGTCCGGGTGTACTCCACCCAGTCCACCCACAAGACGCTGACCTCGCTGCGGCAAGGCTCAATGATCCATGTCTGGGACCAGGATTTCGTCCAGAAGGTCGAGGCGACCTTCCACGAGGCCTACATGACGCACACCTCCACCTCCCCGAACTACCAGATCCTCGCCTCCCTGGACCTGGGCCGCCGGCAGGCCGCGCTGGAGGGGTTCGAGCTGGTGCAGAAGCAGATCGAGAACGCCATGCGGCTCCGCGACGCGGTGGACCACCACCCGCTGCTGAGCAAGTACATGCGCTGCCTGACCACGGCCGACCTGATCCCGGCCGAATACCGGCCGGCATGTATCGACCAGCCGCTGCGCTCCGGCCTGTCGAACATGATCAAGGCCTGGGACTGTGACGAATTCGTCCTGGACCCGTCCCGGATCACCATCTACATCGGCGCCACCGGCATCGAGGGTGATGCGTTCAAGCGCAGCCACCTGATGGACCGTTACGGCGTGCAGATCAATAAGACCTCGCGGAACACCGTGCTGTTCATGACCACAATCGGCACCACCCGCAGTTCGGTGGCCTACCTGATCGAGGTGCTCGTCACCATCGCTCGCGACCTGGAGGCCCAGCTGGCCGACATGAGCCCGACCGAGCGCGCCGCGCACGAGCGGGCGGTCCAGCGACTCACCTCGCCGTCGGCGCCGCTGCCCGACTTCAGTGGCTTCCACCCCAGCTTCCAGGACGTCGGCGGGCAGCACTCCCCCGAGGGAGACGTGCGACGCGCCTTCTACCTGTCCTACAACGACAGCTACTGCGAGTACCTCACGCCGGAGGAGGTCGAGCAGCGGGTGGAGAACGGCGAGAAGGTGGTGTCCACCACCTACGTCACGCCCTACCCGCCCGGTTACCCCGTGCTCGTCCCCGGCCAGGTATTCAGCCCGGAGATCCTGTCGTTCATGCGCAGCCTGGACACGCCCGAGATCCACGGCTACCGGGCCGACCTCGGCTACCGGGTCTACGTGGATAAGGCCCTGGAGATCGCGGCGCCGCTGGCCGGCGCCAGCGGCGCGAACAGCCGGCCGGAAGCCGCGCCGCAGACGGTGCGCGACGCGACGACCAGCCAGGCCACGAGCAGCAAGGCGAACAGCAGGACCGAGGCGCCCCGTAGCACGTCCAGGTGAGTGCGGGCCGCCAGCGAGATCGTCCCGGTGACGCACGTCCCGACCGGGAACGTGAAGCTCCACCAGGTCAGCGCGAACGGGAGCCCGCGCCGCGCGGTGCGTAGCGTGATCGCCGCCGCCAGCGCCAGCCACATCATGGCGAAACCCCAGGTGGGGACGCCGTACAGCAGGGCGAACACGGCCGCGCCCGCGGCGTAGGGCGCGGGCAGTACGTGGGCGGCCGCGGTACCCAGGTTCCCGGCCGCGGTCACCGACTGGCCGAGCGGGCCGAGCACGATCCACAGCGTGGGCACCATGACCGCGGCACCCGGCTTGTGCGTGACTAGCCGCGACCACACCTGGGTGATGATGATCACCGAGGCGAACAGGCTGATGCCGAACATCGCGTAGCACGCCAGCAGCAGCGTCAGCCGCCCTTGGGCCGAACCCACGTGCGGGATCAGCAGCGCGCCGGTAGCCGCGGAGACCATCGGCGGGACGACCGGCATCAGCCAGCCGCCGAACGCGTCCCCGGATCCGATGTCGTGCCGCGTCATCATCAGGTACGGGATCCAGACCGCGGTCACCAGGCCGAGCGCCGTCCCGGCCAGCCATAGCACCCAGTCGATGCCGACCGCGGCGGGCCCGATCACGCTCCGGCCGATGACCAGCGTGCCCGCTCCCACCGTCATCAGGGCCATCGCGGGCGCGCCCCAGAACTGCGCCATCACCGGGTTCGAGGCGTGCGCCCGGGCCCGTTCGGGATACCGCGTCCAGTGCACCATCCAGGCCGCGATCAGCCCCACCAGCATCGCCGAGGCCAGTCCCCACATGGCCGTGGCGAACCCGCGCAGCCCGGGCACCTGCAGCGGCAGGACTGCGGCGGCGTTCGCCACGATGCCGGTGCCCATGACGGAGGCGAACCAGTTCGGGCCGAGGTCGCGGAACACGTCACCCGGCCGCTCCAGGTCTTTGAACAGGCCGAACGGTCGGCGCTCATCCGCCCGCCCGACCGTGCCCGCCCCGGCGAGGTCCAGAGTTTGTGTCATGCTTCCAGCCTCGCCGCCGGCCGGGGGTCCCGGTAGGGGCCGATCCGCTATCAGGTCATAACCTTCACTTATGCCTCTGCCCGTGCGGGTATCCGACCTCACCGGCTTCGACCTGCTGCTCAGCGTGGCGCGCACCGGCAGCATCGGGCGCGCGGCGGCCGAGCACGGAGTTTCCCAGCCCGCCGCCAGCGCCCGGATGCGGCTGCTCGAGGGACAGCTCGGCCTGGCCCTGATCGAGCGCTCCCCGCGCGGCTCGAAGCTGACCCCGGCCGGCGCGCTGGTGGCGGGCTGGGCCCAGGCCGCCGTGGACGCCGCGGCGTCGCTGGACGCCGGCGTGGTCGCGCTGCGCCGGGAGCGCGACTCCCGGCTCCGCATCGCGGCGAGCATGACCGTGGCCGAGTACCTGCTCCCGGCCTGGCTGACCGCGCTGCGCGCGGTCGACCCCGGCGCGGTCGTGGCGCTGTCCGCGGTCAACTCCGCCGACGTGGCCCACGCCGTCCTGGCCGGCACCGCCGAGATCGGCTTCGTCGAGGGCCCCGGCATCCCGGACGGCCTGCACGCCGAACCGGTCGGCCGGGACACGCTCACCCTCGTCGTCGCCCCCGCCCACCCCTGGGCCCGGCGGCGGGCCGGCGTCCCGGCCGCCGAGCTCGCGCGGACCGCGCTGGTGAGCCGGGAAGCGGGGTCCGGCACCCGCGGCTACCTGGAGGAGGCGCTGCGCGCCCAGGCCGGCCTGGAGCGCGTGCCGCCCGCGGCAGAACTGTCCTCCACCACCGCGATCAAGGCGGCGGTCGCGGCCGGGGCCGGCCCGGCCGTGCTCAGCTCGCTGGCCGTCGCGGCCGAACTGGCCGCCGGGACGCTGCGCGCGGTCCCGGTCACCGGCGTGGACCTGACCCGCACGCTCCGCGCGGTCTGGACCGAGGGGCGCCGCCTCACCGGCCCGGCCCTGGACCTCTACGCGATCGCCGCCCGATCCACCCGCCGCTAGCGGGGCTTCGCGGGAGCTGCCCTAGCCGGCTGGGACCCACCGGAAGGCGCGGCCGTGCCGCTCGACCCGGCCCAGTCCGGGAAACGGCATGTGGTACGCGTGGACGAGGAGGTTCTCGTCGGCGGCCCAGCCCAGGAGACGGCGGCGGCTGAGGACCGATCGCTCCGCGTCGTGATCCCAGGGCGTCCGCCATCGCGGATGGCTGAGCTGCAGGCTGTCGTAGAAGGTGTCGCCCGCGCAGAGCAGCCGCGCACCGCGGCTCTCCAGCACGAACGCCGTGTGGCCCGGCGTGTGGCCCGCGGCGTCGACGGCGCGGACGTGGGGGAGGATCTCATCGCCGGACTCGAACGGGCGCAGCCTCTCCCCGAACAGCCTGATCGCTTCGAGGGCCGCCGGCCGGTGCTCGTCGTCCTGCGCTGATCGCCCGGGTGCCGACCAGAACGCCACCTCCGCGGCGTGCGCGAACCCGGTCGCCGCGGGGAAGGTGAGCTCGCCCGACCAGGTGGCGCCGCGCGCGTGATCCTGGTGCAGGTGCGTGAACAGCACGGCGGATAGCTCCGTAGCCCCCGCCTCGGCCAGCTGGCCGCCGAGCCTGCCGACCAGCGGCTCGATCCGCGGGCCGTAGCCTCCAAAGCGCGCCCCGAGGCCGGTGTCGATGACCGCCCGGCCGTCCGGCGTCTCCACCAGCAGGCAGTTGTAGCCGCACCTCACCATGGTCCGGCCCTGCCCCTCGGCGGCCAGGGCCGCGCGCAGGTCCTGGTCTGGCACCCCGGTGCCGGGGGTGAAGAACGCCTCGAGCGGCGGCGCCAGCGGCGGCTCCATCTGGCCGTCGCTGACCACCGCGCAGCTGAGTTGCCCGACCGCGAACCAGTAGGTCACCTGGCTAGATATATCGTCAAAACGGAGCCCCGACGGTTAACCGGAGGACCAGATGACTGAAACGGCGGCCCGCCCGCAGCTGAGCGACCGGTACACCGCCACGTCGGGCCGGGTGCAGCTGACCGGCGTCCAGGCCCTGGCCCGGCTGCCCATCGACCAGCACCGGCGCGACCTGGCCGCCGGGCGATGCGTGGGGACGTTCATCTCCGGGTACGAGGGATCCCCGCTGGCCGGTTACGACCAGGAGCTCGGCCGGCTGAAGCAGCTGCTCGACGCGAACGACGTCACGTTCGTCCCTGGCCTGAACGAGGAGGCGGCCGCCACCTCGGTCCAGGGCAGCCAGCTCGCCTGCACCCTTCCCGGCGCCGCCCGCGACGGGGTGATCGGCATCTGGTACGGCAAGGCCCCGGGCCTCGACCGGGCCACCGACGCGCTGCGACACGGGAACCTGATGGGCTCGCACCCCAAGGGCGGGGCGCTGGTCCTGGTCGGCGACGACCCCGCCGCCAAGTCCTCGACCCTGCCGTGCGCGTCGGACGTCGCGCTCGCCGACCTGAGCATCCCGTACCTGTACCCGGCGGACAGCCAGGACGTGCTCGACCTCGGCCGTCACGCGATCGAGCTGTCCCGGGCATCGGGACTGTGGACCGGGCTGAAGATCGTCACCGCGGTCGCGGACGGGTCGTCAACGGTCAACCTGGCCGCGGAGTGGCCGGCCCCGCGGATCCCGCCGGGCGCCGGGACGCACGTGCCCACGGCCAGGCTGCTGCACCCTACGCTGGGCCAGCTCGAGCGCGACCTGGTCACCAACCGGCTGCGCATCGCGCGGGAGTACGCGCGCCTCAACGGGCTGAACCGGGTCCTCGGACGCGGCCCGGGCGACGTTCTCGGCGTGGTCGCCGCCGGGCATACGTTCCTCGACGTGCTGGCCGCGCTGCGCCGTCTCGGCATCGACGAGGCCGACCTGGCCGCCAGCCCGGTCCGCCTGCTCCGGGTCGGCATGCCGTGGCCGCTCGAGGAGACCGTCATCCGCGAGTTCGCCGACGGCCTGGAGGAGATCCTGGTCGTGGAGGAGAAACGCTCCTTCCTCGAGGCCGCCATCCGCGACGAGCTCTACGGCGGGCCGGTCCAGCCGGCCGTCACCGGCAAGCGCGACGCCGACGGATCTGAGCTCGTCCCGGCCTACGGCGAGCTGGACGCCGACTCGATACTTGGCCCGCTGCGGCGCCGGATGACCGCCCGGGGGGTTCCGGCGGCGGCCGCTCCAGCGGCCGCCGATGTCCGCATGACTCTGCCGCTGGTGAGCCGGGTGCCGTACTTCTGCTCGGGCTGCCCGCACAACAGTTCCACCAAGCCGCTGCCCGGGACCCTGGTCGGCGGCGGCATCGGCTGCCACGCCCTGGTGCTGCTGATGGATGAGTCGCAGGCCGGCACGGTCACCGGGCTGTCCCAGATGGGCGGCGAGGGGATGCAGTGGATCGGCATGGCGCCGTTCCTCGACCGCGACCACTTCGTGCAGAACATCGGGGACGGCACGTTCGACCACTCGGGCTCGCTGGCCATCCGGGCCGCGGTGGCCGCCCGGGCGAACATGACCTACAAGCTGCTGTACAACTCGGCCGTGGCCATGACCGGCGGCCAGCGCCCGGCCAGCGGCATGACCGTGCCGCAGATCGTCGGCGTGCTGCTGGCCGAGGGGGTGGCCCGGGTCATCGTCACCACCGAGGACCTCGGCCGCTACCGCCGCGTCAAGCTGCCCCGCGGGGTGGCCGTGTGGGACCGCTCCCGGATCGCCGAGGCGCAGCGGGTCCTCGCGGCCACACCAGGGGTCACCGTGCTCGTGCACGACCAGGAGTGCGCCACCGAGAAGCGCCGCAAGCGCAAGCGGGGCAAGATCGCCCAGCCGCAGACCCGGGTGTTCATCAACGAGCGGATCTGCGAGGGCTGCGGAGACTGCGGGCGCAAGTCCAACTGCCTGTCGGTGCAGCCGGTGCCGACCGAGTTCGGCCGCAAGACCCGCGTGCACCAGTCCTCCTGCAACGTCGACTACAGCTGCCTGGACGGTGACTGCCCCGCGTTCATGACCGTGGTGCCCGGGGCTCCGGCCGACCGGCGGCCCGCGGCCGGAGCGATCACTCCGGACGAGCTCCCGGCCCCGCGCCCGGTCGTGGACCCCGGCTCGTTCGGGATCCGGCTCACCGGGGTCGGCGGTACCGGCGTGGTCACCGTGTCGCAGGTCCTCGCGACCGCCGGGCTCATCGCCGGCTGGCACACCCGGTCGCTCGACCAGACCGGCCTGGCCCAGAAGGGCGGCGCGGTCGTGTCCGACGTCCGGTTCAGCCGCTCCGCCCCGCCTCCCACCAACAAGCTCGGCACCGGGGAATGCGACCTCTACCTGGGATGCGACCTCCTGGTGGCCTCCGACCCGAAGAACCTCGCCGTGACCGCGCCGGACCGTACCGTCGCGGTGGTCTCGGTGGCCGAGGTGCCGACCGGGCCGATGGTGTCCGACCCGGCGCTGGCCTTCCCCGACCGGACCGCCGTCAGCCAGCCGATCCTGGACCGGGTGCGGGACGGCTCCGTCCTGCTCGACGTGCGCCAGATTGTCCTCGGGCTGTTCGGTGACGACCAGTTCGCCAACGTTTTCCTGGTCGGCGCGGGTTTCCAGACCGGAGCGCTGCCGCTGCCGCCGGACGCCATCGAGGAGGCGATCCGGGTGAACGGCGTGGCCGTCGAGAAGAACCTCCAGGCGTTCCGGCGCGGCCGCCAGTACGTCGCCGACCCCCGTGCTCTGCTGGCCGCGGCGAGCCTCAATCGGCCCGCTGCGGCCGAGCCCACCCTCGACCGCCTGATCCGGACCCGCGCCGACGACCTGACGGCGTACCAGGACCCCGCCTACGCCCGCCGCTACCTCGACGTGGTCGAGCGGGTCCGCGCCGCGGAACAAGACAGGACGTCCGGCTCGACCGCGCTGACCGAGGCCGTCGCCCGGTACCTGTACAAGCTCATGGCCTATAAGGACGAGTACGAGGTCGCCCGGCTGGCCCTGGAGCCGTCCCTCGGAGCCGGCCTCGAGGCCGAGTTCGGGCCGGGCGCCCGCGCGTCCTGGCGGCTGCACCCGCCGATCCTTCGCGCCCTCGGCATGAAGCGGAAGATCGCGCTCGGCCCGTGGTTCGTCCCGGCCTTCCAGGTCCTGCGGGCCATGCGCGGGCTGCGGGGCACGTCGATGGACCCGTTCGGCCGCACCCGGATCCGGGTCCTCGAGCGCGCGCTGATCGAGGAGTACCTCGGCCTGGTCGATCACCTGATCGGCCGCCTCAGCCCGGATACCGCGGCGCTGGCCGTGCGGCTGGCCGAGCTGCCCGATAGCGTGCGCGGCTACGAGGACGTGAAGATGCGCACCGTCGAGTCCTACCACCAGGCCATGGCCGAGCTCCGCGCCCAGCTCGACGAGATCCCCGCGACCCATCCAGCCGCCTGACCGCCGGCCGGCCCCGATCTGACCACCGACGTCGCCTCATCCGCCGTCTCAGCGTGCTCGTGCGTACCACGAGCGGCAGCCGTGACGCTGTCGCACCACTCCACCCAGTGCGCCGGTTGGGGCGTTCGGGCGAGCTCAAACGGGAGAGCCTCAGGAGGCAAGCGGGTCTGGAGAGAGAACCCGGCCGGGTATGAAGGGCGCCTTCAGCGCACCCAGGCGCCAAGCGAACCACGGCAATGCCACATCATCGTGGTCAGGACCACGGCAATGCCACATCGCCGTGCTCGCGGTAGCCGCGAGTATGCGCACCTCGGACTGCCCGCGCCCGTCATCGAACAAGACGCTGATTCCGGCCGCCTGACGGCCGGTCCGCCGCGCCAGCCCGCTCGCCGTCTGATTAAAAACTGG
>Ga0207678_10005903_pt1 | contig 10911 bp, 11 predicted proteins | sample KBSC63metaG_FD_184319 | JGI IMG/M metagenome (GOLD analysis project Ga0207678, IMG submission 184319) | Corn rhizosphere microbial communities from Kellogg Biological Station, Michigan, USA - KBS C6-3 metaG (SPAdes) (version 2) | ecosystem: Host-associated > Plants > Roots > Rhizosphere > Soil ...
GCCAAGAGCCGCGCGACACCGCTTTCGATCTCACCGGCTCGTTTGGGGTTCGCGGCCATCAATCGCGAGGCTCTCTCGACGATGCCGAGCGAGCCGAGGAACTCGGCCTGCATGACGGGGCCATCGAGCGCCAGCCCGGCGCGGTGCAGTGTCGAGGCGAGATCGTAAAAATTGACGTGGACCGTCAGGTCCGCTTCGCCCGGCGAGGTCAACGGCGACTCGTAAGCGTGGCGGCGAACCGCCTGCAACGTGTCGCCCGCCGCCGGCGTCGTGTGACCGTAGTCGATAATCAGCAATGCAATCGGGCCTCGCCGCGCCAACTCCTGAAGCGCCTCGGCGAACTGGTCGAGCCGTTGCGTTTCGATGACGGCGCCGGGCGGAGCATCCGGAAGAAGTGCTTCGAATGCCTCTCGCGGACAATCGCCGTCGATGGGTCCGAATTGCAGGTTACCGTCCCCGTCGAGCACGACGCCCTTGATGCGCCATCCCTCCGCCGTCTTGATCCACTGGGCGACGGGCCAGGAGTCAAGGAACTCGTTGGCAAAGATGATCGCCGGCGGGGTGAAGGCATCGAGTTCGCCGCCGCGCGTGAGATTGCCGGGGAAATCGGCCAACGTTGCATTCTGCAGTTCGGTCAGAGCGGCGCTGGCTTCGACGAGATGGACGCGCGCGGCGCTGGCGAAGCCCGGCACGACGCGGGCTGCGTGGAGCGCGTCGCGCATCATCGTTCCGCGTCCGGGTCCGTATTCGGCGATGGTGATGGGATTGGGCGACTGGAACACGCCCTGCCAAACGACACCGGCCCAAACACCGATGAGTTCGCCGAATACCTGACTGATCTCCGCCGCCGTGATGAAGTCGCCGGCGGCCCCGAGGACAGCCGGCTTGCGATAGTATCCGTGTTCGCGATCCCAGAGGCATCGCGACATGTAGGCTTGGACGGTCATCGGGCCGTCGCGGCGGATACTTTCCTTGAGCTGCAGCGCTAGGGGCGTATCGCGACGAGGATCCGGAAGGACGATCACACGGTTGCCTTTTCGGAGCCTTCCCGCCGGTACGCGGTCCACACCAGATAAAGACCGAGCAGCAGCATAGGCAAGCAATAGACCTGTCCAGCGGTGAACGGTCCGATGTTCAGGATGTGGCCGGGTTCCGGTTCGCGGAACATTTCACTTATCGAGCGGGCGATTGCATACCAAATGAGCCAGATGCCGGCAACGAGACCGGGGCGCTTCAAGGCCAGCATGCGGTGGGTCGCGAACCTAATGATGGCGAACATCACGAGGCCTTCGAGCACCGCTTCGTAAAGCTGGCTGGGATGACGTGGGTCTGGGCCGCCGTTCGGGAATACCATGCCGATTGCGGCGTTGGTCACGCGTCCCCAATGCTCCGAGTTGATGAAGTTCGCAACACGGCCGAAGAAGATGCCGATTGGCGCTGCAGCGCAGCAGAGGTCCATCACCGACCTAGCGGAAACCTTGTAATGCCTCGCGAAGAGGAGGATCAGAAGGCCGGTCGCGATCAGCGCGCCGTGGAAACTCATGCCGCCTTTCCACACCTTGACGATCTCGGCCGGATTGGAAAAGTAGAAGTCCGGATCGTAAAGCAGGACTTGCCCGAGCCGGCCGCCGATGATGACGCCGGCGGTGGCGTATAGGAGCAGATCGTCGACCCGTTCGAGTGTGAAGGGTGCCTTGCCGCCGTACCAAAGCTTGGGAGTCGTGATGAGGCGCCGGATATAGAGCCAGCCAAAAATGAGACCGGTCATATAAGCGATGCCGTACCATTTGATTGATAACGGCCCCAACTCGATCGCCACGGGATCGATGTTTGGGTAGGTCAGAACGGCGAGGGCTGTCATCGGCACTCCAGGCGAAATTCCGCGGCCGGCCTGAGGTGGTCGGATTGTGGTGGTTTGTTTGGGAACGCCGCCGCAATGTCAAGCGCGGCACGATTGAACCCCTGGGGCCGGGATCGTGCGGTCTTGCGGGCTTCAAAGCCAATCGCCATAGTCATATCAACTCTTGCTCCGAGACCCATGATGACCCAGACCACGAACAGGTTCTTCGACGACTTTGCCAAGCTGATGACGGACGCGGCCGGTGCGGCAGATGGCATGAAGCGGGAAACGGAAACCTTCATGCGCGGCCAAGCCGAGAAATTCCTGCGCGACATGAATGTCGTTGTGCGCGAAGATTTCGAAGCCGTTCGTGAGATGGCGCAGAAGGCGCGTCAAGAGAACGAAGCTCTTGCACTGCGCATCGCGGCCCTCGAAGCCGAAGTCGAGAGATTGAAGCGGGCTTGAGTTCTTATTGACTCGCCCCGATCGCTCTGCGGCATCCACAACTTAAGTCGCTTTGTCTACTGCTAACGACTCCACACGCGCGATGCGCACAGCTGTGCCTGCGCTTTGCCACTTTGGTCGTGGAGAAGGTTAATGCGTTGCTCCCCTCAGCTTGCGACTCGCCAGGGCGTCTGATTTGGTCCGGCGCAGCACTAAATGGCGCTTTCCTCGATCTGTTTCGCGTCGTTTTCATTGGCGAATTGTTGAGCGCGCAGCAGACCTGGAGATCGTTTTCAATGGCAGTTGCGGAAAAGAACACCACCCGCGTTCTAAATCCGCTCGATCTCATCGAGCACCTCGCACAGGGACACGACTGGCCGCTCGAGCGCGCAAGCGACGAAGAACTGACTCTCATCGTCGCTGGGACGTGGGCCGACTATCACATCTCGATCAATTGGCGCGACGACCTCGAGGCATTGCATCTGGCATGCGCTTTCGACTTCCGCGTTCCCGACAATCGCCTGACCGAAATGTACAAGCTGGTTGCGCAGATCAACGAGCAACTTTGGCTCGGTCACTTCGATCTGTGGACGCAGGAGGGTCTGGTGATGTTCCGCCATGCGCTTCTTTTGAACGGCGCGGTGGCGACGGTCCGCCAGTGCGAGGCGATGCTGAAAGCGGCTCTCGAGGGCTGTGAGCGCTATTACCAGGCCTTCCAGTTCGTCGTATGGGCAGGTAAGGAAAGCCGGGAAGCCCTCGTTTCGACGATGTTCGAAACACAGGGGCAAGCCTAAGTCCGGCTTGATCACCAAGGTGTTGCGTCATGTCACTCGAAGTGGGCCTTTTCGCGTTGGATGGGCCGATCGTGCTCGCGGGCGCCGGCAAGATGGGGACGGCCCTTCTGTCGGGCTGGCTCGCGCGTGGGCTCGAGGCCCGCAACATCATCATTCAAGAGCCCCATCTCAACGGTGAAGCGGCGAAGCTCGTCAGCGAGCATGGTATTGCGGCCGCGCCAGTCATCGAAGCGCTGCCATCACCGCCGTCGGTCATTCTGCTGGCCGTCAAACCGCAGGCCATGGATTCAGTGTTGCCTTCATTGGCGAGGTTGGCCGGCCCGGCAACGGTGGTCATATCGATTGCTGCCGGCAAATCGATCGCGAGCTTCGAACGCGCGTTTTCCAAGGGGACCGCGGTCGTGCGCGTGATGCCGAACACGCCGGCCGCGATCGGTCGCGGCATATCGGGCGCGGTCGCCAATGCGCAGACCACTGCGGCTCAGAAGCAGGTTTGCAACGATCTGCTCGGTGCGGTCGGCGATGTCGTGTGGCTCGAGGACGAGGCTCTGATCGACGCCGTGACGGCCGTGTCCGGTTCGGGTCCGGCTTACGTCTTCCTTCTGGCTGAAGCGTTGGCCAGCGCCGGCAAGACCGCCGGGCTCGATGCCGCGACGGCAATGCAGCTGGCGCGCGCCACCGTATCTGGTGCCGGCGAGCTTCTGGCGAGGTCGGAGAGCGATCCCGCGACGCTTAGGCAAAATGTTACTTCACCTGGCGGCACGACGGCCGCGGCGCTTGCCGTGTTGATGCAAGACGGACATGGCCTCAAGGAGCTGATGACCGAAGCGGTGCTCGCGGCACAAAAACGAAGCCGCGAGCTTGGAAGCTGACCAGGGCTGGGTAGGTTGGTCAAAATCCAAGGCTCGCGGCCGTTATTCACATCCCGAATGGGCTGGCGACCCACGGCGTTCGGGATTTTCGGTACCGGAGACTGCAGGCTTGGAGGACACCTTGCCGAAGTCGGACGGGAAGATAAGCGCCGGAACCGATGTCGTGGATACTGTAATACCATAACATAACGGTCAATTCACAAGACCGTGTGCCCTGGTTCTGCCGGCCTTGGCTAGCTTGTGCTGCGGCCGTGTTTTCCAGATGAAAAAATCTATTGCGGCAATGAGATAATGGCGCGGAGCCCGCCCATCGAGCTTTCGCCGAGGGCGATCTCGCCGCCGTGGCTTTTCGCTATGTCGCGGGCGATCGCCAGACCGAGTCCGCTGTTGCCCTCGTCCTGATTGCGTGCGTGATCAAGCCGGTAGAACGGACGGAAGACGTTGTCGCGCTCGCGTTCGGGGATGCCGGGACCGTCGTCGTCGACTTCGATGCGGACCCATTGGCCTTCCGGCGCCACGCGAATGATAATGTGTTCGCCGAACCGCGCCGCGTTCGTGACGAGATTTGTGATGGCGCGCTTCAATGCCTGACGCTTCAACGGCAGCACGATGTCGCCCTTGCTCTTGCGGATCTTGAGATCGATCGTGCTGGCGTAAATCGACGCGTCGTCGACGATTTCCTCCAAGAGCTCGGCGAGGTTCGTTGGTTTGGCTTCTTCGCCACCATCGCCTTTGGCAAAAGCCAAATAGTCTTCGAGCATGTGCTGCATTTCGTCGACGTCGGCTGAAAGCGAGCGCGTTTCCGGCGTGTCGTCCAGCATCGCGAGTTCGAGCTTGAACCGCGTCAACACGGTTCTGAGATCGTGGCTGACGCCGGCGAGCATCGTGGTGCGCTGCTCGACGTGCTGTTTGATACGATCTCGCATCTGCAGGAAGGCCAGAGCTGCCTGTCGCACCTCGCGGGCGCCGCGCGGGCGGAAATCTTCCGGGATGGAGCGACCCTTGCCGAAGTCCTCGGCGGCGTCGGCGAGCCGCAAGATCGGTCGGATCTGATTTCTTAGAAACAGGATCGCGACGGTCAGCAGAATAACCGACGAGCCAACCATCCAGAGCAGGAAAATATGCGAGTTCGACGCGTATGTCTGGCTGCGCGTCGCGACGAAGCGCAAAATGGCATCGTCGAGTTTTACGCGAATCTCGACGTTTTGTGCGCCGACCGTATCGATCCAAAACGGCAACTGCACGTGCTTGCGCAGTTCGTTCGACAGTGCCCGATCGAGCAAGCGGAAGAATGGCTTTGGCCCCGGCGGCGGGAGCTCTCCGGGCGGCAGCACCTCCATCTTCAAACTCAAGCGGTCGCGCGCCAGCTCGATGATCTTTTGCGCGTCACCGGTTTTCGGCAAATCCTTGTAGACATAAATGACGGCCGCGATGTCGCGTGCGGTCGCCTCCGAAAGGCGGCGCGTCACGGCCTGCCAATGGCGCTCCATGAACGCAAAGGCGATGACGCCTTCGAGAACGACGATCGGCGTGATGATGATGAGAAGGGCGCGGGCGTAGAGCCCTTTAGGAAGGACTTCGCCGATGATGCTAAGAAACCGGGCGGTGTAGGGGTGTTCGCGAAACCGGCGATAGCGGGCGAGGATGCCGGCCGGGCCGGATGCCATGTCGCGGACAACCGGCGTTGCAGTTTCCACCCGCGACGGCTCCGGAGGTAAAACGCCCATGCCTCTTTCAATCGATATAGAGGATGTAGCCCTTGCCCCGGACCGTCTGCAGGTAAACCGGGTTCGAAGGGTCGGATTCGATCTTGCGCCGCAAGCGGTTGATCTGAACGTCGATTGCCCGCTCGCTGCCGGTATTGTCGTCGTTCGATAGTTCGTGGCGCGGCACCGCGACGCCAATTCGCTGCGCGAAGAGCCGCAGCAGATCGCGCTCGCGCTCGGTGAGCTTGATCGTCTCCTCGTCGCGTTTCAACTCTCCCCGCGCCAGGCTGAAAACGCAGCCACCCATGCGGATTTCGTCACGCGACGGGCTTGGCGCCTGGCCGCGTCGCAGAATGTTGCGCAGCCTCAGCAGCAGCTCACGGGGCTCGAACGGTTTGGAGACGTAATCATCGACGCCGGCTTCGAGACCGGAAATGCGATCCTCGGCATCGGCGAGCGCCGTCAACATGCAGATCGGCACGGGCCGCGTCGCCTTGAGATCGCGCGCCAGCGTCAAACCGCATTCGCCCGGCATCATCACGTCGAGCAGCACAAGATCGAACGTCAGTCCGCGCATGAATGATCTTGCCGCGGCCGCGTCGGCGGCCTCCGTCACGCGGAAGCCATTGCTTTTCAGAAAGCGGCCGAGAAGTGCCCTGATTTTCTGGTCATCGTCGACGACGAGAACGTGCGGAGCGTTATCGGCAAGCGCTTCGGCTCGATTCTGCATCATTGCGACTCTCACTCGTTGCTGTCTGACACATTGCCCGGCGTCTGCGGACGCGTCCCTTTGATGAGGCTTTCGACTTGAGGGCGGTCCTTCTCGGCAATCATGGCAAAAAGAAACTTACCCGCGACCGCGTCGGCGCCGGGCCCGAGTTTCGCCAATGCCCCCTCGATGCGTTTGACTTGAATTTGTGTCAGTTTGTCGGTCAAGCGGACGCCCTTGGCAGAGAGATAGAGGCGGCGCTCGCGACGATCTTCGTTTCCGGCGCGCTGGATGATGAAGCCTTCGTCCACGAGCTGCTTCAGAACGCGGGCCAGACTTTGTTTGGTAATCTTCAGGATATCAAGCAGCTCGGCGACCTTCAGGCCGGGATTTCGATGCACGAAATGCAGGACCCGGTGGTGGGCGCGGCCGAAACCGTACTGCGCGAGAAAAGCATCGGGATCGCCGGTGAAATCGCGATAAGCGAAATAGAAAAGTTCGACACAGGCGATGAGATCGATGCCGGCGGGCCTTCGGCCATCGTCGGCCAACGGCGGCGATCCTGGGGAATTTTGGGGCACTGCCCGTCTTCCCGACGCACCTTCTGACGTTATGTCAGTCATGTTGACTTATTGGCCTTGATCGTCTTCTATTTCAAGACAAATTGTTAGATCGCTCGCCACCTTCATGCCCTTGCGGCCGGCTCGCCCAGGCGCTAAGCGTCTCAAGCGCTTCGGCTGCACGATACCCGGATTGGCGGCGCTCGCGACCCAACCACCGGTGTTCAAATTCTCCAACTATCAAGACTAGCGAAGGACATAGACTGGCATGGCTGACCTCGTTCCTTATCACGATCGTGATGGGCTGATCTGGTTGGATGGGACGCTGGTTCCCTGGCGCGATGCCAAAGTTCACGTCCTGACCCACGCTCTGCACTACGCCAGCTCAGTATTCGAAGGCGAGCGGGCCTATGACGGAAAGATCTTCAAGCTCACCGAGCATTCCGAGCGTCTCGTCGCAAGCGGCAGAATTCTGGATTTCGAGATACCGTATACCGTCGCGGAAATCGATCAGGCTTGCCGCGATACGATCGCGGCCAACAAGTTGTCGGACTGCTACGTGCGTCCCATTGCCTGGCGCGGCAGCGAACAGATGGGTGTTTCGGCGCAGGCAACCAAGATCCATCTCGCAATTGCGGCGTGGAATTGGGGCTCATATTTCCCGATGGAGCAGCGTCTCAAGGGCATTCGTATCACGTACGCGAAATACCGGCGGCCGGACCCCGCGTGCGCGCCGACCAAAGCCAAGGCGGCGGGCCTCTACATGATCTGCACGATTGAAAAGCACCGCGCCGAGCGCGCCGGCTATTCCGATGCGCTGATGCTCGATTATCGTGGCCGGGTCGCGGAATGTACGGGGGCCAACATTTTTTTCATCAAGGACGGCGTGATTCACTCCCCGGATCCCGATTGTTTCCTGGACGGCATCACGCGGCGCTCGGTCATCGAGCTCGCGAAGGCGCGCGGCATCGAGGTGATCGACCGTGCAATCATGCCCGAAGAACTCGGAACGTTCTCGGAATGCTTCATTACCGGCACGGCTGCCGAGGTGACGCCCGTCTCCGAGATCGGCGAACATCGCTATAAGCCGGGTAAAATCACCGAGACGCTGTTTAGCGATTTCATGGCCCTGGTTAAGCCGAAGGAACGCGTGGCCGCAGAGTAACCACGCCTGTTTATTTGCATCTCCCGGGCTTGCCTCGGGGCGAGGAGTGGTCGAAGCTCCGGTCATCGGTGGCGATCGGACGTCCTCAGATGTCGAAAGTCGTGCTGGCCGTTCTGATGTTGTGGGGCGCCACTCTGGCAAGCGCCGTCCCTGGCTATGCTCAGGAAGGGCCGGGCGGCGCGATCAATCCGACGCGCGATTGTCAGACACTCATGACCTGCAATTTCCAGAGGGGTGGCCGCTGGCGCGGCTGCGTTTCATCCTATTCATGCCGCAAGTGCCGCTTCGTGTCGGCGCCGTGCTCGATAGTCGGCGGCAAGGGGCGTGTTTGCCGTCAGCTGACATGCGGCTGGAACGGGACTTAGGCCAAACCCTTATTATTGGCGGACCAAATCGCGCGCTAGATCGAACCGCGCAGGATGAGCGGCGCGCAAACGGCGGCCAGAAACAGCGTTATCGCAGCGCACGTGAATGCGAGGGTGAGCGGAGCCAGAGGCGCACCGAGCCAGATCGCCGCCACTTCGATCAGCATACTCCAAAATGCGGCAGGCACGAAAGAAGCGATCGCGAGGCCCGCAAGGCGCGCGACACGTGATCCATCCGCACGCCGCACCGCGATGGTGCCGGGTCTGGAAATGGCGCTGGTCATTACAGCACGCATGATTGCTCGCGGAGTTCGTTCTGGTTTTGCAATCAGCCCGGCTACGAAGTCGGAATACAAAGGCTGACGCGGTTGTGGTCAAAGTCAGCGTAAGAAGGTGCTCTAAACGATTGGTTAACAACTACGGGGAAATTGGAACGATCTGCAATCGGAAAATTCTACTACCGTTCAACGAAACGCGCAGCGCCTTGTTCCCAATGCGATTAAAATTTTCGCGCTGCGGCGCAGCGAATCAGAAAAAATTTCCCGAATGGAAGTCGTTTAGAGAAGCCCAGTGAACCACGCCAATTTCGACGTTGCGATTATCGGCGGCGGCCATAACGGACTGACTGCGGCCGCCTATCTCGCGCGGGCCGGACTTTCGGTCATTGTGCTCGAAAAGAATTCTGTCGTTGGTGGGGCTGCAATAACCGAGGAGTTCGCGCCGGGCTTTTCGAATTCGGTCGCCTCATACACGGTGAGCCTTCTCAATCCGAAGGTCATCGCCGATCTCGAACTGGCGCGGCACGGCCTGGACATCATCGAGCGGCCGGCCGCCAACTTCTGGCCGATTGACGATCGGCGCGGATTGCTTGTGCCCTATGGGGCGGCGTCACGACGCGAGGCCTACGCGAGATTTTCCAAAAAGGATGCGGCGCGCCTCGACGCTTACGATGCCGAACTTGGCCGCGCCGTCAGCGTGCTGCGAGATCTCATCACGCGGACTCCGCCGAACGCCGGCGGCGGCATACTCGAGTTGATCAAGGCCGGCGGCGTCGGCCGGCGTCTTCTTAATCTCTCGCTCGCCGATCAGCGGCTTCTTGTCGAGCTGTTCACCGCGAGCGCTGCCGACTTCCTCGATCGCCGGTTCGAAGACGACACGGTCAAAGCCTCATTCGCGTTCGACGGTATCGTCGGATCCTATGCGGCGCCGTCGACCCCAGGCACGGCCTACGTCTTGCTGCATCACTGTTTTGGCGAGGTGAACGGTAAGGCGGGACAGTGGGGGCACGCGAAAGGCGGCATGGGCGCCATCACGCAGGCGATGGCTCAGTCAGCGGTTGCGAGCGGCGCTGTCATCCGCACGAACGCGGCCGTCGGGTGCGTGCTCGTCGAGGGCGGGCGTGCCAGCGGCGTCGTTCTCGCGACCGGCGAGACGATTAAAACGCGCGCCGTCGCGGCCAACGTCGGTCCGAAGCTTCTGTTCCGCGATCTCGTCGCCGAAGCCGATCTCGATGCAACCGTTCGCGCGCCATTCCTGGCGATCAAGACCGGCTCCGGATCGTTCCGCATGAACGTTGCTCTCGCCGAGCTTCCCGATTTCACCTGTCTGCCGGGCAGAGAGATTGGGCTGCATCATCGCTCGGGGATCGTGATCGGTCCGACGATGGATTATCTCGAACGTGCCTATCTCGATGCGCGCGCCAACGGCTGGTCGCGCGAGCCGATCGTCGAAATGATGATTTCTTCGACGCTCGATCCGTCGCTGGCGCCGCCCGGCAAGCACGTGGCCAGCCTTTTCGTGCAGCATGTGGCGCCGCATCTTCCCGGCGGGCGAAGCTGGTCCGACACAAATGAGAAGGCGGCTTTCGCCGATCTCGTCATCGAGACCGTGTCGCGCCATGCGCCGAATTTCAAGGCGGCGGTGCTCCACCGGCAGGTGCTTTCGCCGCTCGATCTCGAAACCCGTTTTGGTCTCATCGACGGCGATATCTTCCACGGTCAGCTCGGACTCGGTCAGCTCTTTTCGGCACGCCCGGTTCTGGGTTACGGAAATTACCGGATGCCGGTCAAAGGGCTGTATCTCTGCGGCTCGGGTGCGCATCCGGGCGGTGGCGTCACCGGCGTGCCCGGCATGAATGCGGCGCGCGAGATCGCGAAGGATCTGAAACGTCGCCGTAAACGATGGTGAGGCGGGAAATGGAATTCGGCTCGATCGTTCCGCTGCTTCGCATGTTCGACATTCCGGCGACGCGCGCGTTCTACAACGATTATCTCGGCTTCGGCGTCGACTTCGAACACCGCTTCGAGCCGGAACTGCCGCTCTACATGCAGGTCTCGCGCGGTGGCTGCCGCTTGCACCTGACGCAGCATCACGGCGATTGTTGTCCGGGGAGCGCCGTCCGCATCGATTGCGATGATGTTCTCGGGCTGCATGCGGAATTGGCGGGTAGGACCTAC
>Ga0207678_10005904_pt1 | contig 10909 bp, 8 predicted proteins | sample KBSC63metaG_FD_184319 | JGI IMG/M metagenome (GOLD analysis project Ga0207678, IMG submission 184319) | Corn rhizosphere microbial communities from Kellogg Biological Station, Michigan, USA - KBS C6-3 metaG (SPAdes) (version 2) | ecosystem: Host-associated > Plants > Roots > Rhizosphere > Soil ...
TCAGGAGGAGACGCTGTCCGCGCGGTGCGGCAGCTTCCAGCCAGGGCGCACGAAGTGGCACGTGTACCCATCGGGGTAGCGCTCCAGGTAGTCCTGATGCTCTGGCTCGGCCTCCCAGAACGGACCGGCGGGTGTCACTTCGGTGACCACCTTGCCCGGCCACAGGCCGGAGGCGTCAACGTCGGCGATCGTGTCTTCCGCCGTCTTCCGCTGTGCGTCGCTCGTGTAGAAGATAGCCGACCGGTAGCTGGTTCCGATGTCGTTGCCCTGCCGGTTCAGCGTGCTCGGGTCGTGGATCTGGAAGAAGAACTCCAGCAGGTCCCGGTACGAGATCTTGTCCGGGTCGAAGGTGATCTCGATCGCCTCGGCGTGGCCGTGGTGATTCCGGTAGGTGGCGTTCGGTACGTCGCCGCCCGTGTACCCGACCCGCGTCGAGATCACGCCAGGGAGCTTGCGGACGAGGTCCTGTACTCCCCAGAAGCAGCCGCCGGCCAGGATAGCTTTCTCAGTGGTCATGATGTACTCCCAGCGTCGTGGTCGAGTCCGAACAGCTTGCTATAGACGCTATAACCTTCGCGGTCCAGGTCGTGGAGCGGGATGAAGCGGAGGGCGGCGGAGTTGATGCAGTAGCGCCGGCTCCCGGTAGCCGCAGGCTCCCGCTGGCTGCGGTCCGGGATGATCCCGATGCCTTCAGGGTGCGCACAGGGTGCGAACCAGGGCTGATCCCGATCGACGGCGGCCATTGCCGGTGGCAGCCTTGAAGCATGAACACAACCACCGCAGACACCCAGTCCGACACCGCTACTGACCAGCCTCAAGCCGGTCAGCTACGCCGGTCCGGCGACGACAGGATGCTGGCCGGCGTGGCCGGCGGCATCGCCCGCTACCTGAACATCGACACCACGCTAGTGCGCGTCATCATCGCGGCGCTGGTCTTGTTCACCGGCGCCGGCGCGGCCCTCTACATCGCCGCCTGGCTGCTAATCCCCGCTGACGGCGAAGACCAGTCGATCGCCGCGGCGTGGATCGCCAGCCGCCGGGACCGCTACCGCTAACCCCGCAACCGCAACAGCCCTACCCGAACGGAAAACGATCACCGGATTCTGTGCGCCGACGGCGTCCAGGTCCGGGCGGGGGCCGGCCAGGATTAGGCGCGGCTCTGCCGCGCGGAACCGCTCCCCGTCCGGAAGCGACGGGCTTGCTAATGCCACAGGCAGATCTGCTCGGACTCCAGCAGCTTGATCGGGTAGGGCCTGGACATGTTGAGGAATTCGGCTGCCTGCTGGGTCGTCAGCTCGGCCGAGTGACCGTGGCGAACCCGCCACGAACAAGATGGAATCAGCCCACAATCAGGCCCCAACTGGGCGGCAGGCAGCGGAACCCGGGCTCACCAGGACAGAAAAAGGTTCGGTACCAGCTGCGCCCTGCTAGGCGTTGGCTGGGGCATCCCCTACCTGCTCATCAAGGTCGCCGTGCGGCAGCTCGACCCCACGATGCTGGTGTTCACCCGGATGGGGCTCGCCGCGCTGATCCTGCTACCGGTCGCGGCTGCCAGGGGCGACCTCGCCCCGGTACTGCGTCGGTGGCGGCCCCTGCTCGCGTTCGCGGCCGCGCAGATGATCGTGCCGCAATTCCTGCTCGGCACGGCCGAGCAGCGGCTACCAAGCGCGACGACAGGGCTGCTGGTCGCGGCCGTGCCGCTCGCCGGGGTCGGGGTGGCGTTCCTGCTGGGCAGGCCCGAGCGGCTCACCGGCATGAACTGGCTCGGCATCGCCCTCGGCATGGCGGGCGTGGCCGCGCTGGTCGGGTTCTCCGTTTCTGGCGCTGACCTCGGCGCGGTCGGCGAGGTGACGCTCGTCGTTGTCGGCTACGCGCTCAGCCCGGCGATCCTGGCCAGGTGGATGCTCGCGGCAGTGTGCAGCGCCGGCGCGTTCAGTGTGATGGCCGCGCTCGTGGCCGAGGTCGGACCGGTTCGCGCCACCACGGTCAACTACGTCACGCCGGCGGTCGCGCTCGTCGCCAGCGCGATCGTGCTCGGCGAGCGGGTCACCGGCTGGGCGGTCGTCGGCATCGTGCTTATCCTCGTCGGCTGCTTCCTCACCGCCGTCCGCCGTACCGGCCGGGCAAAGCCCGATCTGCGGGAACCCGGCGGGCATGAGGCCGAGTTGCTGGCGGACCACGTGTCCCGCCCGGCGTGACGATGCCGTGGGTGAGCAGCGGAGCCTTCAATGCCCGCTCAAGAGTGGTCGACTATAGCCAACCTTAGCATCTTCCGACGAATCCCATCCTCGGTCGAACTCGTCTATGAATACGGGCACCTCGCCGCAAAACAGGCGCGTGCCGCTAGCGGGTGCCGCCGGCTGAGCACTCAGCGTGGTCTACCTGAATGCCTGCGTTATATGCCGCTGTTGATATCGGCTGTTTTTGGCTCGGAGGAACTCAGAAGGTTAGAAGAGAGCCTCGCTACGTCGACGCTTCGATGGTGGCCATGTGACCGAGAGTGATCGGAGGCGGTGGCCGGACTTCGACACCATGATGAGCAGCCGGTCCCGCCTGGTGGCGTCGTGCAGCTGCCAGTCCATGCTGAAGCGACCGCCTCAGCATTCCACCACGTTGAGCGCCAGGCCGCCGCGCGAGGTCTCCTTGTACTTGTCCTTCATGTCGGCACCGGTCTCGCGCATCGTCTTGATCGCCTTGTCCAGCGACACGTGATGCGTGCCGTCGCCGCGGACCGCCAGGCGGGCCGCGGTGATCGCCTTGATCGACGCGATCGCGTTCCGCTCGATGCACGGGATCTGGACAAGGCCGCCGACCGGGTCGCAGGTGAGGCCGAGGTTGTGCTCGATCCCGATCTCCGCGGCGTTCTCGACCTGCTGCGGCGTGCCGCCGAGCACCTCGGCGAGCGCGCCCGCGGCCATCGAGCAGGCGGACCCGACCTCGCCCTGGCAGCCCACCTCGGCGCCGCTGATCGAGGCGTTCTCCTTGAACAGGATGCCGATGCCCGCGGCGACGAGCAGGAACCTGACGATCCCGTCGTCGTCGGCTCCGGGGATGAATTCCTGGTAGTAGCGCAGCACGGCCGGGATGATGCCCGCCGCGCCATTGGTCGGCGCGGTGACGACCCGGCCGCCCGCGGCGTTCTCCTCGTTCACCGCCAGGGCGTAGAGGGTCACCCAGTCCGCGGGTTCCGCGAGGCTGGCTTCCTCGGTGAGCTGCCGGCGCAGCGCGCCCGCCCGGCGGCGCACCTTCAGGCCGCCGGGCAGCACGCCGTCGCCCCGCATGCCCGCCTCGATGCACTGCTGCATGACCCGCCAGATGTCTAGCAGGCCTTCGCGCACCTCTGATTCTGGCCGCCTGGCGCACTCGTTGCGGAGCACGAGGTCGCTGATCGCGAGCCCGGTGCGCTCGGCGTGCGCAAGCAGTTCCGCGCCAGTGGTGAACGGGAACGGCACGGGCAGCGGGTCGGGGACGAGGCCGGGACCCGCCGCGAGCGACCGCGCGGCCTCGTCGACCACGAACCCGCCGCCGACGGAGTAGTAGGTGCCCTTGGCCAGCTCCGTGCCGTCCTCCGCCGTGGCGAGGAACGTCATGGCGTTGGAGTGGAACTCCAGGCGCTTGCGCCGGTGCAGCACGATGTCCTGGCTGGGGTCGAAGCCGATCTTGTGCTTACCGAGCAGCGCGAGGTTGCCCGTCGCGAGAGAGTCATCGAGCAACTGCTGTGCGTGCTCCGGATCGACCGTGTCTGGCATCTGCCCGGCCAGCCCGGCGGCTACCGCCTTAACCGTGCCGTGGCCGTGCCCGGTGGCGCCGAGGGAGCCGAAAAGCTCCACGTGGACCGCGGCGGTGGCCCCGAGCAAACCGTCGGCGTCCAGCCCGTGGGCGAACAGGCAGGCGGCCCGCATCGGCCCCACCGTATGAGAGCTGGAAGGGCCGATGCCGACCTTGAAAAGGTCGAATGCGCTGATGGTCATTACTCAATCCCGGATCTTGTGGCTGGCGGGGTCGAACGGCGGTTTAGTGGAGACCGAGACCTGGTGACGGTCACCTCCGACGTTGACCTCGTAGGAGCCGTCACGGATCCACTGCGCGTCGATCGGGCCGCCGTCGGGGTCCCAGACGTAGGCGAGGCCGGCGCACCGGCCGAGCGTCTCGCCCCAGGCAGCTGACATGACCTGGCCGGCGGCGACGCCTTCGCGCAGGACGAGCTCGCCGCCCCACATCATAGGGTCTGGGCTGTCGGCAGTGAACGAGACTAGCCTGCGCTTGGCCCCCGCGGCCTTCGCCTTCTCGACCGCCTCGCGGCCGAGGAACGGGATGTCGGTGGCCAGCTTGCAGGTGAACAGCAGCCCCGCCTCGACCGGGTTGTAGTCCGGTGTCAGCTCCCGGCCGAATGCCCGGTAGCCCTTCTCCAGGCGCATCGACTCGATCGCGTAGTACCCGCCGTTCACCACGCCGAGGTCAGCCCCGGCGCGCATCAGGTCCTCGTACACGCCGACGGCGAATTCCGCCGGGGCGTACAGCTCCCAGCCGAGCTCGCCGACGTAGGTGATACGGGTTGCCCGCACCGTCGAATACCCGAGGCTGATCTCCCGGCTGGCGCCGAACGAGAACGCCTCGTCGCTCAGGTCAGCCCGGGTGAGCCTGGACAGCAGGTCACGGGACCGCGGCCCCATCACCCCGAAGACGGCGTACTGGGAGGTGACGTCGACAAGCGTGGCCCGCTGGTCGGGGCGGATGCGGCGGCGGATGTGATCGGCGTCCCGCACGGTCGTCGCGGCGCTGCTCACGATGAGGTACTCGTCGTCGGACAGGCGGGTGAGAGTGACATCCGACTCATAGGTCCCGCGCTCGTTGAGCATCCCGGTATAGACGGTCCTGCCCGGCGGCACCGCCGCGTCCGCGGTGCACAGCCACTGCAGCACGCTTTCGGCGTCCGGACCGGTCAGCAGGAACTTGGAGAACGAGGTCTGGTCGAACACCGCGACCGCCTCCCGGGTGGCGCGCTGCTCGGCCGCGGACCACGGCAGCCAGTTCTGCTTGCCCCAGGAGTACTTGATCTCGGGCTTCTCCCCGGCAGGGGCGAAGAAGTTGGCCCGTTCCCAGCCCATCCGGCTGCCGAAGTTGGCGTTCGCCTCCCGCAGCAGGTGGTAAACGGGAGAGCGCCGGAACGGGCGGGCTGTCCGCATCTCGCGGTTCGGCCAGGGGATCTCGTAGTGCAGGCCGAGGATCTCCGCCACCCGGTCGTGCAGCCACTGGGTGTTCCCGTTGAACTTGGCGAACCGCCTGATGTCGACGCTGGTGAGGTCCATCGTCGGGCCGCCGTGCACGATCCACTCCGCCAGCGCCAGCCCGGCTCCCCCGGCCGACGCGATGCCAATCGAGTTGAAGCCGGCCGCGACGAAGAAGTTGCGGACCTCGGGGGCCTCACCAAGGATGAACTGGTTGTCCGGGGTGAAGCTCTCCGGCCCGTTGTAGAACTTCCGGATTCCCGTTTTGTTCAGTGCCGGAACGCGCAGCAGCGCATTCTCCATCAGAACGGTGAAGTGGTCCCAGTCCTCCCCCAGGAGCTTGAACTCGAACGGGTACGGGATCTGGTCCGGCGCGACCCACGGCTTGGCCTCCGGCTCGAAGCCGCCGACCACCAGGCCGCCGACCTCCTCCTTGAAGTAGGTGTAGCCGTCGGGATCGCGCAGCACCGGCAGGTCAGTGTGGACGCCTTCGAACGGGTCGGTCACCACGTAGAAATGCTCCGCGGAGTGCAGCGGCACGTTGACGCCGGCGAGGGCTCCCACCTGCATCGCCCACTGCCCGGCGCAGTTCACGACGATCTCCGCCTCGACGTCGCCCGCGTCCGTCCGGACGCCGGCGACCTGCTCGCCGTTCGTGAGGATACCCAGGACGCGAGCGTGCTCGAAGATCTTCGCGCCGCGTAGACGGGCGCCTTTCGCGAGGGACGAGGTGAGGTCGGTCGGGTTGGCTTTGCCGTCTCCGGGGAGCCAGATGGCCCCCACGAGGTCGTCGGTCCGCATGACCGGATAGCGGTCCGCCGCCTGGGCCGGGGTGAGGAGCTCGCATTCGAGATCGAAAGCCTCGGCCGTGGCAGCGGTGCGCTTCAGCTGTGTCATGCGCTGCGGGGTACGAGCCACCGTGACCCCGCCGCAGCGCTTGTACCCGGCAGACAGGCCGGTCTCAGCCTCCAGTTCGGCGTACAGCCGCGTGGAGTACTGAACCAGGCGCGTGCCGCTCTCCGACGCGCGCAGCTGGCCGACGAGGCCTGCCGCGTGCCAGGTGGTGCCGCAGGAGAGCTGGCCCTGCTCGAGGAGGACCACGTCGGTCTGGCCGAGCTTGGTCAGGTGGTAGGCCACACTGGTCCCGATGACGCCGCCGCCGATGATGACGATGCGAGCGCGCGAGGGAAGTGGCACGGTCATGCGATAGTTTCCTGTCCGTCTCGATCATCGGGTGCGGCATTGCTGGCGGTGGTCGTAATCATGGCATCGGACTGCCGTTCCGCGCGGTGCTCGTGCGCCACCGAGTGTTCGTGTCCGTGCTGGCGCCACAGGTAGTAGGCGCCGCCGACGATCCCGACCGCGGCGACGAAGATGACGCCGCCCCAGGCGTAGGCGCCGCTTCCGTAGATCGCCGAGCGCGGCCAGATTAGGTTCAGTGCCATGAGGGCGCCGTAGCCGGTGGCGATGCCGTTGATGATGAGCCCGCGCCTGCGGCCGAGGAAGAACCATCCGGTGCGGCCCTGGTCCTCCGGCCAGCCGTTGCGGCGCCGCTGCAGCAGGGCCGGGACCGTGACGAGCAGGTAGGCGATGTAGACGATCACGATCGACACGCTCGTCACCACGAGGAAGATCTGCGCGTTGCCGAAGTTGACGATGAGGATGCAGATCGCGACCGCGCCGCTGACGATGGCCGGCAGCGCCGGCGACTTCCGGTGCTCCGAGACGTGCGACAGGTGCTCGCCGAACGGCAGAGCGTGGTCGCGGGCCATGGAGAACGCGAGCCGGATCGAGGCGGTGTGGATTGCGAGCGTGCAGATGAAGATCGCGAATGCCACGTCCGCGAGCAGGACCTTCCCGATTCCGGAGCCGAGCGCCTGCTCCAGGATGAGCGGCAGGCTTCCGGTGCCGAGCGTGCCTAGGTTGAGCGTCTTGGCGGTGATGAGAGCCATCAGCAGGAGCAGCGCGCCCGCTGCGCCGGCCGCGGCGAGTGCGCGCAACAGCGCGCGGGGGGTGGTCCTGCGCGGGTCCCTGGTTTCCTCGGCGAGCGAGCCGGCGGTGTCGAAGCCGAACATGACGTAGGCGGGCATGATGGCGCACATCAGCAGCGGCGCCAGGTACCCGAGCATGTGCCAGCCGGGCAGGCCAGGCCCGGCCCCCTGGGCGGTGAAGATCACCGCGGGCGAGCGGTGGATGTGGAACAGCAGCAACACGATGATCAGCGCGACGCCGATCAGTTCGGCTGCCACGCCGATGTTGTTGATGAACGCCATCAGCCTGACGCCGAGGATGTTGATGATCGTGGTGAGCACGATGGCGCAGCAGCCGAGGAAGACCGCGTTCTGCGTGGAATCGCTGAAGACGGTGAACCCAGACCAGATCTGGGGCAAGACGATCTGCAGCGCGATGGACACAGAGGCGACCGTGACCACCGAGCCCGCCAGCATGGCCCAGCCGGCGAACCAGGCTCCGGTTGGGTTGCTGACCTTCTTCGACCATTGGTAGACCGAGCCGGCGATCGGGTAGCGCGCGCTGAGCTCGGCGAAGACGAGCGCGACGCAGAACTGGCCGCCGAAGACGATCAGCCATGCCCAGAACAGGATCGGCCCGCCGAATCCGTAGCCGAAGCCGAAGAGCTGGAACATGCCGGTCAGGATGGAGATGTAGCTGAAGCCGGCGGCGAACGAGCTGAAGCCGCCGAGGCTGCGGTTGAGCCGCTGCCGGTAGCCGTGCTCGGCAAGTTCCGCGTCATCGGTGCCGTGTCTGCGCTCGTCAGGAATGATTTCGGACGACATTGTCCCTCCGCCGGGAGATTTGGCTGCCATGGCGTATGAGGGTGCGGACTGGGCCGCCCCGGGGTTTATCGGTTGACATGCGTTCAGGAGCGGACACGGAGGCCCTTGGGGTCGTAGAGAGGCAGGTCGTGGCGGGTCGCGGCGAAGCGCTGGTTCATGACCTCGACCTCGAAGTCGCTTTCCCCGGCGATGTCGGCCGGGAGGTAGGCGGAGAAGATGGTGCGACCGACGGTGAAGCCGAACCCGGCGCTGCGGACGGACGCCTGGCAGCCCGAGCCCGGATGGGCGAGCAGTTCACCGCCGTGCATGGTGACGTCCGCCCCAGTGGAGAACTCAGTGGAGAACTCAGTGGAGAACCAGCACAGCCGCTGCGCGGGGCCGGCCTCCCTGATCGCCCGCAGTGCCGGCCCGGCCAGCAGGGCGGGCTTGTCCGGCTTGACGGCGAAGCCGAGGCCGGCCTCGTAGGGGTTGTTGTCCGACCTGATGTCACCCGCCCAGGCGAGGTACTGCTTTTCCAGGCGCAGCGATTCGATGGCCCGGTAGCCGACGTCGCGCAGGCCGAGGCCGTCTCCCGCCGCGACGATCTTGTCGTAGAGGTCGCGCAGGTATTCGCTCGGCACGTGCAGTTCCCAGCCAAGCTCGCCCACGTAGGTGGCGCGCAGCGCCAGGACAGGCGCCCAGCCCAGGTCGATGTGCCTGGCGGTCATGTAGCGGAACGCCTCGTTGCCGAGGTCGCAGGAACTGAGCGAGGCCAGCAGCTCGCGCGAGCGCGGGCCGCAGACGTTGAGCACGCCAAGCGCGGAGCTGACGTCGTCGACGGTCACCGACCCGTCGTCCGGCGCGTGCTGCAGCAGGAACGTGCTGTCGTGCCGGCCGAAGCCGCTGCCGGTCACCAGGTAGAAGTCGTCCTCGCCGAGCCGGGTGACGGTAACGTCCGCCTCGATGCCGCCGCGGCTGTTGAGCAGCTGCGTGTAGACGACTTTGCCGACCGCGACGTCCATCTCCGCCCCGGCGACCCGCTGCAGCGTCGCGAGCGCGCCGCGGCCGCGGATCCGGAACTTCACGAACGAGCTCTGGTCGATGACACCGACGGCCTGCCTGACCGCGATGTGCTCGGCCTCGGTGAACGGCCATGCCTCGCTGTGCCCGAAAGTCGGTGTCTCCTGTCGGCTGGCACTGGCGACGGCGAACCAGTTGGGCCGCTCGAAGCCGAACTTCGAGCCGAACACCGCGCCGCGCGCGTCGAGCCGGTCGTAGATGGCGCTGCGTCGCTGCCCCCGGGGCGGGTGCGCTGGCCGGTTGGGATAGGCGATGTCGTAGTAGTGGCCGTAGGCCTGCACCGACAGCGTCTCAAGAACGGCGGGCACGTTGTGTGGCGCACCGAACCGGCGCACGTCGAACGGCCACAGGTCCATGCCCGGGTCGCCGTCGATGATCCAGCTCGCCATCGCGTCGCCCGCGCCGCCCGCCGCCGCGATGCCGGCCGAGAACCCGCAGCAGTGGAACAGGTTGTCCAGGTCCTCCGTCAGCCCCATGACCGGCTCGGCGTCAGGGGAGAACGGGATCGGCCCGTTGACCCAGGCGTGGATGCCGAGGTCGCCGAAGACCGGCACCCGGTGCGCCGCGCCCTCGGCGAGCCCCTCGAACCGCTCGTGATCCGGCTTGAACAGCTCGGGCCCCAGGTCGTACGGGATGGTGCGCCAGCACGCGCGGGTGCCCTCCTCCCAGCCGCCGATGACCAGGGCGCCGGCCTCCGGCTTGAGGTAGAACCTGGCATCGGGGTCGCGGAACGTCGGCAGGTCGCGCGGGATGCCGTCGCTTTTCTCTGTGACGACGTACTGGTGTTCCACCGCGTTGACCGCGAGGTGCACGTTGGCGAGCCTCGCTGTCTCCGCCCCCCACATGCCGGTCGCGTTGACCGCGACATCGCACTCGATCCTGCCCTGCTCCGTCCGCACCGCCGTAACACGCCGGCCCGCGCGCTCGATCCCGGTCGCCCGGCAGTCCTGGATGACCCGCACCCCGGCTGCCCGCGCGCCGGTGATGAACGAGAACGTGAGCTGGTTCGGGTCGACGTAGCCGTCCGTCGGCGTCCAGGTGGCGCCGTAGATGCCCGCGGTGTTCAGCAGCGGGAACAGCTCCCCCGCCTCGGCGGGGGAGACCAGGTGGATGTCGAACCCGAAGCTCTTGCCCTGCGTGTAGACGCGGCGCAGCTCCTCCCACCGGCCGGGGCTCGATGCGACGCGCAGGCCGCCGACCTCGTGCCAGCCGGTGGCGTATCCCGTCTTAGCCTCAAGCGTCTGATAGGTCTCGACGCTCTTGCGCATCAGCTGGGTGAGGCTGCTACTGCTCCTGAGCTGGCCAACCAGACCGGCCGCGTGCCAGGTGCTGCCATTGGTGAGCCGCTTGCGCTCCACCAGCGTCACGTCCGTCTTTCCACGCTCGGCGAGGTGATAGGCGATACTCGCGCCTATCACGCCCCCGCCGATGATGACGATCTCGCTGCGCTGGGGAATGCTCATAGTCTCGGCTCCCCTCCCCGGGTTCGTCGCGCGGCCGGCGTGTTTCAGGCTCGCCGCTACGAGTTAAAAGACTAGACTGTTGACTCAGGCCAGTGTCAATGGTTGACTTTTGGACACATCGGCCGGCCCGCCTCGGGCATCACGCGGCCTGGTGGAAAATCATCCGGCGTCAAGCAGCGAGGTACTTTCATGCCCGCATCGAACGAGCGGCTCACAGCCGCGCCTACGTGACGCCGGTATGACTGTTACGACAAGCCCTTCCGCACAAGCGGTCATCAGGGCGTGGGCTGGCCAGGCGCAGCGCGGAGTGATCTTCGACTTCAACGGGACGCTGTCTGATGATGAGCCCATCCTGCTGGAGATC
>Ga0207678_10005905_pt1 | contig 10906 bp, 8 predicted proteins | sample KBSC63metaG_FD_184319 | JGI IMG/M metagenome (GOLD analysis project Ga0207678, IMG submission 184319) | Corn rhizosphere microbial communities from Kellogg Biological Station, Michigan, USA - KBS C6-3 metaG (SPAdes) (version 2) | ecosystem: Host-associated > Plants > Roots > Rhizosphere > Soil ...
GATGGACTGCTGGAACCCATATCTGACCGAGGTCGAACGCGAGGCGGTAACGGTGCTGGTCGGCGCGATCGGCGATTTCAACCGTGCGGCGGGCATCAACGACTGACGCCCGCCGCGGAGCGGGCGCTACTCCTGCGGCGCTACATTGAGATAGCCGCCAGCGACGGCGACGGTGGCCCACAGCTCGGGCTTGAGCCCGAATGAGCGCGTGAAAAGCTCTTCCGCCCTGGGGCGGTCTCCGCTCATCAAATAGTAACTGCCGATTTCGGCGGTGTCGGTCGCGTCTTTGGGCTCTTCGACGAGATAGTGATCGAATAGGGGCTTGGCTTTGTGCCATTCACCCGCTTCGCGATAAACGCGCGCGATGCGCAATTCGTCGCTGGGCTTGTGCTTCTCCGCAAGCACTTGATCGAAGATCGCCTGGCCTTCCGGCTTCATCCCGCCGAGATAGTAGACGCGGCCGATCGCGATACGCTCCCAGCTGCCGTCGCCAGCCTGGGTGCGTGCGGAACCAAGCAGGGCTCGCGCAGCCTCTAGATTGGATTTGCCCTGGAACAGCGAGACGTCGAGCTTTTGCTGCCCGGCGACGCCGATGCCGATGCCGGCGGCGAACACGAGGGTGGCGAGGGCAGTCTGGCGGATTTTCATTGCGACTCCTTGCAGGTGGATGAGGATGAATCCGGGGCAAGCATATCGACGGCCTGCGCGGTATTCCATGCGCGTCGCGGCCGCGCGCGGCAATGGATTTTGTGTTCTGATTGGGTGCCAAATCGGAAAATATTGCACCAAATTGGAGCATTTCCCTGCTGCGGTGCAATTTTCTCAATATTAAATTATTGATAATGAATCAATTTTCTGATTTGGCACATTGATTGCTAAAACATTACCGTCCAATACTTCAATCAAGGAAATCTCCATGTCCGCCAGCTTCAACAAGCTCGTTCAAGACAACAACGTCGAATTCGTCGACCTGCGTTTCGCCGACATGCTCGGCAAGCAGCATCACGTCACCTTCCCGGTCAAGGCGGTCGACGACAGCTTGTTCGAGGACGGCAAGATGTTCGACGGCTCCTCGATCTCGGGCTGGAAAGGCATCAACGATTCGGACATGGTGCTGATGCCCGATCCGGACAGCGCAATCCTCGATCCGTTCGCCGAAATCCCCACTGTCATCCTCACCTGCGACGTGCTCGAGCCGTCGACGATGCAGGCTTATACGCGTTGCCCGCGTTCGGTGGCCAAGCGCGCCGAGTCGTTCCTTAAGTCGTCGGGTGTTGCCGACACGGCGTTCTTCGGGCCGGAGCCGGAGTTCTTCATCTTCGACTCGGTGCGCTACAAGAACGACATGCAGGGCGCGAGCTTCGAGATCCAGTCCGAGGAAGCCGCGTGGAGCACGAACGACAAGTTCGACGGCAGCAACTCGGGCCATCGTCCGAGTGTGAAAGGCGGCTATTTCCCGGTCGCGCCGGTCGATTCGCTGCAGGATCTGCGGAGCGAAATGTGCAAAATCCTCGAGACCTGCGGCCTCATCGTCGAAGTGCATCATCACGAAGTCGCGACTGCCGGCCAGTGCGAGATCGGCACCAAGTTCAACACGCTGACGAAGAAGGCCGACGAACTGCTCACGCTGAAGTACGTGATCAAGAACGTCGCCCATCGCAACGGCAAGACCGCGACCTTCCTGCCGAAGCCGATCGTCGGCGACAACGGCTCGGGCATGCACGTGCACCAGTCGCTGGCCAAGGGCGGCACCAACCTGTTCGCGGGCGACCTCTACGGCGGCCTGTCGCAGACCGCGCTCTACTACATCGGCGGCATCTTCAAGCACGCGCGCGCGATCAACGCGTTCGCGAACTCGACGACGAACAGCTACAAGCGCCTCGTGCCGGGCTTTGAGGCGCCGGTCATGCTCGCGTATTCGGCGCGCAACCGTTCGGCCTCGTGCCGTATTCCGTTCGTGCACTCGCCGAAGGCGCGCCGCATCGAAGTGCGCTTCCCGGATCCGATGAACACGGGCTACCTCACCTTCGCCGCGCTGATGATGGCCGGCCTCGACGGCATCCTCAACAAGATCGATCCGGGCGCGCCGTCCGACAAGGATCTGTACGACCTGCCGCCGGAAGAAGAGAAGCTGATCCCGACCGTGTGCCACTCGCTCGACCAGGCGCTTGACGCGCTCGACAAGGATCGCGCGTTCCTCAAGGCCGGCGGCGTGTTCAGCGACGACTTCATCGACGCCTATATCGAACTGAAGATGGGCGAAGTATCGAGGTTCCGCGCGGCGACACACCCGATCGAATACCAAATGTACTACTCGATCTGATGCATGGGCCCCTCGCCTATTGAGGCGAGGGGTTGGAGGTGGGTTCGCTGGCGCAGGGAACCCTCATCCGCCTCGTTCCGGGGAACGTTCTCCGGTAAGTGCGGGGCGGAAGAAGTATACAAGTTCATTTTTGGAGATTGAGTACTCACGCTCAGGGCTGAGTGTTGTCTGAAAAAAGGCAGTCGAGGCGCGAAAAAAGCGCAGGGCTGGGGGTGGAACGGAAAACGCGTCGTCCACGATTTGCACGCTTTCTTTCCCCGAAGTTACTGGAGACTCACGTGATGAAGAACCGCCTGACCCTCGCGATCCTCTCCGCCGCCCTGCTTTCGACCGGGGTGCACGCTGAAGATCAAGCCGCAGCACCCGCCGCGCCGACACCGGACTGGACCTTCCCGGGTTCGGTCTCGATCGCCAACGACTACATCTTCCGCGGTCTGACCCAGACCAACACCGAACCCGCGCTGCAGGCGGGCATCGAGATCGACCATGCCTCGGGCTTCTACGTCGGCACCTGGGGCAGCAACATCAACTGGCTTCACGACTACGTTCCCGCCGTTTCGTCCAGCCTCGAAATCGACATCTACGGCGGGTATCGCACAAAGATCGCCGACACGATCGGCCTCGACGTCGGGCTATACGAGTACTACTACCCGGGAGACTATCCGGGGCCACACGTCGACTACAAGCTGCCGTACACGCTGGAAGGCTACGTCGCATTGAGCTACAGCTTCGTCTCGCTCAAGTACTCGCACACGTTCACCAACCTGTTCGGCTTCGCCGGCACCAAGCACTCGGGCTATCTCGATCTGTCGGCCAACTACGAGTTCGTGCCGACGTGGGTGCTCAACGCACATATCGGCCGGCAGAAAGTCGACGGTTTCAGCGCGGCGAGCTACACCGACTACAAGCTCGGCGTGACCAAGAACTTCGACGGCGGCTGGTCGCTCGCCGTCGCCTACTACGACACGAATGCGGACAAGGCTGTTTACACCTTCCCCGACGGCACGTTCCAAGGGCGCTCCACCGGCGTGACGTCGCTGACCAAAACTTTTTGACCCATTGGAGGCAGCATGAAACTCATCACCGCAATCATCCGGCCGTTCAAGCTCGAGGAAGTGCGTGAAGCACTGACTCAGGCCGGCGTGTCGGGCCTCACCGTCACCGAGGTCAAGGGCTATGGCCGGCAGAAGGGCCATACCGAACTCTATCGCGGCGCCGAATACGTCGTCGACTTGTTGCCGAAGATCAAGATCGAGGCGGTCGTGCCGGAGGAATTGCTCGAACGCGCGCTCGATGCCGTGATTGCCGGCGCACGCACCGACAAGATCGGCGACGGCAAGATCTTCGTCAGCCCGATCGAACAGGCGCTGCGTATCCGCACCGGCGAAGCCGGGAAGGACGCGCTATGAAGAACACCCACCTTACCCCGAGATCCGCGATGACGACCCTGACTTCGCTGCCGGACTTCCGGCGATTCCTCCCGATCCTCGCCGCGCTGGGCTGCGGCGCGATCGCGCTGTTGCTTGCCCAGCATGGCTACGCTCAGGATGCGGCTGCAGCAGCGGCTCCCGCTGCCGCGGCGACACCGCCACCCGCGCCGACGCCGAACAAGGGCGATGTCGCCTGGATGCTGACCTCCACGGCTCTCGTGCTACTGATGAGCGTGCCCGCGCTCGCTTTGTTTTACGGCGGCCTCGTTCGCACCAAGAACATGCTGTCGGTGCTGATGCAGGTGTTCGTCGTGTTTTCACTGATCAGCGTGCTCTGGTGCATCTACGGCTACAGCGTCGCGTTTACCGAGGGCAATGCGTTCTTCGGCGGCTTCTCGCGATTGTTCTTGAACGGCACGTTCAATCCGGCCGACGGATCGTTCTCGATGGCAGCGACGTTCTCCAAGGCGACGCCGCTGTACGAGCTGGTCTTCGTCGCGTTCCAGGCGACGTTCGCGGCGATTACCGTCTGCCTGATCCTCGGCTCCATCGTCGAGCGCATCAAGTTCTCCGCGGTACTGATCTTCGCGGTGATCTGGTTCACCTTCAGCTACTTGCCGGTCGCGCACATGGTCTGGTTCTGGCAGGGTCCCGATGCGTACACCGATCCGGCCAAGGCTGATGCGGTCACGGCGACCGCGGGTTACATCTGGCAGATGGGCGCGCTTGACTTCGCCGGCGGCACCGTGGTCCACATCAACGCCGGTATCGCCGGCCTCGTCGGTGCGTTCGTGCTCGGCAAGCGCGTCGGCTACGGCAAGGAAGCGATCAAGCCGCACAGCCTGACGATGACGATGATCGGCGCCTCGCTGCTGTGGTTCGGCTGGTTCGGCTTCAACGCGGGTTCCGCGCTCGAAGCGAACGGCACGGCCGGCCTCGCCTTCATCAACACCTATCTCGCCACTGCCTGCGCGGTGCTGTCGTGGACCTTCGCCGAATGGCTGCTCAAGGGCAAGCCGTCGATGCTCGGCGCGGCCTCGGGTGCGGTCGCCGGCCTCGTCGCGATCACCCCGGCCGCGGGCAACGTCGGCATTCCGGGCGCGTTCGCCATTGGTCTTCTCGCCGGCGTGATCTGCCTGTGGGGCGTGACTGGTCTGAAGAAGCTGATCAAGGCCGACGATTCGCTCGACGTGTTCGGTGTGCACGCGCTCGGCGGCATCAGCGGTGCGCTGCTGACCGGCGTCTTCAATTCGCCGGCGCTCGGCGGCCCCGGTTCGGTGCAGGATTGGGTCAAGATGACGGTCGGTTATCCGGGCATCGGCGCGCAGTTGCTGATCCAGGCCAAGGCGGTCGGCATCACGATCGTGGTGACCGCGGTCGTCGCCTTCATCGCGTTCAAGATCGCGGACCTGATCGTCGGCCTGCGCGTGACCGAGGAAGAAGAGCGCGAAGGTCTCGACATCGCTTCGCATGGCGAGTCGGCCTACGACATGTAATGCGTGTGGGGCGAAACCGGCGGCCTCGCGCCGCCGGTTTTCGTCGAAGAGGTTTCGGCGGATCTGAAAGCAGTCTGCGATGATGATGTTTTCGCACGAGCTCGAATCATGCAGACAGCCAGGATCATTTCGTGGATCGGTGCGCTGGCGCTCGAATGCGCAGGCGCGACGACATCGGCGCAAATTGCGCCCACCTCACGCACCTACGCCAATCCGGTCGACGTCGATTACCGCTACAACTTCGAGCAGCTCAACGAAAAGATTTCCTACCGCACCGGCGCCGATCCGGTCATCGTGCCGCACGGCGACGCCTACTACCTGTTCATGACCCTGGCCGACGGTTATTGGCGCTCCACCAACCTGCTCGACTGGGAATTCGTCACGCCGAACCGTTGGCCGTTCGACGGCATGGTCGCACCGGCTGCGGTGTCGGATGGCAAACATCTGTTGCTGATGCGCGCGACGATGACGCCCGAGCCGATTCTCGAGACGACCGATCCAGCCCACGGCCAGTTCGACTTTCTGACTCGGCTCACGCCCAAACTGCCCGATGCCGTGCCGCCGGGATGGGATCGCGAGCTGCCGGCCTGGCACAACGGCGATGCGCAACCCGACAAGATCGCGCCCGGGCCATGGGATCCCGACCTGTTCCGCGACGATGACGGCCGCTGGTACCTGTATTGGGGCTCATTCGAACGCTTCCCGTTGTTCGGCATCGAAGTCGATCTTGCACATGGCTTTGCCTACGTCGGCAAGCCGCGTGCGCTGTTCACGCTCGATTCGAAGCAGCACGGCTGGGAACGCTTCGGCCGCGACCATCGCGAGGAGAATCATCCTTCCTACATCGAAGGCGCATGGATGACCAAGCGCGGCGGCCGCTACTACCTGCAATACGGCGCGCCGGGCACCGAGTACAACGTCTACGCGACTGGCACGTATGTGTCGGACTCGCCGCTGGGCCCGTTCGCGTATGCGGCGTACAACCCGGTCGGCTACAAACCCGGCGGCTTCGTCGAAGGCGCGGGCCACGGCAACACGTTCCAGGACAAGTCCGGCAACTGGTGGAACACCGGCTCGCCGTGGATCGGCCACAACTGGCCGTTCGAGCGCCGTATCGGCCTGTGGCCTGCCGCGTTTGCCGACGACGGGCAGATGCGCGTCGATACGCGCTTCGGTGATTTCCCGCATTACATGCCGCAAGAAAAAGTCGCTGATCCCGACAAGCTGTTCACCGGCTGGATGCTGCTTTCGTATCGCAAGCATGCGACAGCTTCGTCGACGCTGAAGGACTTTCCCGCCGACAACGTCAGCGACGAAAACCCGCGCACGTTCTGGGTTGCGGCGGAAAACGCGGCGGGACAGACCTTGACGCTCGACCTCGGCGCGCCGAAAACGCTGCGCGCCGTGCAGGTGAACTTCGCGGACTACGAATCGCAGCGTTACGGCGATGCGCCTGACATTTACACCGAATTCAAACTGGAGTTTTCGCTGGACGGAAAGAATTGGAGTCTGCTCGCGCAGACCGAACCGCCACGTCGTGATCGCCCGAATGCGTATTTCCAGCTGCCGCAGCCGGTGCGCGCGCGCTACGTGCGCTACGTGCATGGCCACATTGGTGCGGCGCATCTGGCGATCAGCGATCTGCGCGTGTTCGGCGATGCGGGTGGCAACGCACCGACCGCGCCGACGCGTGTGGAAGCGCGGCGTCTCGATCCGCGTGCACTGCGCGTGGGCTGGCAGGCCGTGCATGGCGCGGTCGGCTACAACGTGCGCTGGGGCGTGAAGCCGGATCGGCTGAACCTGTGCTACCAGGTGTTCGCCGATGAAGGCACCACGCTAGACCTGCGTGCGCTCAACGCCGGCGTTGCCTACGACGTGGCGGTCGAGGCATTCGATGAAAACGGCGTATCGAAACTGAGCGAAGTCGTCCATGTACCCGATAAATTGCACTAAGATGGTGCTATGAGCGCGCTTTCGCCCCTGCCACCCGCATCCGCTCGCATTTTCGAGATCGCTGACCAGCTCGAAACCGGTGTGGCCCTGCTCGACCGCGAGGACTTGCTGACTTACGCCAATCCGGCTTTCTGCGAGCTGTTTGCAGTCAGCCCATCGCGCTCGCGCAGTCTGCCGCTCGCCGCGCTCGGCGAAGGTGCGCGCGTGCTCGCGCCGCTGATCGAGCGCGTCCGCCACGGTGCCGAGACTCTGCACCGACGCGACCAACGCATCGAGACGCGCGCGGAGCGCATCCTGCACGCCGACATCACGATCGGCGTGGCGTCGGGTGGCGATGTGCTGATCGAGGTGCATCAACTGGGCGGCGAGATCGATACGGCCGCGCCGTTGAGCCTCTCGGAAAGCCTGCGCGGCCTTGCCCACGAAGTGAAGAATCCGCTTGCCGGCGTGCGCGGCGCGGCGCAACTGCTCGCGCGTCGCGTCGCCGATGTGGAGCTTGCGCGCCTGGCCGACCTGATCGTGACCGAGGCCGACCGCCTCGCCGCGCTGACCAATCGCCTGCTCGAGCCGGGCGGCAAGCCGCATCTGGCCGCGCTCAACCTGCACGAGGTGGCCGAGCGCGCGCGTGCGCTGATCGCGGCCGAGGCCGAACCCGAGTTGCATCTGGATCGCGACTACGATCCGAGCCTGCCGCTGCTGCGCGGCCATGGCGATCGCTTGCTCCAGCTCGTGCTCAATCTGATGCGCAACGCGCTGCAAGCTGGCGCGGTGCATATCGGCCTGCGCACGCGCGTCGAGCACAATGTGTTGATCGGCGAGAAAGTCTCGCGCCTTGTCGCCCGCCTCGACGTGATCGACGACGGTCACGGCGTACCCGAAGCGATGCGCGATACGCTTTTCCTGCCGTTCGTTTCCGGGCGCAGCAAGGGCACCGGCCTCGGCCTCGCGTTGGCGCAGGAGATTGCCGCAGAGCATGGCGGCGCGCTGAGTTACCGCAGCCGGCCGCGTGGCACGGTGTTCACCTTGATCCTGCCGATCGTTTTGCCAGGGCGCGGGGAATTGCATGGCTGAACGACGCCGCGCCCAGGTCTGGATCGCCGACGATGACGAATCGATCCGCTTCGTGCTCGCCGAAGCGCTGCGCGAGGCGGGTGTCGAGGTACGCGCCTTCGCCGATGCCGACAGCTTGCGTGGTGCGCTGGCGCGTACGCAGCCCGATGTCGTCGTCAGCGATATCCGCATGCCAGGCACGAACGGTCTCGAATTCCTTGCCGATCTGCGTGCGGCGGGCAGCCTGCTACCGGTGATCGTGATGAGCGCGTTCACCGACGTTGCCTCGACCGCGGCGGCGTACCGCAGCGGCGCGTTCGACTATCTGCCGAAACCGTTCGATCTCGACGAGGCCGTCGCTGCCGTGCAGCGCGCGCTCGGCGAGAGCCGCCAAGCCGCGGTCGTACCTGCGAAAACCGACGAGATCGAGGCCGCCGAGCTGATCGGAACCTCGCCCGCGATGCGCGAGGTGTTCCGCGCGATCGGCCGTGTCGCCGCGAGCGATCTCAACGTGCTGATCACCGGCCCGACCGGCACCGGCAAGGAACTTGTCGCGCGCGCCCTGCATCGGCACAGTGCACGCGCGGCGCGGCCGTTCGTCGCACTCAACACTGCGGCGATTCCGGCCGAGCTGCTCGAATCCGAATTGTTCGGCCACGAGGCCGGCTCGTTCACCGGTGCGGTCAAGCGCAACGCCGGGCGCTTCGAGCAGGCCGAAGGCGGCACCCTGTTTCTCGACGAGATCGGCGACATGCCGTTGTCGCTGCAGACGCGCCTGCTGCGCGTTCTCGCCGAGAACGAGTTCTATCGCGTCGGCGGTCGCGAACTGATTCGCGCCGACGTGCGCGTCGTCGCGGCGACGCACCAGGACCTCGAAGGCAAGGTCGAGCGCGGTGAATTCCGCGCCGACCTGCTGCATCGCCTCGACGTCGTGCGCCTGCGCCTGCCCCCCCTCGACGAACGCGCCGCCGACATTCCGCTGCTGGCCACGCACTTTCTCGCGCGCGCTGCGCAGGAGATGCGCCTCGAACCGAAGCGCTTTACTGCGTCTGCGCTCGCCGAGTTGGGCAAGCGCTCGTGGCCCGGCAACGTGCGCCAGCTCGAGAACTTGTGCCGCCGCCTTGCGGTGATGACACCGGGGCGCGAGATCCGTCCGCAGGATCTGCCCGCCGGCGACAACGCCATTGTCGTGCAGACCAGCGAAGGCTGGCGCGAAAACCTGCATCGTCTCGCGCGCAACCGACTCGCCCGCGGCGAGCAAGGCATCTACGACGAACTGCGGCAGGAATTCGACGCCACGCTGATCGAGGCCGCGCTGGCCGAGAACTCGGGACGCCGCGTACGCGCGGCCGAGCAACTCGGCCTCGGCCGCAACACGCTCACGCGCAAGGTCGGCGCCTCGCGCAAGCGGCGCGGCAAATAAGCAGCGCAAACACGCTACACTTCCGCCATTCCATACCGATATCGACGATCTCGCCGCGGCGAGAGGTGGGTGCGGTTTTTTTCACGGATTTGCTTGGGTGGTGGAGTAGTGAAGTCGCAACTCTCATTGGCTGAGATCAGGCTCGGAGCCATCGATGGCTCCGGACCAGTGAGCATCGGCGTCGATTTTCAGGTCGATGCAGACATTGTGTTCGATGTCGACATTTCGCTCGATATCCATCGCCTCTCCGGCGAGCAATTGGCGCATTCGCAGATGCGCGCCGGGGGTTGCGATGCGGCGTGGCTGCCGCGCGGCAGCTACGTCGCGCACGCGCTGGCGCCGCGGATCGCACTTGAACCCGGACGTTATGTCGCAAACCTCGCGCTCTGGCATCGCGACGATTCCACCGAGACCAAGGCCGGCGCCGCAGCGCTCGAATTCGAGGTGAGCTCGGGCAGTGGCGACGGTCCGCAGTTCTCGTGGCAGCTCGAAAGCCGCGCGAACACGCCGCCGGTTTCCGCCCTGTCGTGGCAGCGGGGGGACAGCGACTGGTTCTACAAACACTTTCGCCACGCGGCGTTGACGATCACCAGTTATCTGCTCGGCGATTCGGACTTGCTCAAGGGCCGCATCCTCGACGTCGGCTGCGGCGACGGCATCACCGATCTCGGCATCGCCCTGCGCAAACGACCGCTTGAGTTCGTCGGCATCGATCCGTTTCCGGATTTCGAGCGATTGCCGAAAATCCTGAGCGAACGCGGTCTGTCGCCCGACATCATTCCGAAAAATCTGCGCTTCATCGCCGCCGACGCGAACGACATACCGTTCCCGGACGATCATTTCGATGTGCTCGTGTCCTGGGGTTCGGTCGAGCACATGGCAGGCGGTTATGCCAAGGCGCTGCAGGAAATGCGCCGCGTATTGAAACCGGACGGCCTGCTGATGATCGCGCCGGGCTTGTACTACTCCGACGTCGGCAACCACATGGGCGAGTTCCGCTTCGCACAGCGCGAGCCTTACGTGCACCTCAAGCGCCCGCCCGAATGGATTCGCGAACAGATCCTGCTCGGCGACATCGAGCCGCTGGACCGCTGCGGCTGGGAGCCGACGATGGAGCAGCACTGGAAATTCATCTCCGAGCTCAATCCAATCACCGTGCCCGGATTCGAGCGCGAACTGCGCGACCTGGGCTTCGAACCGTGGCGCGTCGCGCTGCGCACGCACGATCGGG
>Ga0207678_10005909_pt1 | contig 10905 bp, 8 predicted proteins | sample KBSC63metaG_FD_184319 | JGI IMG/M metagenome (GOLD analysis project Ga0207678, IMG submission 184319) | Corn rhizosphere microbial communities from Kellogg Biological Station, Michigan, USA - KBS C6-3 metaG (SPAdes) (version 2) | ecosystem: Host-associated > Plants > Roots > Rhizosphere > Soil ...
ACGGCAACCCGGTACATTTGCTGAGCAAATGCATTAACGGCCCACGCGCTCGCTGCCCCGCCGGCAAAGCCAAAAAACTCTCGCCGCCTCATTCCCCACCCCCCGAGCGCCAAGCTCGCGTGCTCTATCGTAGCGGCTCACATCGGTGCAGTGGAAGAACCCGGCGGACGACTAAAGAGCGACGGACACGCAAGACGCGAAGAACCCGCGTTTCGATGGCCGCCGATGAAATCCGCAAATTAAATCTGAGGAACTCCGGGGCCGGTCGCTAACCGAGTGGAACCTTTTCGGACGGGCCGAATTGTCGGCGCGACTCCGAGGAAAGTTTCGTGACCGTAAATGAAATCGACGTTGATATAGAGCGACGGGCCTATGAAGTCGTTTGGTATGAGTTCTCCGCTCTTCGTGGACTGACTCCAGACGAAAAGGCAAGCGGGCCGAACAAGCTCCGCTCGTTCATCCATGTTCTGGCTGAAATCGGAGAGCGCGACCCGCTGAAAATCGCGAAAGCAGCGATGGGAATGCTTCGCGAATACGAGCAGATTTCACGCTCAAGGGCTCGTACGACTGTGCAGGCGCAAAACGCTGATCCCAGCGGGACGGCCTGACCACGCTAGCTTCATTTCCCAACTTCGCTTTAGACGACGTGCAGCATCCACAACACTACGACGAGTACCAGTGGCACTCCGAGTAGCCACAAGAGCAAAGGCATGTTGGCCTCCCAAGTTGAACTTGAAAAGGAACGCGCATCTTTTTGAAGAGTTCCTTTGGAGGCTTTGAAGTTGGTCTGGGAGCACCTGGTGAGCGACACCCGCAAACAAATCGAAGCAGAAATAACTGCGTTCAAACGTGAAATCGAAAGGCTCAAATCGCTGGCGAAAAAGCGGATGGGTCAACCGCGCGACCTCGAAGACGTCACTCGTCAACTTCGCGAATTGCACGTCAGGCTTTCCCAGCTTGAGCGCAATTGGCGGCAGACCAATTGATACCTGGCAATGACGTCGATCCCTCAGCAGGCGAACGGCTTCGCGGCGCGGCTAAAACGCAGCCGCATATTCCGCGCTTTGGGTCCCGGCCTTATTACGGGCGCGGCGGATGACGACCCAAGTGGCATCGCCACATATTCCCAGGCCGGCGCACAATTTGGATTCGCCATCACGTGGACGCTGCTGTTCACGTATCCACTTATGGCCGTCATCCAGGAGATAAGCGCTCGTATTGGCCGAACGACGGGAAAAGGCATAGCTGCCAATATTCGCGAGCATTATCCGAATGCGATCTTGCAGTGCATCGTGTTTCTTCTGGTGATAGCGAACATAATCAATATCGGCGCCGACCTCGGAGCGATGGCGGATGCCTTGCGCTTGCTGATCGGCGGCCCGACGTTCCTCTATGTTTTTATGTTCGGCATATTTTGCGCGACCCTGGAGGTTCTCGTCCCCTACTCGCGCTATGTATCTTTCCTGAAATGGCTGACCTTCGCCCTGTTCGCTTATTTCGGCACGGCAATTGCCGTGAAGGTACCTTGGCTCGAAGCGGCGCGAGGTTTTTTCATTCCAACGCTGTCGAGCGATGCTGCCTTCTGGACCGTCGTCGTCGCAATATTCGGTACGACCATCAGTCCGTATCTTTTCTTCTGGCAAGCGTCTCAAGAGGTCGAAGAAATCAAAAACGTAAAGGCGAGAAAGCCGCTGGCAAAGTCGCCGGAACAAGGACCGGATGCACTAGCACGCATTAAAGTCGACACTTACATCGGGATGGCATTCTCCAACCTCGTCGCCCTTGCAATCATTTTTACAACGGCGGCAACTCTCCATGCGGCCGGGACCACCGATATCCAAACTTCAAGCCAGGCTGCCGAGGCCTTGAAGCCAATTGCCGGACCATTCGCGTTTGCAATTTTTGCCATGGGCATCATCGGCACCGGCTTATTGGCCATTCCGGTCCTCGCTGGATCGGCTGCCTACGCCATCGGTGAAGCACTCAAGTGGCCGACCGGGTTGGATCGGAAGCCAAAAAAGGCACAGGCATTTTACGGTACGATCGTTGCCGCGACACTCAGTGGCATCGCCATAACGCTTTCACCACTCGATCCCATCAAGGCGTTGTTCTGGAGCGCGGTCATTAACGGCCTCGTCGCAGTACCAGTCATGACGATCATGATGTTCATGAGCTCAAACAAGAAAGTTATGGGGAAATACGCGGTTAAGGGAATTCTGAGAACCGTAGGTTGGCTTGCAACCGGCGTCATGGCCGCCGCTGCAATTGTAATGATCGCCACCGCGATCCTTTGACGCCGACTGTGCAACAGGCCGCCCGTCAGGGGCGTCCAAGCCCGTCGCTTTGCAGCGACCCCCACGACTGTGCAGCGGACTTAATAGCCCGTTAATCGAGACCGGCGACAGTGCACCAATTCGGTACAGTTGTACGAGGGTCAGGTTCATGTCGGAAGTTGTGCTCATCGTTGATGACGATCCGGTCCAGCGTCGCCTCCTCGAAACCACGGTCCAGCGCTTCGGCTACCAGGCAATCGTCGCGGACGGCGGCGATGCGGCGGTCAAACTCCTCACCCGACCCGATACGCCCGTCGATGCCATGGTCCTCGACCTGGTGATGCCCGACCTCGACGGGCTCGGCGTCCTCGCCTTCATGCGCGAGGCCGGCCTTACAATTCCGGTGATCGTGCAGACCGCCCATGGCGGGATCGACAATGTGGTGTCCGCCATGCGCGCTGGCGCGACCGATTTCGTGGTCAAGCCGGCAAGCCCGGAACGCCTGGAAGTCTCGCTGCGCAACGCGCTGTCCGCGCGCGCGCTTGCGGGCGAACTGCAAAGGCTCAAGCGCCGGCACGACGGCACGCTGACGATCGCCGACGTGATCACGCGCTCGGCGGCGATGCAGCCCGTCCTCAAGGCGGCGGAGAAGGCGGCGGCTTCGGCGATATCGGTGCTGATCGAAGGCGAATCCGGCGTCGGCAAGGAGTTGATCGCGCGCGCGATCCACGGCAGCGGCGCACGCCGCGCCAAGCCATTCGTCGCAGTGAACTGCGGCGCCATGCCGGAAACGCTGGTCGAATCGATCCTGTTCGGCCACGAGAAAGGCTCCTTCACCGGCGCAACCGAACGCCATCCCGGAAAATTCATCGAAGCCGACGGCGGCACGCTGTTTCTCGACGAAGTCGGCGAATTGCCCGCTCCGGCTCAGGTGAAACTGCTGCGCGCGCTGCAGGACGGCGCGGTCGAGCCGGTCGGCGGACGCAAGACCGTCAAGGTCGACGTGCGCATCATCTCCGCCACCAACCGCAACCTTATTGCCGATGTAAAAGCCGGCCGGTTCCGCGAAGACCTCTTTTATCGCCTGCACGTCTTCCCGCTGTCAGTGCCGCCGCTGCGCACCCGCCGCGAAGACATCCCGGAGCTTACGCGCCATTTCGTTGCGCGCTTTGCCGCCGAGGAGGGCAAGCGCCTTCTCAGCATCAGCCGCGATGCGCTCTCACTGCTGGCCGCCGCCAATTGGCCGGGCAATGTCCGGCAACTCGAGAATGCGATCTTCCGCGCGGTCGTGCTGGCCGAGGGCGAGGAGATCAGCCCCGGCGAATTTCCGCAGGTCGCGGCGCAGGTTGCCTCCGACGAGGTTGCGGTCCCCCAGTTGACCGAGCCTTCGCCTGCCATTGTCGCGTCGTGGCCCGACATTCCCGCCGACCTCGTCCCCGTCCGGATCGCCACCCCCGGGCATTCTCTGCCGCTCACTGATTCCCAGGGCGATGTCCGGCCGCTTGAGGACATCGAACGGGACTCGATCCGCTTCGCCATCACCCATTATCGGGGCCAGATGTCCGAAGTGGCCCGCAAACTGCGGATCGGCCGCTCGACCCTTTATCGCAAGCTGGAAGGCCTGGGGCTCGAAGACGCCTGAAAATCAGCCCAAATCCACGATTTGGGTGCACTCCCGTACCGGTGCTGCAGTGCAAAAATTCCCCAGGGAAGTTCTACAAATGCCTAGTTTTCGGCCCAATTCCCCGGGTAGGTTAACCATCGGACGGACGACGGGGAACGGACGCTAAACTCTCATTAACCGATCCCGATAACACTCACGGGGTTGCCGGCATGGCAGCCCGAGGGGACGTGGCGGCGACGTGGGACGGACTCATTCTTCACGGAACGATTCTGTGGCTCCTGATTCAGCGAGCGCACGTTCTGTCGTTGTGACTCTGGCGCGCGCTGGCGCGCGTCTGGGTGTCGCCGGGCTTTTCATGCTCGGCGCCAGCAACGCGCTGCAGAATGCGAGTGCCGAAGGCGATACCCGAACTCTTTCCTTCCATCACGTCCACACCAACGAAGACATCACCATCACCTTCAAGCGCAATGGCCGTTACGATGACGCCGCGCTGAAGAAGCTCGACTGGTTCATGCGCGACTGGCGCAAGGAAAAGTCGACCCGCATGGATCCGCACCTGTTCGATCTCTTGTGGGAGGCCTATCGCGAGGTCGGGGCGACCCAGCCGATCGACGTTGTCTGCGGCTACCGCTCGCCGGAAACCAATTCGATGCTGCGCCGCCGCTCGAACGGCGTCGCGCAATTCAGCCAGCACATCAATGGCCAGGCGATGGACTTCTTCATTCCTGGCGTTCCGCTCGAGAAGATTCGCGAGGTCGGTCTTCGGCTGCAGCGCGGCGGGGTGGGTTTCTACCCGACCTCCGGCTCGCCTTTCGTCCACATGGATACCGGCACCATCCGGCACTGGCCGCGCATGACGCACGATCAGCTGGTCAAGGTCTTTCCGGATGGCCGCACCGTCCACGTTCCTTCGGACGGCCAGCCGCTGCGCGGGTACGCGCTTGCGCTTGCCGATGTCGAACGGCGCGGCGGCAGACCATCCGATACATCATTGGAGGCCGCGCGTGAGGCGGGCGTCGTCTCCGGCTCGCGCACCCGTAACTTCTTTGCCCGTCTGTTTGGCCGCGGCAAAGATTCCGACGAATCGAGCGAAGACACCACTTCCACCACCCCCGACACCGCTACAAAAGACACACGCGCACCCGTCGCCGTTGCCAGCGTGACCCCGCCGAAACCGAAGGCGGTTGCCGTCGAAACAATCGTGCCGCTGCCGACTGCGCGGCCGGCGTCGACTGTCCTTGCTTCGGCGGAAACGAAGCCATCGTCTGTCGGCGCGGTCGCAGTCAAACCGGCCAGCCATTCTTTTGTGACGGCATCGCTTGGCAGCAGCCTGTTCGACAACCGCGGCTACTGGCGCGGCGCGATCCAGAACGGCCCGGATCTGCCGAGCGCCGTAACGACGTCGACGAAGTATCAGACCGCGAGCCTCGATCCGGCGAGCACCGGGACGACCGCGCTCGCCTATGCCGCCGAACCCGGATCATCGAAGCCAGCGCAACCGCGTCCGATGGGCACGCGCGCGATGCAGCAGCCGACGCAACAGCCAGCCGAAGCGGCCGTCGTGACGTCGCAGGGCAATACAACGATCGCGGAGAAGCCGACGCTGACGGCGGCGAGCGCCGACCCGGCGATCAACAGCCCCTGGCTGCGCGCGGCCATGCTCACACCGAGCGTGACCTCGCACATGAGCGCCACGCGGATTGGCGCCATCGACATGCGGCCGTTGCAGGAAATGATCTACAAGCCGTCGCAGTCGCTGGCGATGTCATTCGCGCGCGACCCGAATCCCGGCCTGATGGGCAATCGCTTCTCCGGACCGGCAATCGTCTTCCTGGCGACGACAACATTCACGACGCAGTCGACCGCCGCGTTCGCGATGCACACGACAGCTTTCCGCTGATCGCTAGCTAGCCATTCCCAGAGCGTGCAAATAGGTGTCGAGCACTTCCTGCTGCTCGCGGCGCTCGTCCGTATCCAGCTTGCGCAGTCGCACGATCGAGCGCAGCGCCTTTGTATCGAAGCCGGTTCCTTTTGCCTCGGCGTAGACGTCCCTTATATCGTCTGACGTCGCCTTTTTTTCTTCCTCGAGCCGCTCGATACGTTCAACGAACGCTTTCAGCTGATCCTTGGCGAAGCGAGTGGCCGGCTTTTCATCTTCAGCCGAGGCAGTGGCAGGCATCGACATCTCCTTGACTACGCAACGGGGGCTCGATCGCCTCCGCGTGTCGAGAAGCTTTCTGAGTTGGACGCGCTCAGGTCAAGGCGAGGACCGCGTCATCCACGCTGTTCACATGCTGACGGTGAGTACTAGTGCCCTGATCTGGACTTTTCGAATGCCGCTTTCTGGTCCGGTGACGCTTCTTTCTGGTATTTCTTGCGCCACTCGTCAAAAGGCATCCCGTAGACGACCTCGCGACTCTCGTCCTTGCTCATGCTGACGCCCTGCGCGTCGGCCGCTTCCTTCATCCAGTTCGAGAGGCAATTGCGGCAGAAGCCCGCAAGATTCATCATATCGATGTTCTGCACGTCGGTGCGCGAGCGAAGGTGCTCGACCAGGCGACGGTAAACGGCAGCCTCAAGTTCGGTCCGGGTCTTTTCGTCCATCTGACGTCCTCCGCAACCTGAAACATAGACATGCCGGACGCGCCTTTGAAGGGCCGCCGGCAATAGAAAACCGGCCGCATCCAGCCTCTCCGCCGTCATGGCCGGGCTTGACCCGGCCACCCACGTCTTGCTTGCACGCACATCAGTAAGACGTGGATGCCCGGCATAAAGCCGGGCATGACGGAAAACCGTGCGAGGAGTTGGTGTTTCGGTATCGCCGTCGTTGCCGGGCGAAAGGCGCGAAGCGCCGTCTTTGCGCCTGAAGACCCGGCAATCCATGATGCCGTTCAAATACGGTTCAAACTCTCGTCTCAGCCAGAAAGTGTTCCGCCGCGTCCCTTCCGGAACGCGGCGGGCTTTGATTTTCAGCGCTCAGACCAGCGTTTTCTTCACCCGGTCCGCTGTCATCGGCAGGTGGCGCAGCCGCTTGCCGGTGATCTGGAACACGGCGTTGGCGATCGCCGGAGCAACCGTTACCACGCCGATCTCGCCCATGCCGCTCGGCGGATTGTCGGTGGCGAGGATCCTGGTGTGGATTTCAGGCATCTCGCTCATGCGCAGAACGGGATAGCTGTCGAAGTTCGTGGCCTGCACGGTGCCGTCCTTGACCGCGAACTGCTCGATCAATGCGGCGCTCAAGCCATAGACCACGGCGCTTTCGAGCTGCGCATGGACGTGGTCGGGCTGGATGACAAGGCCCGGATCGGCCACGACCCAGTAATTGTGGACCGTGATCTTCCCGGTCTTCTGGTCGAGCGATATCTCCGCCACGCCCGCCGACAGACTGTCGTGATAGTCGGCAAACGCGATGCCCATGCCGTGGCCGGGGCGCTTGCGTTTGAAGTCCGACATCTCGGCCACCGCCTTGATGACGGCATTGGCGCGCGGTTTGTTTTTGGTCAGCTCGAGACGCAGCGCGAGCGGATCCTTGCCGGCGGCCTGCGCCACTTCATCGAGGAAGGCTTCGGCGGCGAACTTGTTGTAGCCGGAGCCGATGCCACGCCAGGCATGCACGCGCATGCCACGATCCTCCCGCACATATTCGGCGAGTGCGTTCGGAATGGCATAGAAGGCCTGATCGAGGCCACGTGCGCCGATGTAGTCCTTGCCGCCGGTGGCCTTGAAGCGCGGCGGTGCTGCGACCGCATCGACGTTTTCCGACACCAGTCGATGATGCCAGCCGACGACATTGCCTTGTGCGTCGATGCCGGCCTTCATCAGGTGATGCGTCATCGGCCGGGGACGGGCTGCGGCAATGTCCTCTTCGCGCGTGAGGATCAGCTTCACCGGTTTCTTGGTGATGTTGGAGATGATGGTGGCCTGGATCGCCGCATCCGGCCAGATGCGCCGGCCGTAGCCGCCGCCGAGAAATTGCTGGTGCACCCGGATCTGATCCGGCGTTGTCTTCAGAATGCCGGAGATAATTTGCGACGCCAGCGCGCCGAACTGCGTGCCGGTCCAGATATCGGCCGACTTGCCGTCCTCGGAAACCTGAGCGACGGCGTTCATCGGCTCCATCTGTGCGTGATAGGTGTATTCGGACCAGTAGCCGGCTTCGACTGTCTTCGCCGCACCGCTCAGCCCGGCCTTCACGTCACCGACCTGATATTCGACCTTGGTCTCGGCGTTCGGATCCTTGGCCTTCGCCGCGTAGTCATCCTTCGCCTTATCCGAGTCGAAGTTTGCGGCCATGGCACCGCTTGTGTCCCACGTAACCTTGAGCGCCTGCACGCCCGCGCGCGTGGCTTCGACGGAATCGCCGATCACCGCCACGCCGAAAGGAAGCGGAATGACCTTGGTCACGCCCTTCACTTGCATCACGTCGGCAAGGTTCACGTCCTTCGACTTGGCGCCTTCCATCGGCGCCTGGAGCACCGACGCGTAGACCATGCCGGGCACCTGCACATCGATGCCGTACTTCGCCGTGCCGTTGACTTTCGCGGGCACGTCGCTGCGGCCGATGTCCTTGCGGCCGATCAGCTTGAACTGGGCCGGCTTTTTTAGATCGGCCTCGCTGATCTTCGGCGGTTCCGCCGGCACGGTGGCAAACGCCACGACTTCGCCGTAGGTGATCTTGCGGCCCGATTTCTTGTGCGTGATCGTGCTCTTGTCCGTCGTCAGTTCGGCGACCGGCACTTTCCATTTCTCGGCAACCGCATCAAGCAGAACCTTGCGCGCCTGCGCGCCGGCCATGCGCAACGGCATGAAATAGCCGGGCACCGACACGCTGGCAGCGGTGATCTGCGCACCGTGAAACAGCTCATGCGGGTTGCCGTAGACCTTCGGATTGGCCGGCGCGAATTCGGTCTTCACTTTCGACCAGTCGGCGTCGAGCTCTTCCGCAAGGATCAACGGCAATGATGTGTAGACGCCCTGCCCCATTTCGGCGGCCGGACAGACGATGCTGATCGTGTTGTCGGCAGCAATGCTGACCCAGGCGTTGAACTTGGTCGGCTGCGTCGCTCCGAGCGCTTCCCCGCCGTGGCCCATGCCGCCAAGCGTGAAGGCGAACGTCATTCCCGCAGCGCCGGCCACGAAGCCGCGCCGGCTGATGTTGGTGTCGACAGAACCGTTCCTGATCTGAATGGTCATGGCTCAGGCCTCCCGGGCGGCGCGTTGAATGGCGCGCACGATGCGCGGATAGGTGCCGCAGCGGCAGATGTTGCCGTCCATGTGCGCGACGATCTGCTCGCGCGTCGGCTTCTTGTTCGCCGCGATAAGCGTCGCCGCCTGCATGATCTGTCCGGACTGACAGTAGCCGCATTGCGGCACCTGCTCGGTGATCCAAGCTTTCTGCAGCGGGTGCTGTCCGTTCGGCGACAGGCCTTCGATGGTGGTGACCTTGCGGCCCGCCACCTTCGAAACGGAAATCTGGCAGGAGCGCACGGCCTTGCCGTCGACGTGCACCGTGCAGGCGCCGCACAGGCCGGAGCCGCAGCCGAATTTTGTGCCCGTGAGCTTGAGTTGCTCGCGCACGACCCAGAGCAAAGGCGTGTCGGGCTCAGCCTCGACGTTCGCCGTCTTGCCATTGATTGTGAATGATGTTGCAGCCATACGATTTCTCTCCCTCGAGAGTGATTTTGTTGTCGTGGATTGCGCTTGATCCGCGCATTTGGTGGCCTTGTCCGCACCCCTGCGGCAGTGGCAACGAAGTCTCGGCGCAAATTCCGGCGGGCGCCGGGCCGCGTCAGTCAGTCGATAATTATAAGCAGATTTCCCAGAGGGTGGGCAGCTATGATGGGATCATGAATCAGCCCCTGCGCTCTTTTCTCGCAGACCTCTACCGCATTGCGGTAGAGGCGGCGCATCCCGCGTCGTGTCTGCCTGCGCTCCTGCCACCGCCACCATCGGGGCGACTGATTCTGATCGCAGCGGGCAAGGCGGCGGGGTCGATGGCCGAAGTTGCCGAGGCGCATTACCTCGACAAATTGCACATTGCCGCCGAGCGGCTGAGCGGCGTTGCCGTCGCGCGTCACGGCTACGGAAGGCCGCTGCGGCGCGTGCGCATGATCGAGGCCGGTCACCCGATCCCCGATGCGGCGGGGCTTGAGGGCGCCGATCGCGCGCTCAAGCTTGCCGATGACGCCCGCAAGAACGATCTCGTGCTGGTGCTGATGTCGGGCGGCGCATCGGCCAATTTGGTTGCGCCGGCGCAAGGCATTTCATTCGAGGACAAGCAGGCGGTCACGCGCGCGCTGTTGCGTTCGGGTGCGACGATCAACGAGATCAATGTCGTGCGCAAACACCTGTCGCGCATCAAGGGCGGGCGTCTCGCGGCGCATGCGCATCCGGCGAAACTCGTGACGATCGCGATTTCCGACGTGCCGGGCGATGATCCTTCCGCGATCGGTTCGGGACCCACTGTGCCTGATCCGACGACGCTAGGCGATGCGCGCGCGATCGTTGCCAAGTATCGCCTCGAGATTCCCGATGCGGTCACGCGCGCGCTTGTGGATCAGCGCAATGAATCGCCGAAGCCGGGTGATCCGGTTTTTACCGACAATGAAGTGATGCTCGCCGCGCGGCCGGCCGATGCGATGCGCGCGGCCGAGGAGGCCATTCTCGCGGCCGGTTACGAGTGCGTTTTCATCGGCGATCGCGTCGAGGGCGAGGCGCGCGAGGTCGCCGCCGAGCATGCGCGCATCGTGCGTGAATTGCGTGCGAGCGGGCGGCGCGCCGTCGTCCTGTCGGGCGGCGAGTTGACCGTCACGATCCGCGGCAAGGGGCGCGGCGGGCCCAATCAGGAATATGCGCTGGCGCTGGCGGTGGCGCTCGACGGCATGCCGGCGGTCGCCGCCATCGCCGCCGACACCGACGGAACCGACGGCGGCGCCGGCTCTCCCCTCGACCCCGCCGGCGCATTGGTCGATGGCGGATCGATTTCGCGCGCGAAAACGAACGGCC
>Ga0207678_10005912_pt1 | contig 10903 bp, 11 predicted proteins | sample KBSC63metaG_FD_184319 | JGI IMG/M metagenome (GOLD analysis project Ga0207678, IMG submission 184319) | Corn rhizosphere microbial communities from Kellogg Biological Station, Michigan, USA - KBS C6-3 metaG (SPAdes) (version 2) | ecosystem: Host-associated > Plants > Roots > Rhizosphere > Soil ...
GAGTACAAGCCATGGACGATTTGGCGGGAAGACAATGCGCCAGCATAGAAATCTATAACGTAAAACTGATATCGAGATCCGCAATCTCGGCAATCGTTCGGCCAATATGGTGCTGCAGGAATTTGTTCAGCTGATAACAAAAAACCGCATCATTGACTCCAAGGTATCCCATATAAGCTGTCTCATCGATAACCATTCTTATAAAGAGTGCCGTCGGAATATCATCGTGCAAAATGGTTCCCGTGAAAACTCCTACTTCTCCGTAAAGTTTTTTTATCGGCTTGGTCTTGGAATGCACCCAAACTGGAGGCCACGACGGTCCGCCAGCAATGGTCAATGCAGGGTGATCTCTGAGCGTTGTTTTTGGCGGATACACAAGAACACTCAACCGCCAAATAAGGTGTGAGACAAGTAGCTTCGTCAAAAACCGCGACTCAACCGTGCAGCTTGGGTTTGCTCAACGACATCCCGTAACGATCATTATTCCGTCGTGGGACAATTGTCCGGGCGCAGATTACCTGAGCAATTAATTTCATCCGACCGCCAATCCCACTACACCCAGCACCATCGCACTTGCGCCCGCCAGTTTTCGCCGAGCGTTCCCCTCGCCGAGAAGACGCGTTCCCATCACCGTGCCGATCAAAATGCTGACCTCCCGCGCTGGCGCCACATAGCTGACCGGTGTGAAACGCATCGCGGTCAGCACCAGAATATATGCCAATGGTATCAGTACCGCACAGGCGATCGCTTCGTATTTGTGCTCGCGCCACTCGCGGATCGTATGATCCGAATATTTCAATGCGATCGGAGTCAGAAAGAGCGCACGGCCCACGTTCGCGCCCCAATCCAAAACCAGCGGCGAGATTCCGAAATGGCCAACCGATTGTTTATCCCACAGGGTATACGCCGCAATGAACACACCCGTAATCACCGCGTAAATGAGCGCGTCGCGAGATTCGTTTTCCCATAATCGAGAGATATTCGTCGTCAGAATGATCGCGCCGCCGATGATCAGCAGGGCCCCAAGTACTGCAACGGGTGAAGGTCGCTCGCCGAGAAATAAGATTGCCGCACTCGCCGCCAGCAACGGCCCAGTGCCGCGCGCCATCGGATAGACCAAAGAGAGATCACCGACCCGATAGGCTTGATTCAACAATACGAAGTACGCCGTGTGCAACGCTGCACTGCCGGCGATCAAGCCGATGCTTACGAAGTTGATATCGATTTGCCAAATTTCGATGATCGTGATCGTGGCCGGCGCATAGAGGAAGGCCGACAGAACTGCCACCAGCCAAGTGAACGTCGCATGCCCACCGGCATGCTTGTTAAAAAAATTCCAGGTGGCATGAATAAGCGCCGCGGCTAGGATGAGTATCAAAGCGAAACTGGTCATGGAGAAAGTTCGGACACTATTTCCGATGACTCATCGCCCAAACCGGCGCCAGTCGAACACTTTCAAGACAAATTCTGGTGGGAACTAAATTACGATAAACAGGCTGCGCCGGACCACCCAATGTTTGCACTCACTCGACGGGTCAATCATCCGGCAGCGTAATCGGGTCACCGATGTGAATGGTTCCGCCGCTGAGAATTTCGCTACGGAGCCCGCCGCGATGAACCAACCCGCGCAGCGCGCCGTGCTTGGTCAATCGCTCCAAGTGCGCACACGGCTCACAGAGTCGCGTACCCCGCAACCGCACTTTACCGATGAAAAACTCCCGGCCGACCAGATGATTGAGCGCCACATCGCGGGTCACGATATTACGGCGCGATTTACCTGGGGCGATGTCGATGCCGTAGTCTCGCTTGAGGCCTGCGAGTGCCTCGATCTCAATCAAGGTCACATGCCGGCCGCTGCCGGGATCATGCGAATAAGTACCGATGCCGGCAAAATATCGATCGTCGATCAGTCCGCGCCCTGCGATCGCTTCGACTTGATCGCGATTCTGGATTACACCGGCGCCGGTGGGCGCGATGTGCAGCGAAACGACAAAGCCTTGCCGGGTCATGAGATCTGTTTTTTGCGGCGGGCAACGAGAGCGCTAATTTCCGGCGTTTGCACGCCCTGTTTGAGCAAATCGCAGGTGCCCTTCTCGAGAATCTCTTGCGCCAACTGCTTCGTTCCGGTGAGCGCCGCTTTCAGAAACCCCGAGCCGTAGCTCACACGCGCTACGCCTAAGTCCTGTAGCTGGCTCACGCTCGGCGACTGCGGCCCAGCAAGAATACTGATCGGCGCTTTAACTTCTTTGGCGATGCGTCCGATGATTTCGGCTGAATGTAAGAACAAGTAAAAAATACAATCGCCGCCCGCTTCGGCGTAGGCGTTGCCGCGGCGGATCGCCTCATCGAGCGCTTTCGTCGAATCATCGGGAAAAACATGAAACGCGTCTACCCTGGCGTTCAGGAAGAATTCGCTACCCAGCTCGCGCTTGGTCTCCATGACGGCTTTAATCTTGCGGAGCTGCTCGGAAATTTCCACAAGGCCGCCCTTTCCTTTCGCTGCTCCGTCTTCGAGATTCATGCCCGCCACACCGCGCAATACCAGTGCGCGCACCGTTTCACGGACGCCATTCTCATCGCCATAGCCTCGTTCACCATCGGCATTGAACGGCACGCTCACCGCGCCAGCAAAGCTGCCGCTGATCTCAATGAAGCGATCGCGGCTCATGACCTCGCCGTCGGCATAGCCCAGCGCCGCGGCGATCCCGCCGCTGGTACCTTGGATCGCTTTGAAGCCCATTTGTTCGAACAACAAAGCGCTCAACACATCGTAGGCACCCGGCATGACAAGAATCTCCGGCGCGCGCACCAATTCTCTGAGTCTACGGCACTTCTCATTGGCAGCAGCAATTACCGAATTCGGCATCGCTTCCATGATGACCTCCAGGAAATCTGATCAGCGAATCGTATCGCAAGACTCAGTGGGATGGAAGCAAGTGAAGATGTGCCGAGCAATGCGGGTTCAACGCGTTAGTCAGCTCCACAAACAAATTCAGAAATCCCCCTTCATCCCCCTTTGGCAAAGGGGGACAGTGTGGGATTTGTAGAACTCGTGCCCTGCGCGCGTCACGTGTCTGTGTTCTCTCAGGCGAGATTTCGATGAAAATCTGAAACTTCTTCGGAAATCCCGGGCGCGCCAGTACCGTGCCACTTTTCCATGTGGCTTCGCTCTGTCTGGGAAAGCGCTTCGCCCCGGTAGTAGCGGTCATAAAACGCCCTATCCAAATGGCAGGCCTGAAAGCCAAGTACTGTCCGAAACGGGGGCATGTACGCAGGAAAGCGCTGATAGCGACCGTAGATATACTGACAATAGGCGATCGTTGCATCCACTGCGCGTTCGCTGATTTTCGGAATACCTTTCGCAATCGCTGCTGGATCGCGCCAAGCGCTCTGTGTGATGCCGCCGCGAAACGTTCCTTGTGAACCGTATTTGATGTCAACAATCGCTCGCACAGCCTCTTTCATCGTTGCGTAAAATGGCGGACAAAAGGGCTGCAGCAAGACTTCGCCGTCGCGCTCCAATGCCAGCGGATAATGCACATTTCGATTGCTGCCCTTAAGACTCATCAGCCCTGTGATCATAAAATTTGCGCCGAGATATCGAGCCGTGGCCATGGTTCCCATACGAAAGCCCAGCGCTTCAAACCAGCTTGACTCGTGCTCCGCAAAATTCGGGAATCCGCCGATCCCGATCGCTTGCGACATCAATCCTAAATTCTGCAGCATCATGCCTTGCTCGACCGTCACCAACTCTGAGACCATAAGCTCCAAGCGTTGCACCGTCAGCACACGCCCATCGGCGGGATCGTCAAACAAATGGCCTCCCCTCCTGCGCGCAAATCGGCCGAGACCCGCGGCTCGGAATCCAGCGCGCTCATCGAGGACAAATGCGCCGGTATGCTCGTTGAAGATCTCAAGCAAACCGTTGATGTACATGAAAGTCAGTTCGTTGATCGGCAAAAAATATGTTGTGCCGGGCACGTAAAGCGACCAGCGGTTGACGTTGACGTTGAACATCGGCGCCACTGGCGGTGCGACGCGGCCGTCTTTGATCTTTACCCGCATGCGCCGGTAGATTTCGGTGAATTCATTTTGAGAGGCAAGATCGATCAGCGGTTGGATCTCCGGCGCCGCAAAATCTTGCGGGCGCTTGATGAGATACGTCGCGTCATCGTTGACGATAACTAATGCAACGGTTTGGATCGCATCGCCGCTGGCGAATGTGCGCCCAAGGGACCGCGCCACAATCGCGCCTCCTTGCTCCTGGGAAAACGGCAGATCGAGCAACGCAAACCCAGTGATGCCGCTCGCCGCAAAAGTCAAACACGCTTCTTCGTCCTCGGTCAAGGGAAACGGAGCGTGTCGGCTTTCATATGCCATTGGACCGCTCGGCATTTTCATACCCAAGCCAAAACGGCGCGAACGCCGCTGCTTCAGTGCGGCGAGGAGAGGATAGCGGTCGATTTGCGCGAATATTTCAGCAGACATAAGAACGCCTCCCATCGCTGCCTCATACCACAATCATCGGCCGCGCGAGAGGCGTAGATGCTAAGCGAGGATTAAGGCTTCTCGACGATATCCTTTTTTACTCCGGCAAACAGGGTGAGGATTTCTGTTCGCTCGTTATCGGCAACTTTGAACTTGTCCAAGGTCGCATTGAGATGTTTCACGGTAAGTTGCCAGTCGGATCGGTTATTCCCAAGCCTGCATGTACGGTTTTCATGCTTCTGCCGAAATAGTAACAAGGCCCGCCGCTCGCTTCGCACAGTTGATCGACTACGTGCTGGCGCAGTTTTCTTAAGGAATCGGCGCTCACGCCGACGAAAAATCGCGACATCTGCTTGTCGGTCGCGAGTCGCCCAAGAAAATCGTCGGCCACCGCAGCGATCGCGTCGTAACCGCCGACGCGTTTATAGAGCGATGGGGTGGCACCCGTCATCTGGGGTTGCGCCGATGATACTCGCACGAACGATCCGCATAGCGTAATGCAAAAAATCATCAAGATCGTCGCTGAAATCACTTTATCTTTCATTTTCATCCCTCCCGTTGATTGTTAAAGCCGAATCAACCCAGCACTGACGAGCCCTTGCCACGTGAGTCCGACGCCGATCAGTAAGATAAACGCCGACGAGGCCAATGGTAGCCAACGCGTGATGATGCGCTCCTCGCCACGAAAGCGCGACATAAATCGCCGCGCGTAAACCATCAGCATGCCAACCGCGACCAGCACCGTCGCCAACCCCACGCTGAACGCGCCGATCAACAGCAAACCCAACCCGATACGCTGCATCGACACCGCGCTCAAGAGCACCACTAACGCAGCGGGACACGGCACAATTCCACCGCTGACGCCGAGTGCCAACAGCTGCTTCAACGACACGTTCTCGTCGGGCTCGTGATGATGGTGCGCGTCTCCGTGGAAATGATGCTCGTGGTCGTGCGGCCCGTGATGGTGGTGGCGTGTGTGACCGTGCTGATGGGAATGCATTCCGTGCTTATCGCGGTGACGTCGCAGCAAAAGCATCGATCCGAGCGTCATGATCATGATGCCGGAAGCTAAACCGAGCCACGGATAAAGTCGCTCGGGCACGATGTATTGAGAAGCGTAAAGCGTCGCTAGACCGAGCAGATAGACGCCCGCTGTGTGCGCCGCAGTGACGACCAAACCGAGCAGCAGCGCATGCTTGAACGTCCCGTGCGATCCGACAAGATACGCCGCCACTAAGGTCTTGCCGTGGCCGGGCTCCAGCGCGTGAAACGCGCCGAGACCGACGGCAACCGCGAGAGCGAAGAGAATAATTTCCCAACCGAGCTGTTTTTTCGCCATCATTTCGGTGAATGCACTACGTGGCGTCGCTTGCCGGTTGGCGGTGAGCTGAACCGAAGGACCGTCGCTCGACTTCACCATAGTCACCTCTGGTTCTGTTGCGCGCAAATCTTGCGGCGGTGAAATTTCGCGGACTGACGCCCTTGCACTGGATACGGTATTTCTCACGACGGCCACTGGCGGAACGATAGTGTGAACCAAAAAAGTGGTCTGCGCTGCCAACTGCTGCGGCGGGCTGTTCAACAGATCGGTCGGATAATCGCTCAGCTCGTGGCTGCGATCCGCCATCGAACCTGAACTGCTAATCAACTCTACGCCACGATCGGCCCCGACGATAATTTCCTTCCAACCTGCGCGGCCCGGAAAGTTTTCGTCTCGATAATTCAACAATTCCTCGCCACCGGTCGAAGCCGAAGCGAGCTCTGCTTTGAAGAGAATACCGATTTTCATCGTCGGCAAACCACCGGCGCCCGGCGTAAATAAAATCTCTCTCGAAAACACGTTTAGCAGCAGTGGATTTCCGCTCAGCCGCAGCGACAAACCGCCGCGTAGTATCTCCGCTTTGCGCCTGACGTAAGCCTGGATGCCCTCGTCATCCGCACGAGCTGTGACGCCGTTTTCCTGAAGTTCCTGGAACGTCGGGATCTCCGCGAGATCGAGAATATATTTAATCTCTAGGGCGTCCTTGCCGATGCGGATTCCTGAATAGTGACTGATACTGAAATTGCCCATTGGATGGGCCCGGGCCGAGGCGGTGAAGAATATGGAACTGGCGGCAATCGCGAGTGCCGCAATAAAGTAAGCACGCATCACCTTAGCCTCCCTGCCGTTCGGGATTCATGGCCGCACGATCAATATCCAGTTCGACTTGGTGCAAAGCTTCCGCGGCTGTTCGAGCGAACAAGGGATGAAAATACGGATTTAGCGCGAGAGCTCGAGAAAGAGATTCTTTGGCTTTGGTTTTTTCACCGAGCGATTCATAAATCATGCCGGCATGAAAAAACAGCTTCGCGTCTTGGGTTCCCAACCTCAGTGCCTGATCGATCGCCGTTCGTGCCTCTGCGAATTTTCCGTTTCGATAAAGATTCCAGGCCACGACGTCGTAGGCGTAAACGTCGCGCCGGTAATCCAGCTCGCGGAGCGCAAGTTCCAAACCTTCCTTCGGCTTGATATCGTGATCGGCGTAAAAATAGGCGAGCTCGCGGTTGTAAAGAACTTTGTTGATCTCGTTCAGCCGACCGATGTACTCGACCAACTCAAATTGTCGCTGGGCCTCTTCGCGTCGACCGCTCCTGGCATAAATATCTCCTAATGCCGCGACGTAGTCGGGCATCGGCAGGATAGCGATCGCCTTTTCATAGAGCTTGATTGCGTCACCGTACTGCTTCTGCGCAAAGCGTAGCTGCGCCAAGCTCGCCAGCGCCCGATAATAGTTCGGATAGCTCTCCAATGATTGCTGGAAATACTCTTGTGACTTCGATAAATCGCCGATGGCAAAGTATTCCATACCGAGTTGCCATTCGGTCCAGGCGATGCTCTCGCTCGGCTGCCTCGCAGCCTTCCCGAGCGCGACCGCGCGTTCCAGATCCGCAATCGCGGCGGCGCTATCGCCGCGCATACTCTTCAAGCCCGCGCGCCGGCTGTAGGAATACAAGCTCTGCTCGAGTTCAATCATATAATCGTACGCCGCTTCCGCCTCGGCGTATTGGCCAACTTCGAGCAGCGCGTCGCCGAGAATTCCGTAGGAGTCGCCGTCCTCCGGATTCATCTCTACGGCCCTGCGCGCTTGCGCCGCCGCCGGCCCGAATTCGTGGCGTGAATAGAAAACATAAGCGAGAGCGCGCGCAGCACGAAAATTTTTCGGCATGATATCCAAAGATTTTTTTAACGCCTCTTCGGCACGGCTAAAATAGCTCGGGTCGCCGGTTTCTCGCGCCTTGCGAATGAGCGCATCGCCCAGTCCGAGAAGCACAGTGCCATTGCGCGGATTGCGCTTGAGCATTTGCTGGTAATACCCGATTTGCTGATCAGTGCGAGCTTGCTGTGCAAACGAAAGTTTTGCTGCGAATGGAAAGATGCTCAGCGCGATCACGACCGTGGCAATCGTTTTTTGTAGGGATTTCATATTTCATCTCCTCGCGAGGGATTGCCGGAGGAGGATGCTCGTCCTCCTCCGGCGAAAAGTCCGTCAATTGCACGGATTGGCGCCTGCTTCACCGCAGTCGATATGCCGGCGGTTGCGACCATCGTACGGTGTCGGCAGATAAGGAAAGATTTTGTAAATCCCGTTGGGCGTGAGATTTGAGCCCGGCGCGCCCTGGAGAAAGTTAACACCGTCTCCAGCTCGGGCGGCGATGTAGTTATCGCCACCGACCACGCGCAGCGCGATGTCGGCCACATCATCGTTCGGACGGCGGCCATTTGGGAACCCTGCCGCGTCGCCCGCGAGTCCGCCAAGCCGCTTTTGATTTTCCGGCGGCGTCGGCGCAACTTTCAAATTGACGCGCAGCAGTTCGGAACAGGGATCGCCGCAGTCATTGCCGTTCAGAGTCTGGCCCGGATACTTGAGCAGCAAGCCCATCAAATCGGTCCGCGGCGTTGATGTCACCGGTACATTGAAGATCAGCGCTAAGGCCTGGGCGATTGATGGATTTTTGTAAAATTCCTGAAACTGCGCTTCGTCCTCGGGTTCCTGCGAATTCCAAAGATCCTTCGAAGGCGTATCGATAATCAGCTCGTTGACGAGCGGATTGGCCAAGCGCGAAACTTGCGTCCACGGTCCGGCAAGCACTGACGTGCCATCACCCGAGAGATGTTTGTTTTTTTGCCGGGCCGTCGAAGCATACATACCGATCAATGGAGTGTTGGTTTGCTCAGCCGACTTGCGGTCCTGCGTGATCCTTGCGATCGGCACCTCGATCGCAATGCTGTTGACGTTCGTGCCGCTGAACCGGTTGTTACCGAATGGATTCGCCGAATCATTAGCATCCTCTGCCTCCGTCAACAGCGGCGGAAAGCGCCGCAGATTTGCCGTGTCGAACACCGCGCCGAGATCGATATAAAAAGTTTCGGCCCGTTGCCCGGCAAAAACTTTGATGCCGGTAGAGGGATCCGTATAAATGCCCTGCGCGGCGAGATTCTCATAGTTCGGCATGGTCGCCGGTCCAGCATTGGACGGCACCGCGATGAGCTTCTGCCCTTTGAATAGCTCCGTTCGTTTTTTGCCTCGGACCTCAGTGATCGTATAGGTTTGCCGGCGGCTCAACCCTTCAGACCCCGCGCCATCAAGGCTCGTGATTCCCTGGACTTCGGCAACCGGAATATGCGGATTGCCGACGTAGGGCAGCGGAAAGAGCAGCGAACCAAGAATCGGGCGAGTTTCGGTTTTGAAGCGGAACTCGTAAACGATGTCGTCGGCCTTGCCGTCCTGGTTGTTGTCGATGTTGAAGCTGTAGAGCACCTCGTCATCGAAATTGAAATAATTGGGTCCATCGGCCGGATCCTGACCAGGAATGACGTTCATGATAAACGCCACTTTCCCGGGATCCTGCCAACTCCGAAACGCATACGTGTCGGTGTTATCGGCCGCTGGATCGAGCGCGATTAACGGTGCTTCGCGATGGCTGGCTGCGCGCGCTACTGACGGCGTGATCGCCAGAGTCATGAGAGCGGCGACTGATAATGCGACGACCTGCTTTAAATATTTCATCTTTGAATTTGTCATGGTCGATGTTCCTTTCTTGCGCCGGTGCGATGGGGCCGAATCGGCCCCGGGCTATTTTTTCCCTAGTGTCCGGTCAACGACTGGCGAAACGATCGGGAAACTGCTTGACGATGGCGGCGGCCAGGGGATCCGCGATCATGCCCATGTGTCCGGCAGCGCTGCGAATCGCCATGAGAGTCTTGTTCATGTCGCCGCTCGCCTGAGCATCGATCACGTCCTTCAATGTCAGCACGTGATCTTTCACCAGACCGGCAACCGTCTCTTTTGGCAGATTAGGGTTCGCCGCAGCGAGAAACGCGCCGAAATCCTGTGTGTACTGGACGAGATCATTGACGGCCTTGCTTTTCTTGGCGTCGTCTTTAGTTGCAACCCCGACGGTGTAGTCAACGACAAAGCCGATGTGTTTGCGCCACAACGGCAAAAATGCTTGCTCGGCGCCCGCGCCGTACACCGAGCCAATCGCTTTGGCAATGTCTATGGAATTACCATCGAGCGCGCCCGCGGCCGCTTTGAATTCGCCGTCACGCCCAGCGAGAGCCGCGCCCGTCGCCCAAGCAGCGAGAAACACATGTTCGCGAAACAACGAGTTGAGGCCCGTCCGCAGATCCGAGCTCATCATCCCAGGATGATTCATCTCCGCCGCCATCGCGCTCGCGCCGTAGTTGATGCCAAGTAATGCGGCAATAACGGCCGCGCCGATTAGTTTTTTGCAGATTCTTTTCATTCCTTTTCTCCTTGTCTTGTTTTCGCTTTAGCCGGAATTTGCTCGCAGGGTCATTGGACGCGGATTTGGCCGCGCATGGATTGGTGGCGTTCGCAAAAATATTCGTAGTCGCCGGGACGATCGAAGGTAAAACTGGCTGTGGCACCCTTGCCGGGAAGAGGCAGGCTTACCGCTCCATTCCGATTTTCCGGTGTGCCCAAAGTGACAGTGTGCTGGATCTCATCCTGATTGACCCAAGTCACCGCGGTGCCGGGTTTGATCTCCAATCGCCCTGGCTGATACTGAAAGAGTTGAATCATGACGACCGATCCGGGCTGGGAACGTGGGCCCACGCTTTGATCGCTCACCGCCGCGACGCTCTGAGTCGGACTCGTATCGTCACATTCCTCGTGTGCGCGCAGTGTCGAACTTCCAGCCAGGATCATTGCCGTCATGACTGCAAAACGCCGCCAGAACCTTTGCATCATGCCTCCTCTTTGTCTTATTGCTACTCAAACCGGCTTGCCTTTCTGAAACGGTCTACGGTTGAACAGCGCGATTTGGATTGACGGCGTGCAAGATTTCGCTTTTCCAAAAAATCTTTGTGGCACTAAATCCAACCGCCTGCTTCGATCGTAGATATGAGAGG
>Ga0207678_10005913_pt1 | contig 10903 bp, 9 predicted proteins | sample KBSC63metaG_FD_184319 | JGI IMG/M metagenome (GOLD analysis project Ga0207678, IMG submission 184319) | Corn rhizosphere microbial communities from Kellogg Biological Station, Michigan, USA - KBS C6-3 metaG (SPAdes) (version 2) | ecosystem: Host-associated > Plants > Roots > Rhizosphere > Soil ...
AGCGGCGCCATCACGGCCTTCAGCCAGCTCTCCAGGTCGCGGTTCGCGATATCGAACACGTGCTTGACCCGAATCGCGATCGTCTCGAAAAACCGCTTCATCAGCGTGAACTTGGCCTTGCTGACCATGTTCCACAGCGTATTGAAATGCACGTTGTAGGCGCGCTCGAGCCGCTCGACTTCCTTCTGGTACTTGAGCATCGAGAACGGCGGCGGCGTGAACGGCTCGATGCCGTGCTCCTTGGCAAAGCGCTGATACATCGCCTGCATCATCTCGTGCGTTTCGGCCGTCTGCCGCGCGCTGGCGTCGAGGCTGCCGTAGATCTTGGCGAAGAAATCGCCCATCGCCGAGCGCACGCCCTTGGTGAACGGGCTCTTTTCGATCCGCTCGCGCGTCTCGGCGGCGGTGGCGCGCAACGTCTCCAGGCCGATGCTTTCGTACAGGCTGTTCGTCTGCTGCGTGAATACCGTGCGCAGAGCCGTGTAACGCTGCATGCCGCGCTCGAACAGGTTCTTCTCCTGCTGGATCCGCTCCATCATGTGCTCGACGACGTCCTGATTCTTTCCGCGCAGGTTCTGCAGCTCGCCGAGCTGTTCGCGTATGCCGGCGATCCGGCTGTCGAGTATCGTCCGCGTGCCGGCGACCAGCGCGCGGATCTCGGCCTGCGTCGCCGATCCGACGATGCGGCGCTTGGCCGGAATCAACTCCCTGGACAGCGCGGTTTCCAGCTGCGGCAGGCGGCTCCTGGCGAGCAGCACATCGTCGCCGTTGACCTTCGCCAGCAAGGCCTTTTGCGCCGACACCGGAAAGACCTGGGCGGGCGGCAGCATCAGCAACTGTGCGCTGGTGCGGACCTGGCGCGCGATCTCGGCCTCGATCTCTTGCGCCGTGCGCAGCTCGTCCCACAAGCCGTCGATCTTGTTCAGGATGACCAGCCGGCCCTCTCGGCTCGCGGGGCTGTCCCCGACGATGTGCTTGCTCCACACCTCGATATCGGTCTTGGTCACGCCGGCATCGGCGGCAAGGATGAAGAGGACGGCGTGCGCATTCGGCAACAGGTTGAGCGTGAGCTCGGGCTCGGTCCCGATCGCATTCAGGCCGGGCGTGTCGAGTATCACCAGCCCCTGCTGCAGCAGCGGATGCGGAAAGTTGATGATCGCGTGACGCCAGCACGGGATGTCGACGGCCGCGTCGGCCGCCGACAGCGGCGCGAGCGGGTCGCCGTCGTCGTAGAGCCCGTACTTGCGCGCCAGCGGGACCGAGACGCGCTTCGTGTGCGACACCTGCGACAGCGCTTCGGCCATCTTGTCCGCCGACGACATGTCGAGCGTTATCGTCACCCATTCGTCCGCGTAGTTCTTGAATTCGGTGACCGAGCCGTCGCGCGCCCGCGTCTCGATCGGGAGCAGCCGGATCGACGGCGGGCGGGTCGAATCATAGAGGAGCTCGGTCGGACACATCGTCGTCCGGCCGGCAGCCGAGGGCAGCAGACGCTGACCAAAATCGGCAAAGAAGATCGCGTTGATCAGCTCGGACTTGCCGCGGGAGAACTCGGCGACAAAGGCGACGACCAGCTTGTCCTGGTGCAGTCGCTCGAGCAGGCGTTGCACGGTAAGGTCGGCCTGGCCATCGGCAAGTTCCTGTTCGGACAGCCATTCATGCAAGCGCGACACGCCCGTGGACAACCGGCGTCGCCAGTCGCTGTAGGCTTCAAATCGCGCGGCCAGATCTTTCGATTGCATCATGTTCGGCTCATGTCCGGCTCGAGTCGCAAGGACTCTAGCATAAAGCGCGCCAAAACAAAGACCTAAGGCGTCCTAGGTCTGGCAGGCGCGGCAGTAATAGGTCGCCCGGCCGCCCTGGCGGGTCGCACGGATCGGCTGCCCGCAGACACGGCATGGCTCGCCTTCGCGGCCGTACACGTTGTACTCCAGCTGAAAGTAACCCGGCTCGCCATCGCTATCGACATAGTCGCGAAGCGTGCTGCCGCCTTTGGCGATCGCGGCGGCGAGCGTTTCCCTGACCGCCGCCACCAGGCGGTCAACGCGCTCGCGCGAAACGCGATTGGCGGCGCGGGTCGGCCGTATGCCGGCGCGAAACAGTGCCTCGTTGGCGTAGATATTCCCGGCGCCCACGACCAGTTTGTTGTCCATCAGGGCGAGCTTGATCGCCGTGTTGCGTTTGCGGGTGGAAGCGAACAGGTACGCCGCATCGAATGCCGGCGAGAACGGCTCGGGGCCGAGCGCGGCGAGCAGCGGATGCTCGCCCGCGGCCGCGGGCGACCATAGCATCGCGCCGAAACGGCGCGGATCATGGTAGCGAAGGATGACGCCGTTGGCGAACTCCAGATCGATGTGATCGTGCGTGCGTCGCGCCGGGGCGACGCCGTAGACGCGCAGGCTTCCGGTCATGCCGAAATGGACGATCAGTGTGTCGCCGCCGAGCCGGAAAAGCAGGTATTTGCTCCGCCGGTCGACCCGGTCGACGACACGACCGACCAGGCGGCGGGGCAAATCTCGCGGAACCGGCCAGCGCAGGCGGCGGTCGTAGATTCTCACCGCCGTCACTTTCTGCCGTTCTACGTGAGGCGCGATCCCCCGACGCGTCGTTTCAACTTCCGGAAGTTCGGGCATCTTGAGGCGTCGAGTGGCGTTTGTTGCTCGGGCAAATATACCCTAAGATGCAGCGAGGTCCGGCGACGCACCCGGACCGAATCAAAATCGACCGAGCATGGCTTGCCTATCGTGATTTCCACTCTTCGTTTGTTGTTCGTCGGCCTGGCCGCCGCTGCCTTGTGGGCAGGAAACGTCTTCGCGCAAAGCCCCGCCGACCCGAAGCCGGCCGGCGGCGCGGCCGCCGCGCCCGAACGCCCCGCCGCGGTCGACGAGCTCACCCCGGAAGTGCTCTATCGCATCCTGGTCGGCGATGTCGCGATGCAGCGCGGCGATGCAGCGCTGGCCGCGCGCGCGTACTTCGAAGCGGCGCGCGATTCGCGCGATCCGGTGCTGGCCCGCCGCGCCACCGAAATCGCGCTGTTTGCGCGGCAGCGTACGCTGGCCTTGGAAGCGGCGAAGCTGTGGCAAGAGCTCGACCCGAAGGCCGAACGCGCGCGGCAGATGGTCGCCTCGCTTGCCGTCTCCGGTGCCGGCTCCGATCTGAAGGCGGAGCTGCAGCGCGTGCTCATCGAAGCGGCCGCGAACGACAAGTCGCTGGGCGAAGCGTTCCTGCAGCTCAACCAGGCGTTGAGCGGGCAAACCGACAAGGTCGCGGCGTTTCGCCTGGTGCAGGAGCTGGCGCGCCCGTATCCGAAGGTTCCGGAGGCGTGGTTTGCCATCGCGCTCGCCGGGTACAACACCAAGCTGAGCGATCCGGCGATCACCGCTGCCGCAACCGCGGCGGCGGACCGGGCGCTCGAGCTCAAGCCGGGATGGGACCGTGCGGCGTTGGTCAAGGCCGACATCCTGGCCAAGGGATCGCCCGAGGCGGCGATCGCCTTCCTCAAGCAATTTCTCGCGGCGACCCCCGATGCGCGCGCGGTCGCCGGCGCGCTGGCCCAGATCTATGTCGAGCAGAAGCGTTTCGCCGAGGCGCGCGCGATCTTCCAGCAGATGTGGGAGGACGAGCCCGAAGATCGCGAGTTCGAATTCGCCGTCGCCGCGATATCGCTGCAGATGAAGGATTACGCGACCGCGCAGCGCCTGCTCGAGGAGCTCGACAAAGTCGGTTACGGGGACAAGGGCGTCGTGCCGTTCTACCTCGCGCAGCTCGCCGAAGAAACGAAGCATTACGACGAGGCGATCGCCCGGTATCGCGAAGTCACCGAAGGCGACCGAGCCTGGCTCGCCAAGCTGCGCATCGGCGCCATGATCGCGAAAAAGGGCGACCTTCCGGCGGCGCGCAGCTATCTGGAAGGACTGCAGCCCGAGTCCGCCGAGCGTCGCGTCGAGCTCACGCAGGCGGAGGCGCAGTTGTTGCGCGACGCCGGCGATTACAAGGGCGCGTACGCGATCCTCACCGCCGCGCTGGAGCGCCAAGCCGATTCGGTCGACCTGCTCTACGACGTCGCGATGGTCGCCGAAAAGCTCGATCGCATCGACGAGGTCGAAGCAAGGCTCAAGCGGCTGATCGAGCTCAAGCCCGACAACGCGCAGGCGCTCAATGCGCTCGGCTACACGCTGGTCGACCGCACGCCGCGCACGGCGGAGGGACTGAAGCTGATCGAAAGAGCGCTGCAGATCGCGCCGGACGATCCGTTCATCCTCGACAGCATGGGCTGGGCCAACTATCGCATGGGCAGACTCGACGACTCGGAGAAATTCCTGCGGCGCGCGTTCGGCGACCAGGCCGACCCCGAGATCGCCGCGCATCTGGGCGAAGTGCTGTGGGCGAAGGGCGAGCGCGAGCGCGCCAACGAGCTGTGGCAATCGCAGCTCAAGTCGTCGCCCGACAATCCGGTCCTGATCGAGACGATGCGCCGGCTGGCGCACTGATCCGCCGGCCGCGAAGTCGATGGTGAGGCTGCGCGGCATTTGCGCTCGCGCAGTCGCTGCGGCCGGTGCGGCGATTCTCTGCGCCTGCGCACCGGCGCTGATCGAGCGATCGGCGCCGCCGAGCGCGCTCGCGCCGCAGGCGACGGCGTTCGAGTTGACCGGACGCCTGTCGGCGCGACGCGGCAACGATGCGCTGAGCGCCAATTTCCGTTGGACGCACGAGGCCGAGCGCGACGAGCTCGACCTCTCTTCGCCGCTTGGCCAGACGATCGCCCGCTTGAGCGGCGACGCCAGCGGCGTCCATCTGCAAACTCCCGATGGAAAAGTCGCGACGGCGAGCGACTGGGCCGCATTGACGACGCGCGCGCTCGGCTGGCCGCTGCCGGTCGCAGGGCTGGCATTCTGGATCCAGGGCGCTCCGCGCGACGGCGTGCCTGCTGCGGTCGAACGGGCAAGCGACGGCATGCCGGCGGCGCTGCGCCAGGATGGCTGGAGCGTCGTCTACCAGGCGTTCGAGCGCGGCAGCGATGGCGTCTCGCGCCCGAAACGGCTGACGCTCGATTACGCGGACGTCGAATTGCGCATCGCCGTCGATTCGTGGCGATGAGCGAGCGCCGCGCCGGTGCTGCCCGCGCCGGCGAAGCTCGATCCATTCCTGCACGTGACGGGTCGGCCGCGGTGGCGATCACATGCTCGACTCGCTATGGGTCCTGATCGGACGCGGCGACGTCGCGTTATCAGCGCGCATCGCGGTCTCGACCAGGGACATCTTCGCTGCGCCTGAATTGACACGACACAGCGAGTCCGCGAAAATGGCCGTCTTTTCCGAGGGATATGGCCGTAACGACCTGCAAGTGGTTGTGGCTGCGCGGTTCCCGGAGGTCGCAGCCTGCGTTGCCGCGCTGTCTTGCGCGGCACCGGCGGAAATGCCGGAGAAACGGCTGGATTTGTTGCTCGCGCGCTGAACCGCCACCCGCTGTGGTCGTTTGCCTCACGTTGATGTTCCCGCGCGCGAACGGTTTCCCTTGGGGAGTCGCCAAGTGGTAAGGCACCGGATTTTGATTCCGGCATTCGTAGGTTCGATCCCTACCTCCCCAGCCACCAACACGTGGAGCAGGTCGTCCGTGCGGACGGCCTGTCCGCGTCTTTCATAGGCGGGGCCGATGGCGTTCGAGCGGATGCGGATCTTCACCGGCAGTGCCAACCCGAAGCTCGCCGAGGCCGTCGTCCGGCATATGAACATAAGCCTCGGCCGGTGCATCGTCGGCCGATTCTCCGACGGCGAGGTGATGGTCGAGCTCTTGGAGAACGTGCGCGGCCGCGACGTGTTCATCCTGCAATCGACCTCGCAGCCGACCAACGACAACCTGATGGAAATCCTGGTGATGGTCGACGCGCTGAAGCGCGCCTCCGCCGGCCGCATCACCGCCGCGATCCCCTATTTCGGTTATGCCCGGCAGGACCGCCGGCCGCGGTCGGCGCGGGTGCCGATCACCGCCAAGGTCGTTGCCGACATGCTGACGACGGTCGGCGTCAATCGCGTGATGACGATGGACCTTCACGCCGACCAGATCCAGGGCTTCTTCAATATCCCGGTCGACAACATCTACGCGACGCCGGTGCTGCTGGGCGACCTGTGGAAGCAGAATTACGACAACCTGCTGGTCGTCTCGCCCGACGTGGGCGGCGTCGTGCGCGCGCGGGCGATCGCGAAGCGCCTGGATTCCGACCTGGCGATCATCGACAAGCGCCGGCCGAAGGCCAACGTCGCCGAGGTGATGAACATCATCGGGGACGTGGCGGGCCGCGCCTGCGTGATCATGGACGACATCGTCGACACCGCCAACACGCTGTGCAAGGCGGCGTCGGCGCTGAAGGCCAACGGCGCGCAGAAGGTGCTCGCCTATTGCACGCACCCGGTCCTGTCGGGCGGCGCCGTCAAGCGGATCGCGGAATCCGAGCTGGACGAGATCGTCGTCACGGACACGATCGCCCTGTCCGACGAAGCGCGCGCCTGCAAGCGCATCCGGCAGCTCTCCTGTGCGCAGCTCCTGGCCGAGACGATGACGCGCATCTCCAACGAGGAATCGGTCAGCTCGCTGTTTACCGAATAAGCCTGCTGCAGCGCGGAGCAGGGGCCCCGCGTGAGCGGGGATGCGACCGCGGAAGCGGGCTGCGGCCGACACGCGCAGGCTACGTTACGGCGGACGTCCGAGGAGGCCGCGGCGCGAGCTCGCTTCGCTAGCCTTGCGCAGCGACTTCCTTTGCACCGCCGCGCCAATTCAGGTTACAATTCAAGGCTTTCCCCGTCGCCGCCTGCCGGCGGCATTGTCGCCATCGCGGACGACCGTCGCGCCTTAGCGCCCGGAAGGCCGCAGACAAGAGGAGCAACACCATGCAGTTCGAATTCACCGCCTTTCCCCGCGGCACCGAAGGACGAGGCGCGAGCCGCCGGCTGCGCCGAACCGGCCGCGCGCCGGGAATCGTCTACGGCGGCGCCGCCAAGCCCGAGCCGATCGAGCTCGACCACAATGCGCTGATCCATGCGCTCAACAAGGAAGCGTTTCATTCGTCGATCCTGACGATGAAGCTGGGCGAATCCGCGCAGCGCGTCCTGCTGCGCGACGTGCAGATGCATCCGTTCAAGCAGGAAGTGCTGCATATCGACTTCCAGCGGGTCGACGAGAATCGCAAGATCCACATGAAGGTGCCGCTGCACTTCATCAATGCCGAGCTCGCGCCGGCGGTCAAGACGACCGACGCCATCATCAGCCACGTGATGACCGAGCTCGACGTCTCGTGCCTGCCCAAGGACCTTCCCGCATTCGTCGAAGTCGACTTGTCGCCGCTCGCGGTCGGGCAATCGATACACGTGTCGGATCTGAAACTGCCTGCGGGCGTGACCGCGGTGACCCGGCCGGGTCCGAGCCCCGTCGTCGCCACGGCGATCGTGCCGCGCATCGTCGTCGAGGTCGAGGAAGTCGCAGCGCCGACGGCCGAAGCGGTCGCGGGCGAAGCGGCTGCGGCGGCCGAAGGGGCGAAGCCCGGCGACAAGGCCGCAGAAAAGAGCGGCGAGAAGCCCGCGGAAAAGGGCGCCGACAAGGCGCCGGCCAAGAAGGACGACAAGAAATAAGTGTCTGGCGTACCCGAAAGGCCCGCCGGCGCTTTCCTCGGCGGGCCTTTTTGCTGCCTCGTCCCGCATCCGAAGCGCAACCTGAGCTGACGTCATGCCGCACACGTTCCGCCTCATCGTCGGCCTCGGCAATCCGGGACGCGAATACCGGGAGACGCGGCACAACGCAGGGTTCTGGTGGATCGAGCGCCTTGCCGGGACGCTGCAGACCGCTTTTCGCAGCGAATCGAAATTTCAGGCACAGGTGGCCCCGGCGCGCGGCAGCGACGGCGACATGCGCCTTGCGATGCCGCAGACGTTCATGAATCGCAGCGGACTCGCGGTCGCCTCGCTTGCCCGGTTCTATCGGGTCACGCCGGCCGAGATCCTGGTCGCGCACGACGAGCTCGACTTGAAGCCCGGCGTGGTCAAGCTGAAGCAGGGCGGCGGCAATGCCGGACACAACGGCCTGAAGGACATCGCCGCCGCGCTGGGCAGCGGCGAATTCTGGCGGCTGCGACTGGGCATCGGCCATCCGCGCGACGGCGCGCTGTCCGAGCAGGAAGTTGCCGACTATGTGCTCCATCCGCCACCCGGCGACGAACGACTGCTGATCGAAGACGCGATCGCGCGAGCGCTGGCGATATGGCCGTGGCTCGCGCGCGGCGAAACCGAGCGTGCGATGCACGAGTTGCACACGGCCCCGCGGCCGCCAGCCGCCCCCGAACGACCGGCCGGAACGTGAGCCTCAAATGCGGAATCGTCGGCCTGCCGAACGTCGGCAAGTCGACGCTGTTCAACGCGCTGACGCGCGCGGGCATCGCGGCGGAAAACTACCCGTTTTGCACGATCGAGCCGAACGTCGGCATCGTCGAGGTGCCCGACCCGCGGCTGGCGGCGCTTGCCGCGATCGCGCGCCCCGAGCGCGTCGTTCCCGCCGTCGTGGAATTCGTCGACATCGCCGGATTGGTCGCCGGCGCGTCCAAAGGGGAGGGTCTGGGCAACCAGTTTCTGGCCAACATCCGCGAGACCGACGCCATCGCGCATGTCGTGCGCTGTTTCGAGGACCCGAACGTCGTGCACGTCGCCGGCAAGATCGATCCGGTCTCCGACATCGAGACGATCAACACCGAGCTCGCGCTGGCCGACCTCGCGGCAGTCGACAAGCAGATGAACCGCTACGCCAAAGCCGCCCGCGCCGGTGGCGACAAGGAGGCGAAGCGGCTGGTGGCGGCGCTCGAAAAGATCGTTCCCGCGCTGAACGATGCGCGGCCGGCACGCTCGGTCGATCTCTATCCGGAAGAGCTGGCGGTGCTGAAGCCGCTGTTCCTGCTGACGATGAAGCCGACGATGTACGTGGCCAACGTGTCCGAGCACGGGTTCACCGGCAACCCGCTGCTCGACCGCATCGAAGCCTACGCCGCGCGCGAGGGAGCGCCGGTGGTCGCGATCAGCGCCGCGCTCGAAGCCCAGATCGCCGACCTCGACGACGCGGACAAGCAGATTTTCCTCGCCGACATGGGTCTCGCCGAAGCCGGGCTCGACCGCCTGATCCACGCCGGCTACCAATTGCTCGGTCTCGAGACCTACTTCACCGCCGGGCCCAAAGAGGTCCGCGCCTGGACGATACGTCGCGGCAGCACCGCGCCGCAGGCTGCCGGCGTCATCCACACCGATTTCGAAAAAGGCTTTATCCGGGCCGAGGTGATCGCCTATGATGACTTTCTCGCCTGCAACGGCGAGCAGGGCGCAAAAGAGGGGGGGAAAATGCGACTCGAAGGCAGGGACTACGTCGTCCGCGACGGCGACGTCATGCACTTTCGTTTCAACGTCTAGAACGTGCGCCCGCTGCGCCCGTGAGCACGCCGGTCCTGCTCGTGGCCACGGCCACGCAGTGGTTCGGCACGGCGCGCATCCCGCGCTCGCTGACGCGAGCGGGGTTCGAAGTCTTCCTGCTCGCGCCGAAAGACACGCTGGCCGAGAACAGCCGCTTCATCGCCCGCACCCAGCACCTGCCCGACAATGCAACGCTGCGCCAATGGGTCGATGCTTTCGCCGACATCGTCGAGCTGACGTCGCCGAGGCTGGTGCTGCCTTGCGACGACACGGCGTTTCGCCTTTTGCAGACGCTCGCGCTGTCGCCGCCCGGAGGCATGCGTCCCGAGTCGCATTTGCAGCTCGCCGGGCTTATCGCCGACTCGATGGGAGACACGCGGTTCTATCGCACCAGCGTCGAGAAAACCCTGTTGCCGCCCGCCGCCGAGGCGCTGGGTATCCGCGTGCCGCGGTATGCGGTCATCGACACGCCGGCCGCGGCGCAATCGTTCGCGGCCGCCCATGGTTATCCGATCGTGCTCAAGCGCGATCACTCGACCGCGGGTGAAGGCGTGGCTATCGTCGAGTCATCCGCCGAGCTCGCTGCCGCCTTCGAACGTCTTGCCCGGCCGGATCCATCCGCCCTGGCTCCCGCCTCCCCGAGCGGCGCCGTCCTCATCCAGGTGCTCGTCGAAGGCGACGTGCATTACGAAAATACAGCGGCCTGGAACGGCCGCCGCATCGGCGGCTTCGCCGTGCACCGGTTGGAATACGCCGATGATGTGAAGGGCCCTGCCGCCGTGATTCGTTGCTATCGTTCCGACGAGATCGGCGATTTCTCGTCCAGGCTGGTGCACGGCTTCGGCATGACGGGCTTGTTCGCGACCGAGTACATCGTGGAGCGCACGAGCGGCCGCGCCTATCTGCTGGAAGTGAATCGGCGCATGACGCCGGGCCTTCACGTCGGATCCCGCATAGGCGTCGATCTTTGCGCCGCGCTTCACGCCGCGATGCACGGCCTGGCGCCGACGACGCGCGCCGATATGGACGAAGGCGAGGAGCATCTGAACGTGCATTTTCCGCAGGAGTGGCTGCGCGACCCGCGCAGCTCGTACCTGCGCAATCATCCGGTCGACTTGCCCTGGGACGAGCCTGAGCTCATCAAGGCGATGCTCGCGCGGCGACCGAAGTCCTGACGCCTTTTATCGAGAGACCCACATGTGGCCATTCCTGCTTCGATCGATTGTCGCGTTGCTGCTGGCGCTCTGCGCGAGCTCGGGGTTCGGCGCCGACCAGGCGGCCTACCCGAACCGTCCGATACACATCATCATTTCGTATCCCGCCGGCACGTCGACCGACACGCTGGCGCGCGTCGTCGGCCAGAAGCTCGAGGCGGCGCTCGGTCAGCCGGTCATTATCGATATCCGGACCGGCGCCGCGGGCAACAACGGCCTCGCGGCCGCGGCGCGCTCGGCTCCGGACGGCT
>Ga0207678_10005914_pt1 | contig 10902 bp, 8 predicted proteins | sample KBSC63metaG_FD_184319 | JGI IMG/M metagenome (GOLD analysis project Ga0207678, IMG submission 184319) | Corn rhizosphere microbial communities from Kellogg Biological Station, Michigan, USA - KBS C6-3 metaG (SPAdes) (version 2) | ecosystem: Host-associated > Plants > Roots > Rhizosphere > Soil ...
GGAAACTCGGGCTCCACACCCGCTATCGGTGTGTAATGCAGGTCCCACAGAAACCGGTGCATGCCTGTCTTTGTGGAAATCAATTGCGGCGGCCGAATCCAGTAGCTCGGAATTCTGAGCCGTTTCGGATTCGCTTCTACCGGTTTATCAGCGCTTGAATATTTTCTGACCAACTGACCCTTGCCGTCTTTGATCTCGATCGTCACCGGACCGCTCGCATCTTTAGAAAGGAAATAATCGATCATCGCGCCGTCTGGCGGATTTTCGCCGGCTGGTTCGTCAGGAGGCAACGGCGTATCTGTGTTCAGGTTCGCGCGAACGCGCAATGCTTTTTGCGGCTTGAACAGCATGCTGTTCGACCCGCGCGCAGGCGCGCCGGCTCCATCGGTACGCAACGAAGTTGGAGTCGGCCCGCCCTCGGGCCGATCGAATTGCCGCAGCAACGTAATGTTGTCGAGGATCCAGAATCCACGACCGTGCGTGCCGACGACTAAATCGTCGCCCTTAACAATCAGATCGCGCACAGAAGTCGCAGGCAGGTTCAGTCGCAACGATTCCCAGTTCGCACCGTCATCGAACGACACATAAACGCCTTTTTCTGCTGCCGCGAAAAGGAGTCCTTTGCGTTCCGGATCTTCGCGAATTGCGTTTATGATTTGGCCAGCCGGTATTCCATTCACGATTTCCGTCCATGTTCTGCCGCTGTCGTGCGTCGCAAAAATGTGCGGCCGCAGATCGTCGATCCTCAACGTGTTGACCGCTGCGTAAGCGGTGTTCGCATCGAAATGTCCTGCTTCAATGACTGAAATCTTCTGCCACGCCGAAATGCTCGGAGGCGTCACATTGCTCCAGGTCTTTCCGGCATCGGTTGTGACATGAATCAAACCGTCGTCGGTGCCGCACCAGATCCTGTTCGCGTCGAGTGGTGACGGCGCAACGGCGTAAATCACGCCGCGCCGATGCGCCTGTTTCGTCGCGTCCTCCTTGTATTTTCCGATGCTCGCCGGCAGCTCGTAATTCGGTCGCGACAAATCCGGACTGATCTTTTCCCAGTGATCACCGCGATCGCGCGTTTGCCAGAGCGTGTTCCCAGCGAAAAACAGCAAATGTGGATCGAGCGGCGAAAAAACAACCGGCTCGGTCCGCAACATCCGGAAATCGTCGGTCTGTACCGGCACCGGCAGAATGTTTTGCGCCTGACCCGTGCGCCGATCGAATCGCGTCAATTTGCCGCCGATGATGATGTCCGGATCGAGCGGATCGGCGACGACGTAACCATATTCCTCCGCCGCGACCGGTCGCCAATCGCGGAATGTGATTTCACCTTCATCCCCGCGGCTTTTGATCCCAACCGAACCGCTTTCCTGCTGACCGCTGTAAAGACGATACGGAAACGAGTTGTCCGCGCTGACGTGATACAATTGCGCGGTCGGTTGGTTGTACCACGAGCTCCAGCTCTTTCCGCCGTTAACCGTGACGATCGCGCCCTGGTCCGCGCCGAGCAGAATGATCTCGGGATTATTCGGATTGATCCAAATGTTTTGATAATCGTCGCCGCCCGGTGCACCGCGCCAGCCGTCCCAGGTTTTCCCACCGTCCGTCGATTTCCAACAAACGATGCTGGCCGAGTAAACGATCTGCGGATTTTTCGGATCGAACCGCACCACCGGCAGATCGCCACCGCCAATTCCAAGGCCGGGCCGCGGATCGTCCGTCGTGCCGTGCCAACTGTCGCCGCCGTCATCCGAACGATAAAGTTTCGCGATCGTTTTTGTTTTGACCGCGGCAAAGAGTGTCTTCGGCGCGCTTGGCGCGATCGCAAGGTTTGCCTGCACGATGTTGTCTGGAAGACCTTTGTTTAATTGCCGCCAGGTCTTCCCGCCATCGACCGATTTGAAAATCCCCCCGCCGCTGCCGTTGAACACGCCATTTTCCCACGGTCCTTCTCGCGATTCCCACAGCGCCGCGTACACAATCTCTGGATTGCCCGGGTCGATCTGCACATCGCTCGCGCCAACGTTCTCATCGCGATACAACACCTTTTCGAATGTTTTGCCGCCATCGACTGATCGATAAACACCGCGTTCCTCGTTAGGCCCGTACGGATGGCCTGCTACGGCTACAAAGATGCGGTCTGCATTTTTTGGATCGACCGCCAATTGCGGGATCTGCTGACCATCCCGCAATCCGACATGCGTCCACGTTTTTCCGGCATCAGTCGATTTGTAAACGCCGTCTCCGACAGAAAGATCTGGCCGATGCAATCCCTCACCACTGCCGGCATAAATAACATTTGGATCTGATGGCGCGACTGCGATCGCGCCGATCGATGCCGTTGGCTGATCATCGAAGATCGGCTGCCACGACCGGCCGTAATCGATTGATTTGAAAACGCCGCCGTTCACCGGCGCCATGTAAAAAACGTTCGGCTGCGACGGCACACCGCAGACGGCGCGTGTCCGCCCGCCGCGATAAGGTCCAACATTTCGCCAGCGCAGAATCGAATCGAACTCTCCCGCGGATGCCTGCCCAACTCCCAAAAGTATCGCCGAGCCGATTGTGATTGCAGTTCGAATAGACCGCATAAGCCGCAACTTTCTTCTGCGATGGCGATCGATGCAACGTTACCTGCTGCAGCGGCGTCCGTGTCGGCCGCAATTATCGCGGGACTGCGGCAATGATCCTTGGGAAGATAAAGAGGAAACAGAAGAGGAAGATTTTTCTGGTCGTTAGGCCGGAAGACCCTTTTTTGCGATCAGTTCCATCTGGTCACAAAATCGATCGAGCTCCGCCAAGGTTGTGTACAGATTGGGTGTGACGCGAATCCCCTGAAATTCTTCGTGCATGATCGGCACGGCGAAGATGTGATGTTTATCGAACAGATATTTCGTGACAGCCTCAGGATTGGTTCCGTCGATGTGAACATTTCCGATCGCGCACGATTGGTTCGGATCAAACGAAGTGTTAAACCGGATCTTGGCCACGTCCTTGAGCCGGTTCATCCAGTAACGCGACAGGTAACGTAACCGCGCTTCCTTTCGCTTGCCGCCTATCCCGTTGTGAAAGACGAGCGCCTCACCGATGGCGAGCTTCGGCGCGGCTGAGTGGGTGCCGATCTCTTCGAATTTGCGGATGTCTGAAGCCTGCTTGGATTCCGCGGCCATGAGCGGCCAAAGTTTTTCGATTTTATCGCGCTTAACGTAGAGCATCCCGGTCCCTTTCGGCGCGTACAGCCATTTGTGGAGACTTGTGCCGAAGTAATCGCAACCGAGATCGCTCTGTTTGAAATGGAACTGCGCAAAAGAATGCGCGCCGTCGACGATGGTCTCAATACCACGGCTCCGCGCCAGGTCGCAGACTGCTTTCACCGGAGTGATCTGGCCGGTGATGTTGATCATATGCGACATGAGGATGAGCCGGGTACGATCAGTGATTCCTTTTTCAAACGCAGCGGTGATCTCGTCTAATTTCTTTGGCGGAATCGGAACCTGAATGAGCTTGAGCTTGAGGTTTTCGCGTTTCTCGCGCTGACGCAACGTGGTGAGCATGCGCGGGTAATCCTGGGTGGTGGTAAGAATTTCGTCGCCCGGTTTGAAGTCCATTCCCATGAGCAGACTCTCGAGCGATTCGGAAGCATTGCGCGTGATCGCAATTTCTTCGCGGTCGCAGCCGAATAGCTCCGCCAGACCGGTGCGAATGGTTTCGGATTGCGGCTCGAGGATTTGCCACATCGTGTAAGCCGTAGCGTCTTCCTGTTCCCAGATGTAACGGACCAGCGCTTCGGTCACGATGCGCGGACTCGGCGAAACGCCGCCATTGTTCAGGTTGATGATGCCGCGCGTGACGCTGAACGCGTTTTGAATAGCGGCCCAGTAATCTTCGTCACTGGCCGCTTCTTCCGGTGTGAGATGCGCAACATTTTTTGCCGCTGCTTCGACATTTCTCAGTAACGACGCGATCGTTGCCGAAGAAAGCGCAGCAAGCCCGAGACTTTTGCCGGCAAGAGAAATAAAACTTCGGCGAGTGGGCATGCGCCCAATTTAGACGTTTAGATGTTGAGTTGTTGAGCTAAAAAACGTTGGAGATGAATTCAGTACTGCTCGGCAAGCTTTTCACGTTCGGCGATGGTTGAGCCGTCTTTCATATAAACTCGGACGATGAGCGCTTTGTGGTGCGGGAAGGCCTTGGCTTTCCACACAAACTCCCAGTGCAAACCATTGGGGTCTGCTTTGAGCACGCGCGGGTGAACCGAATACAGACTGTAATCGTCCAGATCGGCGAACTCAGTTTTGGCCTTGGCAATCGCGATCGGCAACGCCTGGTCCAGACTGATTACGACATCTTTTGAATCGAGATCCTGCGCGAAAACCGTTGTGGCTAATAGCGCATAACAGATCAGCCATGGAAGTAACAGAAAATGAAAGCGCTTGGCGCCAGAGAAATAAAAGGATGTTGGTTTGGCTCGCAAGAATATCGGGTTTTGGGCGCGCCCTAATCACAACCCAATTTTGCACGGATGCAAAGCGCCAATAATCTTGCGGTTACAAACCCAACAAAGAGAGAAATTATGGCTATGTATGTGCTCGAAGCGCCCGGCGATGAAACAATGAGCGCTTTCACCCTCAAAATTGGTTCAATGGGAAGCGTCAAGACCCACACAATGCGCGCTTTCCCGAAAGACGAGATGGAGAAAATTCTGGCAAAGATCAAATAGTCAGCCGCGAAGCTCTGCGTGGTAGATGCCTTTTTGAAGCTAACGAGTTGTCTGAAAAATACCTTGACAAGATGCGCGGATCCCTTAGGGATTTTTCATTACGTGATCCGACGTCTCGACGCACTTTCAACGGCCTGAAGACCGGTTGAGAGAGCTTAACCTCGCTGAGACACCGCTTAACGCGATCTCCAGATTTACTTGGAGCCTTGAGGCATCTGAAGTGAGTCGCTCTTGCTGGCAACTCATCAAGGTGGTTCGTCGTTCCTCGCGGGTTTGGAGCTATTAACCCAAAAATAGAAAGGCGTTTATGAAACTCGTTAGTCTCAGGATCCAACACCGAAATCCCAAGCTGGACAAAACGTCCCGGGCAAACCATCAATCTTTCGGCAGCCCAACAAACACGTCTGGTGAGATTCACACGTACGCCGAGCTCCGGCAGAAGATCCACGACGACCTGCGGGTCCAACACCCAGAATGGATCGAGGCAGATGGTGAATCTCCCATGTGCGATTCTTACGAGGCCCGCCTCATGCAAGTGCTCAACAATATGAGGCAAAGGGCTTCAAAAGAGTCCATTGTTGATCCTCACCGCCTTCTCGAACAGGGAGCACATTGATTCAACGCAAATCAATCTGCAGTTTACCTAAGCTTGCTCGCTGCTTGTAGCCGTCGCCCTGTGGGCGACGCGCGCGCTTCGCATAGCGAAGCGGCTACAGTCTAGCGGTGGTTCGGATCCGGCGGCTGTCTTTGGTCTTTGACGTCCAGCTCGGCTTCTTCGACTCTCACCTTCTGTGCAACGCAATCGTTATCTCTTTGTCTGCATCAATCGCCGCGCCGAGGACAACCCGAAAGGATGCTGCGCGGTTAAGGACTCGGAAGAAGTGTATCGAGCGTTGAAGGCGGAAGTTGCCGGACGTGGACTCGCCAAGCTCGAGGCACGCGTCTGCACATCGAGCTGTCTCGATCAATGCGACACAGGCGTGACGATCTTAGTCGAACCCGATCATTTTTTTTACGGGCGCGTCACAGTGGCGGATGTTCCGGAAATTGTGGATGGACTCGTTAACGGCCAACCGGTCCAACGTCTCGTGATTACTGCGGATCAAATCACACCGTCGTCAGTCCCGACAACGACGCGAGGGTAGCCCCCGCGGCGCCTGCAGGAGCCCACCAAGTCTGGTCGCCGACGACTCCGTCCGCGTGGACACCGCGATCCTGTTGATAGGCTTTGACTGCACCTTCGGTCTTCGGTCCAAAGTCACCATCCACAGGGCCCGGATCAGTCGCAGCAGTTGCATATTTCTTCAGACCGTTCTGCAACGCAGTCACAATGTTGCCTGAGTCACCTCGAATTAATAGCGACGTGTTTGGGTCAGCCGGAAGAGCCTGCCACGTTAACGGTCCCACGATGCCATCCACGGTCAGGCCTGCGCCTTCCTGGAAATCTTTGACGGCCTGTTCCGTTGTCGAGTCAAAGTTGCCGGTGATATTTGCGGGCGCGAGCACCTTGGTCATTACAAAGATGCGCTGAAGTCTTCGTACGTCGCGACCAGTCGAACCAATGCTGATTGTTGGGCCGTTATTCATGATTTCTACTCTGTCTGTTTTTGCTCGGTTCTCACGCAGTAATTTCTGGGAGATACCCGCTACATCATTGCAAAAACTGTAGCCGCTTCCCTGTGGGAAGCGCGCGCGTCGCCCGCAGGGCGACGGCTACAATCACAAACCGAACTCCGCCCATAATGGTCGGTGATCGCTAAGATAGTATTTAATGAAGCTACGAAACTGAACCGGCGTCTTGGTCGCCCACAACGCGGCGAACACTCCACCATCGAAATCGAACACGCCTGACTTGCCAGTGAATTTTGCGCCGGCTCCCGTCGGGAAAAAAGCCACCTGATCATAGTGTTGATCGCCTGCGAGATTCGAACCGATCTGTGTCGAATGCTCGGGTAATTGCAGTCCCGTTCTTGTCAGCGCCTTGAAGATCGGATCGGCGGGATCGATCTTCGGAAGATTGAAATCGCCGAGCGCGGCGATGATCGGGGTCAAAGCATAGTGGCTCTTTGATTCGCGCTTGCACCATTGAGCAACCGCAAAGGCTTCCAGCGCCCGGCGTTCCATCGCGTCTATCGCGGTATCGTCACCGTAGTAGAGATGGACGTTTACCAGGCAGAACACCATCGTTCCGGTTTCGAAGGAAGCGATGTAGGGGTTGCGATCGAAGCCCAGGAACTTCGCAATGGTTGTCTCCGGAAGTATTACGTTCTTCAGATCTGACGGCGCAACCGCGACCTCACCGGTAAGCTCCCGCGGTTTTATTTTTTCCGAGTCGTAGAGAAAAGTCATGCGCTCGTCGTTTCCGGCGGCATCGGAGTAAATCGCGCGCCAGGACGCGGGCAGCGCAGCCACCACTCCGTCAAGTCCCTTGCGGTTGTTCTTCACTTCCTGGACGGCCACCAGGTCAAACCATGAAATCACCTCGGCCAGCAGCGCATAATCTTTCGGGCCGCGATCCTGCGCGCCCAGGTTGGCGATGTTCCATGTCGCCAACAACAGACGATCCGCGGCCTTGGCGGGAATGGCGCGACCTGGTTGAGTATCCCGCCACTGCCGCAGCGCCGCCCGCTCAGCATCGGCATCGTAGTCAAACGTAAAGCTGGGTTTGGGAAAGGAGGGCATAACGAATAATGTAGCAAATTGCTTGAGATAAAATCGATCCCGAACTTCTGTAATCCGAGATTAAACGAACAAAGAACAACAACCCATGAAACAGCTCCGAACTCTTCTACTGATAACAGCCACATTGTCGCTTGCCGCGGCTTCAGCTTATGCGCAGGCAACCAAAAGCTCTCCTGCGGCCGTCGCGTCTGCGTCACCGTCAACGCCACCTACCATCGCGTCGTCAATCGATCGCGAGATCAGTCTCGTTGAAAAAGAAGTCCTCGAAGCGGCTGAGGCTATGCCGGACAACAAGTTCGATTTTTCTCCGGAGAAACTGAACATCCCCGGCAGCGATTACAAAGGTGTGCGCACGTTCGGCGAGCAACTCAAGCATATCGCCGCGTCCAACTATCTCATTTGGTCACCGATCACAGGCGAGAAACCGCCGGACAACGTCAATGACGGCAAAGGCCCGGATAATATGAAAGCCAAGGCTGACATCATTAAGTATGTGAAAGATTCCTTCGCGTTCGGTCACAAATCGGTCTCGACGCTGAATAGCTCGAACCTTGTCGAACCGATTACCTCAGGAAGTGGCAGACCAACCACGCGGCTGTTCCTGGCAACGTTTGCGGCAGCGCATTGCTTCGATCACTACGGACAGATGATCGAGTATCTGCGCATGAACGGTATCGTTCCACCCGCAAGCCGCGGAAAGTAGTTGCAGCAGCCCTGCGCGGCGGCCGAAACAGAGGCGCGTACTTGCAGTAGCTGGCGTGTCGTCGGCGATCCTGTAGGGCGTCTGTGTTAGACGCTGTGGCGTTTCACAGCCGTAACGGATGAGAAGCAACGCCGAAGGTTTCCAACGCTGTACAATTATGGGCTTCTCCATACTGGCGAGCGTGTCGCCGGTTCCACGAATCGATGATGCACTCCGGCGTCATCTGCATCATGAGTCGAGGTTGAAGTTTCGATGTATCCGTTGAATGATCTGTTTATGAGGAATGTCGAACAAATCGAGAGGGAGCTGCGTAACCTTTCGGAGGCGGCGCCATCTCGCCGGTCGTCGGCGATCCTGTGTCTCGCAAGTTCGATTCCGCCGTCACAAAGCTATCTGGCCGATGGAAAACCGGTCCGTCTGTCTGAGCCACAAGGCTCCTAATCGCGGCGAACATAAGCGCGCAGCGTGAAACAAGAGGGCATCCACACGTTTATCGACGAGCTGCGCAGGCGGAAGGTGTACCGTGCCGCCGCGGCTTACGCCATCGTTGGGTGGCTCATCATACAGGTAGTGGCGACTGTCTTTCCGATATTCGCACTATCCACCTGGGCTCTGCGGGCAGTTGTGGTTTCAGTTTTAGCTGGCTTTCCCTTGGTGCTCGTTTTGGCCTGGGCATACGAGCTCGGACCGGGCGGTCTTCGGAAAACTGTCGACACTCCGGCGGACCCAACGCGTCCTCGCGGGTCCCTGCGCAGTCGCCGGAATGTGATCGCGCTGGTTCTAGTCGGTGCCACTATTTCCAGTCTTTGCGGCTATTTTCTGCTCGCGCGTTCGGTGGCGTCACCAATGGATAAATCGATCGCGGTTCTTCCCTTCGACAATTTTAGCGAGGAAAAAGACAACGAGCATTTCGCCGACGGCATCCATGATGATGTGCTCACGTCGCTGGCCAGGATCGAGGACCTGAAAGTAATCTCGCGCACGTCGGTCATGCAATACCGCGCCAAAGCTCACAACATTCGCGCCATCGCACAAGAACTGGGGGTCTCGGCTGTGCTGGAGGGCAGCGTGCGACGGTCCGGCAATCGCGTGCGTCTGGTAGTGCAATTGATCGATGCGCTCCACGACCGCCACATTTGGGCACAGGAGTACGACCGCGATCTCACGGACGTATTTGCAATCCAAAGCGCGCTTGCGCAAGAGATCGCAAGCCAGCTGAAAGCGAAACTTTCGCCTGACGAAGTTAACCGAATTAAAGAGCGGCCCACAACGAACGACGAAGCTTACAATCTCTATTTGCAAGCTCACACGATGTATAGCCGGGCCGAAGAGACGCTCGACACACTTCAGCGCGCAGAACAACTTTATGAAAAAGCGACGCAGCTGGATCCCTCTTTTGCGCTCGCGTTCGCTCGGCTCGCTCACATCGAGAGCTGGATTTATTATCTCTTTGATCCAACGCCGGAACGGCTCACAAAGGCGAGGAACGCGGCGCACGAAGCGATACGCCTCCAACCTGACGCGCCGGAATCCCACCTCGCAGTCGGATACGTTGCTTATTACGGGGATCGCGAGTACGAGCGGGCGCTCCGTGAATTTGAGATTGCGCGCCGCGATTTGCCTAACGACTCCAGCGTTTTCCTCGCAATAGCTTCGATCGAGCGCCGGCAAGGCAAATGGAAACAGTCGATCGCCGATTATGAGAAAGCTGCGTCGCTCAGTCCCAGCGATCCGATTATTATCGAGAACCTTGGGCTAACCTACCAGGCGGTTCGCGATTTTCCTGCTGCTGCAAAGGCTTTCGATCGTGCGGTTGCTCTCGTTCCGAACTCCTTCGAAGCGAAATCGCTTCGCGCTAACGTAGAGATCGAGTGGAAAGGAGACTTGAGCATGATGAAGAATTTGGTGGCGAGCCTTCCCCCGGATTTCGAATCGTTCGGCATGGTCGCACTGGCGCGATTCAACGTCTGCTTTTTTGAGCGCAAATTCGACGAAGCGCTAAATGTTTTATGGCGAAGTCCGCTGGAAAACCTTCATGGGCAAACGAGCACGCCGTTGCCAAAATCGTTTCTCGCAGCGCAGGTTTACCGGCTCATTCCGGATCCGGAAAAAGCACACGGAGAGTACGAACATGCGTTGAGCATCGCGCAACGAGCGCTCGAGGAGAGTCCGCAGGACTCCGCGCGTCACGCGCTCATCGGGCTGATCTATGCCGGCCTGGGCCAAAAAGAGGACGCGATTCGCGAAGGCAATCGCGCTTTAGATTTGCTGCCGGAGTCCAAAGACGCCATGGATGCGCCCGTTCTGGTGATTGCGATGGCACGGATCTACGCGATCACTGGCGAATACGAAAAGGCCATCGATCTGTTGAAACATTCTCTGCAAACACCTGCCGGCTTAACCGTGCATGAAATCCGGTTGGACCCCACCTGGGACGTGCTGAAGACGACCGACTCGGTGAGCGGCCTTCCGTTCGTTTGCCCAAACGAATGGTGCCCATCTGAGTCAGCGAGCCGATTGGCTGAGCGATGCCCTTGCGCACGGCTTCAACGCCAGCGACAAATGTTGAGGCAACGGCGCCCATGCCCGGAATCATGATTCCGAGTCACGCGAACTAGCGCCTACGACGGAGAAGACGAACCGACCAGAAAAAGAAAACCGCCCCGAAACGAATCCCGGAAGCGGTTTGCGAATAATCAATTTAGCCAAAATCTTTGTCGCAAACCTCCCTTCCTCTGTCAACCTGAAAAACACAGTTTCGGTGAACGGGATTGTTTTGTCTGGTCTCCACGACAAAGGAGAC
>Ga0207678_10005919_pt1 | contig 10895 bp, 6 predicted proteins | sample KBSC63metaG_FD_184319 | JGI IMG/M metagenome (GOLD analysis project Ga0207678, IMG submission 184319) | Corn rhizosphere microbial communities from Kellogg Biological Station, Michigan, USA - KBS C6-3 metaG (SPAdes) (version 2) | ecosystem: Host-associated > Plants > Roots > Rhizosphere > Soil ...
CGCGGCACCGTTAGCTGACAGCTGCCGCGAGGGTGGGGACCGACCGGGCGCGTGTGGAAGCGCCCGACCGGCACGCCGAACTTGGCCTGCGCCGCCGCGGCGAGGGCTTGCGCGCGCGGAAGCTCGTCGGCGTCGAAATAGATGTGCGCGTGGAAATCTCGAATCGCGGGCTCGGCCATGCCCGCGGCTCTACCAGATGCGCGCGCGTTTCGCTGGCGGGATGTACATCGCGTCGCCGGGCTTCACCCCGAACGCCGCGTACCAGGCATCGATGTTCCGAACGACGCCGTTGACCCGATACTTGCGGTAGCTGTGCGGGTCGCTGGTGGTGAGGTTGCGGATCGCCTCGGGCGTCATCTTGCCCGCCCACGCCTGCGCCCAGCCGAGGAACACGCGCTGGTCGCCGGTGAAGCCGTCAACGACCGGCGCCGGCTTGCCGTGCAGCGATTCGTGATAGGCATCGAGCCCAAGCGTCAGGCCGCCGAGGTCGGCGATATTCTCGCCCATCGTCAGGTCGGGCTTGATGTGCACGCCCGGCACCGGCTCGAACTGCGCATATTGGTCGCCGAGGATCTTCGCGCGGCGCTTGAACTCGGCCGCGTCCTTGGGCGTCCACCAGTCGCGCAGCGCGCCCGCCGCGTCGATTGTCCGGCCCTGGTCGTCGAAGCCGTGGGTCAGCTCGTGGCCGATGACTCCGCCGATGGCTCCGTAATTGTAGGCGGGATCGGCATTGGCGTCGAAAATCGGGGCCTGGAGGATGCCCGCCGGGAAGACGATGTCGCGCAGCGAGCCGTTGTAGGCATCGTTGGTCTGCGGCGTCATCAGCCAGTCGGCCTTGTCGACCGGCCCCTTGCTGCGGTCGACGTAGAACTGCCAATCGGCGGCCGCGGCGCGGCGCACGTTGCCGACGAGATCGTCGCTGCGGATGACGAGGTTGGAATAGTCGCGCGGCGTATCGGGGTAGCCGACCTTGACGCTGTAAGTGTCCAACTTCTTGAGCGCCTCGGCCTTGGTCGCGGGGCTCATCCAGTCGAGGTGCTCGATGCGCTTGTGATAGGCCGTCATGAGGTCGTTCACGAGCGACTGGACCTGGCTCCTGGTCTGGGCCGGGAAGTATTTTTCCGAATAGAGCTGGCCGACGCCCCAGCTGAATGTGCCGAAGCAGCTTGCCGGATCGGCGCCGCAGTCTCCGCCGGCGACGGCGAGCATGCCGAGCTTCCACCGCGCCGGGATTTCCGCCTGCCCCTGCAGCGCCTTGCCGCGGAAGGCGAAGCGCGCGTCGCCGAAGGCCTTGGGCAGATAGGGCGCGGCGACGTCTGCGACGCGGAACGCCATCCACGCCTTCAGCGTGTCGAGCGGCGTCGCCGCATAGGTCGCGGCGAGGCGGGTGAGCGCATCGGGCTGGCCGACGATCAGGCGGTCGCGGTCACCGAGCCTGGCGTTGCTGAGCAGCGCGCTCCAGTCGACGCCTGGGGCAAGCGTCGCGAGCTCGGCCGGCGAGTGCGGATTGTACTGGGTCGTCGGGTCGCGCAGCTTGATCTTGTCCCAGCTGTCCTTGGCCAGCTCGGTCTCGAACGCGATCGCGCGCGCCGCCGCGCCGGCGGGGTCCTGCCAACCGATCAGCGTCAGCAGCTGCGTTGCATAATCCGCATAGGCCTTGCGCTGCTCCGCGAATTGCGGCTCGAGATAATAGTCGCGGTCGGGCATGCCGAGCCCGGATTGGTTGAGGTAGATCGCGTATTTGTCGGGCGCCTTCAGATCGGCGTCGATGAAGGGCGCGGCGATCGCCGGATAGAGGCCATAGTTCGACCGTCCCATCAGCGCCGCGAGGTCCGACGGGGTCGTGGCCGCACGGATCGCATTGAGCTCGGGCGCGATGGCGGCGACGCCGATGCGGTCGATCGTCGGCTCGTCCATATAGGAGGCGTAGAAGGCGCCGGCCTTGCCTTTGACGTCGGTTGGTTGTTCCCCGACGCCGGAAGCCGCCTGCTGGAGCAACTGGTGGAGGTTGGCCTCCATCCGGTCGGTCATCTCGAACCGGCGCGAGACTGTCGGCCGGTCCGCCGGGATCACCGCGCGCTCGAGATATTTGCCGTTGGCATATTGGAAGAAATCGTTGCCCGGCCTGGTCGAGGAATCGATCGCGCTGAGATCGAAGCCCGTCGGCGGGTAAACGGGTGAAGTGCCTTGCCCCAAGGCTGGTCCAGCCAGCGCCGAAGCGACGAGCAGAAGTGCAAGCGAACGAACCTTCATGGCGAAAATCCCCACCCAAGCCTGGAAAACCGGGCGAAGTGTTAGCGGCGCGGGGGATGCGCGCAATCGCCCATTCGACGAATGGGCGAGCGGAGGCCTAAGCCCTTCCTTCACGCGTTCTCGCGGTTATAAGCCGCGCTTCTCCCGCACATATGCGGATGCGCCTGCTGGGGCGTCGCCAAGTGGTAAGGCACCGGTTTTTGGTACCGGCATTCGCAGGTTCGAATCCTGCCGCCCCAGCCAGGCCCGGGCACGCTGCCTCCGGTTCCCAAATCCTCGTCGCTCTCATCCTGCATGAGTGCTCCCCGTACTATGACGCGGAGCTGGTGCCCTGTGGCTTAAAGAACACAGCGTGCGGCTTGTCGCCAAGCGGGGGTATTCATACTGGTACGAATCGTACTAATACTGCTCGTCTGCCCCGTCGCCGAGCCGCACAACTTTGTCCAAAACAACGAGGCTGCAGCAAGGCTGGGGGAATGGGTTGAGCAAGGGGAAAATAATGCCGAAATCAAACTTCGCAGTGTCGTTGCTGGCGACAACCGTGATTGCGGGATTCGCCGCCGCCGTTCCGGCCTATGCGCAAGACACGACGACCGTACCGCCGCCTCCAGCCGGGACCACGGCGCCCGGAGGCGAAAGCACGCCCGGCGACACGCAGGCGGGCACGACTTCGAACACCGGCCCGGGCGCGCAGCCGCAGGAAGCGGTTCCCCCGGCGCAGGGCCAGGGCGGCGAGATCATCGTCACCGGCACCCTCATCCGCAACCCGAACCTGACCTCGTCATCGCCGGTTGCGGTGGTGGGGCAGCAGGAAATCCAGCTCCAGGCTCCGACCGCGGCGGAAAACATCCTCCGCACCATCCCAGGCGTCGTCCCGGGCCTCGGCCAGAACGTCAACAACGGCGCGACCGGCCAGGCGACGGTCGACCTTCGCGGCCTCGGCGCCAAGCGCAACCTCGTCATGCTCGATTCGACCCGCATCGTTCCGGCGACGAGCACCGGCCTTACCGACTTGAACAACATCCCGCTGTCGCTGATCGACCGTGTCGACGTGCTGACCGGCGGCGCGTCGACGACTTACGGCGCCGACGCGGTGACCGGTGTCGTCAACTTCATCACGAAGAAGAATTTCGCCGGCGTCGATCTGCAAATGACCGAGCAGATCACCGAGCGTGGCGACGCCAATAACTTCCGCGCCGACCTCGCGCTCGGCGCGAACTTCGACGACGGCCGCGGCAACGCGGTTCTCGCCATCGGCTATATCGAGTCCGATCCTTTGTTCTTCGGCGACCGCGATTTCGCGCGCTGCGTCGTCAGCTCGACCACGGGTAAGTGTTCGGGCGACTCCGCGACGGCTGTCCCGACGGCGATCCAGTTCTCGCCGGAGCAGCTCGTGGCCCTGGGCTTCCCGAAGAGCGCCGGCAACCTTCAGCTCGACACGACGAGCACGACGCTGATTCCGCAGTACAATTTGTTCAACTTCAACCCGTACAACATCTATCAGACGCCGTTCAAACGCTACAACGCGTTCGGCCAGGCGCACTATGACATTTCGGACAAGATCACGGTCTACGGCCGGGCGATGTTCTCGAAGAACTATACGAGCAGCATCGTCGCGCCGTCGGGCATCTTCGGCGAAGAGCTGACCATTCCGGCGGACAATCCGTTCCTGCCGGCGGCCATTCGCGACATGCTGTGCCAGTCGCAGACGACGACGACGGTCGATTCGGAGGGGACGCCTCACACGGTCATTACGCCCATCCCGCTGGGTGATGCGTGCAACAACGCTCAGGCGCTGCAGCTCGGCGTCTACACCTATCGCCGCGCGGTCGAGGTTGGTCCTCGTATCGACGAGCAGAACACCAACATGTTCGACTTCAAGGCCGGCGCGACGTGGAACTTCATGCCGAACATCAGCCTCGACATCTACGGCGCGTACGGCGAGTCCGAGGTCCAGCAGCGTCGTCGTAACTATGTCTTGCGCAGCACGCTGCAGCAGGCATTGAACGCTCACGCTGCGAACCCCGGCGTCTGCGACGACACCAGCGGCGGCTGCGTTCCGATCAACCTGTTCGGTCCGCTCGGCAGCATCACGCCGGCCATGGCCGAGTTCATCGGCGGGACGGAAAGCACGATCAACCGCGGCGGCAGCCTCGCGCAGGTCCACGCGGTCGTGTCCGGCGACGCCGGCTTCTCGATGCCGTGGGCGACCAACCCGGTCGCGTTCGCGGTCGGCGGCGAGCATCGCGACTATACCGGTCACACCCGTCCGGACTTCCTGGCGCAGCAGCCGGGTGAGCTGGGCGGCGCCGGCGGCGCGATCCTGCCGATCGAGGGCGCCTACACGGCTGAAGACGTGTTCGGCGAGTTGATCGTCCCGATCGCTTCCGACCGTCCGTTCTTCCAGGACCTGACGCTGGAAGCCGGCTATCGCCACTCGCACTATGTGATCGACGCTCCGGGCAAGCCCAAGTTCAGCGCCGACACGTACAAGATCGGCGGCACCTGGCAGCCGGTCGAGGCGATCAAGTTCCGCGGCAACTATCAGCAGGCGGTTCGCGCGCCGAACATCGTCGAGCTGTTCGCCCCGGTCGTCACCGGCCTGACGGCCCTGACGCACGATCCGTGCGCGGGCGCCCAAACGCCGGCCCAGGTCACAGCGACGAATCCGCTGAACCCCAGCCTGTCGGATCCGAACTTCGTCGCCACCTGCATCGCTCAGGGCGCTTCTCCAGGAGCGATCGGCTCCATTCCGGAGCCGACGGCCAACCAGGCGAACGCCACGGGCGGCGGCAATCCGTTCCTGAAGCCTGAAACGTCGCACAGCTGGACGGTCGGTGCGGTCATCGCCCCGCGGTCGATCCTGCCGGGCTTCAACATGACGATCGACTATTACAACATCAAGGTGAAGAACGCGATCACGGCGCCGCTCTCGGGCGACATCTTGAACGCATGCTTCAACAACCCGTCGCCGACCAGCGTCGCCTGTACGTCGATCCGCCGCAACCCGGCGAGCGGCGGCTTGAGCGGCTCGACCGCGAACGTTAAGGGCCTGCCGGCTCCGCTTGGCAACGCCGGCCGCCTCGCGACGGACGGCGTCGACCTGACGGCCAACTACCGCCGTGGCCTCGGGTTCGGCGACCTGACGCTGAACTTCAACGGCAACTGGACGCACAAGTCGAAGTTCTGGGCGTCGCCCTCTTCGACCCCGCCGAACTGCCCGGGCGTCTACAGCGCCAACTGCGGTATCTCGATCGGTCAGCTCCAGCCGAAGTACAGCTGGAACCAGCGGACCACGCTGTCGCTGAAGCCGGTCGATATCTCGCTGCTGTGGAGGCACCTCTCGAAGTTCCACTACCAGAGCAATCTTGCTCAGCTCGGTCGTACGTGTGCTGGCGGTGAGGGCGCTGGTGGGGTCGACGGCTGCACGATCACGGGTTCGGGCCCGCTGGTCGGCCGGACGATCAACTTTAACCGCATCCCGGCCTACGATTATTTCGACCTGACGACGCGGTTCTCGATCACCGACCACTTCGACCTGACCTTGTCGGCGTTCAATATCTTCGACAAGCAGCCGCCGATTGTCGGCAGCGGTGGCGGTACGACTTCCGCGAACAGCGGCAACACCTTCCCGTCGACCTACGACGCGTTGGGCCGCCGTTACAGCGCATCGGTCCGCCTGAAGTTCTAAGGCAACCGACCAACCGAAACTGGAGGGCGGGTCTTCGGACCCGCCCTTTTTTTACGCCAGGCGGTTGGCGGGCGTGGAAATGCCGGCGGCCTCGGCCACTGCTCGGGCCCAGGCCGATACCTTGCCGATTTCGTCGCCGTGCAGTTGGCGCGCCGCGCGATATTCCTCCTGCCGGGCCTCGCGGCCGTAAGTTTCCCGATCCTTCGAATTTCGAGCCAGGGGCCCGGCTTTCGCGGCCACCAGCTGTGCCTCGGACAGGGGAAGATCGAGAAACTCACCGGCGGCAATGAGCGTCGCGCGGGGTTCCGACAGGAAACTGTCGCTGTCGAGCGACCGCGTCCTTTCGGGAAAGCGGCTGATCAGGTCGCGAAACAGGCGCTGCTGGGCGAGCCACACAATCGCCGCGATCTGCAAGTCGCTCTGGCCGAAGAACTGCTCATCGGTGAAGCCCATTGCTTCGACCAATTGTTCGCGGCGCATCGCGAGGAACAACTCTCGGACCCACAGCCGCCCGTCGATCCCTTTCTTGGCGATCGACGTCAGGAAATCCTCGATTGGCGCGTACATGATGATCGCGCGCGCGTCGGGCCTCAGGCCCATCATCGCCGCGGCCAACCCGTTGACCAGGGTGGAAGGCTTGAGGAGCGCTACATCGTCGCCCGCGAAGGGCCGGGCCAATAACCCCAAAGCGTCGTCGAGTAGCCGGCCGGCATCGGCCGGCGTCGCTCCCCGCCTCCGCCAGCCGACGACGTCGTTGAGGATCATCGGCTCGCAGAAGGCGGTCGCAAGCCCCGGCTGGTCGAAACATTGCGCGAAGAGCGTCGAGCAGCAAAAGCCCGAATGGAAGACGAAATGCACCGGTGCTGTCGCCTTGGCGACCGCTTTCGCGTGCTCGCGCGGAACTGCCCGAAAATCGCGCTTCGGGAGGTAGTCATCGGTCAGGAAGGGAACCCTCGAGCGCGTTTCGCGATCGTAGTCGACGAACCGGACCTGGTTGGTGGTTTCGTCGAACCGGTGCGCAAGCCATTGCGGCGCCAAGGTTTCGTCGTGCTTATCGTGCAATCGAAATCCCTCGTTCGCGCCGCCGGGCGCGCTTGCGCCGCCGTCTAGGCTATGATTATTCCGCCGCATGACCAATGCGGCAACCGAAATCCAGGCCAAGCTCGTGGGCGCGGCCAATGCCCGCCAGCGCGGCCAGCTCGCCGAGGAGCTCCGCCTCCTCGATCAGGCGCTCGAGATCAATCCCAGGGACCCAATCGCTCTGAATGCTCGCGGCATGCGCGCGCTCGCGGACCAAAAGGCGGAGGACGCGATCGGATATTTTTCACGAGCGACCGAGATCGAGCCTCGCGAGCAGACGCTGTGGATGAACCTCGCGACATCCGCCCGGATGAAGGGTGATGCCGACCTCGAACGCACCGCCCTCGAACGGACGCTCGATATCGACCGGCTGCATTTCATGGCGGTGCTTCGCAAGGCCGAGCTGGAGGAGCGGTGCGGCAAGGGCACGGACGCCGTCATGGCGTGGAGCAACGTCGTCCAATTCGCCTCGTCGATGGTGGATCGCCCTCCAATCGTCGATGAAGCGATGCGCCGCGGCCAGGCCTTTGTCGCGGCGCACCGGGCGAGTCTGGCGGACAAATTCGACGACGCCTTTGGCGCGGACCGTGCGCGCGATCCTGACCTGCGCCGGTTCAATGCGTGCCTCGACTTCGTCCTCGGTCGGCGCGCGATTTATCGCAACGAATGCCACGGCGTGAATTTCCCCTTCCTTCCCGCCGATGAGTATTTCGACAGGCGGTTGTTCCTGCCGTGGCTCGAGGAAGTCGAGAAGCGGACCGACGCGATTCGCAAGGAAGCGCTGGCGCTGGTCGAAAACCCGGGGGAGGCGCTCCGTCCCTATGTGCTTCAGGAGAAAGGCCTTCCGGAAAACAAATGGTCGCAGCTCGACCATTCGCTCGACTGGGGCGCATGCTTCCTATGGGAATATGGCGAGCCCAATCCGCCCGTCATCGAACGCTGCCCGGAAACAGCGGCCGCGCTCGCGCTGGCGCCACAGAACCGCGTTCCGGGCAAAGCCCCGACGGCCTTTTTCTCGATCCTGCGCCCGCATGCGCACATTCCGCCGCACACCGGCGTCACCAACACCCGGGCGATCATCCACCTGCCGCTGGTCGTGCCGGAAGGCTGCTGGCTACGCGTTGGCGGAGAAACGCGGCATTGGGTCGAAGGCGAGGCTTTTGCGTTCGATGACACGATCGAGCACGAGGCGCTGAACCCGACGGACCAAATGCGCATCGTGCTGATTTTCGACGTCTGGAACCCCCACCTGACGCAGCAGGAGCAGGACCTGCTCTACCGGATGTTCGAGCTGCAGCAGATCGCGGACGGTCAGCCCGGCTCGCCGAGCAATCCAGCGTCGGCCAGTTGACGCCGGACCGGCTCGAGCTCGCGCTCGTAATGGCGCCATCGCCCTGACGATCTTGCGTGCAGCGGCTGGCGTACCTGCCAGTTGCTCGCGGTCCGCACCGCTGCCGCCGGTCGATGGTCAAGGAATGCCTCGTCCCATTCGACGCCGAGGAAATTCATGAGCGGCATCAACTCTGAGCGCGGGTCGGCGACGAGCCGGTCGTAATCGACATCGTGGATGTCGCTGCTGTGCCGGTCGCGCCAATGATCCATCAGACGCCGGTATTGGGCGTAGTAATGCGCGATGTCCTCGAGCCGGTCGCTATAGCTCACCGCGTCGCCGAAATAGAGGAAATAGGCCGAAAGCACGTTGTCCAGCGGCTGGCGCACCGTGTGGACGATGCGCGCCTGCGGAAAGAGCGCCTTGATCAGCCCGATGTGAAGGAAGTTGTCCGGGCGCTTGTCGGTCACCCTTGCCGCGCTCGGGAACAGGCTCGTCAACTCGTCCAGATATTTGTCGCGCAGTTCGGACAATCGCCCGCTGGAAAGGCCGGCAAGCGAACGCGGATAGGGCGAAAGGTCATGGTGCGCGATGCTCGGGATGAATTCGAGCTCGCCGCCCGCGGTGACCTTCGGATGCCGCGCGATCAGTTGCTCGACGAGGGTCGAGCCGGAGCGAAACATTCCACAGATGAAGATCGGAGTTTCGTCGAGCGGAACCGGCTCCGCGGCCTGCAGCGGCGGGAGCGCGATCAATTCGTCGACCAGCCGTTCCTGGGCCGCCCGATCATAGCGCGCGCCTGGCCGGCGAGCGACTGCAGCGAGGCGGTTCGCCTCGTCGACTGTCTGAAAGGCGCCTTCATAGTCACCGGCGGCGTCCAGCGCATTTCCCAAAGCGAATCGCACTTCCGCCGCATCCTCGGCCGACGGCCACGAACGGCTCGCCGCCTCGCGAAGCGAGTTCACAGCCTTTTCCGGCCCACGCTCGTGGAGATCGATGGCCGCGAGACGCGCGGTCGCGCGGCCGCTGCGGGGGTCGACCTCGATCGCCTTCCCATAAGCCTCCCGCGCGCCGGCGGTATCGCCCAGGTCCTCGCGCAGGTTGCCGAGGTTGAGCCAGGCTTTGAGCGCGCGCGGGTTCGCCGCCACTGCACGGTGCAGTTCCTCGGCTGCGCCCGGCACGTCGTGGAAATATTCCGACAGGATCGCCGCGCGGTTGATGTGAACCTCTTCGGGGGCGGGCACTCCCCGATCGACCGCTTGGCCGTAGGCTTCGAGCGCGGCCGCATATTGGCGCGACATCCGCCGCGAATAGCCAAGGTTGAACCAGTTGTTCGGTGCCTGCGGCTCGAGCTCGACGAGCCGCTCGAAGAGCCCCGCGGCTTCCGCCATCCGGCCCTCGCGGATGCGCTCTGCGGCCTGGGACTTCAGCGCGCGAACATCGTCACTCATCGGCGGCGATGCCCGCCTCGGCGAGTGCGTCGCGCAAAGGGCCGAGGTGACGCTCGTAATTCCGCCAGCGGCCAGACGCCCGGGCGTAGAGGGGCTGTCGCACTTGCCATACGCTGGCCGTTTTGACGGCGCGGTCAGTCTGCGCGAAGTCCAGCAGCGAGTCTTCCCACTCGAGGCCGAGGAATTCGGTGATTTGCTTCACCACCGGTTCCGGTTCGCGAACCAGCACGTCGTAATCGACCTCGAGGATATCCGAGCCATATAGCTTCTCCCAATGGCGCATGAGCCGTCGGTATTGCCCGTACCAATGCGCGGCATCGGCAAGGTCGAGCGCGTAAGCGGCGCTTGCGTCGAGATGGACGAAGTAAAGCGAGAGCAGGTTGTCGAGCGGGTTGCGAACGGTGTGGATGATCTTCGCGCCCGGGAACATCGACTTGATCAGCCCCAGGTGAAGGAAATTATCGGGCCGCTTGTCGGTGACCATCCTGGCGCCCGGCTGCTCGGGCAGGCCTGCGAGATAGAATCCGCGGCCCCGTGCGAACAGCGCCGCGTCGGCCGCGGCGAACGGCTCTGGATAGCCGGAGGTTCCGGCGACGATGGCCGGCACGAGGTCGAGCTCGCCGCCTGCCGTCACGCCACTGTGGCCGGCGAGGATTTGCTCCACCAGCGTCGAACCGGAGCGGAACATGCCGCAAATGAAGAGTGGCGCCGGCCGGGTTTCGGTGGCGGATACGGGACGATCGAACGTGGCGATCAAGCGATCGACGAACCGCTCCTGCGCCGCCCGGTCGTAGACGCCTTTTGAGCCGGCCGCCGCACGGCTCGCTTCATTGGCTGCGGTGACCGCGGCGAACGCCTCGTCATACTCGCCGGCGGCATCGAGCATGGCGGCGAGCGCGAAGCCGAGGCCGGCGCGCTGGCGATTGGTGGCGGCAGGCTGGTCCATCCGGGCGCGCAGCCGCGCCGCAAGGTCGGTATCCAGCTCCGGCGACAGCGAGCAGGTCGCGAGCCGCGCCAGCGGCAGGGTCGCGGTCGGCTCGATTTCCAAAATGCGAGAATAGGTCGCGCGGGCTTCCTCAGCCTCGCCGAG
>Ga0207678_10005920_pt1 | contig 10892 bp, 9 predicted proteins | sample KBSC63metaG_FD_184319 | JGI IMG/M metagenome (GOLD analysis project Ga0207678, IMG submission 184319) | Corn rhizosphere microbial communities from Kellogg Biological Station, Michigan, USA - KBS C6-3 metaG (SPAdes) (version 2) | ecosystem: Host-associated > Plants > Roots > Rhizosphere > Soil ...
GCCGCTGCCAGGGGCGCCCGCGGAGCCGAGCTTGTTCATCCGCTTGGGCACCGCGGCGCCCTGGTACTCCAACGGAATCGGATGGCCGTGCTCGTCGACCGGGCCGAGCGGCTGGTGCAGCTCGATGTAGGCGCCGTGCGGCAGCCGCTTGATGATGCCGGTCTCGATGCCGTGCTCGAGTACGGCGCGGTGGCTGCGCTGCAGCCCGACACACCACCGGTAGGCGATGTAGTAGACGATCGCGGGCAGCACCACCATGCCGATGCGGCCGATCCAGGTGGTCGCGTTGAGCGAGATGTGGAACTTCAGCGCGATGACGTCGTTCATCGCCGCCAGCGTGAGCACCATGTAGAACGCGATCGCCATCGCGCCGATTGCGGTGCGCACCGGCACATCTCGCGGCCGCTGCAACAGATTGTGGTGCGCGCGGTCTCCCGTCACCTTGGCCTCGATGAACGGCCAAGCGATCAGCAGCGCAAACACCAAGCCCATGATTAGGGCAACCGCCACCGCAGCGGGGATCGTGTGGCCGAACGGGTAGAACTCCCACGGCGGCCAGATACGGGCCAGGCCCTCGGTCCACATCATGTAGAAGTCGGGCTGGCTACCCGCCGACACCTGAGACGGTTTGTACGGGCCCAACTGCCAGATCGGGTTGATCTGCAACAGCCCGCCCATCAGGCCGAGGATGCCGGTGATGATCGCGAAGAACGCTCCGGACTTGACGGCGAAGATCGGCATGACCCGCACGCCGACGACATTCGTCTCGGTCTTACCTGGTCCCGGGAAGTCGGTGTGCTTCTGGAACCACAGCATCGCCAGGTGAACACCGATGAGCGCCAAGATGATTCCGGGTAGCAGCAGGATGTGCAGCGCGTACATGCGAGGCAGCAGGATGCCGTCGGCCGAACACTGATATCCCAGCCCGCCGCACGGGAAATCGCCACCGAACAGCGCCCAGTGCAGCCAGGTGCCGATCACCGGCATGCCCAAGGAGATCGAGGAAAGGGCCGCGCGCAGACCGATGCCGGACAGCAGGTCGTCGGGCAGCGAGTAGCCGAAGTAGCCCTCGAACATCGACAGGATCAGCAGAAGCGAGCCGATTACCCAGTTTGTTTCGCGGGGACGGCGAAACGCCCCTGTGAAGAAGATGCGCGCCAGGTGGACCATGATCGACGCGGAGAACATCAACGCCGCCCAGTGGTGGACCTGCCGGACGAACAGGCCGCCGCGCACCTCGAAGCTGATGTCGAGGGTGGAGGCGTAGGCCTTGGACATCTCGACGCCGCGCAGTGGCTGATACACGCCGCTGTAGGTGACCTCGGCCATCGACGAGTCGAAGAACAGCGTCAGGTAGACGCCGGTGATCAACAGGACGATGAACGAGTACAGCGCGATCTCGCCCAGCAGGAACGACCAGTGGGTCGGGAACACCTTGTTCAGCTGCCTGCGCACCGCCGCCGAAGGGTGATAGCGCGAATCGATGTCGTCGCCTTGTTTGGCGGCGATTTCCGCGAGGCTTGGAGGTTTGAGTGGACTCATGATCGCCGCTCCCAGAATGCCGGTCCGACGGGCTCGATGAAGTCGCCGTTGGCGACCAGGTACCCGTCTTGATCAATGGTGATGGGCAGCTGCGCCAAGGCGCGCGCAGCCGGACCGAATATGGGCCTCGCGAAGTGCAACGCATCGAACTGCGATTGGTGGCACGGGCAGAGGATTCGATAAGTCTGTTGTTCGTAAAGCGAAGAGGGGCAACCCAAGTGCGAGCACACCTTGGTGAACGCGAACAGCTCGCCGAAGTTGAAGCTCTCCTGGCCCTTGCGTTTGACCACCCTGAGCATGTCGACCGGTTTGATGCGGATCAGCATCACCGGGTTGCGCACGCCCATCGCGATCTCGGAGAGCCTCTCATGAGACTCGACCGTGGTGCCGTCGCCGTCGGCTTCCCGCCACGGGAACACCGTCTCCATGCCGCCGGCGTCGATGTCCTCGGGGCGCATCTTGACGAACGGCGATTCGCCTGGCAGGCCGGTGGCACGGGCCATAAAGATGGTCTCGCCCTTGAACCGGGGAGTCCATCCCGACGTCCACAGCACGGCCTTCATGCCGTCGGCGGTCGGGACGACCGGCTTCCACGGATTCTTGATCAGGCCGCCGATGAAGGCCACCAGCGTGCCGAGCCCGAACGCGCCAAGACCGATTCCCAGTGACAGGCCGACCACCTTGCGTCGCTTCAGGGTTGAGGTCTCGAGCGCATCGGTGAGGTTGGCCGCGATGGTCTTGCGGTGGAGCTCGGGGGAGCGGCCGTCATGGCGCTCCTGGATGGAGATCTCCTCGGGGATGAACTTCTTCTGGTACAGCACCGCGCCGATGCCGATCGCGAGGATCGACAGCCCGAACGTCAGGCCGTACAGCGGCGTGGCCAGCTGGTACCAGATCTCGCCCGCGGAGCCCATCGGCTGGTACTCCCACGGCCAGAACAGGAAGATCAGCAGCAGCGCAAGCCCCGAAAAGCCACCCAGCAGAAGCCAATACGCGACCGAGCGCTCGGCCCGCTTCTCGGCCTTGGTGCCGGGAACCGGCCAGCGCTCCTCCCGGAAGACGGTGTCGACACCGTCCATCTTGCCGCCCAGCTCGACCAGCTGCTCGCGCGACATCGAGGCCAGTTCGGCATCGCTCGGCTGGCCGGGCACGCCCATCTGACCCGGGGTGTCCGTGCCCTTGATGCCTGAGGTTTCGCTCATGCCCTCGCTCCCAGCCACAGAGCCGCGCCGATACAGGCGACGATTCCGATGATCCACATCGCCATGGCCTCGGACGACGGACCGAAGCCGCCTAGGCCGTAGCCGCCAGGGTCCGGCGCGTGCGTCGCTTCGCGGACGTAGGCCACGATGTCTCGCTTCTCGTCCGGGCTCAGCTGCCGGTCGGAGAACTTGGGCATGTTCTGCGGGCCGGTGAGCATCGCCGTGTAGATCTGCGCGGGCTCGGCCGGCTCGAGTTCGGGTGCGTACTTGCCCGACGACAGCGCGCCGCCCTTGCCGGTGAAGTTGTGGCAGGACGCGCAGTTGAGCCGGAACAGGTCGCCGCCGCGGGCGACGTTGCTGCCCATCAACGACTCCTGGGCGATCTGGCCGTTGTCGTCGCGGGGAACCGTCGGCCCGCCGCCGTTGGCCTGTACGTATGCGCCGAGCGCGTCAATCTGCGACTCGTCGAAGATCGGTGGCTTGCGCGCCGCCTGCGCCTCGCCGCGCATCGCAGGCATGCGCCCGGTGGACACCTGGAAGTAGACGGCGGCCTCGCCGACGCCGATCAGGCTGGGCCCGCGGTCCGGCACACCCTGAAGGTTGGCGCCGTGGCACGTGACGCACGAGGTGTCGAACAGCTGCTTGCCCGTGCGCAGCAGTGCGGACTGCGACTCGTCGGCGACCGCGACCTGCGGCGCCGGCGTGAGGGTGGCCGCCAGGCCACCGGCGACTGCCAGTCCGATCAGCAGCAGCAGAGCTGCCGACAGGCGCCGTCGCAGCCGACGGTGGCTCAACGTCGCCGGCCTTCCGGCTCCGGGGGCCTTCTCGGTCATCGAACCCCTTCTCATCGATCGCATCGGGCGACCCGATTATCGGACGAAGTAGATCGTGGCGAACAACGCAATCCACACGATGTCGACGAAGTGCCAGTAGTACGAGACGACGATCGCCGCGGTGGCCTGCGCCGGGGTGAATTTACTCATCGTGGTGCGGGCGAGCAGGAAGATGAAGGCGATCAGACCACCGATGACGTGCAGGCCGTGGAAGCCGGTCGCAAGATAGAACACCGACCCGTAGGCGCTGCCCGGGATCGTGGTGCCGTGGTCGACCAGGTGTATGTACTCGTAGCCCTGGCCGAGCACGAAGAACAGGCCCATCAGGAACGTGACGAAGTACCAGCGCCGCAGCCCGAACACGTCGCCACGCTCGGCGGCGAACACGCCCATCTGACAGGTGAACGACGATGCGATCAGCACCAGCGTCACCGGGACCGCCTGGACGAGATTCAGTTCGGTCGGGTGCGGGGGCCAGTCACCTGCGGCCTGGGCGCGCGCAGTGAAGTACATCGCGAACAGCCCGGCAAAGAACATCAGCTCGCTGGACAGCCAAACAATGGTGCCGACACTGACCATATTTGGTCGGTTCAGCGAATGTACTCGCGACGTGATTGCGGTTCCCGAGGTCCCTACAGCGCTCGTCACCCCGCAAGTATGACGCTTTGTAGTTGTTGAACTCCACCCGGGGCGCGCAATTCGTCATAATCGGCGCGTGACTTCCGCTGACTCCCCGACGTGGCCTCAGATCCTCGGCCGCTTGACCACAGGCCAGGCGCTTGCATCCGGGCAGGCGGCGTGGTCGATGGACCAGATCATGACCGGCGCGGCGACTCCCGCACAGATCGCAGGCTTCGCCGTGTCGATGAAGATGAAGCGCCCGACCTCGGCCGAGGTGACTGAGCTGGCGGACACCATGCTCAAGCATGCGCGGCGGGTGCCGACCGATGTGATCGGCAACGACACCGTCGACGTGGTGGGCACCGGCGGCGACGGCGCAAACACCGTCAACCTCTCGACGATGGCGGCGATCGTGGTGGCCGCGGCCGGGGTGCCGGTGGTCAAGCACGGGAACCGCGCGGCGTCGTCGCTGTCCGGCGGCGCCGACACCCTCGAAGCGCTCGGGGTGCGCATCGACCTGGGGCCCGACGACCTGGCCCGCTGTGTGGCCGAGGTCGGCATCGGCTTCGCATTCGCCCCGCAGTTTCACCCGTCGTACCGGCACGCCTCGGTGGTGCGTCGCGAGATCGGCGTCCCGACGGTTTTCAATCTGCTTGGGCCGCTGACGAATCCGGCCGCGCCGCGGGCCGGGTTGATCGGCTGCGCGTGGGGCGAACTGGCCGAGGTGATGGCCGGAGTGTTCGCCACACGCCGGTCCAGCGTGCTGGTGGTGCACGGCGACGACGGCCTCGACGAGCTCACCACCACGACGACGAGCACCATCTGGCGGGTGCAGGCCGGGACCGTCGAGCGGCTGACCTTCGATCCGGCGGCGTTCGGATTCGCGAGGGCCCATATCTCCGAGCTGGTCGGCGGTGACGCGGAAGCCAATGCCGCAGAGGTTCGTTCGGTGTTCGGCGGAGCGAAGGGTCCGGTGCGGGACGCGGTGGTGCTCAATGCAGCGGGCGCGATGGTCGCCCACGCGGGACTAGCCAGCGACGCCAAATGGGTGCCCGCCTGGGAGTCGGGCCTGGCCCGCGCCGCCGACGCGATCGATTCCCGTGCTGCCGAAAAGCTGCTCGCGCGATGGGTGGGGTTCACTCAGAAGATCTGAGCCCAAGACCTGATCGGCAGCGGCGCGCGCGGATCTGGCGGACGCCGCCCATGCCGCCCAGCGTCCCGCCGATGCCGCGGGTGAGGCCCAGCCGGGTTCGGCCCGGACGATGCGCACACCGGGTTGGGCGAGCCAGCGCGCGATCAGCGCGGTCTCCTCCACCAGCGCACCGCCCAGTGGCGCCTCGGTGGGTAGAACCGCCTGTGCGCCAACACAAATGGCGTCTACGACCGGCATCGGTGGCACCCCGCGGCGGGCAGTGCCCGCCGCCGCCAGCTGGCCGTGCCGGATCACCGCGAGGTGCCATCCACCGGCGCCGTCGGGGCGGGCGGCCACCATTTCGGTGACTGCGGCCAGCGCCCGCAGGCGTTGGCCGCGCCAGAGCACGTCGATCGCCACGGCCGCCTGGTCCCGCAACCGGGCGGCGGTCTCGTAGCGGTTGCGCTCGGCAAGGTCGGCGATGTGCGCCAGCACCGCGCCGAGTGCGCGGCCGTCGCTGCCCTCGATCAGCTCGACGGTCCTGGCGGGGGCCGAGGCGTACTGGATCGGCGTGATGCCCTGCGGCGCGGGACACGGCGACAGCTCGCGCTCAGGACATACGTGCAGCGCGGCGCGGCTCAGCCGCGTGGTGCACGTGCGCACACCCGTGAACCGCGCCAGCAGCGCCGCGGTCTCGACCGCATCAGCGCGCGACCGGAAGGGCCCGATGGCGGTGTCGCGTTTGGGTACCCGCACGGTTGAAAACCGCGGAAACGCCTCATCCGTCAGCGACACCCACCACCAGCGGTGCGGGAACTTCGACCTGCGGTTGTACGGCGGCGCGTGCGCGGCGAGCAGACGCAGCTCGCGCACACCCGCCTCGAGATCGTGTGCGCACTCGACGTGGTCGACCCCGGTCGCCAGCGACGCCATCTCCTTGATGCGGGTGCGTGGGTCGGCGCCGCTGAAGTACTGGCCGACCCGCCTGCGCAGATCGACCGCGGTTCCGACGTACAGCACTTCGGCCGACGGCCCCCGGAAAAGGTAGACGCCGGGTCGACGCGGCAACGGGTCCGCGAGGTGCCTGTTGCGGCGCTGGGCCGGCGTCACGTCGGGCAGATAGGACCGCAGATCGGTGTAGGTGTGCACACCCTGATTGCCCACCCGCTCGATCAAGCCGTGCAGCACGTCGACGGTGGCGCGGGCGTCGTCGAGCGCCCGGTGGGTCGGGGTGGTGGCCGCGCCGAACAACCGCGCCAGCGCCGCCAGTCGCACGCTGGGGGCCTCGTCGCGGGTGAGCACCCTGCGGGCCAGCCTCACCGTGCACAGCACCGGTGGTCGGGGCCACGTCAGCTGGCAGCGTTCGGCGGCCGCGCGCAGAAACCCGATGTCGAAGCCTGCGTTGTGGGCGACAAGCACCGCGCCGCGGGAGAACTCCAGGAACGCCGGCAACACCGAGTCGATTCTCGGGGCATCGCACACCATGGCCGAGGTGATGCCGGTGAGCGCGACGATCTGCGGCGGAATGCTCCGGCCCGGATCGACGAGCGTGGCCAGTTCACCGAGCACCGCGCCGCCGCGCACCTTGACCGCCCCGATCTCGGTGATCGCGTCGTGGCCCTCGCCGGAGGCGCGGCCGCCGGTGGTCTCGAGGTCCACGACGACAAAGGTCGTCTCCCGCAGTGAGACGTCCGCCAGCGGATCGACATCGGCGAAGCTCAGCTGGCCCATGCGCTGAAGGTAAGGAACCCGTCCGACAGCGGCGGGTTGCCACGCGGACGCGCAGTTATTTGTCAGTGCCAGTCGATACCGTGCGGACAACACCGATCGAGAGGACAGCCAGATGGGCACGGTGAAGATCGACTGTGACGACTGCGCAGTGCGCGGCCCCGGATGTCAGGACTGTGTCGTCAGCGTGTTGCTCGGCGTGCCCGAGACGTTGCTGGACGATGAACGTAGGGCGCTCGAAGTGCTCGCCGACGTCGGGTTGGCGCCGCGACTGCGATTGGTGCCGATTCGCCGGAACGGTGATTCGGGGGTGGCGTAACGACATTCGTTGACCGGGGCGTTGACAACAATTCCTGAGGCGGCTGTTAAATTTGCATCTCCTGTTGGACAAGGCCGATGCCGTTTCGTAACCTATCTGAGACCTAAGCGCAGTTCGAGGCGGTTTCCGTCACGGCATCTGAAGGACGCAAATCTTGAGGCTCAGCCGCACGCACGGGATCACACGTGGTTTTCATACCCTCCGGAGGCCCGCCGTAAGCGCGATAGCTGGGTTGATGGTTCTCGGAGGCGTAGTCGCTGGGCATGTGCAGGCCGACCCTGCAGATGATGCTTTGGCAAAGCTCAATGAGTTGTCTCGGCAAGCCGAACAAACCACTGAAGCCATGCATTCTGCCCAGCTGGATTTGAACAACAAGCTGGCAGTGCAGCAGGCGGCCGAGGCGAAGCACACCGCCGACGCCGCAGCGGTGGAGTCAGCCAACTCTCAGTTGGCAACATTCCAATCGTCGGTCGACAAATTAGCTGCAGCGCAATACATGGGTGGTAGGACCGACGGCCTGGACGCGATGCTGACCGCCACCTCGCCGCAGGGCCTGATCGATCAGCTCGCGGTCCAGCGGGTGATGGCCGCCGAGATGTCGGCACAGATGAAGAGCTACCGCGACACCGGCCGACAGGCCGAACTGGCCGAGCAGGCATCGGCCAAGTCGGCCGCCGATGCCAAGACGGCCGCCGAGCAGGCCGCCGCGGTACGTGCGGCCCTGCAATCCAAGCAGAGCCGGTTACAGGTGCAGATCGCGGTGGTCAAGTCCCAGTACCAGGTCCTGACCCCCGCCCAGCGGAATGCCCTTGCGGCCCTGCCGCCGATGCCGGCGCTGCCGCCGATGCCGGCGCCGCCGCCACCACCGGACGCGGTGCCCCCGGCGACCGATCCCGGCATCTTGGCGGCCCCACCCAGCGGCATCCCACCGGGCGATATGGCACCACCCGGGCCCGCGCCGGGGGACGGCGCCCCAGAGGCGGCCACCGTCATCCAGGCTGCGCTCAGCCGGATCGGCTCTCCCTACGTCTGGGGCGGCTCGGGCCCGAACCAGTTCGACTGCTCCGGACTGGTGATGTGGTCGTTCCAGCAGGCAGGCATCTCGCTGCCGCACTCCAGCCAGGCGCTGGCGCAGGGCGGCCAGCCGGTGTCGATGGACCAGATCCAGCCGGGCGACCTGGTGACGTATTACTCCGACGCTTCGCACGTGGCCATCTACATCGGTGACGGCATGATGGTGCATGCCTCGACCTTCGGCGTGCCGGTGCGCGTCGCTCCGGTGGACAATGCGCCGATCCACAACATCCGCCGCTACTGACCGTCGCCGGCTTGCGGCCATCCTCGTCACCGAGCTGATCTGCGCGGTGCTCCTGATAGGTAGGCCGCAGGCGCCACCGGCGAACCCGGTCGTGGCTGCGCCTGCCTCGCTCACCACGCCCACCGCGGCGTCGACCACCGAGACTCTCGACGACGGCCGCACGGTTCACCTCGTCGGGCTGGGCGGGTCGCACACGGCGCCGCTGCTGGCCCGCATCGCCGCCCAGATGAACGACGCCGCGCGGGCCGTCACCGCATTCTGGGGACCCGACTGGCCGCGTGACGTCGTCATCGTGGCCGCCGGATCGGACGCCGAATTCGGCACCCTCGCAGGCGGTGGCCCCGACATCGCGGCCACCACCACCGCTGAGCGGATCATGTTCGCGCCAGGTGCCGCGGCGATGAGCGATGCTTCGCTGCGAATAGTGGTGCGCCACGAGCTTTTTCACTTCGCCTCACGCTCGGCGACCGCCGCCGACGCACCGCGCTGGCTCACCGAGGGCGTCGCCGATTACGTCGGTCGTCCGGCCGCACCGCGGCCTCCGGACGCCGCACAGTTGGCGCAACTTCCGTCCGACGCCGACCTGAACGCCGCCGGGCCCGCCGGGTCGTCGGCCTACGACCGCGCCTGGTGGTTCAGCCGGTTCGTCGCCGAGTCGTACGGCACCCAGACGCTTCGAGCGCTGTATCTGCGGGCCTGCGGTCCAGGACATCCCGACGCCGCCACCGCGGTGCGCGACACCCTGGGCGCGGACCTGCCAACGGTGCTCGTCCGGTGGCGGCACTGGATGCCCGGCTAGCCTGACTGGCGATGAGCCGGGTTCTGCTGGTCAGCAATGACTTTCCGCCGCGCCGCGGCGGCATCCAGTCCTACCTGAAGGAACTGGTCGACCATCTGGTCGCGGCCGGGACGCACACGCTGACGGTCTACGCACCGAACTGGAAGGGTGCCGACGACTTTGATATTGAGGCCCGCGAGTCCGGGTACTCAGTCGTGCGCCACCCCGGCACCTTGATGTTGCCCGTGCCGTCGGTGGCGGGCCGGATGCGCAAGCTGATCGACCGGCACGACGCCGACACGGTGTGGTTCGGCGCCGCCGCGCCGCTGGCGCTGATGGCGCCGCTGGCCCGTGACGCGGGGGCCGGCCGCGTCGTCGCCAGCACCCACGGCCACGAGGTCGGCTGGTCGATGCTGCCGCTGGCCCGAAGCGCGTTGCGGCGTATCGGAACCGGCACCGACGTGGTCACCTATGTCAGTCGGTACACCCGCGGCCGGTTCGCCTCGGCGTTCGGCTCGGATGCCGCGTTGGAGCACCTGCCGCCCGGCGTGGACACCGACCGGTTCGCACCCGACGAGGTGGCCCGCGCCGAGCTGCGCGCCCGGTACCGGCTCGGGGAGCGCCCGGTGGTGGTGTGCGTTTCGCGGCTGGTGCCACGCAAGGGCCAGGACATGCTGATCCGGGCGATGCCGGCGATCCGGCAGCGGGTACCCGGCACCGCCCTCGTCATCGTCGGCGGCGGCCCGTACCTCACGTCGCTTCGGCGGTTGGCGCACAGCTTCGGCGTGGCCGAGCATGTGGTGTTCACGGAAGCCGTGCCCGGCGACGAATTGCCTGCCCACCATGCGCTGGCCGATGTGTTCGCGATGCCGTGCCGCACCCGCGGCGCGGGTCTGGACGTCGAGGGTCTCGGCATCGTGTTTCTGGAAGCGTCCGCGACCGGGGTGCCGGTCGTCGCGGGCCGCTCGGGCGGCGCGCCAGAAACCGTTCGCGACGGCGCGACGGGCATGGTGGTCGACGGCTGGGACGTCGGCGCGATCGCGGCGTCGGTGTCCGACCTGCTCGCCGACCGGGACCGGGCGGCGCGGATGGGCGAAGCGGGCCGGCGCTGGGTGCTCGACAACTGGCAGTGGAGCACCAAGGCACAGCGGCTCGCCGAGCTCATTTAGGTCTTTTGGTAGAGCGCCTCGATGTCGCTGGCGAATTTTTCGGCCACCACCTTGCGCTTGACCTTCAGGGTCGGGGTCAGCTCGCCGGTTTCCTCGGTGAAGTCGACCGGGAGGATGCGGAACTTACGGATCGACTCGGCATGGGACACCGCCTGATTGGCCTCCTTGACCGCGAGGTCGATCTCGGCCACCAGATCGGGATCGGTGGCCAGATCGCCGACCGTGGCGTTGGCGTCCTTGCCGTTGCGCT
>Ga0207678_10005925_pt1 | contig 10889 bp, 12 predicted proteins | sample KBSC63metaG_FD_184319 | JGI IMG/M metagenome (GOLD analysis project Ga0207678, IMG submission 184319) | Corn rhizosphere microbial communities from Kellogg Biological Station, Michigan, USA - KBS C6-3 metaG (SPAdes) (version 2) | ecosystem: Host-associated > Plants > Roots > Rhizosphere > Soil ...
GGACGGTTGGCACGGCTCGCCTACACCTAGCTGCACATGCCGATCGTGGCCGGCATCATCGTCACGGCCGTCGCCGACGAACTGGTACTGAAGCACCCCGGCGGTCATTCCGATCTCAACACGGTGCTGAGCGCGATCGGCGGCCCCTTGCTGTTTCTGTTCGGAACGATCCTGTTCAAGCACAGCTTTCGCGGCTTCCTTCAGCTCTCGCATGGCGTCGGCATCGTCGCGCTGTGTGTGCTGGCCTGGTTCGGCGGCGAGCTGTCGCCGCTGACGCTGTCGCTCCTCACGTCAGCGATCATGGTTGTGGTCGCGGTGTGGGAGTCGCTCTCGCTGCGATCCGCCCCGGCCGAATAGCCGCGGGCGGCGGTCGTGAGGGGTCAGCGACATGACCGTTTTATTTCTGATCGACGACCCTTCTGAGAACAATGTCGGATAACTGGACGACAAGCGCCCGAAGCCTGGCATTTTCCTCCAGCAGTGACGTGCGATCGCCGTCCACCTCGGCATCCCAGCCGACATTTTCGTCGTCGCGGACGCACGATGTTTTGGAATACGACTTCTGGTTGCTGGACGCCGGATACGCGTTCCTCATTACTAACATCCTGTACTGACATGTTTTGACACGAACTACCCCCGACCAAGCCCCCCCTGGAGCCTTGGCTGAGTCCGAGTCAAAATTTGGACGGTTCAATGGGGAAACGACAGCGCCGGTGCAGCGAATTGCTGGCGCAGGTCGAATAAAATGGTTGAGAATCGTTAACCATTGTCTGCCACATTGGGCCACGAAGGTGCTGATGCGCGCGGCGGCGCAAACACCTTTGGTTGCCAGTACATCTTGACCAGCGCGATTAACTCTCACGGTTTTTGCCGTGGCTGGGAACGCGCGCCTATGAAGCAAAGTGAAGCAAGAACACTGATCCTCAAAGAATGGGACCTCTGGATTCAAACGCGGACGATTGATCCGGGCGGACCCACCGGGAAAGACTCGTTGAAATTCTTCCACGAACTCCAGGATTCCGGATCGCCACTGCTGGATTTCCAGTCCCGGGGGCAGGACAAATGGCGGATCATCCACGGGTGGCTGCTAAGCGCGGAGCGGTTGTCCGACGATTGGATATCGTCCGCGCCCCGGATCGTACCACCCCGCAGGCCGAGAACGACCCGCAACAAATGTAGGGTCTAGGCTGCAACAATCAAAATTGTGTCCGGAAGGGATCATTTGCCCTCCGGTTTACTTGTCTGAGGAGCGGCGATGGGCCGTTACCTGGACGATGACGATGATCCGCCTGTTGGCGCTTCTGGCCATTCTCACCGGCTTCGCCGGCCGAGTGGTTGCGGGCGAGTTGGATTTGGCCGCGGTCAACAGTGCCCAATTCACCGGAAAGGCGCAGCCTGACGACAAAATCGCGCCGCTCACCGTCAAGGTCCAGGTGCTGTTGGACCGCGCTCATTTTTCTCCCGGAGAAATCGACGGCAAATTCGGAGAGAACGTCCAAAAAGCGCTGCGAGCGTTTGCGGAGGCGCAGGGTCTGCCGGCCGATAAACCTTTGACGAGTGAGATCTGGAGCAAGCTTGCCGTCGACGAAAAGCCGGCTCTAACGGAGTACATCCTGACCGAGGCGGATACCAAAGGCCCATTTCTTGAAAAGCTGCCCGCGAAAATGGAGGACATGAAGGGCCTCAAGGCCCTCAGCTACACGAGCGCGCGAGAGGCGCTGGCGGAAAAATTCCACATGAGTGAAACGCTGCTTTCGGCTCTGAACGCCGATGCGCGATTCGATAAACCGGGGCAGAAAACGATCGTCGCGAATGTTCAGTCGGCAGATGAGAAGCAGCCGGCACAAGTGGCGAAGATCGAGGTCGATAAGGATCGGCAAACCGTCAAGGCGCTGGGGAAATCCGATGAATTACTCGGCTTTTTTCCGGCGACCGTCGGCAGCGACGAAAAGCCGACACCGGATGGAGCGCTCAAGGTAACATCCGTGGATCACAATCCTCACTATCGATACAATCCAGATTACAAATTCAAAGGCGTGAAATCGAAAACGGCCTTTATGATCAAGCCGGGGCCGAACAATCCGGTTGGTACGGTCTGGATCGGACTTTCCGGAGAGGGCTACGGCATCCATGGCACGTCGTCGCCTTCAAAAGTGAGCAAATCCGAGTCGCATGGCTGCGTGAGATTGACAAACTGGGACGTCGAACGGCTGGCCCGCTCTGTGAAAAAGGGAGTGCCCGTCGCCTTTGTCAAAGCCGGAGCCCCCAAAAGCTGACAGATTATGTAATCGTTGCGGCACGCCGCGATAGCGCGCGCTTCAGTCGGACGCCGCCAGCGCGTGAACCGAGAACATCTGCTCCGGGTCGGTCCAGGATTCCCGGACTGACCAGCCGGACTCGCGTGCCAATGCGGTGAAGCGCTCGAGGCTGTATTTATAGCTCGACTCGGTATGGATGCTCTCGCCGGGGCGGAACGAAAAGTTTCGTCCCATGATGCGCACGGTCTGCGCCTTCTTGGCGATCAGGTGCATTTCGATGCGGTGACGCTCGCGATTGTAGATCGAGCGATGCATGAATGCGGAAATGTCGAAATTGCCGCCGAGTTCGCGGTTGATGCGCACGAGGACATTGAGATTGAACTGCGCAGTAACACCGGCGGCGTCATTATAGGCGTCGTAGAGCACGCGCTCGTTCTTTTCCAGATCGACGCCGATGATCATCTGGGCGCCTTCGCCAAGAATCTCGCGCGCGCTGCGCAGGAAGGCGAGGGCTTCGTGCGGCTCGAAATTGCCAAGCGTCGATCCCGGAAAGAATCCGACCTTGGGCATGCCGGCAATATCGGCGGGCAAAGCAAATGGCGCGGTGAAGTCCGCGGCCACCGGGTAAACACCAAGCGCCGGAAAATCCCTGCGCAGCGCTTCGGCCTGGGCGCTAAGGAAATCGCCGGATATGTCGACAGGCACGTAGGCGGCGAAATCGCAACTTTCCAGCAGTAGCCGGACCTTGGTGGTCGCGCCGGCGCCGAATTCCACTAGCGCGGCACCGTTCGGGATGATGTCCGCGATCTCGCGGCCACGGCCGCGCAGAATACCGAGTTCGGTGCGGGTCGGATAATATTCCGGGAGTACCGTGATCTGCTCGAACAGCTCCGATCCCGCCGCATCGTAGAAATATTTCGGTGACAGCTTCTTCGGGTGCTGCGACAGGGCGCCGATCACGTCGCCGGCAAACACCGAGGCCTGTTCGTCGAACGCGTGCGCTTGGGCCAAAGCGGGGGCATGCACATTCATGATACTCTCCTGAACGCGCTTTCCGGCGCGCTTTTGATCCACATTTGAGCATGATCGTGGTTGGAAAACCGAAAATCCACATCATGCTTGAGAAAAGTCAGGCGTAATCAGCGAGGCGTAATCCCGTGAATTGCCAGCGATGGTGCGGGTAGAAGAAGTTACGATAGGTGATACGGCTGTGTCCGGCAGGAGTTGCAAGCGAGGAGCCGCGCAGCACCAGCTGGTTGACCATGAACTTGCCGTTGTACTCACCGAGCGCGCCCTCGATGGCGCGATAGCCAGGGTAGGGCGAATACGAACTGCGAGTCCACTGCCACACGATGCCAAAGGCGTCGTTCAGATGATTTGCGCGTGCGGCGACTTCCCATTCCATTTCGGTCGGCAGGTGCTTACCCGCCCAGCGCGCGAACGCGTCCGCTTCGTAATAGCTGATATGGCTGACCGGGGCCGATGGATCGATCGGCTGCAATCCGCCCAAGGTCATGATCCGCCATTCACCGTCGACCTGACGCCAGTGGCCGGGGGCCTGCCACTGCTCGTTGCCGACGGTTGCAAAACCGTCCATCAGCCACAGCGGCGCTGTCTCATAGCCGCCGTCCTTCATGAAGGCGAGCCATTCGGCGTTGGTGACCAGGTTGCGGGCGAGCTTGACCGGGCCGACCAGCGCTCGGTGCGCAGGCTTCTCATTGTCGAAATGAAAGCTGTCGTCGGCATGGCCTACGGTGTGAATGCCTTCGTTGAGGCTGACCCATTCGTCGGCCGTCCGGGTCGAGGCGGGGAAACGCCACGCCGGGTCATAGGCCGGCGGGATCGGGTTTTGCGCAAAAGCGTGCAGGATATCGGTCAGCATCAGTTCCTGGTGCTGCTGCTCGTGATTGAGACCGACCTCTACCAGGGGCACCAGTTTAGCGAGGGTGTGCTCGGCGGCGGGTTGGAAGAATTTCACCACGGCGGCATCGACATGCCGGCGATAGGCGGTGACCTCGTCGGCGCTCGGGCGGGTCAAATGGCCCCGCTGATGTCGGGCATGGCGCGGCCCGGCGCTGACATAATAGGAATTGAACAGATAGGCGTAGTCGGGGTGAAACGGTTGGTAGCCCTCGCAATGTTCGCCGAGCAGGAATTGCTCGAAGAACCAGGTGGTATGGGCACGGTGCCACTTGGCGGGGCTGGCGTCCGGCATCGACTGGATCAGCTGATCCTCGGGGCTCAAGGGAGCGGCCCGGCGCTCAGTCTCGTCCCGGACGGCGAGATACGCCTCCACCAAATTCTGGGCGAGGGTGCCGGAATCAGAAAAAAGTGACGGGGTGGGGGTGGTTGACGCAGCCGCGGCGGATACTGATTTCGTCACTGGTGTCTCCGGTTAAGGGAGAGAACGTTGATCTGGCAGACAGGTTCCTGACGGACAGTTCGTCCTAGATAGGGGTTCCCGCCCAGGAAAAAAGCCTCCGAGAGGCATGATATTGATGCCGTCAGACGATGGCCGGCGGACCTTTGGGGCCCCTTGAGGGGGCCCGCGCATGTCAGCTCTTCGCCATTTTACTTTGGATGCACAAAGGTTTGGGCTACATATATGGACAGTATCGGGTTAGACGGGACGAGCTGGTCCGCTAGGCCAAGCCCCAGGGGGCTGTGCCCCAAAAGGAAGCGAATATGAGCATCGAGCAATTTATCGCCAACGAAGTGAAGTCGAACGACGTCGTGCTGTTCATGAAGGGAACGCCGCAATTTCCGCAGTGCGGTTTTTCGGGTCAGGTCGTGCAGATCCTGGATCACGTGGGCGTCGGCTACAAAGGCCTGAACGTTCTCGAATCCGCCGAACTGCGCAACGGCATCAAGGACTATTCGAACTGGCCGACCATACCGCAGCTCTACGTCAAGGGTGAGTTCGTCGGCGGCTGCGACATCATCCGCGAGATGTTCCAGGCCGGTGAATTGCAGCAGCTGTTTGCCGACAAGGGCGTCACCATTAACGCGGCGGCCTCGGCCTGAGCCTCGCAGCGCGCCAGATCGGCAAGGCGCGGCTGGAAGTTATCGTTGCCGACATCACCACATTGCGCGTTGACGCCATCGTCAACGCGGCGAATTCGTCCCTGCTCGGCGGAGGTGGCGTCGATGGCGCGATCCATCGCGCAGCAGGCCCCGAACTGCTTGCCGAGTGCCGCACGCTGAATGGTTGTGCGACCGGTGATGCCAAGATCACCAAAGGGTATCGGCTCAAGGCGGGGCATGTGATCCATGCCGTCGGTCCGGTCTGGCGCAGCGGCAACGCGCGCGAGGATGAACTGCTCGCCTCCTGCTATCGGCGCTCGATAGAGCTTTGTCAGCAGCACGGCCTTGCCTCAGTAGCTTTCCCGGCGATTTCTACCGGTGTCTATCGCTTCCCGGCCGACCGTGCGGCCGGTATCGCGGTGGCAACGGTTGCCGATGCGCTCGGCGCGTCGCCCCAAATGACAAAAGTGGTCTTCTGTTGCTTCTCAGATGACAGCGCCAGATTGCATGAAGCGGTATTAAGTTCCGTCGGCAGCCCTTGTGCCTGACGATCCCGCGGTTACACTCCCCCCGCATTGTTTCAGGGGGTAGGGATGAATTTCCGTCCGTTGTTGTCTCTGTTATTTTTCGGCGCCTCGCTTGCGCTGGGCGCTCCGCCGCTGGCTCATGCGGAAGGCACCTTCGATATTCCTGCGGGCGCGCATTTCAACCAAGAGAAACTCGCGAAGGTCACTGAGTTCTTCAAGAACGAGGTGGCGACCGGCAAGATCGCCGGCGCGAATGTCCTGATCCAGCAGCGCGGCAAGCCGGTCTATCATGAAACCTTCGGCGTGCAGGACGTGGTCTCCAAGGCGCCGATCACCGACCAGACCATCTTCCGCCTGTCTTCGCTGACCAAAGTGATCACCTCCGTTGTCGCAATGCAACTGATCCAGGACGGCAAGATCAAACTCGACGATCCCGTCTCGAAATACATTCCTTCCTTCGCGAATATGAAGGTCGGTGTGGAGAAAAAGGCCGAGGATGGCACCAAGACGCTCGAACTGGTGCCGCTGGTGCGGCCGATCACCGTTCTCGACCTGATGCGTCATACTTCCGGCATCACCTACGGCTTCTATGGCGACAGTTTGGTGCGCAAGGCCTACAAGGATGCCAACATCTACGCGGGCGACTTCGACCTCGCCGAGTTCGCCGAGCGGATCGCCAAGCTGCCGCTGCACAACCAGCCAGGGGCGCTCTGGCAATACGGCCATTCCACCGACATCCTGGCGCGGATCATGGAGATCGTGTCCGGAAAATCGCTGCTGGAGATCGAGAAAGAAAAATTGCTCGATCCGCTCGGCATGAACAATACCGGGTTCTTCGTAACCGAACCGGACAGGCTGAAACTGCTCGCCCAGCCGGTTCCGAACGACAGTGATTTCCGTGTCGGGCGCCAGTACAGGACCGAGGTTCGCCAGAAGTGGGAGTCCGCCAGCGGCGGCATGGTCTCTACGATGCACGACTTTTCGCGCTTCGCGCAGATGCTGGTCAATGGCGGTACGTTCGATGGCAAGACCTATCTCAGTCCGAAGACGTTCGAGCTGATGGCGTCGGATCATATCGGCAAGGGCTCCGGCGTTGAGCGGGATTATTTCTATTTTCCCGGTGACGGCTTCGGCATGGGTCTGGGATTTGCCGTGCGCACCGATCCCGGCAACGCCAAGCCACCGCCGCCGGGATCGCTGGGTGAATTGAAATGGGATGGCGCCTCTGGCTGCTATCTCGTGGTCGACCGTAAGCAGGACATGTTCTTCGTGCTGCTGGAACAGACGCCCACCGAGCGCCAGCGCGTGCAGCGGACTCTCAAGCAGCTAGTCTATGAAGCGATGGAAAACTGAAAGTCTTGCGCGCCGCGGCTTTATCGCGGCGGCGCTGGCGGCTTTTGCCGTCGCCGGATGGCCGCATGACGCGCGTGCCGAATCTCCGCGGCCTGTTGGAAGTTTCTCCCGCGCCGGTCTGGATCGGGTGCGCGACTACGTCCGCAAAGAAATCGCGATCGGCAAAATTCCCGGCGCGATCCTCCTGATCCAGCAGCACGGCAAACCGGTTCTCTTCGAGAGCTTTGGTGTGATCAACGTCGCGACCCGACGGCCGATGCCGCTGGACGCCATCTTCCGGATCTATTCGATGACGAAAGCCATCACGTCGGTCGCCGTGATGATGCTGGTCGAGGATGGCAAGCTGTCCCTCGACGATCCTGTCTCGAAATACATTCCCGCCTTTGCCGATACGAAAGTCGGCGTCGACCTGTCCGATGAAGCCGGCCAGCCACCGCTCAAGCTTGTTCCGCCAAAACGCCCGATTACGATCGAAGACCTGCTGCGACACACATCGGGTATCACTTACGGCTTCTATGGCGAAAGCGCGGTACGTAAACTCTATGCGAATCAAGCTCTGTACGAGGGCGATTACGACAATGCCGAATTCGCGGAGCGAATTGCGAAACTGCCGCTTGCCGATCAGCCCGGAACGCGCTGGGACTACGGCCATTCGACCGATATACTCGGCCGCGTCGTCGAGGTGGTGTCGGGGCAGACGTTATTTCAATTTGCGAAGAAAAGGCTGCTCGATCCGCTCGGCATGACCGAGACTGTGTTTCATCTCACCGATAAGTCAAAATGGCCGCGCATCGCCCATCCAATGCCCAACGATGGTTTTGGCCAAATAGCAGGAATCGAAGACCCGACATTGCCGCTGCGCTGGGAATCCGGCGGAGCCGGCATGGTCGGCACGATAGAAGACTACGCCCGCTTCCTGCAGATGCTGCTGAACGGAGGGACGCTGGACGGCAAGCGTTACCTCAAGCCAGAGACCATCGCGCTGATGACGTCAGACCAAATCGGGCCGGAAACCAGAATTATCCACGACCCCTTCTATTTTCCGGGCGATACCAGCGGCTTTGGCCTTGGCTTTGCCGTGCGCACCATTGTGCCGCCGAATACATCGTGGCCGCTGGGCGAATATCGCTGGGACGGCGCCGGCGGCACCTCCTATTTTGTCGACCCCAAGGACGATATGTTCGTTATCTTCATGGTGCAGGCCCCCTCGCAGGGTGGGCGGATTGCACTGGCGCTGAAGACGCTGATCTATCAGGCCATGGGAAGGTAAGGGTTACGCGGCTCGCACGATCTCGCGCGCCAGGGCGACCATCTCCTCGATCATGTCCGCCGTCACATCGAGATGTGTGCACGCGCGAATCCGCCCGTCCATCATCGCGAGCAGGACGCCGCGCTTGCGCAGCGCCTCGACCATCTTGTCGCCGGTCACTCCCGCACCGTCAGGTCTAAAGAACACCAGGTTGGTCTCGGGTTGCTGCACCTCGACTCCATCGATCTGCGACAGGCCCCGCGCGAGCGCGCGGGCATTGGCATGATCGTCCGCCAACCGGTCGACGTGATGATCGAGCGCGTAGACGCAGGCCGCCGCGCAAACGCCGGCCTGCCGCATCGAACCGCCGAGCCGTTGCTTCCAGCGCCAGACATCGTCGATGAAATCACTGCTACCGGCGATGACGCCGCCGATCGGCGCGCCCAGGCCTTTTGAAAAATCGATCCAGGCCGAATCCCATCCGGCCGCCATGTCGTCTGCGGATATTCCGGTGGCGACGCAGGCGTTCAACAGCCGCGCGCCGTCCATATGGGTCGCCAGACCGTTTGCCTTGGCTATTTTCACCACTTCATCGAGCGCGCTCTTTTTCCAGATCGTGCCGCCGCCGATATTGGCGGTCTGTTCGACGCTGACGACGGTTTGGGGCGGCTGGTAGCGCGAGCGCGGGTGAAGGGCCGCGCGAAATGTTTCCGGCGAAAACTGTCCGTCGTCGCCCGGTAGCGGCGTGATCTGGAAACCGCCGAGCGCTGCATGCGCGCCGCCTTCGCGAGCAATGATATGCGCGCTCACATGCGCCAGGATCTCATCGCCCGGCCGGCAATAAGACAGCGTCGCAGCGACGTTGCACATGGTGCCTGACGGCATGAACACCGCGGCTTCCTTGCCGAGCAAATCGGCGACGCGCTCGCAAAGCAGATTTACCGTCGGATCGTCACCGATCTGCTCGTCGCCGACCTCGGCCCGGGCCATCGCCTCGCGCATCGCAGGCGTCGGGCGCGTCTGTGTGTCTGACAACAGGTTGATGCGGATGGGTGCGGCTTTAGGGTCGCGCGGGGCAGGGGTGTAGTGCATGGGAGTTTCTTTCTCGCTCAAGTCTTGTCGCCCGGCAAAAGCACGCGTCCGGCGGCTGCCGTCAAGGTGTGTATTTGTACACTTGATAGAACAGGAATTAGTGTGTATAAGTATGTATGAATTCGAAGGATATCATTTCTGCCCTGAAGGCCGATGGTTGGGTGCAGGTCGCTCAAAAGGGAAGCCATATCCAGTTCAAGCATCCGGCTAAACCGGGGCGGGTGACGGTCCCTCACCCAAAGAGAGATATCCCGATAGGCACGCTCAGGAGCGTCGAGAAGCAAGCGGGCCTGAAATTGAAATAGCGAAATTGGGCCAATGACCTGCCCTGCCAACAGCAGAGGATCGAAAATGCGACAATATATTGCCTTGATTCACAAAGAGGCCGACAGCGATTACGGCGTGTCGTTTCCGGATCTTCCTGGCGTCATCAGCGCCGGAAAAACCCTGGATGAGGCGCGAGATATGGGCGCAGAAGCTTTGGCCCTGCATCTCGAAGGGTTGGCTGCAGACGGCGACGCTGCGCCGGAGGCTAGATCTCTGGAAGAGGTTATGAAGGACGCTCAAAACAAGGAGGGCGTTGCTGTGTTGATCGCAGCGCCTGCGGCGGAAGTAAAAAGCGTTCGCATCAACGTGACGATGCCGGCCGACGTGCTCGAGCAGATCGATCGATATGCTGAGCGAGAAGGATTCACCCGCTCGGGCTTCCTCGCCCAGGCGGCGAAAAAGGCAATGGCGATCTAATCAGGTGTAGCCAAGCTTGCGAGCGGCGCTGCTGGAGTGTGTTCGTCCCTGAAAACAAAAAGGCCCCGGCAAAACCGGGGCCCTTGATATCTCGAAAATGCAACCGATCAGCGCGAATAGAATTCGACGATCAGATGCGGCTCCATCTGCACCGCGAACGGCACGTCGGACAGCGCGGGGATGCGGCTGAACTTCGCCGTCATCTTGGAGTGATCGGCTTCGATGAAGTCGGGCACGTCACGCTCGCCGAGCTGGCTTGCTTCCAGCACCGGGGTAAGCTGCTTTGAGGATTCCTTGATCTCGACGAGGTCGCCCGGCTTCAGCTTGTAGCTCGAAATGTTGACGCGACGGCCGTTCACCTTGATGTGGCCGTGGTTGATGAACTGGCGCGCGGCGAACATGGTGGCGACGAATTTGGCACGATAGACCACGGTGTCGAGACGACGCTCGAGCAGGCCGATCAGGTTTTCACCGGTGTCGCCCTTCATCCGGCCTGCCTCGACATAGATGCCGTGGAACTGGCGCTCTGAGATGTTGGCGTAATAGCCCTTGAGCTTCTGCTTGGCGCGGAGCTGCACGCCGAAGTCGGACAGCTTGCCCTTGCGGCGCTGGCCGTGCTGGCCGGGGCCGTATTCACGGCGG
>Ga0207678_10005927_pt1 | contig 10887 bp, 8 predicted proteins | sample KBSC63metaG_FD_184319 | JGI IMG/M metagenome (GOLD analysis project Ga0207678, IMG submission 184319) | Corn rhizosphere microbial communities from Kellogg Biological Station, Michigan, USA - KBS C6-3 metaG (SPAdes) (version 2) | ecosystem: Host-associated > Plants > Roots > Rhizosphere > Soil ...
GGCTACTGGATCGAGGAGCCGTTCGTCGAGGCGACGCTGACCGAGCGCGACGCGCCGATCTACAAGAACAACGACGTCGAGCTGTTCATCGCCGGCCGCGACGCCTACTACGAATTCGAGATCAACGCACTCGGCACAATCTACGAGGTCCTGTTCATCTGGGAGCGCGAGTTCGAGTCGAGCGGCTACGCGCGCCGCCCGGCGTTCGATCGCACACGTCCGGGTGTCCGGCCCTTCAACGGCGTCGGCTTCACGCAGCATCCGCGCGGCCCGCGCATCGGCTACTTCAACTGGGACATGCCGGGCCTCGAGACGGCGGTCCACGTCGACGGGACGATCAACGACAACAAGGACCGCGATCGCGGCTGGAGCGTCGAGTTGCGCATCCCCTGGCGGTCGCTCGAACCGCTGGCGATGCCGGACGGGCGCGCGCTCCCGCCGCGCGACGGCGACGAGTGGCGGATGGATTTCTCGCGCTTCAACCAGTACAAGGAAGCGCCGCCGGCCAGGGATCCCGGCGGCTGGGCGTGGAGTCCGCACGGCGTCTGGGACTCGCACATCCCCGAGTTGTTCACGCGCGTGCGTTTCTCGACCCTGGCAGCCGGCGGGAAATGACCAGGGCCTGATCACATGCGTTCGCGCCTACGGGGCCGGCAGCACGATCTCCGGTCGGACCGACACCCGGTCGGCGGTGGGGAAATCCGGCGGGACCGGCCACGTCACGGGGCGTCCGGCCAGCCACTGCAGCGCCCTCGTGACGACGGTGTGGAGGCCGGCGCAACGCATCCGCGCCGGCTGCGTGTCGCCCTTCCAGACGTGCCCGAACGTCGACGTGTAGACGCGGCCCCGGCCGTAGGCCGTCGTCCACTCGAGCGGCCAGCGCATGTCCGTCTTCGGATCGAAGCCGTACGACAGCACGTCCAGGCGCTGCGCCGGACCGCGGGCGTAGTGGTAGACCTCGATATCGGGCGTGAGCCAGGCGCGCGGCAGGCCGGCGTGGATCGGGTGATCGCCGAGGCGATGGACGACGGTGTCGATGCGGGCGCCGTGCGCGGTATCGAGCCCTTCGCCAGCCGGGATGCGGCGGAGCGAGCCATCCTCCTCCACCGCAATCGCCGGACCGAACTCCTTCTTGCGCCAGCCCAGACCGATCATCTCGTTGTAGGCCGGCCAGCCGGCGAAGGCGTTGTTGCCGCCGTGCCAGACGTAGACGCCGCCGCCGTTGCGGACGAACGCCTCGAAGGCCTCGCGCACGGGCTGCGGCCACGAGGGACCGCCGCCGAGGTCGTTGCAGGTTTGGATGATGACGTCGTAGCTCGCGAACACCGGCCGCCAGCTGTCCCAGCCTGGCGCATCCGCGGTCGGCGGCGCCGTCGATACATCGACGGTGAAGAGCCCGGTCGGCTGCAGCATGCCGCGGATGAGCGCAGTCGTCAGCTGCCAGTCGTGGTTGCTGTAGCCGTCGAGGATGAGCACGCGCACGCGGGCATCCGCGGCGCCGGTGAGCCGGACAGCCGCGGACATCAGGCCCGGGATCAGGGCGAGGACCGACCGTCGGTGCATGGGAATCGCCGCCTAGCAGCCCGTAGTGAAAGTCTCACGGCATTCGACGGGCGATGCATCCCGGCGCTCGGCGTTGCTCGTCGGTCGAATATTCCCGATATTCTCCCTCCTCGCGCCTTGATCGCCGGGCGCCTCGCCCATCTCGGTGCGTCGCGGGACTTTCACCACGGGCTGCTAGCATAGCGGCGATTCCGCCGACCGTGATCAGGCCGTCGCGTGCATCTTCGCCAGACTCCCCGCGACGTAGCCGCCGGGCACGGTGCGCGCCGCCACGTTGAGGCGGTTCCAGCCGTTTATCGCGACGATCGCCAGGCTCAGGTGGACCAGCTCGTCTTCCGAGAACTGCGCGCGCACCCGCTCGTAGACATCGTCGGGCACGCGAGTTTCGGCCACCAGCGTGAGCGCCTCGGTCCACTCGAGCGCGGCGCGTTCGCGGTCCGAGTAGTACGGCGTCTCACGCCACGCGTCGAGGCCGTAGAGCCGCTGTTCGGTCTCGCCCTTCGCGCGGGCATCCTTGCTGTGCATGTCCAGGCAGTAGGCGCAGCCGTTGATCTGTGACGCGCGCATCCGGACGAGGTCGATCAGCTTGTGGTCCAGGCCCGCCTGACGGACCTGCCGCTCGAGGCCGAGCATGGCCTGCATGATGCCGGGGTTCACGCGCATGAGGTCGATTCGAGCTTGCATGATGTTCAATTACCTCCAGCTTTCAAGACGAATCAGGCTGGATGCTGTGACACTGGGAACCGGCACGAGACGCTGTCACAAACGGCCGCCGTCATTCGTCTCGTGGTGAATGGAAAGCACAGCCAGGACCATGGCAGAGACTGACTGGGACGCGTCGGCGTTCGAAGCGCATCGGCCGCTGCTGTTCTCGATCGCGTACCGGATGCTGGGCAGCGCGACCGAAGCCGAGGACGTCGTGCAGGACGCGTGGCTCCGCGCCCGCCAGGATGAGCACGCCGAGGTCCGCTCGCCTCGGGCGTATCTCGCCACCATCGTCACGCGCCTGTGCATCGACCACCTCCGCAGCGCCGAGCGCACGCGCATGGTGTATCCGGGGCCGTGGCTGCCGGAACCGCTGGCCGAACCGAATCAGGAATCCGCGCTGCTCGCGTCGTCGCTGAGCACGGCGTTCCTCGTCCTGCTGGAGAAGCTGACACCCGCCGAGCGCGCGGTGTTCCTGCTGCGCGAGGTGTTCGAGCTCGACTTCGACGATATCGCGAAGGCCGTCGACAAGAGCCCGGCGAACACGCGGCAGATCCTCACCCGCGCGCGTGCCCGGCTGCAGGAGCCGCGCCGGCGCTTCACCGTGCCGCGCCGTGAATCGGAGCAGATCGTGCGGCGCTTCCGCCACGCGGTCGGCACGGGTGACGTCGACGAGCTGATGGCGATGCTGCACGCCGACGCGACGCTCGTCTCGGACGGCGGCGGCAAGGCGGCCGCGGCGATGCGCCCTGTGCTGGGCGCGGATCGCATCGCGAAGTTCATCCTCGGCTATGCCGACAAGGCGCACTGGTCGGAGTCCGACTTCGAGCTCGTCACGATCAACGGCACGCCAGGGCTGCTGATGCGCCATGCACTGGCCGGCGACGGCACCTTCTCGTTCGACATAGAGGACGGCCGGATCCGCGCCATTTACGTGGTCCGCAACCCGGACAAGCTGCGCGGGTTCCTCGAGCACGCGCGTTGAACACCTGAGCCCACGCGGAGTATGCTGTGCCTCCCCCGACGAGAGGTACGCACATGGCCGCATCAGTCAGGCGATTGGTGGCCGCGAGCCCGATGCTGCTCGTGGCGACGCTGACCTTGGGCAACGGCTTCGGCACCGCCACGCCAGTCGCCCAGACCGCGATCCGGGAGGTCAAGTTCTCCGACGCGAAGCTGAAGAACGGGCTCCGCGTGATCATCTCCGAGGATCACGCCGCCCCGGTGTTCGCCATCGCGGTCAACTACAACGTGGGATCGCGCGACGAGCGGAAGGGGCGGACCGGCTTCGCCCACCTGTTCGAGCACATGATGTTCAAGGGATCCGAGAACGTCGGTCCTGGCGAGCACCCGTACCTGATCTTCTCGAACGGCGGCTCGATGAACGGGACGACCAACAAGGATCGCACCCTCTATTTCGAGATCCTGCCCGCCAACCAGCTCGATCTCGCCCTCTTTCTCGAGGCCGATCGGATGCGGTCGCTCGAGATCACCGGGCCGAACCTGGACAACCAGCGGCAGGCGGTGCAGGAGGAGCGCCGGCTCGGCGTCGACAACCAGCCGTACGGCAAGACGTTCGAGGTGCGCGACGAGCTCGCCTACGAGAACTTCGCCTACGAGCATTCGGTGATCGGCTCGATGGCGGACCTGAGCGCGGCGACGGTCGACGACGTGGCGTCGTTCTTCAAGACCTACTACGCCCCCAACAATGCCGTGCTCAGCATCGTCGGCGACGTCGACTCGAAGGTGACGCTGGAAAAGGTCCGGCGCTACTTCGAGGCGCTTCCCTCGCAGCCGGCGCCCGCGGCCGTGGACATGACCGAACCGGCGCAGGCCGAAGAGCGGCGCACGACGATCGAGGACGGCCTGGCGCGGCTGACGCGCCTGGACATGGTCTACAAGATCCCGCCCAGCTCCAGCCCCGACGCCGACGCGCTGCAGGTGCTGGGGACCGTGTTGTCGAGCGGCCGGTCGTCGCGCTTCTACGAGACGATCGTGCGGCAGAAGGAACTGTCGCCGAGCGTCAACGCCTTCCCGGGTGAGAGCCGCGGCCCCGGACTCTTCACCGTCATCGGCATCGTGACGCCCGGCAAGGCCGTGGCGGACCTCGAAGCGGCCATCGACGCCGAGGTCGAGCGGGTGAAGAACGGACCGATCGAGCCGTGGGAAATGGAGAAGGCCCGCAACAACGCCCGCAGCCAGCTGGTGAACAACCTGGGGAGCGCGCTCGGACGCGCCATCACGATGGGCCAGGACGCGCTGTTCTACGACCAGCCGGGCCGGCTGAACACGACCGCCGCGCGCATCGCAAAGGTTACGCCCGAGGACGTGCAGCGCGTCGCCCGGCAGTATCTGGTCAAGACCGGACGCACCGTGGTGATCACCGTGCCGAAGCCGGCGCCGGCGAAGGGAGGGCTGTGATGCGCAGGACTCCTGTCGCCGTTCTCGCCGTCTCGCTCGCGACCCTGCTGCCGCCGCATCCGGTTCAGGGTCAGGCCGGCACGCAGCAGCAGCCGCCATCGACCGCCGGGCTGGTGGTCAAAGGAAAGGCGCCCGTCTCGAACGCCGTGCTGGCGGTGAAGCTGCCGCACCCGCAGGAAGCCACGCTCGCCAACGGGCTGCGCGTGATGGTGCTCGAGGATCACCGGCTGCCGCGGATCTCGTTCCAGTTGATGATGCCAGGCGCCGGCGGCTACTACGATCCGGCCGCGAAGGTCGGCCTGAGCGGCGTCACCGCGCAGATGATGCGCGAGGGCACGGCCACGAGGTCCTCGCAGCAGATTTCGCAGGCGCTCGAGACGATGTCGGCCAATCTCAACGTGGGCAGCGGCGCCTCCGGGACCACCGCGACGATGTCGGGCGGCGCGCTGACCGAGAACTTCGCCCCGCTGTTCGATCTCGCCGCCGACATCCTGCTGAACCCGTCGTTTCCGGGCGATGAATGGGACCGTTTGAAGACCCGGACCCGCGCTGGCCTGGTGCAGCAACGGACGCAGCCCCAGTTCCTGGCCCAGGAGCGCTTCTCGAAAGTGGTCTTCGGCGACCATCCCGGCAGCCGGGTTTCCGCGACGCCGGAGTCGCTCGACGCGATCACGCGCGACGCGATGGTCGAATGCCATCGGACGCGCTTCGTGCCGGACCACGCGCTGATCGCGTTCGCCGGTGACATCTCGCTGGCGGCGGCGCGCACGCTCGTCGAGTCGAAGCTCGGCGCCTGGAAGAAGGCGGGCGTTGCCAAGCCGGCGGTGACCGAACCGGCGGCTGCGGGGACGGCCAAGGGGTATCTGATCGCGCGCCCGGGCTCGGTGCAGACGACCTTCGTGGTGGGCGCCCAGTCGATGACGCGCACCGATCCCGAGTACGTGCCGCTGACGGTCGCCAACCGCGTGCTCGGCGGCACCATGGGTCGGCTGTTCCGGCACCTGCGCGAGGAGAAGGGCTATACCTACGGTGTCGGCAGCTTCTTCAGCGCGCTCGAACATCGCGGCCAGTGGTCGGCGAGCACCAGCGTGCGCACCGAGGTCACCGAGGCTGCGCTGAACGACCTGCTGGCCGACGTCGAGGCCATGCGGACGGCGCCAGTGCCCGAAAAGGAGCTGAACGACGCCAAGCGCGCGATCGTGGCCGGCTTCGCGCTGTCGCTCGAGTCGCCGGAGCAGCTGCTCGGCTACTACGTGCAGAGTTGGCTGTACGGCCTCCCGGCGGATTACTGGGACAGTTACCCCGCGCTCATCAGCGGCGTGACGGCCGCGCAGGCACAGGCGGCCGCCTCCAAGTACTGGGATCCGTCGAGGCTGCAGATCGTGGCGGTCGGCGACGCGAAGATCACCGACACGATGAAGAAGCGCGGCGCGCTCGAGCTCTACGACGCCGAAGGAAAGATGACGCCGTAGCCGTCGCGTCATTCGACGCGGAGCACGTGCATCGGATCGATGCGCGACGCGCGCAGCGCCGGCCATGCCGACGACAGCACGGCGGCGACGAGCACGAGCAGCAGGACGCCCGAGAACGTCACGAAGTCCAGCGGCGACACGCCGCAAAGCATCCCCGCGATGGCGCGGCCGAGGAGCGCCGCCAGCGACAGCCCGGCGATGCAGCCGGCGATCGACACGCGAAGGCCCTGCCGCACGAACGACGACGCCACGTCCCGCTGCCGTGCGCCCAGGGCCATGCGCACGCCGATCTCGCGGCGCCGCATGTGCACGAAGTAGCTCAGGGTGCCGTAGAGTCCGAGCGCGGCCAGCGACACCGCGGTGATCGCGAAGAATGACAGGAGCACGGTGCGCAGCCGGTTCTCGGCGAACGTGTCGTGGAGACGCTCCTCGAGCGGCATCATCTCGTAGACGGACCGGCGCGGCTCGAGCTGGCCCAGCTTGCGGCGGATCGTCGCCGCCATGGCCATCGGTTCGGTGCGCGTCCGGACCAGGAAGAGCGGAGCGGGAACGGGAGCGGCGTGGCACCAATACACGACCGCCTGGGGGTCGCGGTGCAGGCCATCCTCCCGGGCATCGCCGACGACGCCGACGATGCGGGCAGCCGCGAGGAACGGATTCGCGGGCACCTGCTCGATGTGCCGGCCGATGGGCGCCGCGCCCGCCGCGTAAAGCGCCGCGAAGCGGCGGTTCACGACCGCCGTCGGCGTCGGGCTCTCAGTCGGGCACGACGTTCCGGCCAGCACCGGGATCCGCATGGTCGAGAAGTATTCGGCCGAGACGGCGCGCAGGCTGGCCATGCTCCGCTGGTTGGCAACCGCCTCGCCTTCGACGATGCGGACCTGGGTCTGATACTCGAAGGGAACGCCGGGCGCCGCCAGCGACGTCGCGGTCGCGTCCACACCCGGAAGGGCCCGCAATGAGGCGAGGGTCGCGTACATGCGTCGCTGCAGCGCCTTGATGTCGGTCGTCTCGCCCCAATCGGCCGAGATGCGGAACGTGAGGACGCGTGCGGACTCGAAGCCGGGAGCGACCCGTCCGAGTGCATCGAAACTCCGGAGCAGCAGCCCGGCGCCGAACAGCAGGGGCACCGCCAGGGCGACCTGCAGGCCGACGAGCAGCCACTGCAGGCGTTGTGTCGCCGGCGCGACGCTGCGGCTTCGCGCCGCCAGCGGATCGCTGGTCGGACGCTTCGCCGTGCGCAGCGCCGGCAGCAGTCCGAACAGCAGCGTCGCGCCGGCCGCGCAGCAGAGCGAGTAGGCCACCAGCGTCCAGTCGAGGCGCAGCTCCGCGACACGCGGCAGCCCCTGGCCCAGCATGTCAAAGGCGCGAAGCGCTCCGATTGCCACGAAGAGGCCGGCAACCGATCCGGCGACTGCCAGGACGAGCGATTCGGTGAGCAACTGGGCGACGATCGAGCCGCGCGAGGCGCCCAGCGAGTAGCGCACCGCGATCTCCTGCTGCCGGTCCGCCGTGCGCGCCAGCAGCAGCGCCGCGATGTTGGTGCAGGCAATCAGGAGCAGCACCGACACCGCCGCGAACAGCAGCCAGAGGGATCGGCCGACGTCGCCGACGATGACGTCCTTGAGGGGCTGCACGCGCACGGCGATGGCGGCGTCCGTGGCCGGAAACGCTCGCGCCAGCTGCGCCTGGACGCGATCGAGATCGGCCTGCGCCTCGGCGGCCGTGCCGCCGTGCCTGACGCGCCCGATGACCGTGAACCAGGTGGACTGGCGGCTCTGCGCGAACGGCGCATCGACCGGGCTCGGCGCCCACACGTCCACGTCGCGCAGGGGGAAGCGGAACGACTCGGGCATGACGCCGACGATCGGCAGCGATTGCTGGCCGACGCGCAGCCGCTGGCCGGCGAGGGTCGCATCGGAGCCGAAGCGTCGTTTCCACAAGCGGTCGCTGACGATCACGACTCGCGGGCCGCCGAACCGTTCCTCTTCGGGTGCGAAGCCCCGGCCGAGCGCCGGCACCACGCCCCACACCTGCAGGAACCGTGGCGCGACCCAGGCCGACGCGAGCCGTTCCGGCACGTCGGCGGACGTCTCGGAGATGTCACCCGGGTAGTAGCCGGTGATCGCCTGGAACGACTGGCTCAGGCGCTGCCAGTCCTCGAGCCGGGTCGGCGCCACGAACGATGGCGGATTGGCGGTGCGCGGCTCGTACTGTTCGAGCCGCATCAGGTCCTGCGCGTCGGGGAACGCCAGCGACTGCAGCAGGATGGTCCTGATGGCCGTGAACACGGCGCTGTTGGCGCCGATGCCGAGCGCCAGCGTGAGCACGACCACGACGGCGAAGCCGGGACGCTTGCCGAGCGTCCGGCATGCCAGCCGCAGGTTCCGGCCGGCCGCTTCCCAGACGCTCAGGCCGCGCGCATCCCGGCACTGCTCCTTCGTCTGATCGATGCCGCCGAACTCGAGGCGGGCCAGGCGGGCCGCCTCCGCCGCCGAACGTCCGGCGCGCAGGTGCTTCTGCGTCTGGCGTTCGACGTGGAACCGGAGCTCGTCGTCGAGCTCGCGTTCGACCGATTGCCGGCGGAGGATGGCGCGGAGCCGATACCAGGCATCGGACAGCATCGAGCGCTCCCGTCTTACTTCATGTCCATCACGAGGCCGACCGCGGTCATCAGCTTGCGCCAGCTGTCCGCGCTCGTGGCGAGCTGCGCCCGTCCCTTCCGGGTGAGCGCGTAGTACTTGGCGCGCCGGTTGTAGTCGGAGATGCCCCATTCCGCCTTGACCCAGCCGCGCCGTTCGAGCCGGTGCAGCGCCGGGTAGAGCGATCCTTGCGGCACCTGCAGCGCGTCCCGCGACACCTGCTGGATGCGTTCGGAGATGGCCCAGCCGTGCTGCGGCTCGAGTGCCAGCGTGCGGAGGATCAGGAGGTCCAGCGTGCCTTGCGGCAGATCGATGCGTTCTTCGCCCATGCGGCAGCCTGCCCTTGTACTTCTACACCAGCAGTCTGCCACGACTGGTGTAGAAGCGCAAGACAAGCGGTCGCGCGCGCGCACCCGGATGGAGATTGCGGTGGTCAGGCGCGAGCCAGTGCGCCCGCCAGGAGCTGGCAGATGACCGCGCCGACGATGCTCATCGACAGCCCCCACAGCAGCAGCTGGCGGAACAGCGTGCGCGCCTCGGCCGGATCGGCCACCGTCGCCACGCACAGCGCGCCCAGCGTCGAGAGCGGCGACACGTCCACCAGCGCCGAGCCTACGTTGATGCTCAGCGCCACGGCGAGCGGATCGCCGCCGCCGACCTTCTGGACGAGGCCCGGCACCGCCGGCAGGAAGGTCGGCAGCACGACGCCCGACGTGCTGCTCCAGCTCGAGATCAATCCGGTCACGAACGCCACCGTGCCGTTCAGCGTGGCCGGCGTCGCCAGGCGCGCCAGCATCGCGGTGAACAGGTCCATGCCGCCGGTCTTCTCCAGCACGAAGATCAGGACCGTCACGCCGCAGACCATCACGATCACGCTCCACGGCACCAGCCGCATCGCTGCCGTCTCGTCGGCGAGCGCCATCAGGATCAGCAGGGACGCCGCCAGGAACGCGGCCAGGCCGACGTTCAGCTGAAAGGCGAGTACGCCGGCGATCCAGGCGGCAATTACGGCCACCGTCAGCCAGTGACGCGCCTCGAACCGCGGCGCCGCGGCAGCCGCTGCGGGCGCCACGAAGGCGAGCCGCCAGCCGCCGAGGACGACGTAAGCCGCCGCCATCACCAGCAGGTGCGCGACGAAGTTGGCGATCCAGACCTTCAGCGGGTGCCCGCCAATGCCGGCTTCGGCCATCTTGGTATTGGCGATGATCCCGATCGCGCTGATCGGCGACAGGTTGCCGGCGTTGGCGCCGTTGGCCACCGCCAGCGCGGTCAGGAACCGCGGCACCCCGGCACGCGTGGCGGCGGCCATCGCCATCGGAATCACGAGCGCGACGGCGATGATCGCGCCCGGACCGATCGACGACAGCGCGAACGCGACCGCGAAGAGCAGCATCGGCAGGAGGCGCGCCTGGCCGCGGGCGAGCCCGATCGCGCGGTGCGCCAGCCGGTCGAGGGTGCCGTTCGTCTCCGCCAGCGCGAACAGCAGCGTGACGCCGGTGAGCGTGAGGAAGAGCGAAGCCGGAAAGCCGGCCGCGACCTGCTCCGCCTTCCAGCCCGCGGCGAAGGTCGCGATCAGCCACGCGAACGCGATCGCCGCCACGCCGACGTTCAGCTTCGTCGCCATCGACAGGGCGATGGCAATCAGGAGCGCGATGAGCGACAGGATGGCGGGATTCACGCGGCGCCGGACGGCACGCCAAGTATCATCCGCCCGACTCCTCTTACCAATGGGAGTCGTCACGACGACCGCCGCGGTCGTGACGATGCCGGTTTGGCCGCATGGCGCCGGGAACTGGCTCTGGCCTTGCGCGCCAGGCTGGACGCTCGCGCGGCGATGAGGAGGTACGCCAGCATCAGCAGAGCCATGATCGTCTGCGAGGTGATCGTCGCGGGATGAATGGCGGTACCGTGGAAGACTTTGCCGATTCCCAGCAAGCCGCGAAGGGAGGCGAGAAATGTCACGACCGCGAGGTTGACTGCGCTTAGTAGTGCGTACAAGCGCTTGCGATCGTCCCGCGCGAGCAAGCCTGCGAGCACGAACAGCAGACCAAAAAGGGCAGGGCTGAGTGCGTAAGGCTGACGCC
>Ga0207678_10005929_pt1 | contig 10885 bp, 9 predicted proteins | sample KBSC63metaG_FD_184319 | JGI IMG/M metagenome (GOLD analysis project Ga0207678, IMG submission 184319) | Corn rhizosphere microbial communities from Kellogg Biological Station, Michigan, USA - KBS C6-3 metaG (SPAdes) (version 2) | ecosystem: Host-associated > Plants > Roots > Rhizosphere > Soil ...
CGGGTCTTGCCGTAGTTCTCGTTGGGGATGATCCAGCCTCTCGCGCCTATGTGCGCTCGAAAGACAAAATGTGCCGCGAACTTGACCTGCACTCAGTGAAACTGGAACTGCCCGCTTCAACCACGCAGAGTGAACTACTTGCGCGCGTGGAAGAATTGAACCGCGACTCGACCATTCACGGCATTCTTGTTCAGTCGCCGCCGCCGGAGCATATCGACGAAGTAGCAATCGTGCGTGCATTGGATCCGCGGAAAGATGTGGACGGATTTCATCCGGGAAATGTGGCCAAGCTCGTTCTCGAAGACGCTAGCGGATTTGTGCCGTGCACACCTCTCGGCGTGCAACGTTTGCTTCTGGAGAGCGCCATTGAGATCAATGGCGCCCACGTTGTGGTCATCGGGCGCAGCATGATCGTTGGCAAGCCGTTGGCACTGCTGCTCATGCAAAAAAACAAGAACGGCAACGCGACAGTGACCGTCGTGCATTCGCGCAGCAGCAATCTCGCGGAGATTACGCGCTCGGCCGACATTGTTGTTGCTGCGATTGGACGAGCTGGATTTTTGAAAGCCGATCACATCCGCGAGAATGCGGTGGTCATCGACGTTGGAATCAATCGAGTGGAAGACGCGACAAGTGAGCGCGGGTACCGGCTGGTTGGTGACGTTGCGTTCGAAGAAGTCTCGAAAAAAGCGATGGCGATTACACCTGTGCCGGGCGGCGTTGGGCCGATGACGATCGCGATGCTGATGGCGAACACCGTGAAAGCGGCAAGGCAATCGCTCTGATGAGTCCGACAAATTCAAAAACCAAATTGTGAAAGCTTGTTAACTTGCTGACACAATCTTAGCGGTCAGCAATTTCAATATCGACGGATTGAGTCGGGCGGTATGAACAAAGAACGAGCCGAACTGCGGCCGCAAGACCGCCGCGCGAGCAAGGCGATTTATCCATAATCGGCCCCCGTACATTTGGGCGTAAGCGCGATTAAATTCGCGCAGCGCTGAATCTCGATCGTCGCCGCGAAGAATTTTCGCCACCGCGTCCGCGGCCAGCTCGCCGGAGCGCAGAGCGTAATAAATTCCCTCGCCGGTGAACGGCTCGACCACTCGAGCTGAGTCCCCGATGAAAAACAAATTCTCGTGAGCCGAAGGCACGGGCGAACGGGTTAGCGGCGTGATCGTCCGCCAGCTTTGATTGGCGGGGAGATGAAATTGGCACTCCGCCCACCGGCGTAAGCTGGAGATTGTCGGTGGTGTACCGACGAGGCAAAGATTCAACTGGGTCTCATTTACTGGAGCCTGGCCCGAATAACCCTCGCGTAAGAATTGTAGAACGATTCGGTTCCCAAAGCCTGCCGGCAACGGAATATGCGCCTGTAACGCCACGCGTTCGCGCGCAGGGCGCGGCAACAAATTGCACAAGTGGGCCACCGTAGAGTTGCGTCCATCCGCACCGATTAATATCCGAGCCTGAAAAAAATCGCCCGAAGCAGTTTCAATGTTCCAGTGATCGTTTCTGCGTAATCCGGTCACCGTGATTTGTTCGTGAACCTCCGTGCCGAGTTCGCGGGCTCGCTTTAAAAGCAATTCGTCAAAGAGACTGCGTTTCACGGCGATCTCACAGTCGACGCCCGACGGAAGATCGACTGTCACCTCGCGCCCATCGATCGCGATGAACGCGACGGAACATAGTTTTGAATGCGGCAAATCCCGCACTTTCTCCCTGAGGGCGAGTCGCTCCAAGACAGCCCAGCACGAAGGATTCAAACAGTCACCGCACACCTTCTCGCGCGGAAATTTCTCCCGGTCGAGCACGAGCGTTCGCAAGCCGGCCATGGCGCAAGACGCGGCGCAGCTCGACCCGGCAGGTCCGCCGCCGACGATTGCAACGTCAAATGGCTGCATGGAGTCAATTGAACCGTGAAACAGCGCTGGCGCGTGATTTAATCAGAGAGGACAATATTCGCATGGGCTGGTCGATTCCGATTCTTCGCGTTGCCGGGATCCAATTGCGGATGCACATCACGTTTCTGCTGCTGATCGCGTGGATCGCATTTGCCTATTATACGCAGGGCGGCTCGGCCGCAGCCGTCGGCGGCGTCTCGCTCATTCTGTTGTTGTTCGCATGCGTGGTGTTGCACGAATTCGGACACGCTTTGGCGGGGAAAGCTTTCGGGATCAATACGCCCGACATCACGTTGTTGCCCATAGGCGGTGTGGCGCGGTTGGAACGCATTCCGGACGAGCCGGTGCAGGAATTGGTCATAGCGGCTGCAGGTCCTGCTGTGACAGCGCTGATCGCGCTCGGTGCATTCATCGGCGGCGGTTCGTGGGATTATCCGCCCACCACCCGGACCAGCATTCCTGATCTGCTGTTCACAATGAACGTGGTGCTGCTTCTGTTTAATCTGCTGCCGGCATTTCCCATGGACGGCGGCCGGGTATTGCGCGCACTGCTCGCCACGCGTCTGAGCTATGCCCGCGCCACACAAGTCGCCGCGACTGTTGGGCAGGGATTTGCGTTCGTGTTCGGCTTCATCGGCTTGGTCAACCCGAACTGGTTTATGTTAATCTTCGTTGCGTTATTCGTTTACATCGGCGCCTCACAAGAGGCAGCGCTGGCGCAAATGAAAGATGTCTCGCGCCGGTTTCCGGTTTCCAGCGCAATGGTACGCGAGTTCCGCACCCTGGCAGCAGATGCGACGCTCGAAGAAGCAGTCGACGCATTGCTTGCCACTTCGCAGCACGATTTTCCGGTCATGGACGAAACCGGGAATGTCGCCGGTTTATTAACCCGTCATGATCTCATCTCGGCCTTACGCAAACACGATCCCGCACTTCGCGTAGGCGATGTGATGCGACGCGACATTCCAACGGTCACGACCGGCACACGATTCGAGGATGCCTTTCGTATCATGCAAGAGTCCGATTGTCCGGCGGTCCCCGTGCTGGATCGCATGAAACGACTGGTCGGCTTGCTCACTCCGGAGAACGTCACCGAACTAATGATGGTTCAATCGGCAATGCCGCAGCGCCGGGCTCCCTAGGACGGCTTAGGAGCTGATGCGCATCGGCATTATAACGTAGAGGAATGGCGTTTGAATTTTCACAACGCCGGGGCTCATCTCGTCGATCAGATCGAGAAAGACTTCGTCCTCTGTAAGAGCGCGCAGCGGCGCCATCAGAAATTCCGGATTAAACGCAATGGAGAACTCGCGCCCTTTGTACGGCACAGCGAGCGATTCCTTCGCTTCGCCGACCTCCGGCGTGTTCGCGGTTATATCGAGATTGTTCTTGGTGAAATTCAGCTTAACCGAGTGCGACTTGTCGCTGGCCAGAAGTGAAACGCGCCGCAAAGAATTCAAAAACATTTCGCGCTCGAGTTTTACGCGCTCTTTCGCTTCGCCTGGAATGACCTGGCGGTAGTTCGGATAATTCCCTTCAATCAATTTTGAAACCAACAGCGTCTTGTTCAGATCGAATGCGATCTGGCCGTTGGCCATGCTCACCTTCACGTCGCCGTCATCGGTAAGTAGACGCTGCAATTCCGTGACCGCTTTGGTCGGAATAATCAGGTCCGATTCGTGGCTTCGCGGGAATTCCAGTTCGATTTCCGCCATGGCGAGGCGCCGCCCGTCGGTTGCCACCAGCGTTACCTTGTTGTCCTTAAAACTGAACAGGACGCCGTTGAGCACGTAACGGGTTTCATCGGTAGAAATCGCGTAGGAAGTTTTGCGCAAACCGTCGCGCAAATCTTTCTGGCGCATCGTCACCACTTTTGCGCCTTCAAATTTCGGCAGAGGCGGAAATTCATCCTCGGGCAAACCGAGAATCTTGAAGAAACTTTGGCCGCTCCGGATAGACGCGGCATTTTTTCCATCGACATCGACCTGAATTTCGCTCGACGGCAGTTCGCGGATGATGTTGAAAACACGCCGTGCCGGAAGTGTGGTGGCTCCTGCCTTGTCCACGTGCGCTTCGCAGGTGCCCCGCACGCCAACGTCCAGATCGGTGGTTGTCAGATGCAATTCGGTTTCGTTAGCCTGTAGCAAAACGTTGGAAAGAATCGGCAGCGTTGTGCGCGTGCTCACTACGTTTTGCACCTGTTGCAGGGCTTCGAGCAGTTTTTCCTTGGTAACGCTAAATTTCATGGTGAGCAGCAAGCAGCCTAAGATGTAAAGCCTTCGATTTTATTCGGCAACCGCAATCTCTCATCTCTGTCCCTTGTAGGCTTGCACGCGATGCGGCCCCTACCGCTGGAGGGAGCTGTCGATGTACGAGATCGTCTGGCGAATGTTGTCCTGCTCGGTTATTCGTTTTTTCACCAGCTTGCAGGCGTGCAGCACGGTGCCATGGTCGCGTCCGCCAAACGCGTCGCCGATTTCGTTCAAGGATGCCTTCGTGAGTTCGCGCGCCAGATACATCGCTACTTGTCGTGGAAATGCAATGCTGGCAGGTCGCCGCTTGCTCGTCATATCTGCAAGCCGCACGTCGAAGTGTTCTGCTACGCGGCGTTGAATCTGTTCGATGGTGATCGATTGCCGGCCTTCTTCCTGCAGAATGTCCTTTAGTAAATGCTCCACCACTTCCTTCGTCAGTTCCTTGCCGCTGAGAGATGCAAAGGAAGCGACCCGCATCAGCGCTCCTTCCAGGCGACGCACGTTTGTCCGGATACGAGTGGCGAGGAATTGAAAAACGTCTTCATGCAATCTGATCTGCATGGCGTTCGCTTTTTTTCTCAGAATGGCGAGGCGCGTTTCGATGTCCGGCGGCTGAAGCTCGGCGGTTAGTCCCCATTCAAACCGGGATACGAGACGGTGCTCCAGATTCGCGATTTCTGAAGCGGGCCGATCGCTGGAGAGAACGATCTGTTTATGTCCGTCAAAAAGCGTATTGAACGTATGGAAAAATTCCTCCTGCGACCTCTCCTTACCACCGAGAAATTGAATGTCGTCGATCAAAAGAAGGTCGGCTTGACGATAACGCTTCCGGAACTTGACCAAATTACTGTGCTGAATCGCGTCGATGAACTCGTTGATGAACAGTTCACTCGAGAGGTAGATCACCTTCACGTTTTTCCTTTTCGCCCAGACGAATTGGCCGATGGCTTGCATGAGATGGGTTTTGCCCAAACCGACGCCCCCATAAACAAAAAGCGGATTGTACGTGCGCGCCGGTGCCTGCGCGACTGCCAGACTCGCGGCATGCGCGATTTCGTTGTTCGGGCCGACGACGAAAGATTCAAATGTGTTTCGCGGATTGAGTCCGGGAACCGTCGCGCCCGGTCGTATGTCTACGGGCGGCGCAGGCAACGCTTGCTTGTCCGCGGTTACATCCTCCGACGACGTTTGCGCGCCGGTTGTGGACGGGCCACAGAACTTCACCGAACGCGAACTGCCGAGCGTGGCAATGATCGCATTCTGTAATGCAGGCATGTAATTACTCTCGATCCAAAGCTGGTAAATGTTGTTTGGAACAGTAAGCGTGATCGACTTCTCCTTTGCTTCCACCAACGCGACGTTAGAAAACCAGCGTTTAAAACTATCAGCGCTAATCTGTGGCTTAAGGGCAGCCGACAATCGCTGCCACAGTTGAACGCATTTTTTATCCATGCCGAAGTTGTTAACAGTGTTACAGAAACGCCACATGGGCATGTGCCGAGGGAAACCGGCCACCGCAGCCCGGCGTTAGTCGAGCTGCTCCCCAGTGTGATTTCGAGATTAACAGTCCAAAAAATATGTCAAATAGGCGTAAATACGAGGGAAAATGCCCCGAAGAGTCGTGCAGTGTATGTTTCTCTCGAAGCTCGGACGCACCAGCAATCATTCGTTCTTTCGGGGAGTTTTCGCTGTTGTTCATTCTTGCCGCTGGAAGTTTCTCAAACATGTTCACAACTTATTCACACATGCTTTGGGGTCGTCCTCGCCAGCTGGCTTGAGACTAGAAATCACTCACGAAAGCGACAAGAAAAAAATGAATTTAATTTTCAATTTTGATAAAAAAATTTTCTTGACTGAAAAAATCGATGGCGCGCGTCGGTGTGAAAAGAAAAACAGCTGTCGAAAAAACCTGGCGCAAGCCAAAGCGCAGCGATTCGGGATCACCGCACCGGACGGATTTCGCTGCCGCTCGTCTGCGAATGCAGAGTTGACCGAACTGGCCTGTGCGTGAAATTTCCCGCCTCCGCGAGCGTAGGGCAAACGCTCAGCAAGTTGTAGATGCAGGCAATCAATACCGTTACCGCTAAGCGTGTTTCGATGTGCGTTACCCGCTCGAACCAGCCGATGTTCCGCCAATCTTTTTTGATTGGCCTCATCGCGGTTTTTGTTTTTTCGGCGAAGCCCGCGCGTGCCGCTGATGAATTGGTGCCCCCGTTCGGGTTTCGTTGGAACGATTCGATGGCACGGGTAGAGGCGGTGTTGCATGGCGCGAAAGCCAAATTGGTTTCACGGGAAAAGAAAGAGAACCGGGAAATCTGGACAGTGGAAGGCCTCATTCATCCCGGACTTAAACGCACTGTATTTACCTTCAAAGAAAGAGCGCTCGTGGCGGTGGAGTTGCAGTACGAATACGCCGACTGGTCCATCGAACGTTACAACCAGCGCATGGGAGAAATTCGCAAATACTTCGATGAAAAGTACGGCACCGGAAAACTGGTGTCCCGTTCTCGCGACCACGATTCGGAGGTGATTCAAACACTGGTCGGTTATCAGTGGATGGTCGGCACCACGATGCTCGAGCTGTTCTATTTCTCAGCGCAACACGACAACCTCATTTACCGGACGATTTCTGTGGCTTACAAGGCGCTGTGACCGCCTAAAGGCCTTTTGTAGCGGAGCCGAAACCGCGATCGGAATTACCTGGGCAGTGACAAACCTTCGTAGGTCTCGTCGACAATACGATCTACGACTGCTTTCATGTCCTGCGTGTCTTCCCACGCGGCCAGTTGCCGGTCCGCACCAGTACCCTCGCGGATGATCCGTTCGATGTGCGCCATTTCTCTTTCGCTGCCTAGTTCCTTGACCTCGGTCGAAACAAATCCGAGCAGCTCGTTTAGCAGGGTCCGTTCGTCTACTTCCGCTTCCTTGCCGAAATCGATCAATTTTCCGTCGATACCGTAGCGAGCGGCGCGCCAGCGGTTCTCATCAAGAAGACGTCTCCGATAAATTCGAAAAGTGATGTTTTGGTGCAGCAGTTTGTGCAGTTTTGAGATTACCGCCTGAATAAGGGCTGCGATTGCGAGTGTGTCGTCCACACGCGATTGCGCATCGCACACCCGCACCTCCAGCGTGTCAAAAAACGGATGCAACCGGATATCCCACCAGATTTTTTTGGCGTTATCGATGCAACCGGTTCTGACCAGTAGCTTGCAGTAATCCTCATACTCAGACAGCGACTCGAACGAATCCGGTATCCCGGTGCGAGGAAAACGCTCGAATACTTTGAGGCGATAACCTTTCAGCCCCGTATTTTGACCCACCCAGAATGGTGAGTTGACCGATAGCGCGTAGATGTGCGGCAGAAAATATCGGGCCTGGTTCATCACGTGGATTGCCGTCTCCCGATTCGGAATGCCGACATGCACATGCAATCCGAAGATCAGGTTCGCGCGCGCGAGCGATTGCATGTCCTTGACGATTTCCTGGTAACGCTCGCCTTCGGTGATGAGTTGATCGCGCCAGTGTGAGAACGGATGCGTCCCCATCGACGCAATTTTTAATCCGCTGCGTGCCGCCAACTCCGCCAGTTTCGTGCGCAGTTCAATGACGTGATCTCGAGCACACTGAATGGAATCGCAAATCTCGGTACCCAGTTCAACGACCGACTGGTGCATCTCCGGCTTGATCTGCTCCTTAAGTGTGATCTTTCCGCCTTCGAGAATCTCGTGGATATGCGAACGCAGTTCGCGTGTCTCGGGATCGATGATCGCGAACTCCTCTTCGATTCCAAGAGTGAACGTGTGGTCCTTCATGCGATGGCGGGGGAGAAATGTCCGTCAAAAACGATCCAATGTCATCCCGAGCGAAATCGAGGAACCGCTGCAAGCTTGAGGGCCAGATCGCAGGGATTGAAAGCCTGGCCTCGCGACTTCGTCCACTGCGTTGCAGCTTCGCTCAGCTTCGCTTCGCTCAGAATGACCGGGCAACCTCAGGCGAGTTCGCCCAGGGAACGCCGCGTTACCGCGGCTTGCAGGAACTTGCCCCAGCTTAGGTTGTCTCGACCGGGGACATGTTCGCGCGCTTTGCGGATGGCCATTTCGGAGACCGCATCCACCACCCACTCGAAATTATGCTCACCGATGAACGCCGCTTCGCAGTCAGGGGCCGGATTGCAAAAGTCGATCGCAACCGGCACGCCATCGCGGATGGCGAATTCCACGGTGTTAAGGTCGTAACCGAGAAATTGATTCAATCGCAGAACACCTTCCTCGACCTTCTGCAAAATTTCCTTTGGCGCGTGCCATTCTGTTCTGTAGCGCAGATGAAAAGGATTCCGTGGCTCGTAGGGCATGATCCGGACATGGCGCTGATCAATCGAGTAGCAGCGGAAATACATGTCGAATTTGACTTCCTCCTGCAGCATCATCACCAACTCTCCGGTGTCGTTGTAAGCGCGGAAGAATTCTTCGCGATTGTGCAATCGGTAGACGTTCTTCCAACCGCCACCTGCGAATGGTTTGAAAAATGCGGGCCAGCCGACGTAATTAAAAATCCCTTCCCAATCGAGGGGATAACCGAGATTTCGAAACGACTTGTCGTTCGTATCCGGCGGCGGCTGATTCGATGGAAGCAAGACGGTGCGCGGAACAGCGACGCCGATTTTAGTGGCTAGCGCGTTATTGAAAAATTTTTCATCCGCGCTCCACCAGAACGGATTATTCACCACAGCAGTACCCGTCAGCGCCGCGTTTTTGAGCCAGGCGCGGTAGAACGGCACGTCCTGGGAAATCCGATCGATCACCACGTCGTACCCGCACGGTTCGCCCTGAATCACTTTGTCGATTTTCACGAACTCCGCGGCGATGTCTTTGCCGCCGGTTTTCTGATTCACCCGATCGACAAAAGCCGGCGGGAAACTCTGTTCCTGTCCAAAAAGTATTCCGATTTTTTTCATAGGTGTGCTGCTCAATTCGAGCGAAGCCGGAGGCCAAGTCGAGAACCTCTCGAATTTCAGACCTCAGCAAGAGATGTCTCGACTTTCGCTCGACCTGAAAAAACCAGTCGGGGTCGTGGACTCTCATTGACACCGCAGCTTCGAGCCCGGTGCACTTCGCGGGGAACGCAATGAAGCCGTTTTAAGGCTTTTGTCCAGAGAGAGCTGTTTGAATCCATCCGCTCGACCAATAAGATAGGCAATGGTTAAGAAATTACTGCACACGCGCTATCGCGTACACGACTTGGAGAAGACCGTTTCATTTTACAAGGACGTCCTTGGTCTCCAGGAAGTTCGTCGCCATACCTCCGGGCGTGGGTCACAACTCGTGTTTCTAAAAGCACCAGGGAGCGATGAGGAAATTGAGATATGCAAATTCGATGGGAGCGGCCCGATTGTTGTCGGCCCCGATTTGACTCACCTCGCGTTTGAAGTGGACGATTTGGATAAGTTCGCAAAACACGCCGCTGCAAAAGGCCATCGGTTGTCCGACGGACCCCATTCAACGAACAGCGGTAAAATCGCCTTCATTGACGCACCGGAAGGCTATGAGATCGAACTGATCGAGCACGGTAAGAAATAATATTGTGCCAGCAATCCTGCCGGGGCGGCTGCGCTCGGGGACAGGGTGGCAACGCATGTGCAGCGCAGGCACTTGCGCGGGCGAACGTTTCGTCGATAATTTTCGGTTCATGATTTGGCGCAATCGAATTTGGTTCCTTTGCGCACTAATGCTGAGCTCAGCGCTGGGCGCGTGGGCACAGGATGTCGTTGATTCAGATATTGTCCGGCCGAGCGGCGTCCACGGGCCTGTTCGTAAAGCGAAGGCTGTAGCGGAGAAAGATGCGGATGACGACACCGAGTCCGCCGCTCCGAAAGCGAAGAAATCCAAGTCGAGTCATGCTCGGTCGCACCGAGCGCGCGCAAAATCGAAAGAAGAGCCGGACACGATTGCCGCGCCTACCGAGTTCACCCCTGACGGCATACCGAAGACCAGCGCGGCTTCAGTGCTGGTCGTGGATGCCAATAGCGGCAGAATTTTGTATGAAAAAAACGCCGATCAGGTGCGACAGGCAGCGAGCACGCAAAAATTGCTGACTGCACTGATCGTCGCAGAGACGGGGTTTCTCGATCGGCCGGTGACGGTGCAGTCGGTAGATACAATGTGTGACCCTGTGAAGCTGGGAATCAAATCGGGCGAGACTTATCAGCGGATGGATCTTTTACGGGCCTTGCTGGTAAAAAGTCCGAATGACGTTGCAAGATGTCTGGCGCGGGACAACGCCGGGAGCATCGAGGCATTTGCCCAGATGATGAATCGGCGCGCCATGCAGCTGGGAGCTGTGCATTCGCACTTTGTGAATCCGAATGGTCTGCCGATCCCGGGACAATATTCGAGCGCCCGTGATCTTTCTCTCATCGCACGCGCTGCTTACGCGAACGCGACCATCCGTTCCATTGTCTGTCTTCCCCAGCTTGTCTTCCGTTATGCGAATGGTCGCACCCGGGAACTTGAAAACACGAACAAACTTCTTCGACGGCTTCCGTACTGCAACGGCATGAAAACTGGTTATACCGACGGTGCAGGCAAATGCCTGATCGCAAGCGGGACGCGTCCCGGTAAAGATGTAATCGTTGTTGTGCTGGGCGACAGCTCTGGCCGGGTGTGGCGCGACGCTTCCGCGCTGCTTTCGTGGGGGTTGATGTAACAGCCGACGACGGGATTCGAACCC
>Ga0207678_10005930_pt1 | contig 10885 bp, 8 predicted proteins | sample KBSC63metaG_FD_184319 | JGI IMG/M metagenome (GOLD analysis project Ga0207678, IMG submission 184319) | Corn rhizosphere microbial communities from Kellogg Biological Station, Michigan, USA - KBS C6-3 metaG (SPAdes) (version 2) | ecosystem: Host-associated > Plants > Roots > Rhizosphere > Soil ...
GCGATCCCGAGCCACGCGTGGTCTCCTCACCGAGCCAGAAGCGAGCGCTGGGGATCTGCGCCGCCGCGGCGGCCCTCGCTCTGATCTGGCTCTCACTGCCCGTGGCATCTCAGCGATGGCTGTGCCCGCCGACGAGTGCTGGATTCCCAGCGCTCCCGCCGTCTACGATTCTGGCGAAGCTCGGAAACGCAACGTCCACACTGGCCGCGTACTTCCAGCGTAGGTCGAAGGCAAACTGCTCGACCGCTAGCGGCTACTCGTCGGCTCGCCCGTCGGCGAAGCGCCGCGGTTCAACCCGCAGCCAGCCCCCCTCAGCTCGGCAGCGCGGGAGTGGGCCGCGCTGCGCCAGGAACGAATAGCATACTCTAGGACCCCTTTCTTGCCCCCCCGCGGCGGCCGTCATTACAGCCGCACCATGCGACAACCCTACCGTATCGCAACCTGCTCGCTCTGCGCGCTACTGGGCGCGGTCAGCTCCACTGCGGCAGCGGAGACGCCAGGCAGCTGGTCTGTCGGCCTCGAGCGTGTGTTCGGCTTCAGCAGCGCCACCACCAAGACGGAGGCGAACGGGCAGAGCAACAGCCAGACGAGCAACCAGATCAGCTTGTTTTCGCATGTCCTCGGCGACCAGCCCGGCTATCCCGGCGCGCGCCTCGCGCTGGATTACTTGTTCCCTTCGGGTCTGACCCTGGGCGGCGCGATCGGCTATCAGTCGTACGATCCCGACACCGACGAGGATGACGACACGGTCCGAGGTTGGTTGCTCGAGCCGCGCGTGGGCTACTTCGCTTCAGTGTCCGGCAACTTCGGCATCTGGCCGCGCGGTGGCCTCACCTACGTGACGATCAGCACGGACAACGGCGGGCCGAACTACACGGCGCTGAGCGTCGAGCTGCCGCTGGTGTTGCGCGTCGCCGGCAACGTCTGCTTCGCCGCGATGCCGTACGTCGATCTGGGGCTCGGCGGCGGCACGGACAACGTCGATCAGAAGATCACGGAGATCGGGCTGCAGTTCGGGCTGAACGCGTTTTTCTGAGCCGCGGCGCGGCCGAGCGTCAGCCCGTCGCCAGGCGCGTGACCTGGCTGCGCGACGAGAGCGAAGCCTCCGGGTACTGGCTCGCACCGCCCGGGCGCGTGCGCGTCGGGAACTGGAACAGCCAGGTGGTGCCGCGCTCGGAGGAGCGGACCTCGATGCGGCCTTTGAGCTGTTCGACGCAGACCTTGACCGCCGCCATGCCGATGCCGCGGCCCGAGGTCTCGGTGGTGTCCGTGCGGGTGCTGATGCCGTCGTGGCAGAGCAGGTCGAGCAGCTCGGGTTCGGTCTCGCAGGGGAGCCCGAGCGTCTGGCCGCGCTCGCGGATCGACTCCCAGTCGATGCCGCCGCCGTCGTCGCTCACCTCGAAGCTGAGCAGTCCGTTCGAGAGCTGGGCGGCGAGCAGCAGCTGGCCCCGCGCGGGCTTGCCCGCGGCGCGGCGCAGCTCCGGAGACTCGATGCCGTGGTCGACCGCGTTGCGCACAACATGCACCAGCTCGCTGAACAACCCGCGCCACTTCTGGGCGTCCAGGCGCACGCGGTCGGCGCGCACGGTGACCTCGAGCTCGCCCTTGCCCAGGCGCTGCGCCAGCGAACGCGCCTGATCCGCCAGGCGCTCCAGCGGATACACGGCGGGCTCGAGGCGCCAGCTGCGGATCTGCTCCAACAGCTCCGGCGGGAGAGCCTCCTTGCTGAGCCGAGACAGCGCGCTCGTGAGCTCGGCGGCAGGGATCTCGACGGCGCGCTCGCCGGCGGGCGCAAACTTGGTCACCTGCTGATGGATGCGCTGCCAGCGCCGCGAGAGCTCGAGCAAGCCGGCGTCGGAGGTCGCTCCGTCGCTGTCGAGCTCGTCTTCCAGCAGGTGGCACTGCTCGGCCAACAGCGCTAGCCCCATCATGGCGTTGTTGCCCTTGAGCGTGTGCAGCGTGCGCTTGAGCCGTGCCAGGTCGCTGTCGAGGGCGCGGCTCACGATCGCGCTGACCATCGCCGCTGCTTCGCCGGCGAAATGCAGGAAGCCGCTGCGGTCCAGCATCAGGCGCGTGAAGCTCTGCAGTAGTTCGCGCTGCTCCGCCTCTTCGCGCTCGTGGGCCAGGCGCGCCGTGATCTCGTTCGCCACGACGAGCACGCCGTCGAGCTTGCTGTCTCGAAAGAACGGCAGGTAGCGGAAGCTCCAGGTGCGCTCGCCGGAGCGCAGCTGCTTGGGCAGCTGGTCCAGGCACAGCTCCAGCGGCAGGATCTTCTCGCAGAGCTGGAACCAGCCCAGGCCGAAGACCTCGGCGAACGAGCTGGAGATCTTGCCGATGTAGGCCGAGAACTCGGCGCCCTCGGCGCCCTCGCCGAACCATTCCGTGATCGCGCGCGAGCGTCCGCCCGTCATGCGCGCCTCGGGATCGAGGGTGGCAAAGCCCTGGTCGACGTTGTCGAGCACTAGCCGCATGTCGCGGTTGCGCAGGGCGAGCTCGGCCGTGCGCTCCTCCACCTTGTGCTCGAGCGTGCGGTTCATCTCTTCGAGCTTGCGATAGGACGCGTTCAGCTCGTCCACCATGTGGTTGAAGGAGGAGCCGAGCAGCTCCAGCTCGTCGCCGGACTCGATCTCCACCCGCACACCGCGCGTGCCGGAGGCGAGGTCCTGCGCCGCCTGGGTCAGCGCGCCGATCGGGCGGGTGATGCGGAAGGCCTGCATGCGGCTCAGCAGCAGACCGATCAGCGTGATCAGCGCCAGCAGCGAGGCCAGCCAGGTCACCGAGCTCTGCAGGCTCTCGCGCGACTCGGAGCGCGCTTTCGTCAGCGCCTCTTGCATGCGCTGCGTGGAGAAGCCGTAGCGGATGGTGCCGAGCGCGGTGCCTTCGTCGTCCACCACCGGCACCGCCACTTCCAGCAGCTCCTGCTCCAGGCGCGTCACGCGGCGCACGGTCGGGAGGGAGACGAACAGCTCCGCCGGGGACAGCCCGATCGTGACCCACGCCTGCTGCAGCTTGGAGGGATCACCGACCTGGCTCGGCTCGCCGTGGCGGCTGTAGGCGAGCGCCACGCGCTCCGAGCCGATGTAGATGCCGTAGACCAGATCGGCATCGTCCTGGACTGTGTGATCCACCAGGCGCTGCATGTCGACGAAGGCATTGTCGAGCGTCATGGTGCGCAGCGCGAGCGCGTGGTTCGACGTCAGCACCTTGCCTTTGCTGGCGATGCCCTCCTCGATGTAGTGCTGTACCTCGGCTAAATGGCGCGAGGAGACGCGCACGTTGAGCATCAGGACGATGCTGAAGGTGGCGGCCCCGATCAGGCCGGAAATCACCAGCATGATCCGCGTCAGCTTCTTCTGTACCGTCTCGAGTCTCACGGCCCCCCCGTCCCGGGGAAACGACTCTTCCGGGCACGCCCTTCAGTGGGGCGGCCGTCGCCCCGGAGGGCGGGCCAGACGGCGCGCGGGCCACGCGCTCACCCCGATCGCAACCCTGCGTTCATGCCGGACGGTCGCCAGCCGTTCGTGACTTCGGAATGGCAGGGGGCGTGAAGAGCGGGACAGACGCGCCGGGGAACCCTCGTGAGTCCCAGCCTGGAACGATCGATACCGCTGCGGCCTCCGCGGCTCGCACCGCCATCGACACCATCCTACAGAGCTCGACGGTGGAGCTGTTTCACTCCCAGGGGGTCGCCGTGGCGCCCTTGCGGCCGTGTGCGCTGGGAAGTCAGCGGCGGTTCTACGAGTGGGTGGGCCTGATCCACTTCGAGGCTCAGAACCTGTCGGGCGTCTTGACCGTCTCGACACCCATGCCCGTCTGGTCCAGCCGAGAAGCGGGAGCCGCAACCGCAGACTCGGAGACGCTCGCGGACTGGCATCGCGAGATCGCCAACCAGCTGATGGGGCGCATCAAGAACCGGCTGCTCAAGTTCCAGCTCTTGCTCAACCCGCGCTTGCCGAGCGCACTCAGCGGTGCCGCCCTGGAGTTGCACCGCAAGCGTTCCGCCTCCGAGATCTTGTATCGTTTCCGCGCGCTGCGTGGCGACATCCTGGTCGTGGTCGACGCCCCGCTCGACCGAGCCATCCTCGCCTACTCGGGCGGGATGCAGGTGGCCAGGGAAGGCGAGCTGATCCTGTTCTGAAGGGCAAGAAGACGTGGAAACCTCTCTACCGCGCGTGATTCTCGTCGACCTCTCCGAGGCGTCGCGCGAGGTCATGGTGCGTCGCCTGCTGGCGCAAGGCTACGCCGTGGAGGCCGCCCCCGACCCGGTCACGGGCGCAGAGCTGGCGCTGTCGTCGCCCCCGCGTGCGGTGATCGCCGATCTGTGGATGCCGAGCATCTCGGGCGTGCAGCTATGCCGCCTGCTGCGCACCGAGCCCGCCACCGCGGACGTGCCCGTGATCTTGCGCGGCGACAGCGACGACCCGCGCAGCCGCTTCTGGGCCGAGCGCGCCGGAGCGGCCGGCTATGTGCGCAAGGGCCGCATGAGCGAGCTGGTGCGTTTGCTGGCCAAGGTGGTGCAGCCTGTCGCGGAGGACGACGGCTTCTTCATGCAGCTGGGCGGCAGCAACATCGACATCCGCGATCGCATCGCGCGCTATCTGGACGCTGCGCTGTTCGATTCGGTCGTCGCCGCGGAGGTGCGCTCGCTGGCCGCGTGCGGCTCGTTCGAGCGACTGTTCGACGTGTTCTCGCAGTTCCTGTCCCAGGTGGTCCGCTACCGCTGGCTGGCGCTGGTGAGCGAGCCCGGCCACTTCGGGTTGCATCATCATCCGGCGAGCGCGCCGCAGGCGGAGCAAGAGGCGCGCCTCGCGCTCGGCATGGCGGAGGGCCTGGCGGTCCGCTGCGTGGTCGACGAGGACACCGTGCTGGAGGCGGAAGGTCCGCCGCCGGTGGTGTGCAGCGTGCCCTTCGCGGGCGCGCGCGTCGGGACCCTGGCGCTCGCTCCCAGCGCCAGCAGCGAGCCCGATACCGGGCGGCTGATCCAGCTGATCGCTCGCGAGCTGGGCGGCCCGGTGCGCATGGCCGCGCTGATGGCCGAGCAGGAGCGCCTGGCGGCGATCGATGTGCTCACGGGGCTGCGCAACCGGCGCGCCTTCCAGCAGCAGATCGCGGTCGAGATCTCGCGCTCCACGCGCTACGGGGTGCCGCTCGGGCTGCTGTTGATCGACGTGGATCACTTCAAGGCCATCAACGACGGCCACGGCCACGCCGGCGGCGACCGTGTGCTGGCGGCGCTGGGAGCGCTGCTGCGCGAGCGGCTGCGCACGCCGGACATCCCCGCGCGCTGGGGCGGCGAGGAGTTCGTGGTGGCGCTGCCCAACACGGATCTGGCCGGAGCGGGGCAAGCGGCGGAGCGCCTGCGCGTCGCGGTGGCAGAGGCCAGCATCCGGCACGCCAACGCGACCATCCCCGTCACCATCTCGATCGGTGTCAGCGCGCTGGAGAACGGCGAATCGCTGGAGACGCTGACCGAGCGCGCCGACCAGGCCATGTATGCGGCCAAGGTGCGCGGTCGCAACTGTGTGGTCGTGGCGGAGCCCTCGGCGCCTCTGGCGGCGGTCGCACGCGGGGCTTGAAGAAGGGGTCAGGGGTTAGGGGTCAGGGGTCAGGGGTTTCAGATCGCGGAGCGGCGCGATCTGGGGCACTGGTTGTGCGATCTCGGGGAGCGGCCTCAAACCCACGTGATTGCAGCGCGGTCTGATGCTGGACCGCTGGTGTTTCACGCGATAGACGTGAAGGATGAGCATGCGTCTGTGCGTTGGCGGTGGCGTTGGTGTGGGCGCTGCAATCTTTCTTCTGGGCTGTAGCAGCGGGATTGATTCACCGGATGGAATGCCGGCGATGCCCGCACCGAGCCCGGCGTTCAATGCTCCGACCAACCCAGCGCCCACGCAGCAGGCGGCGCCCGCGCCCACGCAGCAGGTCAGCGAGACCCCTCCGACGCCGGTGATGGCGATGCCTCCGGCGCCCGCCGACCAACCCTGGCAGGCACCGGCTTCGATCGACCCGAACAGCCCGGTAGGTCGGCACGGCCAGCTGCGCGTGCAGGGCACGGCGCTGGTCGACGAGCAGGGCGCGCCAGTGCAGCTCAAGGGCATCAGCTCGATGTGGCTGAACTGGGAAGACCGCTACTCCACCAGCAAGCAGGGCTTGCAGTGGATGCGCGACAACTGGAAGGTCACGATCTTTCGCGCGGCGATGGGCGTGGAGCCCGACGGCGCGTACCTGAAGGACCCCGAGCACGCGCTCTCGGAGCTGCGCCAGGTCGTGCATAACGCGATCGATCTCGGGATGTACGTGCTGATCGACTGGCACGATCACCATGCCTTCGATCACCAGGCGCAGGCCGTGGACTTCTTCACGAAGATCGCCGACGAGTTCGGGCGCTTCCCGAACGTGCTCTACGAGACCTTCAACGAGCCCGAGGGCGATCCGGACTGGTCCAGCAAGCTCAAGCCGTATCACACGGCTGCGCTGGCCGCGATCCGCTCCAAGGATCCGGACGGCGTGGTGATCCTGGGCTCGCGCAACTGGTCGCAGCGCCCGGATGAGGCCGTGAAGGACCCCGTGCAGGGCACCAACCTGATGTACACGGTGCACTTCTACGCTTGCGATCATCGCGAGGCGCAGCGCGCCCAGGCCCAGACCGCGTACGACGCGGGCCTGGCGCTGTTCGTGACGGAGTGGGGCGCGACGCCCGCTGACGGAGGCGCTGCGAACCCCACCGTCTGTGCCGACGAGGCGCAGCTGTGGCACGACTGGATGGACGAGCGGAACATCGGCTGGGCCGCGTGGAAGCTCGACGCCTGCGGCGACTCCAGCTGCCTCTTCAACAGCAAGAGCGCGCCGGTCACGGGTGGCTGGACCGATCAGTGGCTGAACGGCCACGCCAAGTTCGTGGTCAGCAAGCTCACGGAGTAGGGCCCAGCGCTGCGCGCGCGATGGCGCTCGGTGGGCGGTCCTGGCGCGCGGCGGGGTGCCCAGGCGCCGAGCCCATGCTATGCATTTGCCATGTCCCTGCGCGCACCGGCCCTGGCAACATTTGCCGATCTGCTCGCGCTCGGCGACCAGGCATTTCACGAGGTGCTCGCCGGTCACCTGGTGGAGAAGGCAGCGCCTCTGCCAGAACATGGCCTCGCTCAGAGAGCGCTCGGCCGTTTCATCGGCGGCCCGTATCACGACGACGACGGTCGTGGTGGGCCTGGAGGCTGGTGGATCCTGACCGAAGTGGAGGTCGAGCTCGACCAACACCAAGTGGTGCGGCCGGACATCGTGGGTTGGAGGCGCGAGCGTCTGCCCAGCCCCTGGGGGCAGCGCCCCGTGAGCGTCGTGCCGGATTGGGTGTGTGAGGTGCTCTCGCCCTCCGATGAGAGGCGCGATCGCGTTCTCAAGTCCGCGCTCTATCTCCGGTCCGGGGTGGACTACTACTGGCTCGTGGCACCAGCGGAGCGCCTGCTGGAGGCGTTTCAACGGCAAGGCGCGGCGTGGCTGCGGTTGGGGGCGTGGGGAGATACCGAGCGCGCGCGGATCGCTCCCTTCGACGCAGTGGAGCTCGATCTATCCCGGCTGTTCCCTCCGGCGGGTTGAGCGATCAGTCGGCGCGGGAGAGGCCGAAGGAGCGGATCAAGCTGTAGACGTGCGAGCGCGCGATATCGAGGCGCTCGGCGGCTTGCTTCACGTTCCAGCTGGTCTCGCGCAGGGTGTCGACCAGGAGCCGCTCCTGGAACTGGCGGGTGGCCTGCTGAAAGGTCTGCGCGCGCGGCTCGGCGGAGGCGCGCCCTTCACCGGGGAACAGGTGCTCGCGCTCGATCACCGTGCTGCCACGCCCGCCGGAGCGGATCACCGCCGCCTCCACCGCGTGCTCCAGCTGGCGCACGTTGCCGGGCCACTCTGCGTTCAGCGCGGCCTGCAGAGCCGAAGGAGCGAACTTGAGCCGGCCGAAGCCGTGCGCCTGGCTGGCGCGCGCCGCGAAGAACTCCATCAGCTCCGGGATGTCGCTGCTGCGTTCGCACAGTGACGGCACGCGCAACGGCATCACCTGCAGCCGATAGCGCAGGTCCTCGCGGAAGCGCTTCTCCTGCACTGCCAGCCCCAGATCCATGTTGGTGGCGGCGATCAGGCGCACGTCCGCGGTGCGCGCCTTGTTGCTGCCCAGCGGGTAATACTGGCGCGACTGCAGGAACTGCAGCAGCTTGGCCTGGGTTGCGAGCGTGAGCTCCCCGACCTCGTCCAGGAACAGCGTGCCGTGCTCGGCGGCGTCCAGCTTGCCGTCCATCTTGCGCGTGGCGGTCGAGTGCGCGCCCGGCATGGCGCCGAACAGCTCGCTCTCCAGCAGCGTCTCCGGGATGGCGGCGCAGTTCAGCTCCACGAAGGGCTGCCCCGCGCGGCGGCTGTTTTCGTGCAGGATGCGCGCGAGCTGGGTCTTGCCCGTGCCCGAGTGGCCGGTGAGCAGCACGCACACGTCCACAGGCGCCACCAGCGAGACCTGTGCCAGCGTGTCCGCCGTGGCCGCGCTGTGGCCCACGAAGTTGGGCAGGCGCAGCACCTTGCGATAGGGCAGCGTCGCGTCCTGCTCGTCGCGCAGGCGTCGCTTGACCAGCAGGCGATCGGCGAACACCGCCAGATGCCGCGCGAACATCTGCGTCAGCGCCACCTCGTCCTCGCTGAACGGGCCGCGCGCCGTGCGGTCCTGCAGGTAGACCACGCCCATCACCGACTCGGAGCCGATGGGCACGCACAACACCGCTTCGATCTGGTTTTGTTGCACGCTGCGGCGATCGCGAAAGCGCTGATCGAGCACGGCGGACGCCGTCACCACCGGCTCACCGCTGGCGACTGCCTCGGCGATGATGCCGTGTGAGACCACGTCCCGGATCTCCGCGACCTCGGCCACGGAGCAACCTTGAGCCACCTCCCAACGCAGCGGCTCGGGATTCGCGGAGCGCTCATCGAACAGCTCCAGATAACCCTTGCGGGCTTGGGCCATGCTCGCGACCAGGCCGAGCGCGGTGTCGATCAGCTGTTCGATGCTGTCGTGCGCGCCCAGCTCCAGGAGGGTGCGGTAGAGGTCGCGCTCGAGGCGCATCCGCTCCGCGGACGGAGGATCCGAAATTTCTCGTTGCGCCATCTGCTGGGCCGGCCCTCCACGGTACCATGCACGTCCGAGCTGGTGGGTTGCAACCCGCAGACTGCCGGCGCGGTTGGTGATCAGCTCTGAAGACGGCGATTTAATTGAGAAATATTCTGGAAATGAGAGCCCTTCGAGCTGCAGCTCCTGATGATGAGTTTCTGCACACTCGGAACCAGATGCGAAGCCCGCGCGTACGGGGGACGGCACGGGTTCCCAAGGTCTGTTCTCGCTCGGCATGCGGCGAAGAAAATCGACGGACGCCGAAAGGACTCGTCGCACCCGAGTCGAGATCGTAGCGCGCCGCTGAGCTCACCCCTGGGGGGCGAAATTCTGAAATATCAGACAAGGCGACGCGCAGGTGTCGTCTGCAGAAGACGTGCCGTGCCGAGCCGCGCACGGAAACGGAGTGTCCCGGGCCCCGTAACGAGCGGATTCACGAGGTTTACGCAGGCAGCGAGGAGTTTTGCATCGTTGGCATGACCGTTGCTCCAAGGCACCCGCCGTGACTCAAAGCGAGAATCGAATCGAGCGCGCCGAGCAGACTCGACCTTGCGAAGAGCTCCTGGGTTTGGATCTGGCCGCTCCGGAGTCGGCGCGGGCACTGGCCGAGCGCGAGTCGGCACCCTGCCTGAGCGACGAGCAGGTGCTCGCCTTCAGCGAGGGCAGCCTGCCGCCCGAGGCAATGGACTCGGTGAACGCCCATCTCGATTGGTGCCCGACCTGCCAGGAGCTGGTCAATGCGGCGGTCCATGACTGGGACCATCCGCCGGCGTCGGTGGCGTCCGACCGCATCTGGATGGCGACCTTCGGCCCGCGGCAGATGATCGCGGGGCGCTACCGCATCGAGCGCTTTCTCGGCCGCGGTGGCATGGGCGAAGTGTATGCGGCCTTCGACACCGTGCTCAGCGACCACGTGGCGCTCAAGACGGTGCTCTCGACCAGCTCCGACAACCCGAGCGCGGTCAAACGCCTGATCTCCGAGGCGCGGCTGGCGCGGCGCATCAGCCATCCCAACATCTGCCGCGTGCACGACGTGGGCGTCCATGAGGAGCACGGACGCATCGACGAGCGCCTGCATTTCCTCACGATGGAGTTCATCGAAGGCAAGCGCCTGGCTCAGATCCTGCGCGCGGGGCCGCTGCCGCTGGAGCTCGGCGTGCGCATCGCGCGCCAGATCCTGGAGGGCCTCGACGCCGCGCACCGCGCCGGCGTGCTCCACCGCGACCTCAAGAGCGACAACATCATGGTGAAGGGCGCGGGTGACGCGACCCACATCACGATCACCGATTTCGGCCTCTCGCAGGCGCTCGACGCTCACGCGCGCGCGATGGGCGGAGGGCGCCAGGAGCGAGTGGGCAGCCTCGCCTACATGGCTCCCGAGCAGATTCTCGGCCACGACCTGGGCCCGGAGACAGACGTCTTCGGCTTCGGCGTGGTGCTCTTCGAAATGCTGTGCGGGCGCTTGCCCTTCCTTCCCGAAGGCGAGAACCCGCGCGACATGGCGCTGCGCCGACTGAACGCACAGGCCGAGCCGCCGAGTCGCTACCGCTCCGACATCCCGCCGGCGCTCGAGACCATCGTACTGCGCTGCCTGGAGCTGGGGCGCGACGCGCGCTTCAAGTCGGCGAGTGAGGTGCTCGAGGCGTTGAATGAGCTGGGGTTGGGGGACGCGGGCTCGGGGGACGAAATGACGAGTGGAGGGGGTTGAGAGGAGGCGGAGGGGGGGTGTGGTGTGGGGGGGCTCCCGGTGATGGG
>Ga0207678_10005934_pt1 | contig 10880 bp, 12 predicted proteins | sample KBSC63metaG_FD_184319 | JGI IMG/M metagenome (GOLD analysis project Ga0207678, IMG submission 184319) | Corn rhizosphere microbial communities from Kellogg Biological Station, Michigan, USA - KBS C6-3 metaG (SPAdes) (version 2) | ecosystem: Host-associated > Plants > Roots > Rhizosphere > Soil ...
CGCCGCGGACTCAGGGTCGACATGGATGAACTGCCGGTCCTCGGTCGCATCGGCGAAGGCGTCGATGCGCGGTTGATCGACCAGGATCCACGACGACACGCCGACCTCCTCGCCAATGCGCTTCCGGATCTCGTCGAGGGTGGCGAGCGGCATCCTATTGCTGTAACCCGCCGCGAACCGTGAGCAAGTCCGGGGGCGTAGCGTGATTTTCCATATTTCGATCAGTGCCGACGATCCCAAGCGCACCGCGACCATGCTCGCCGAGCTGTGGCGGGGCGAAGCCTTCCCGTTCCCGATGGTCGGCAAGGGCAGCTGGGTCGCGCATGCCGGCGACGACCGCCGCTCGACCATCGAAGTCTATCCGCGCGACATGGCGATGTACCCGACCGACCGGGCCGGCGAGGAGCGCTACGAGCCGGTCTCGCGTCACGGCCCGTTCCATGCGGCGGTCGCGACCCCGCTCAGCATCGAGGAGGTCGAGGACATCGGCCGCAAATACGGCTGTCACACCAGCCTGTGCCATCGCGGGCCGTATTTCCGGGTGATCGAGTTCTGGGTCGACAATTGCCTGATGCTCGAGATGCTGACCCCCGAGATGCAGGCGGAGTATCAGGCAAGCATCACGCCCGAGAATTGGCGCGCGATGCTGACCAATGCGTTCAAGCTGACGCCCGAGGGCGAACCGATCGAGGACGCCGCCTAGGGCCCCACCGGCGGCGCGTACGGCATCACCATCGTCCCGTCCGGCGCGGCCGTGAAAGTGGTCTGCGTCGGATAAGCGAACTGGATGCCGTGCTCGGCGAAGCTGCGCAGCACGGCTAACGCGACCGCGGTCCGGTCTGCGGCGACCTTGTTCAGGTCCACGCTGCGCGAATCGTACAAAAGCTCGAAGTCGATGCTCGACGGGCCGAAGCCCAGGATCGAGCAGCGCACGAAGGTGCAGCCCTTGCGCGATTCGACCGCGCCCTTGGCCAGCGACACCACCTTGTCGAGCTCGTCCGGCTGGGTCTGGTAGACGAGGCCGAAGGGCAGCGATGCGCGGCGGCTGCGCCCGACATTGAAATTGTGGATCTCGCGCTCGAGCAGCTTGGTGTTGGCCATCACCACCTGTTCGCCGGTCACCGAGCGCAGGCGCGTGGTCTTGAGGCCGATGCGCTCGACCGTCCCGGTGGTCTCATCGTACTGGATGATGTCGCCGCGCTTGAACGGCTTGTCGAACAGGATCGCGAGCGCCGCGAACAGGTCGGAGAAGATGCCTTGCGCGGCGAGGCCGATGGCGATGCCGCCGATGCCCAGCCCGGCGACCAGCGCAGTGACGTTGACCCCGAGATTGTCGAGGATGACGACGACGGCGATCGCGAACAACGCGACGCTGACCAGCACGCGGATGATCGCATTGGCGTTGCCGAGCGCGCTTTCGGATTCTCCCGTGCCGACGCGGCGCGCGATGAGCGCGAGGATCAGCTCGCGCGCCCAGATCGCGCCCTGCAAGGCGAAGGCGATGGTGAAGCCGATGTCGACCAGGTGCTGCGCGCGCGCCGGCGGCTCGGCGTAGGTTGCGACGATGTCGATTGCCGCCATGACCATGAAGAAGATCGTGGTCCTGGCGAGCACCCGGCCGAGCACGCTGCGCCAGCCGAAATGCTCCGCGGCGGTCTCGCTCGCGACCATCCGCTGGCCGATCATTCGCGCGATAATCATCACCGCGACGATGACCGCGGCGACCAGCGCGCCGATCAGCACGCCTTCGCGATTGGCAATCAGCCAGTCGACGACGCTCTGGGTCGGACGGATCGGATCGAGCTTGGGCGGCACCGCCACGTCTTGTGGCGGGCGCCGCGTCGCCAATCAAGCTGCGGCGCGCTTCGCCTTCCTCGCGACTTTCTTCAAGAACGGGATCAGCGCGGCCTCGCACGACGACAGCCATTTGCGCGCGCGCGGTCGCTCCAGGCCCTTGAGCGGGTCGCGCGGATTGTCCTTGACGGCGTCGATCAGGGCCGGGTGGACATAGGCTTTGCGGCTCATCGCCACGGTGTTGCCGAGTGCCTCGGCGACGGGCTCGACCATCGTATTGACGCTGAGGCGCGCATGTTCCGCCTTGTCCAGCATCTGCTCGAAGGCGAGCACCGTCGCGCCCCAGGTGCGAAAATGCTTGGCGGTGAAATCTCCGTCCGTCGCGTCGCGAATGTAATCGTTGACGTCGCTCGAAGTGATGTGGTGCGGATTTTCGTCGCCGTTGACGTATTGAAACAGCTGCTGGCCGGGTAGCTCCTGCAGCTGGCGAACGATCCGCTTGAGCGCCCGGTCGGTGATCGTCACCTCTTGCTGCACACCGCTCTTGCCGTTGAAGCGCATCTTCACCTTGCGGCCATCGTCGTGGACCTGGCGGCTGAGCAGGGTGGTCGCTCCGAAACTCTTGTTCTGCTTCGCATATTCGGAGTTCCCGACGCGGAGATATTCATCGTCCAGCAGCCGCACCACGGCGGCGACCACCTTGTCCTTGCTCAGCGCGCGTTTCTTGAGGTCCTTGTCCACCTTGCGCCGGATCTTCGGGAGCGCCTTGCCGAACTCGGCGAGGCCGGCGAACTTGTCCGCCTCGGCCTGCGCGCGAAAGTCCTTGTGATAGCGATATTGCTTTCGGCCCCGGTCATCCACGCCGGTCGCCTGGAGGTGCCCGTCCGCATCCTTGCAGAACCAGGCATCCTTGTAGGCCGGAGGAAGGGCGATGGCGTTCAAGCGGTCGATCGTGGCGCGGTCGGTGACCCGCTTGTCGCCGTCGAAATAAGCCCAGTAGCGGCCCATGCGCTTGCGCGCGTAGCCGGGCTCGCTGTCGCTGCTGTGCCTCAACACGGCCCGTTACGCTTCACTCGACTCATCGATCGGCATAAGCGCTGCGCGAGCGGGCGAGTTCCTGAAGGAGACTGTCGATGCCCCTGATCCCCGATTCACGAGTGCTGATCGTCGCGACCGACGGCTTCGAGGAATGGGAGCTGTTCGGGCCGCGCGAGATCCTCCAGAAGCGCGGCGCCGACGTTGTGCTCGCATCCTTGAAGCGCGATCCGATCCAGGCCACCATCCACGACGATCCGGGCAAGACGATCCGCCCCGACCTCACCATCGACGAAGCCATCGCCGATGATTTCGACGCGCTGATCATACCGGGCGGCGTGCGCAACCCCGACCAACTCAGGATGCACCCTCGCGTCATTGAGCTGATCCGCGCGTTCGATCGTCAGGGCAAGCCAATCGCGGCGATTTGCCACGGTCCGTGGCTGTTGGTCGAGGCGGACCTGCTCCGCGGTCGGACCGCGACCAGCTGGCCGTCAATCCGCACCGACCTCAGGAATGCCGGCGCGAATGTCGTCGATGAGCCCGCGGTCACCGACGGCAACATCGTCACCAGCCGCAAGCCCGACGACGTCGAGGCCTTCACCAATGCGCTCATCGACCTCGTCGAGAATGCGTCGGAAGTGACCGAAATTCGCGAGCCGAGCGAACTGCCCGCCTAACGGAGTGGCAACGATTTCGGCGTATCAGCGCGCACATGGACGCGCGCACCGCCGGACGGATCGAATCGGTCGTGGACGCCGCCGCCGCGAGCCTGCTCGCGGGCGCGGTCGGCTACGCTGTCTACAAGCTGGCGATCGCACAGGCCGCGGTGGCCGGAGCGGGTGTCGCCTTCGGACTGTCGTTTGCCGGGCTCCGCCGGGTTCAACCTAACAAAGACACCGCGCCGATCGACCGGCCGGTCGCGACCCCGGTTGGCGACCTTCTCGCCGAGGCCGATCGATCGCTGGCGCATGAGGAGGACGAGCTGGTGCTCGACGACATCCTGGCCGCGCTCAACCCGGATTCGCGCGTGGTGCGTCTGTTCGAGCGGGACGCGATGCCGGCGCCGCCGCCGCCCCGAACTCCCGACGCCTCGCAAGCCCTTCACGACGCGCTCGCCGAGCTGCGCCGGTCGCTGAACTGAGGCCGTCGTTCATTCCTCGATGGTCAGCGCTTCGATGTCGATCAGCACCGCGCCGTCGGCCTGGCGTCTGGGCGCGCCGCGCACCGCGATCTCGGCGACGATCTGTCCAGGAATGTCGAACTGGGCGTCGTCGAGCCCGGCGCACAGCCGCTCGGCGATGGCTCCCGACCCGGCGCCCGGGACGCGCAGTTGAAGCTCGTGCCGTTCCCCGATGAAGGTCAGCGATTGCCAGTCCGTCGAGCGGACATCCGTAAGCAAAATCCTATCACGCGGCGCTCCCGCTCGTTCGAGCAGCGCACGGAGCAATGCGCTGGCCGTGGGCGACATTGGGATCTTCAGCATTGCGCCGCCTCCAGATAGGCGCGGACGCGCGCCACCGTCTCGGGCCGCGGGTCGCGCCCGTTGCGAAGATCGAAGACGAACCGCGGATCCCCCATGGCGATCCGGCCAAAGCGGGTTGGGGGAATGTCAGTTTGGCGCAAAAATTTCTCTACCTCTCTAAGCAAATGCACGGGCCATTCCTTATAGTCGAATACGACTCGGCTGGCCGTTCCTTCCCAACGCATTTCCTACTTGTCTAGGTATTTCCCTATAGCTAAAGGCGAAACAACCATGTTGCCGGATCCGCGTATCGTCCTCGAGAAATTATGTGCCGAGCGGGGCGAGGATTTTGCCGGCCTGTCGCGGATGCTCGGGCGGAACGCGGCCTACATCCAGCAATATGTCCGGCGCGGCGTCCCCAAGCGCCTCAAGGAAGACGAGCGGCGCAAGCTCGCGCGTTATTTCGCGGTGTCCGAGGCGATGCTCGGCGGACCGCCGGAGATCGCCGCCCGCGAGGGCCTTGTCGCCGTCAATCGGACCGCGGTCCGCGCGTCGGCCGGGCCGGGCGCAATCGTATCGGAGGAAGCGGGCCGGCCCTATTTCGCGTTCGACGAGCGCTGGCTCAAAGCGCTGACCGGCAGCCCGTCGGACAAGCTGTCGATCATCCGCGTCGAGGGCGATTCGATGGCGCCGACGCTCAACCCCGGCGACGACATCCTGGTCGATCTCGCCGACTGCGAGGAGCGGCTGCGCGACGGGGTCTATGTGCTGAGGATCGACGACGCGCTGGTCGTCAAGCGGATCGCGCTGCACCCGATCGGAGGACGGGTGACCGTCCAGTCCGACAACCCCGCCTATCCCGACTGGCCCGATTGCGACCTCGGCAACCTCAACTGCATCGGCCGCGTGATCTGGGCCGGACGCAAGCTCGTCTGAGTTACCTCCGCCGGTCGATCAGCCAGGTCAGCACTGCGACCGCAATACCGGCGCCCGTCCCGATCAGGATTCCCTTCATTGGGTTGCCGATCGCAAGGCCGAGGGGGAAGCCGGCAAGAATACAGATCATGAGGAAGCAGCCGCCAGCGCGACTAGGGCTAACTTGCATCGCACAGCCCATGGCAGGGCTCTCTTCGTCTGACCAGCGACAACCTATAAATTCGGGAAGTTCAGACGCTTTTCGAGCGCGACAAATCGCGGCTCGTTGCGAAGCGAGTCCATGAACACATCGATCTTGAGGTTGGTCAAGCCTGGGTCGTGAATCGTCCAGGCGCGATCAAGCGCCGCAAGAGCGCGATCCTTGTCGCCCCGCTGCGCGTAAATCTCGGCGTATTGATAGCTCGCACTCTCCCCGAACACGTGCTGGAGACGCGCGATTGCCTGGTCGGATGCGGCGCGGTTGCCCTGGCGGTCGAACAGCAGCGCCTCACCAGTCAGGCGATAGACATCATCGGGATCTGCCTTCGCGTATTGGACTTGCGCCGCGTCGAGCTTGCCAAGCTGCATCAGCGCCAGTCCGAGCAGGGCGTGACTGCGCGAGACTTTGGGCGCGAGTTGAATGGCCTTCTGCAGCGGCGGGATCGCCTGCGCGTAGCGGCGCGAATTGGCCAGGACATAGCCTTCGCGCGCGAACGCGATCGGGTTCAGCGGGTCCCGCTTCTGCGCTTGCCTGGAAAGGTCGAGCGCTGCGTTGGTCGCGCCCATCCGGGCCAGGAAAATCACCATTTGCAGCTGGTCCCCGACGTCGAGCCCGGGGAGCGCCTGCGCGGTGCGGTGCTCGGCGAGGGCGGCGGGCAGGTTCAGCTGGAACTGATAGGCGCCGGCCAGCGCGACATGGCCGGCGGGCAGGGTCGGCGCGAGCGCAATCGCCTGTTTCGCCGTCGCGACGGCCTCCGCATAGCCGGCCTCGAAGGTCGGTGCGCCGGCGATCGATCCGGTCATGAAATTGAGCGCCAGCGATTTCCACGCATAAGCGCTGGCGAACTTGGGATCGAGGGCGATGGCCGAGTCGAACAGGCCGATCGCCTGGCGATAGGCAGCCTCGTCGTCGGCGTCGCGCAACGCGTTACGGCCCTTGAGATAGAGATCCTGCGCCGCCGCATTGCTCGTTCCGCCGACCTCGATCGCCGCCTTGGCCGCGCCGAGCGCGACGCTGAGCGCCTGCGCGACATTCTCGGCGATGTCGCTCTGGATCGTCAGCTCGTCGCCCGGCTTGCGGTCATATTCCTGAGACCAGCGCTCGAGGCCGTCGCTGCCTTTGACGAGCTGGGCATTGACGCGGATGGTCGCGGGCGAGCGGCGGACGCTGCCGGTGAGGATGTTGGCAACGCCGAGCTTGCGAGCCACCGTCTCGGCGTCGGCGTTCTTGACCGCCTCTGAAGATGTTCTGCCGACGACCTGAAGCCCAGCGCGCGCGAGTGCGCTCCGCAGCTCCTCGGTCAGCCCGTCGCTGAAATAGGCCTGGCCGGCGTCGCTGCTGAGGTTGGCAAAGGGCAGTACGGCAATCGTGCTCGACGCTTTGGCCGAGCCGGGTTTGAGCAGAGCCCACATACCCACGCCGGCCACCGCGGCAGCGCCGACGCCTGCGCCCGCGAGCACGCCGCGCCGGCTGACACCGCTTTCCGCATGATATGCGTGCCCACCCTCATGCGGCCTGCCCGCAATGATCGCTCGAACGGCGGCGAGGATGGCCTGGAAGCGCCCGTCTGCCGGATTGCCCTTCCAGCCGGAGAGTAGCAGCGCCTGGGTTTCGCCGAAGCCAAGCGGCAGCCGCACATTATCGATCCTGACCGGCAGATAGACGCCCCGCTCCATCCCGCGGGATGCTTCGTCGCGAACGAACCGGCCCTCAGGTCCGGTCGAGCGCTTGCTCCACACCACGAGCACGCATCTGGCACTGTCGAGCTGCTGCTCGATCGACCGCCGCCACTCGTCGCCGCCGCCGATCTGCGCGTCCCACCAGACGCTGAGCCCCTGGGCCTCGAGCGCCGCGACGAGCGGCTGCACCCGTTTGCGGTCCTCTGCCTTGTAGGAGACGAACACGTCGCTCATGAGCTTGCCCCACGCCCTGGGCGCGGACCTTAGTCGGCGGCGGGCGTTTAGTGCAACTTGCCGCGCATGACATTTTGGTTAGCGGGAAATTGACCGATTCTGGTGGGCAGTCGGAAAACCGGCAGCTGCTAATCCGATCCGCATGGACGGTATTTACATCAACGGCCGCCTCGCGCTGGCGGACGCGTCGGACCTGATCGACCGCTATGGCGATGACGCCGCTTTCGAGGCGGCGGCGCGGGCCGAGCGCAGCCGCGACCTCGGCAATGTCGCGCGCTTCTGCCACTGGCGGCAGATCGAGCGCGTGATCGCCACGCTGGCTTGCGACGAAGTCCGCGGGACCGTCCACTAGCCGATAAATTTCAATAGGATGCCCCCTGCCTGAAACTCCGCTCGGGCGGGCTATTCGTACTGGCGCGGTTCAGAGCGCCTAGCTAAGGCTCTCCTCCGGATGAGCGGGCGGGGATCAACGCGGATGGCCGCGCGGCTGCTGTGCGCGGCCGCCTATCCCGCATTGGCGACGCCCTGCTTCGCGCAGGATGTTCCGCCTCCGCCTCCTGTCCCTGACGCTGCCGAGCTGGACCCGAGCGCGCCGCTCGCGCCGCTGCCGGACCTCGGCGTCGACTGGCCTGACCTGAACGCGCGCGACGCTACCGAGCCCGGTCCCGCTCCACAGGCCACGGTCACCGCCGACGAGACGGCGTCGGAGGTGCGTTACGTGTGGAGCGTCGAGGGCCTTGCCTCGGTCGGTAACGCCGAAGACCTGCTCGTCGAGTTCCGCAAGGAGTCCGCGCTCGAGGCCGACCGCAAGGATCCCGCCAACTCCGCGCAGATCGGCCGGCGTTCGCGCGCCGATGCGGACTTGCTCGCCGAGCTGCTCCGCAGCCAGGGCTATTACGACGCGCTGGTCGAGCCGCGAACCGAACGCGCCGACGGCATGCTTCGCGTCGTGCTCACGGCCGATCCGGGGCAGCAATATCGCTTCGCGTCGGTCGAGCTTCCGGGGCTCGAGGCGGCGGGCGCCGAAGACCAGGCGAAGCTGCGCGCCGCGTTCGGGGTCGCCGCGGGCGATGCCGTCATCGCCGAAGACGTGATCGCCGGCGGGGCGGCGCTGACCCGCGCGCTCGGCGAGGAGGGCTTCGCCGAGGCGAAGATCGGCGAGCAGGACATCGAGATCAACCACCAGACGCACCTGGCGACGCTGACCTTGCCGGTCGATCCGGGGCCGATCGCGCGCTTCGGCCAGATCCGCGTCTCGGGCCGGCCGCCGTTCAGCGCGCGCCACATCGCGACCATCGCCCGCTTCAAGTCCGGCGCACCATTCAAGCGGTCGAAAATCGAGGACCTGCGCCGCGCGCTGATCGCGACGGGGCTGGTCTCGACCGCCGAGATTCGCGTCGTACCGGTCAACGACGGCCGCACCGTCGATCTCGCGGTCCGGCTCGAGCCCGCGCCGCAGCACACCATCGCGGGGGAGCTTGGCTACGGCACGGGGCAGGGCGCGCGGCTCGAGGCGAGCTGGACCGACCGCAATTTCTTCAACCCCGAGGGCGCGCTGACGTTGCGCGGCATTGCCGGCACCCAGGAGCAGCTGGTCGGCGTCCAGTTCCGGCGCAGCAATTTCCTCCAGCGCGACCAGGTGCTGAACCTCCAGGCCTCGGGGTCGCACCAGAAGTTCGACGCCTACGAGGCGCGCACCATCCTGCTCGCGGGCAACATCGAGCGGCAGAGCAACTTCATCTGGCAGAAGAAGTGGACTTGGACCGCGGGCGCCGAGCTTCTCGCGACCGACGAGCGCGGCGTGTTCAACTCGGCCGGCCTCAAGGATACGCGGACGTTCCTGATCGCCGCGCTGCCCGCCAGCCTCGGTTATGACGGGAGCGACAGCCTGCTCGACCCGACGCGGGGCTTTCGTCTCAGCGGCCGGGTCAGCCCGGAAATTTCGGCGCATGGCGGCCAATTTGCCTACGGCCGCGTGCAGTTCGACGCGAGCGCCTACCATCCGGTATCGGATCGCGTGGTCGCGGCCGGGCGCGTGCGCGTCGGGACAATCCTCGGCGCCTCGGCCTTCGACATCGCGCCGTCGCGGCGCTTCTATTCCGGCGGCGGCGGCTCGGTACGCGGCTACGGCTACCAGCGGCTCGGCCCCAAGGACATGGACGGCGATCCAATCGGCGGCCGCGGCCTCATGGAATTCGCGGTCGAGGCGCGGGTTCGCCTGAAGCAGTTCGGCGGCAATTTCGGCGTCGTCCCGTTCTTCGACGGCGGATCGCTGACCACGGAGGCCTTGCCCGACGTCAACGACTGGCATTTCGCCGCCGGCCTCGGCGTTCGTTATTACTCGAGCTTCGGGCCGATCCGGATCGACCTCGGCGTGCCGCTCAATCGCGAGAAGGGCGACGGGCCGGTGGCGGTCACCGTGTCGCTGGGCCAGGCGTTCTGATGGCCGACGCCGCGGTCGTCGCCGAAGGCTCCGAGCCGCCGCGGCGCAGGCTGCGCAGCGACTGGCCGCGCCGTCTGGCAAATGAGTTGCTCGCGGCCTTCGTCGCGCTGCTGTTCCTGCTCGCGATCGGGCTCGTGCTGCTCGACACCGCACCGGGCCACCGCTTCATCGTCGACCGCCTCGGGGGTTTCGAGACCGCCTCGGGCCTCAACATCCGCATCGGCCGGATCGACGGCTCGATCTTCGGCAAGTCGCAGCTCAGGAACGTTCGGGTCAGCGATAGCCGGGGCGTCTTCCTGACCTCGCCCAACATCAAGCTCGACTGGGCGCCGGGCGCCTGGCTCTACAACAAGCTGTCGATCGACAGCGTGACGGCCGAGCGTGTCGCGCTGATCCGCCTGCCGAAATTGAAGCCGAGCACGAAGAAGGGCCCCATCCTGCCCGGCTTCGACATCCACGTCGGCGAGCTGCGGGTCGACCGGCTCGACATCGGGCGCGAGGTCGGCGGCCAGCCGCGAAGCGGCAGCCTCAAGGGCAAGGCGGACGTCCACTCGGGCCGAGCGCTGGTCGAGCTCGCTGCCAGCATCAACGGCGGGGGCGACCGCATTACCTTCCACCTCGACGCCGAGCCCGACCGCAACAAGTTCGAGCTTGCAGCGAGGGTAATCGCGCCGGGCAATGGCCTGGTCCCCGCCATGATCGGCACCAGACGGGCCGTGAACCTCGACATCGGCGGCAAGGGCAGCTGGACGCGTTGGCGCGGCGCAGCGTCGCTCGACTTGTCGGGCCGGCCGACGGCGCGGCTCGCGCTCGGCGTCGACAGCGGCCGTTATCGGCTGCAGGGCAAGTGGGCGCCGGCGCCCTTCCTCAAGGGGAAGCTTCAGCGCCTCACCACGCCGGTCGTCACCATCCGTGGCGACGCGACGCTTAAGGACCGCATCCTCGACGGCCAGTTGAGCGCCGGCTCGCCCGAGCTGCGCGCGGTGGCGCGCGGCGCGCTCGATCTCGCCAACAACCGCTTCCGCGCGATGCGGCTGGGCGTCGACCTGCTGAAGCCCCCCGCGCTGTTCACCAACATGACGGGCCGCAACGTTC
>Ga0207678_10005935_pt1 | contig 10878 bp, 3 predicted proteins | sample KBSC63metaG_FD_184319 | JGI IMG/M metagenome (GOLD analysis project Ga0207678, IMG submission 184319) | Corn rhizosphere microbial communities from Kellogg Biological Station, Michigan, USA - KBS C6-3 metaG (SPAdes) (version 2) | ecosystem: Host-associated > Plants > Roots > Rhizosphere > Soil ...
CGCTACTGCAACCGCCACCGCGACCGCGACCGCCACTCCCACATCTACCCCCGTTCCCAGCCCAACACCGACAGCTACGGTGACTCCTACTGCGACGCCGACCCCAGGACAGATCATGCTGAGTGCGCGTGGCTACAAAGTGCAAGGACGACATGCGGTGGATCTCTCATGGAGCGGAGCAGCCGGGAGCAATGTGGATATTTATCGCAATGGCGTAGTGGTCGGCACGACGGGAAACGACGGGTTCTATACCGACTCACCAGGTGGCCGTGGCCATGCAACCTATACGTATATGGTGTGCCAAGCCGGCACTCAGACCTGTTCGAATCAAGTCACGGTGACGTTCTGACGTTCGGCGATCCGGCAGTCCTCCCTTCGAGCGCATGGTGATCCGCGATCACTGATCGGCGATCATCGAATTTGTTCTCCTTCCAAAAGACGCTGTAGAGTCCGCTGTCCTCATCGAGCGCTCCCAGTGCGCTGGGACAGCGCACACTACAGCGCCGGGGGTTGATTTCCCGCTCAGTGCAGAATCGCGCTTCCCAAAAAGCGATGCAAAGAGGCATCGCACTCCAAAAATCCGGCTCCTGCCGGGTGAAAGAGTCTGTGTCGTGCTCTAAGTCCGGCGAGGGTCAGCATAATCCGCGATCAGATTAAAAAATTCCAAAAGAAGTGTTGACACGCTCGTACGATCTCACATAGGATTTCGACTCCATCTCGGTTTTACCGGCGAGGGAAACAACTCCGCTTCCACCTATGAAAAAAAAATCCACGTCAAAATCTGCCTTCTTTAACCTTCGCGTCTTAATTGCCTGTGTTCTTTGCGTCTTCGGCATCGCCGTGGCGTTATTCGCTCAAGGAAAAAACGCCAAACAAACACAACAACCCGGTCGCTCCAGCGGCTCGCAGGATGCACCCGGCACCCAAAAGCCAGAGGTCGTGGCGCTCATCGGCCCCGTCCATCTCGCGGACGTACGCAGCCTCCCTTACATCGCGCCCGAGCCTGAGCTTGAGACAGAAGCAATGATGCGATATCCGCATGGCCACGGCGAACCCGGAGCGCAACCAGGAAAAGGTCCCTCCGGTCTGACATATGTGCAGCGGTTGCTGAAAAATCTCTGGCGTCCGACCCCAACAATGCCGGCTCCGATCCTGACGTTTGAGGGCGGTGCAGCAGCCCAGTTTTGCGCATGCGCGCCACCGGATAGCGATGGCGATGTTGGCCCTAATCATTACGTAGAAGCGATCAACTCTGCATACGCGATTTACGACAAAACCGGTACCCTTCTAGCTGGCCCAATTACATACAATACGTTGTTTTCTCCCCTCACCGGCACTCCATGCAGCAATCAAAATCACGGTGACCCATTCGTCATGTACGATCCGGCGGCTGACCGCTGGGTTATAAGCGACTTTGCCTTTGCCTCGTTTGGCGGCAGCCCCTCCTTTGAATGCGTTGCCGTGTCCCAAACCCCTAACCCGGCGGCAGGCAGCTGGTTCTTGTATGCCGTCCCAATAGATGCCACCAACGCGAACGACTACCCGAAGGGGGCGATATGGAATAATCCGGGTCCCGGCGGCGCCTATCACTTCACGTTCAACCTGTTCGCCAGCCCAACGGGGCCATTCAACGGGGTGAAAGCTTTCGCGCTCGACCGCGGGGCGATGTTAACTGGAGCTCCTGCCACTGCCATTTCGTTTTTGATCCCTCCCGCTGGGTTGGGCGATTCCTACAGCCTTGTGCCGGCCGGGTTTCGCACTGGCACTGCGCCGCCTGCGGGCAGAGATGAAATGCTTCTCGCCATAGACAGTCCGGCCACTGAAAACGTGGCTTTGACTCAGGTGAAGGCGTGGCTTTTTCATGTGGATTTTGTCACACCGGCGAATTCGACTCTCGGCACTGGCGCCAATCACACCCAGAATAACCTGATCACAGTGAATCCGTTCGTCGACGGGTTCACAAACGCGGGGGGCTTTACCATGGTGCCACAGCAGGGAACGGGCCAGAAGCTCGATACCCTGGGCGATAAAATTATGACGCCGCTGGTTTATCAAAATATTGGCGGCACTGAGTCTTTGTGGGCTAGTCACACCATCGTCCCGAATTTCCCGAGCGGACCGAGTGCCGTTAGGTGGTATCAATTCGATGTCACGGGCGGTACATTTCCCGCCAGTCCTGTGCAACAACAGGATTGGACCAACGGCGGCGATGGATTATGGCGTTTTATGCCTAGCATAGCCGCCGATCAAAACGGCAACGTTGCCATCGGTTATGCTGTGTCCAGTACCAGCTCATTCCCAGGGATTCGTTATGCGGGGCGCCTTGTTAGTGATCCCCCTGGCAACCTGGGTCAAGGCGAAGCTACCCTGATCAGCGGTCCAGCGAACCAGACGGGTCTTAGCCGCTGGGGCGATTACAGTATGACCACCATTGATCCTTCCGATGGCACGAGCTTCTGGCACGTAGGCGAATACCAGGCGAATAGCGGCAGTTTCAACTGGCACACTCGCATCGGTAAGTTCAGCTTCGGCGGCGGCGGCGCAACCCCAACGCCAACACCGACTGCTACCCCAGCTTCTTGCAGCTGGGCGGCTGGCCCTGATATGCCGGCGGCCGGCACCCGCGCGGTTGGAGTCTTTTTCCCGGCTAACGGGAAGTTTTACTCCATGGGCGGCCGTGACGTCAATAACGTCGAGTTCCTTAATCCATTTGAGTATAATCCCGCCACTAACAGCTGGACAACCAAGTCAGCCACTTACCCCGACGGCTTTACCAACAACATGGGTTGCAGCGTACTTAACGACAGCGGAACGGACTACATCTACTGCGTAGGCGGTTCCAATTTCGTCACCCAGACCACTACCGATCGCGTCTTCCGTTATGACCCTGTTGCCGATGCAATCACAGCTGTCGCAGCTCCCTGGCCATCTGGGGTGAACACTCTGCCGGGTGGGTTCACTGTTTTCAATAACAAGCTTTTTGTTCTGGGCGGGTTCGACATTATCGATGGCACCGCGAGCAACCAGATCTGGGAGTTTACGCCTAGCCCTGCTGGCTGGGTGCAGAAGACTGCGGTCCTGCCGTTTCCGCTCGCCTATATACCAACGACAACTATCGGGAGTCTAATCTACACAGGTGGTGGCGTTGATATCCAGCCTCCCCCGCCTGGCACACTCACCGACACGAACCATGCATTTGTCTATGACCCCGTGGCTGATTCCATCAGCACGCTTCCTGACATACCCGACGCCACAAGCAACACCCGGGCGGTGAACTTCTGTGGGCTGATGTATGTCTTGGGTGGGAATTTTAACGCTCCCACTAATGAGGTGCAGATCTTCGATCCAGTTAGTGGCACCTGGTCAGTAGGTCCCCCATTCGCGATTGCTGGGCGTAACTTCGCAGCCGACACTGATGGCACTAATAACATCTGGAAAGCGGGCGGCTACGATGCTGGCCTAGCCATAATCGCTTCGATGGAAATCTTTAATTGCCCGGTGAGCCCTTGTGGGTCGCCCTCGCCGACACCCACGCCTACTGCAACGGCAACGCCTACTGCAACTGCGACGCCTACTGCTACCGTGGCGCCTAGGGCTACTCCTACACCGCGGCCGAGGCCGACGCCGGGTCCTCGGTAGTAAGGCCTGCGTTTAACGGTTTGTTTCTACGGGGACTCGTGAGTGATCGCGAGTCCCCGTATCGCGTACGGCTCTTGAACAAATTGCTGACGAGACGAAACACTCACCGACATTGAGTGAACGCCACCCACTTATGGTGCGTTTGGGTTAATCAGCAAACTCTCAGGGACGCGGGGCTGGGGTTGGTCGAGCTCTCGGTGTTGGAATGACGCGCGCCGCTACGGTAGATGCGACGCTCCGAAATACTCCGCCGCCAGCCGTTCCAGCAAAGGCATAATTTCCGAGATCCATCGCCACTGCCCAAACGTTTCCACCGACCGGAATGAGGCCGCCGCTAATGTCAGTCCAGGAAGCACCGTCGTTCGTCGATCGGAAAACTCCGCCGGCAGCGGCTGCGAAAACGTGACCAGCTGAGTTAAATGTTACTGCGTTAGCGTCGAATGGTGTGAAACCGTTATTCTGTTCTGTCCACGAATCGCCATTATCCGTCGATCGGAACATGCCACCGCCCTCCCCCATGATGGAACGAGTGGCAGCAAAGATATGGCCGTTATTATTGACCCCCAGCCCGGCTACATCAGTCGATGTCAGACCTGTGTTAGCGAGCGTCCAACTGTCGCCGTTATCCGTGGAGCGATACACGCCTGTTCCGCATCCTGCTGTTCCGGCAAAAATAGTTCCCGTCGAATTGACCGCGAGAGACCAAATGTTGCCGCAATCCAAACCATTGTTTACCGCTGTCCAGCTGTCGCCATTATCAGTCGATCGGAAAACGCCGCCGCCAAAATACGTACCCGCAAAAATGTGGCCATTGGAATTGATTGCCAAAGCGCGAACATCAGTTTGGATCACGTCGTGATTAACTTCTATCCAGCTTTCTCCGTAATCGCTAGAGCGATAGACGCCGCCGGCACCACCTACAAAATCGGCTCCGACGAAAATGTAACCATTGTTGAAAGCTAGCGCGCTTTCATAAAGCGCACCCAGGCCATTATTAATCTGCTGCCAATTCTGCCCGCCATCGATCGACCGAAACATGCCTCGGCCGTAGGTACCGGCGAAAATGAAATCAACCGTACTGATGTTTGGATCGTGAAGGCGCGGAACTGCTTGGGTTATGATGGTCCGAACCTCGGTCGCAACTAGCCCATTGTTCTTTTCGTTCCAACTGTCTCCATTATCAGTTGATCGGAAAACGCCGTTACCGAAATAAGTCCCGGCAAAGATGTCGCCACTCGCGTTAGTCGCAAACGAAAGCACGAAAAGAGCTGTTAGCCCATTATTCACCTGAACCCAGTTGTCGCCGTTATCGGTCGAACGAAATATGCCGTCTCAATAAGTGCCGGCAAAAAGATAGCCCGTCGCGGTAGCAATCAGCGCGTTGATGCCGTTGCCTGTAGTGAGTCCATTATTGACCGGTTGCCAGCTCTCACCATTGTCGGTCGAACGAATCACACCGACAGGGCCACCAAGAGGATCGCCGCCAGCGAAAATGTAACCGCTCGCGTTAATGGCGAGGGAAAGAAACGTAGCATTCGGGACTCCAGTGTTGAGTTGAGACCAGCTGTCGCCGTTGTCGGTCGAACGAAACGCTCCTCCGCCAAACGTTGCAGCAAAGATGTGTCCGTTGCCATTGACCGCCAAAGCAGTGACGTAAGTATTCGTCAAACCATTGTCAACAAGCGTCCAGTTCTCACCGTCGTCGGTGGAGCGGTAAACGCCGCCTCCTTCGAATGTGCCAGCAAAGATGTCTCCATCCGAATTCACTGCCAGTGAAATCACAAACGGAAACTCCAAGCCGTTATTGACCGCTATCCAGTGATCACCATTATCGGTGGACCGGAAGACACCGCCGGACGTCCCCGCAAAGACGTGATCCGTGGAACTAATTGCCAATGCGCGGACGTTAGTCGCCGTTAGTCCATCGTTGATTCCCGTCCACGTTTCTGCGTCATCAGTCGATCGAAAAACTCCGCCTCCCTGCGTCCCCACAAAGATGTGGCCCATCGAGTTTCTCGCCAATGCAATGCCGTCGCCACCTTGAGGTCCGTTCGTTTGCATCCAAAAATTTTGACCATTGCTCCGGAGCGCACGCGTTTCGGTATGCAATCGCGGAACGCCTGCGGTGGATTTCCTCGCCGGCGGTCGGCCGGCTGAATTGGAAAGTCCGCTCGATGCAAAGGCAGCCAAAATAATTCCGGCCGCGAAAACAGACAGACTGATTGAAAAGTGGCGATTAGTAAATGCGTCTGGATGAAAAATTTTTGTTTTCATTGCGCTCTTATCCTACAGACGAGCGCAAAACGAGATCAATGTTTTTCGCGCTTACGTGTAGAATGCGTCACGACGCCATTCCATTTGCGGATTGCGCAAAACAACCGTTTGCAATCGAAGCAACCAGGCAGAAGCAGACCAGTGCGCCACGGCACAGGTTCATACCGTATCTAACTAGTAAGTTTTGTTAGTTGAGTACTATGGCCGCGGTGGCGGCGTAGGACGGGGCCTTGGCGTGGGAGCATGCCTTGGAGTGGGAGTCGGCCTAGGCGTTGGCGTTGGCGTTACTGTTCCAGTTGCTGTCGCAGTGGCAGTTGGAGTCGGCGTCGCGGTCGGTGTTGATGTCGGTGTTGGCGTTGGGGTCGGAGTAACGCCAGTCGGCAAGGGATAAACATACGCCCCGCGACTGCGCGTCCAGACTGAAAGCGTTGTTGAACCGCGGTCGATCTGCATGTCCCACACCATCGCGTGCGGAATGCCGTTCTCGAAGCGCTGCCATGTTGGAGAGGCAACGCTTACATCATCGGTGTAGTAAACACCCCAGTCAGTTCCTGCATAAACCTGATGCGAGTTATTTGGGTTCACAATGATCGAATCGACGGGGATATCTGGAAGATTTCCGGTCTTATCTGCCCATGTGAAGGAGCCGCAATCGGCAGTACAGGTTACCTGAAACACGTGGCCGGTTGTTGCGGGCGTATTTGGATTAAATCCGCCTACCCCAATGTAGCCTACGGGTAAGTTTGCAGCACCCACAGTAGGATCGAGAGCCACGCCCAACACAGGGCGCAGCGGGACAATCGTGTTGTTCCCGGTAACATCCACCCAGTTCGCCTGCGATAGCGTGCCGGTGCCAAGATTAAACCCGATCCATACGTTGGCGTCGTTTGTGCCGAGAATTGCTACGCTCGAATACTTCGGTGAGTACTTGACCTGGTTAATATAGGACCGATTTCCCAAAGTCTGCTTGGTCATGTTTTGACTGGTCGGATTGTTTGTTATGTACCAGTCTCCGGCACTCATTGTAGCGTTGCCACCGTGGATCGTCTCATACACCTTTGTCGTTGCGGCAATCAGGTGACCGCAACCGCCGGGAACGCCCGGGGCAGGACAATCGTCTCCGCCTAAAACGCCGCCGTGAAAAAGATCGTACGGCATCACGAACGACCGGGTATCACCGAACCAGCTACCCGCCACGCTGCTCCACGGTGCATTCTGATTGGTGCAACCACTCACGCACCGGTGAAGTCCGCCGCTGTTGTTACCCTGAAAAAATCGGAGGCTTGAACCTGTGCCCACAGGATCAATACGCGAGTAGAATCCGTCCCCGCCTTTTCCGGTCTGCCAGAGTACAGGTCCTGTTGGTGTTCCGTTGAATGTTACTGAACTCGATCCGTTGTCCTGCGCTCCGCCACTTGCCTGTGGAGAAGGAGCATTGGCAAAGTTGCCGCTGATATCTCCCGAATAAAACTCGATCGTGTTGATACCGGAATCCATGTTGAACCACGTTGGATCGATTGTTTGCGTTGCAGCGTCGGCGTTTGCAGTGCCATGCACGCCACCATCGTTCCCAATTGCCAGTATGCTGGACGAGCCAGGCAGGAACGCGAGCGCGTGTTGGTCCACGTGTACAGGACCTGCCGCGCCGGGGTAGGAATAGCCGCAGGTGACATCATTCCAAACCGTCCCCGTGCGTGTTGCAAACCAAACGTCGAACGTATCGAAGAAGACTCGTTCCGGATTGTTCGGATCAACAGCGAGGCCTTCATTATACCAGTTCTGGGGATAATCGCCTGCAGTGTTTTGACAGTCTCTGAGTAGGCCGCCCTGAGAACCCTCCATGTAAGTCCAACTCGTCCCACCATCCGTCGAAGCCCAGGCACCCAGTTGACATCCATTGGTGTTTCCACAACCGCCGTTGTTATTCCAAACGATGGATTGCGCCTGTGCGTAAATATAATTCGGGTTGCTTGGCGCAACTGCGATCTCGATGCGTCCTAACTGGTTAGTGCTGGCGCCACAAGTTCCATTGCCGCCACTAATCGGATAGTCGCAAGGCGTGCCGTTAGTCGCATTCATCGGCGCGCCAGTCGTGTACGGGCTGCCAGCTACCTGGTTACCGAACACGAACCCATTCGCATTGGTTGCGATTGGCGTGAAGTTCGGGCAGCCGCTTGATCCCATGGTTGCGCTGTAAAGGCCATTTGCTCCATTCTTGCCGAGATCGTACTGCACGAAGGTTGGGAAGCCGCGGGTGCCGATCGCGGCGATGATGCGAGTCGCCCCTCCACCAAGATCACTTAGCTCAAGTCCAGTAACATCCTGGCGCTGGGTGCTGAAGTTGTTCGTAAAACATGGCCCGCTCCAATTAGTCCCACCGTCGTACGAGAAGAACAGGCCCTGCTTAGTCCCGGCTACCACCTTGCTACTGTTGTTGGGATCCACACGGACCTTCCCAACGGCGTTGTACTGTGGATATTGTCCCGGAGGTTCCACATAGATCATACCGAACACATCTTCACCCAGCACAGTCCAAGTCGCACCGGCGTCCGTTGATTTAAGAATGCCCTGGCTGCCCATGGAAAAGGAACCGAAATTCAGATCGCCTGTGCCCGCATAAACAGTGTTGTGATTGCTCGGGTCGATTGTAACCGTGTCGATCGATGTGGTTGCAATGAGCGGATCATCTGTCGCGACTGTCCAGCTAGTCGAAGCACTGCAGCAGTTAGTCGTCTTCCAGACGCCGCCCCCAACAGAGCCGGCATAGGCCACGATGCTGCCATTGACCGTCGTGGTCGGATCGACAGCTATCGAGTTAATCCGTCCTTCCGTGGTAGTGTAATCGAAACAGCCCGAACAACCGGTCATTCGTTGCGGCAGCGGACCTAATGCAGTGAAATTGCTGGTACTCAGCGCGTTCGGATTGGAGCGGTTGAGCTTCAAATGTAGTCCCGACGGGACGCCGGTGGCCATGCGCGCGTGCTGCGCTGCGGCGTCTCGCAGCCATGCCGGATTAAAACGGCCGGTGGGGAACGTCAAACGGTCACGCCAGTACTGTTCCAACTGTCCAAGATTAGCGGCTTCGTCGCGTGAATCCCCACCCGGTACAGGCATGTAGCGCTCCGGTTCGGAAGGGCGCTGCAGAGTGCCATCTCTGCCGGCAATTATGGCAAGCGCTACTCCGGACACGGCGAGAGTTAAACCGAGCAGCGTCCGTAGATTTATAAAGCCGCTTTGGCCGAATCGACGAGAGCGACGTGCAGAGTGAGTGGAGTATTTGTTTTTCATGTGAGGTTAGAGTTTGCGGATGGGCTCTTTAGGAGTTGAGGACACCACCCTATGATCCTGCGGCTGCGCGCCGAATCACACGTGGTTTGGTCAAAAACCTAAATGCAGACCGGCTCCCTTTGTAATGGGCGTCGCCTGCATTGGTCAAGCTTTTTGAATAAATTTGAGGCTGGGAACTCGCGAGTTTTGTCTCGCGAGTTCCCTTAAATCACGGGCACGTCGTATGGCACCCCGAGAAGTCTCGCCAGGACATTCCGCCGTGGCCTACAAGACAATCAAAGCAATCAAGCGTCACGGTCTTGGAAAACCCGCTGCAGTCAGAACTATCCAAATAGCAGTTGGCCTGATGCGGCGGCGGTGTGGGCCGCGGCCGTGGCGTAGGTGTAGCCCGCGGCGTCACGGTCGCAGTTGGCGTTGCCGTTGCTGTAGGTGTAGCTGTAGCGGTGGGAGTTGCGGTAGCCGTTGGCGTGAATGTTGCCGTCGGCGTGGCCGTTGCGGTAGGCGTAGACGTGGCCGTCGGCGTCGCGGTTGCGGTCGGAGTGAAAGTCGCACTCGGACTCGCTGTAGGTGTGGGGCTGGCGCACCCCCCGGAACCGACGTTAATCTCTACGGAAACGATGGAGCTGGCGCCATCATATCCACCAACTGCAACTGCGGTGTTGCCGACATCCGTCCCGGCAGGAAATGCACGCTGCTGATTAAGAGACGGCCCGCTAGTCCAATTGTCAGCGACTGGATCATACACCTGCAGGACGTTGGTCGTGTCAGGTTGCAACAGCCGCTTGAACCACGCCGTGATACCCTTTTTCGCAAACCTAGGCGCTGCCGCCGCTGAACCGTTAGCAAAGGGATTGCCACCGCCGAAGATCCATAGCTTTCCACCAATCACCGCCGAACCGGGAACATTGTTAGGAGCAGGCAGATTAGCCCGAGGCGTCCAAGTGTCGGCAGCAATGTCGTAGTCCCATGTCGTGGCAATCACCGTGTTATTAGCATCGCGCCCGCCGACAACGTACAAATGACCGTTGACCACGCCAGAACCCGCGCCGCCAAAGCCTACGGCCGCTGGTATGCTGGTCTTCGTGGCAAAGGTGTTGGCGACCGGGTCGTACTCCCAGGTCTGCAGAAAGGCCGGATTGATGTTCCCAGTGGTGTAGCCCCCTACCAGGTAAATCTTGCCGTTGTAATAGCCCGAGGCCATAAAGGCGCGCACGTCAGGCATCGGCGCGCCGGTGCTCCACGTGTCGGTAGCAATGTCGTAAATGCGAGTGGTAGCGACCACGACGCCCGAGACGGGATCGTCGCCACCGAAGACGAAGAGCTTATTGACGTTAGGCGCATACACACCTGAGGCTTCAGCGTTGAACAGGTCTGGCACAGCGGCGAGAGGCGTCCAAGCGTTGGCGACGGGGTCGAAACGCCCGAACTGAGTGATAGTGCCGCCGGCCGAGAAGGAGTAACCACCTCCCTCATAGGCAAAGGTGCCATCGCTGTCGATGAATCCACCGTAGTGGTCGACTGCAACAGGCGCAGCTTTCGTCCATGGTCCAGGCGACCCACCAGGCGGGCACGTCGGCGTTGGTGATGGTGTTCCTGTAGGTGTTGGAGTCGGACTTCCACATGGCCCTCCGACGGAACTTGTCTCCACGATGTTGGTGTCACCGGTCACTCCGTCAA